>Ga0224736_1046_pt1 | contig 34790 bp, 38 predicted proteins | sample IA12soil_MG_GH6A_FD_161628 | JGI IMG/M metagenome (GOLD analysis project Ga0224736, IMG submission 161628) | Enriched cells from agricultural soil in Iowa, United States - IA12soil_MG_GH6A(-) | ecosystem: Environmental > Terrestrial > Soil > Agricultural land | place: USA: Iowa | collected 2017-05-08
AAGATTGCTAGATATGAAAGGTGAAAGAAAAACAAAATCTGTCATAACTAATGCAACAGCAAATGAAATGAAAAAAATTCTGAAAGAAGTGGTAAGTGATCCTAATGGAACTGCCCATTTACTCAATAATCCACAGCATAGGTTAGCTGCCAAAACTGGTACAGCCGAATTAAAAATGCAACAAGGGGATGAGAATAGCTTTTTACTTGCTTTTGATACGGAGCATGATTATTTTCTCCTCCTTTCACTAGTAGAACATTATAAGGCAGGAAGTTCTGCTACCCAGTTAAATAAATCATTCATTGATGAGTTATATGATTATATGCAAAGGCAATAAATGATATCTAGTACATTTTCACCTTATCCTAGGTATATTAACGCTTTCATCAATTGGCTCTTCTTGCTATAATAAATACTACAAATGTAAAATATACGAGGAGGGCCATGATGAAAGAGATTCCTCAAATTTCCGAAGCCGAACATGAAGTGATGAAAGTAGTATGGAAATATGAACCGATATCTACTCCAGAGATAGTGGAAAAGGTATCGCAAAAAATTGATTGGAAACCAAATACTATTCAAACAATGCTAGTACGCTTAGTACGAAAAAAAGTATTACAAACAAGGAAAGAAGGCCGAGCATTTATTTACACATCTCTTGTAAAAGAGAGCGATTATGTCGAGCAAAAAAGCAGATTATTTCTAAAGCAATTTTTTGACGGTACATTAAACTCAATGGTATTAAATTTTATTGAAAATGATCAATTGTCAAAGGAAGATATTGACGAACTAAAGAGTATTTTATCTGAGAGGGATAAAAAGAAAGGAGAAAAATGATGGATGCCATTATACTTCGATTTTTACTAAGTACTGTAGTGGTGTCCCTCCTTATCTTGGCAATTCTTGCAACAAAAAAATTATTTCATAGTCATATGTCGAAGCAAACACATTATAAAATTTGGTTATTTCTTTTTATGCCACTTATTTCTTTTATTTTTCCATGGGATTTTTTACGATGCGGAGAAATGCTTCAATATCTGAAAAGCTTCCTTTTCATGAAGAGTGATACAACATTAAATCATGAAAACCTAGGGAAATTAGATGTTTCCCATTCATCTAATAATGATATACTGCATAATTTCACTATCTCTGTGAACAAGTCAACTCCAGATGTTTTTTATCTTCCTTTTATGGCATTTTGGATTATTGGAATAGCTATTTTCATCGGAGTAACCATTTATGCAAATTTTAAGGTCCAACAAATAAAAAAATCAGCTGTGACTATTAAGGATGAACAAATAAATGAACTGTTAGAGATGTGTAAAGCGGTCGTGGGAGTGAAAAGAAAAATAATTTTACAAGAAAGTTCCCTTATTTCCTCACCAATTACACTTGGAATTATGCAACCTTATATATTCTTACCAACCAAAACAAAAGAAGAATTCTCGTTAAAGGATTTAAAATATGTCTTTTTACATGAATTAAGTCACCAAAAAAGCAAAGATATAGTTACTAATTATGTCATGTGGCTTTTCCAAATAATTTATTGGTTTAATCCTTTAACATGGTTGGCATTAAAAAGAATGCGGATAGATCGAGAACTGGCTTGTGATGTTGCTGTTCTAAATCTCTTAGATGAAAGAGGATATATCGAATATGGCTATACTATTATTCAATTTGCCGATAAAAAACATAACCATGCTTTTGGACAGTTTTCTTCAGGAATTGGAGGAACCAAGAAACAACTTAAACAAAGAATCCAAAGTATTGCTAATTATTCAGGAGATTCTCATGTTTTGAAATGGAAAGGTAAAATAATTTATACCATTTTAGGAATTGTGATGTTGTTCCTTACTTCGCTTTCCTCAGCTATAGCCAGTACAGACAATGTGTACCATTTGAAGGAGAAAAATGTAAAATATGAAGATTTGAGTGCTTATTTTAATGGCTATAGAGGCAGTTTTGTTTTATATGATGCAACAGAAAAACAATATCAAATTTTTAATCGCAAATTAAGTGAACAAAGGATTTCTCCTGACAGCACATATAAAATATATTCTGGCTTATTCGCTTTAGAGACGAACGTAATTTCTCCGAATAACAATGAACAGAAATGGGACGGAACAATCTATCCTTTTAAAAAATGGAATGAAAATCAAACGATAACAACTTCATTAGGAAATTCAGTAAATTGGTATTTTCAAAATCTTGATAATAAAGTAGGAAAAAAGCAATTACAGTATTATTTTCATAAAATAAAATATGGAAATGAGGACTTGTCTGGAGGTATAGATAATTATTGGCTAGAATCTTCATTAAAAATATCGCCAATAGAACAAGTGCAATTATTAAGTAAGTTAGATAATAATGCATTTGGCTTTAATAAGGCAAATGTTCGTACGATAAAAAAGGCAATCTTTATTAAAGGACAAAAGCAAAAGCAACTATATGGGAAAACCGGAACTGGAACAGTAAATGGTAAAGACATAAATGGTTGGTTTATCGGCTTCGTAAAAAAAGACAATAACACTTATTATTTTGCAATTAACATTCAAAATAATAATGGAAAGGCTAATGGAGCGAAGGCTGCCGATATAGCAAAGCAAATATTACATGAAAAACATATTTTCTAATGGCAGTTCTCGGTTAGATGGTGCTTTCTTGACCATATTCTAAAAATGGCGGTCAGGAGTCGTTAGATGTGGTTAGATATTAATGAACAGTTTGGTGGATTACAAACAAATGTTCGTGGTGTGAAAAACAAACAGTAGTAGATTAGTTGTTTAATGTACAGCTACAAATCCATACATTAGTGCAAATAGGAAAATAAATGTTAAAATAGCACCTAAAATAGTTTGATTATGAGTGCTTTTCCCATCCTTTAAGTTCTTCAAAAAAGAAGTGAAGGTTAAAAACAATAAAACTCCTAATGATGGAATTACAAACAAGAAGAAAATTAACATTAATCGACCACACCCTTACCATTTTTTGTATATTACTTAAATTGTAGTATATCATAGTTTTGTAGTGCAAAAACAACAAAATTTACGGAAACAGCCTTTCAAAAAGTAACACCCAAAAGAGTACGACTCTTTTGGGATAATTTTTAAGTTAATTACTACAATTGTAGTAATTTGGAGGGGGTGATAAAACCCATCTATATTGCAAGAAAAATTTATTAGAATAACAAAATATTTGAAGGAGTGATCATGTTGAAAAATTTAAAGGTGCTAAAAATCGGGTTGTGTGTTGGACTACTAGGTATAAGTCTCTTCGCAGGCGGATCTATACTAACGGAAGCAAAGGACAAAGTAATCCAAACAAAAACTACAGAACACGCAATAAATCAAAAGTTCGTTCACCTTGAGAAAAAATTTGATGCACGACTCGGTGTCTATGCTATTGACACTGGAACAAAACGAACTATAGCATATCGATCTGACGAACGATTTGCTTACGCTTCCACTTCCACCTATAAGGTACTTGCAGCAGGCGTTGTGCTGCAGCAAAATTCAATTGACCGTCTCGACGAAGTTATCCATTACAGCAAAGATGACCTTGTTTCATACTCGCCAATTACAGAACAGCATGTTGATACCGGGATGACTCTAAAGGAAATCTGCGATGCGGCCATTCGTTATAGCGATAATACAGCAGGGAACCTTCTGTTAGAGAAATTAGGCGGGCCAAAAGGTTTCGAAAAATCATTACGTGAGATTGGCGATACTATCACCAGATCTGATCGTTTTGAAACGGAGTTAAATGAAGCAACACCAGGAGATTTACGAGATACAAGCACTCCTAAGGCACTTGCGAAAAGCCTTAAAGCTTTTACAGTCAATAATGTACTCCCAAGCGACAAACGTAGGATTCTTACTGATTGGATGCGCGGCAACACTACCGGTGACAAACTTATTCGCGCAGGTGCACCTAAAGGCTGGGCGGTAGGAGATAAATCAGGAGCAGGAAGCTACGGAACTAGAAATGACATTGCTATTGTATGGCCGCCTCATAAAAAGCCAATTATTATTGCAATTTTGTCCAGTCACAAAACAAAGGATGCAACTTATAACGATGAACTTATAGAGAATGCAGCTAAAGTAGCTCTCAATGCTTTTAAGTGATTTATAAATGATCACGTAGAGGCGACTTTAAATAGCAGTGTATTATAGTTTTAGAAAATTAATATAATAGTAAGCATAAAGATATTATGTAAACTAAGGTATGAAGTGCAAATGAATTGAATTAGAAGTAACATTAGTAAAACTATGAAAGAAACCGGGAAAGAAAATAAATTTTTATAGCGTATAGTTTAATAATCAAATCTATTTTGAGAAAAACTATATGGATTGATAAATTAAATTGTATAACGAAAAAAATTTTAGGTGCAGTTCACAAATTTCATTCTGTCTCATTATTTAAAGTAATCTTTTGATATGAGACAGAATTCTTTATTTATCCGTTGCTTCCTATAATATATATTATGTAAACTAGAATTTTTTGCGTTATATAAAGGGCTATCCCCTATAGTTCCTATAATATCTATACTTGTGAAGGTTCCTTCGGTACTTTACTGATAATTTTTTGGATTATTCATGTGAACGATATCCTTCTTTTTGAACTTGAGAAAAATTACTCATCGCATAAGATTGGCACTTATGAATATAATTTAAAGCAATTTTTATCCTTTTTAGAGGATCATACGTGTTCCACAGAGCTTTGCTATTATCAAAGCCCAAGTTTACCGGTTTATTTAGCACCAACTAGGAAACGGCAAACAACAGCCACGATCCATCAATCGGAAAATTTCTTGTTTAAAATCTTTCACCAAATACTTGATACAAATGGCATTGAAATACCATATACATAAAAAACACCACTTTATCTTTTTGCGGTGTTTTTCTTTAAAATATATAATTTCTTACTAAACTAAGGCATCCTTTAGTTTAGTAAGAGATTTTTTTACAATCTATCTTGATGTAACTTCAAATGGAAAAGCATAGAACACTAGAGGATTTCGTTGGGAATAATTATTTTTCAGTTGCTGTAATTCCCATTGAAATAGAAATTCTGTTCCAACTGTTAATTTGATTAATTATAAGAACAAGATCAACATACTGTTTTTCGTCATAATGTTTCCGAACTCTATGATAAAGCTCTTCAGGAACTCGTTTTGTTGGAATTAAGGTCACATGCTCTGTCAACTCTAAAGCTACTTTTTCTGCTTCTGTATAGAATTCACACTCTTGCCAAGCACTAACACAGTATATTCTTTGTTCTGTTTCACCCATTTTTCGAGCATCTGCTGTATGCATATTCAAACAATATGCACAGCCGTTTATTTGAGAAGCCCGAATTTTTATAAGTTCACGAAGTTTAAGGTCGATTCCTGTAGTTTTCGTATACTTTTCCATTTCCCTCATTATTTTAAGTGCTTCTGGTGCTACATTGTAATAATCAATTCGTTGTTCCAACTTTATTTCCTCCTTTTCCCCTTTAAAATGAAATTCAGATGCTAATCATGGACTATATTAATCGCCGATTAATATAGTCCATGATATATGTTGTAATTATTTTTGTCAATTTATATGATATATCCAAAAGATATTTCTTTAATTTGACTAACACTCGAAATACTCATAAGATACAATTTGTAACCCCTTAAATTTAAAAGCAGGTGAGTTTATATGCAATATAGTGTCGGAGTTGAATATGCTTTACATTGTCTGGTTTATTTAATTGATGCTCCTTCCAATGAAAGTATTGGGATAAAAGATTTGGCAGAATTTCAAGGACTTTCTGAGACATTTCTTTCCAAGGTTTTCAGTAAATTATCTAAGGCAAACATTGTAATTTCAGTCCCTGGTGTAAAGGGCGGATATAGGTTATCTAAGCCCCCGGAAGATATTTCCTTTTGGGATGTAATTGAAGCAGTTGAAGGACCTAAGCCTATTTTTCAATGTAAAAATATTAAAGACAATGGATATTTGTACAGAGAAGGTTGTTGTTCAGCACCATCTTCTTGCACCATCAATTTGGTTATGCTCTCTGCGGAAAAACAAATGCGTGATTACTTGCGTAAGAAAACACTGGCATGGTTAAATGAAGAGCTTGATCGTGACTTGTCCAAACAAGTACGCGAAGAGACACGGAAATATTTTTCGAAGAGCAACAAATAAAAAAGCCTCTCGTAAAATTCCAAAATCAAAAGGAATTTAGAGAGGTTTTTCCTTGTTCAAGGTAAATGTATCTTTAAATTTTCTATTAATAACTACACTACATCCTTAACTATCCTGCCCCTTTTGTCGAATAAAAAAGCCACCAGATTGGTAGCAGGATCTTTAACACTCTTCCACCCGTTAGTTCAATGCTTTAGGAGAACCAACAACAAAACTTTTCAGGTTGTCTCTAAAACCATTAATGGACATTCCTACACGCCACCAGTTTACGGCGCAGAAATATAGGTAGTTAGTTAAATACATTATTTATTTCATTTTGCTAACAGGGACTTTAAATAGGAATAACAGTCCTACAATCATTAGTACTGAGAGTCCGTAGGCTAATAATGGCTTTTTATAATGGAGCCGTATAAAAGGCATTTGCACAAGATAAAAAATTACAGACCACCCGAAATTCCAACCATTATGGTAACTCATTAAACCCATTTTGTGGTTTACTAACTCTACGAAAGATAAAAGGGTCACCCAGAAAATGATCCAGGCAACCTGTTTTGCCCATCCAATTGGATACCGTCCTAAATATATAAATACAATAGATGGATAAGAAAGAAACGTTACAAGCAGGTTGTTAAGAGTATGATTCGGAATAATATCAGTAGGATCATATTCCCACATCGGATAAATATATGTAAGAAAGTTATATAACAAGTCCAGTAGAATAACAAAGAGAAAGGTGGACTGATACTTCTCCCAATTCCTCCAATCTCCCCAACGCCATGCTGCAAGAATCCATAACATCATGCGAAAAATAATGTACATTTGCACCATCCTATTAAGAATAAAAACTAGCCATTATATTATGGCTTATTTTTATTCGAAATATTAGTTCCGATTCGCGAGTATTCTCAGTATTTTATAGTATGTTACTTTTGAGGTTTACACTTGCATCTATGGTTGTATTTTATCTCGTAAGGATATTTTTGAAGCAAAAAGACTGATAGTCATTCGGCACTCAATTACAAAATTTTGCCGTTTTACTACCGGATTCCGTGTCTTCCCCAATTATTATGCGAACAATATCCCCTTTTTTTCGTTGATTTTAGAAGCCGTTTCTATTCCACCTTTCCGAAAGATTCATTTGATAGGTTGATTTAATCAGTATTCTTAAAGTAATAGCCTCGTCCTTTTGTAAAGAAAGAAAATGTTCGAGATTCCGTCATGAATTTCGAATTAATCGACTAAAACATAAACTATATTCAGTATTCCAAAATCTATCTGCTTTCATATCTTCCACTATTTTTTCAAAAAGCGGAATAATTTCTTCTGATTTTTCCACAGAGTTAACTTGTACAAACGTATTCTCATCACTTCTACCTTTCTCTGTACAAGGATAGATTTGAATAATATAAGGTTGCTTGTAAAAATAAGTATTAAGTGCTATTTCTACAAACCAGTGTGTTGCATATGGGTAGTAAGTATACCCATCATTTACAAATTTCATTTTATCTTTTTCTCCCATTGGGACAAGTGCATAAGCTATTTATTTTGTTCCTTTTCTTCTATGTTTTTGTCGTTTAGCTCGCTTTAATAAATCATATCTATTCCCCAATTTATTCTTTAATCTTTTTTTCATTATTATCTCCCCTATAACAATATTTTATTATTAATTTTAACAGTACTGTTAAGATTAATAATGTGTTGATTTTATTTTGTAAACACTGATAACTTAATTCCATTAGGGGAAATATTTTTTTGAAGAAAGGTTGCTTTTAATAATCAACCTGTTTACAGTTTCATTAGTGCATCAAAGTTTAATTTGGTTTCGCTTCCATTCAATAGAGTTCGGGAGCAATAATACCCATAGCCTCTTCAACGTTAGACTTTGAAAGATTGTATTCAGGCACCACTTTTTTACATGCAGTAAATCCCACTAATATTTCCTAGAAGGAAGTTGAGTTGGACATCCTGTTTTTAATTTAACCTTTTTTTATCTTTACTTGTTATTTCAATTTTATAATGGTCATCTTTAATAACTTTATTAATTATTGGAGAGGAAAGAAATTCACGAATTTCTTGTTCGATAACTTTTGCTTTTTCTTTTGCACTTGGATTATCTCTCAGAATGTCTAATTGAACATATAATCTAACATTGTCATTAATGGAAGAACCAAAGGAATTAATAGGATATTCTTTGTAATTGAGTAATACTTCATTAAGAGTAGAAATAATATCCGTCCACCTATCTTTCCTTTCCAGATTATCAATCTTAAATGTATTAAATGATATTTTAAAAGTTCCTACATCAAAAGCGTCTCCAACCTCTTTTACTATTTGAATAATGTCATTTTTTCTTGTTTTATAATCTCTTTCGGGAATAACTAACGTTAATTCTGCTGGTTTTGGTTTTGTCTGGTATTGATTGTATTTTGTATCAAATCCTGCTTCTGCCATTTTCTTCGATATTTCTATAATAAAATCACTATTTTCTAAAGGATAATCTGTTACGTTTTTGATTACTTTAGAACCACTATATTTTTTCACCTTTATTTCAATATTACTATATCCTTGTTGTTGAATATACTGCTTAGCGGCTTTCTCTACTTCCTTCTTTTGCTCAGAATATTGTTTTGGATCTATAGATACAGAGATGGTGTTTTTAGTTTGGGATAGCCCTTTAATGGTATAACCTTGCTTTATTAAGTGATTCATTAATGATTCAACAATTGGTCCTCTGTTAAAAACATTATGGAACAATGGCATTTTTGAAACTATTGAAGCAATCGTTGGTGAAACAAAAGAAGAACCTACAAAAAGTCCAATAAAAATAATAGCAGCTGAAAACCAAAGAGTGATATACTTTTTTCTATTTCCCTTTTTCTTTAATGATTGATTGTTCATTTCTTGCTCTGCTTGTATAAACCCCTCCATAATTCTTCTATTTAGTTCTTTAGGCAGTTCAATAGAATTTATTTCCTTACGAATTGGATTATGCTCCATATATATCCTCCTTTTTGATATACTGTTTAAATTTCCCCAAGGCACGATATGTAATGGTTTTTACAGTACTTAACGGTAAAGACATAAACAAAGAAATCTCTTGAAATGTATATTCCTGAAAATATTTTAATAAGATTACTGTTTTTTCCGTTTCATTTAACTTTTCTAAAATATCATTAAGCGACAACATAAGTGGTACATCAACTTTTGTATTCAAAATGTCCTGATGTTTTTCTAAATCTGTAGATTCAATTGCTACAATCTTGTTACTTCTTCTTAATAAATCTAAGGAGCAATTTATTGTAATTTTTAACAACCATGTTTTAAAATATTTCTTTTCTTTCAATGTATCAATGTTCTTGAGACATTTATAAGCAACATCTTGTACTATATCTAAGGCATCCTCGCTGTTTTTTACGTAAGTGAATGCCATGCGATATATATCTTGTTGGTATTCTTGAATTAGTAAAATTAATTCTTCCTTGCCTAATTTTGAATTTGTTTTAGCTTTCTCCCGTATTTTACGTGACAGAATAATCGCCCCCCTTTCTTACATCTATATTTATTAGACGGTAAACTGTTGTATTTGGCCGGAGCTTTTTATCTTTTCTTTTATTCCATTAAAGAACCCCATTTGTTAAATAAAAGACCTGATAGACTTTGAATATATAAAGAAGAAATAAATATCTTTAGAAGAATTACATATATAGGAGGAAAAAATACTCAGGGGATGGCAGTGAATTATATACCTTCTGGGACCATTATTACAATTGAAGTGTTAATAATAATTATTTTAAGCTTTCGTTGGGGGTTAATAATAATAATAATAATAATTCACAGCATTATAAATCAGATTCGTATTTTCAATAGGTACATTGCTCTCTTGAGTAAGATTAAAAATGTTATTAAATACATTTCTAAAAAATTATGATTATTAAAGGCAATAACAAAAAGCTGTTCCATTTAGGTACAGTTTTTTGTTATTTGGCTTTAAAAAGTGCATTATAATATTTTTACTCTATCAGTAAACTTCTCCTTTACTCAAGGACCGAAAAAAGCCGACTATTAGGCAGCTTATATCTTTTGACATACTAATGACAGTGTTATAAAAACAACTATTCTTTAAAGATAAAACCAATAGATTTGTCTTTTCCACCATACCATTTATCAGCTATTTCGTCTGTGGTTAAAGTGAATAAATCTTTTACAAAATTCCATTCCGCTTTATTTTCCGAGTCAGGCTCAAAACTTAACATTGTTTCTTGTAAGGTTTCGTTTTTTTGATAAAGTGCAGTCATTGAGGCCTGTATAAGAACTCTTCCTAATTTTTGTTGATCCAATTCTCCTATTTTCATATTTATCCCTCATTTCTTCTATAAACTTTCTTCAAAAGGTAGGAAAGTTCCTTTTTCAGGAAAGTTATTCTCACACAAACCTTACCCTTTACTTTATAAGAATATTTAAATTAGCTCCAAGTGTCTTGGGGAATTCTAACGTACAAGCTGAGTTTTTTCTGCAATTTCTTTAGCAGGTCTCCCTCCCTCCTGCTTTTCGCTACATCATGCAAGAAATTAGCAGGTTCTTTGCTTCGTACAACACTTTCTAACGCCATGTAAGATTATTAATTTATTACTTCCCTTTTTTCTTTCACAATAAATTGCAGGGAAACTTGTTTACCATTCATATGAGATATAATTTCTTGCAAGTTGGAAGTATATTTGGTTTCAAGCCAATCTCGTATGTAAAAAAAGCCCTTCCTTCTTAAAGGGCTTTATTCAACCAATTTAATTAAACCAAATTGTTTTTTCTTCAACAGGTACTCGCTCTGCTTTTATATTAAATTCTTGTTTCGGATAGCCTACATACACGAGTCCGATAATTTTGTCGTTTTCCTCAAGCTGAAGATATTTATTTAATTCAGGTTCATAGGCAATATCCCCGGTTCTTGCGATTGTTGCCAAGCCTTTTTCTGTAGCAAGAAGCAATAGATTTTGCATGGCACAGCCAGTTGCAACGACTTCTTCTATTTCTGGAACTTTTCCGCTTGGACTTGCTGCCATAATAATGAGAACAGGCGCTCTTAGCGGACCTTTTCTGGCTTTTTCAATTTTTTTCTGTGCCTCTTCCTCACTCAATCCTTTTGTTTTTTCTTGCATGATTCTGGCCATTTCATTCCCTAATTTAACACGGCCATCCCCTTTTATAACGCGAAATTTCCATGGTTCTGTTTTTTTATGGTTTGGTGCCCATGTTGCCGCTTCGAGTAACTCATTAATCACTTCATCCGGTACATCTTTTTCCTCTACGGCACCGATTGAGCGACGTGATTTGATTAAATCCATCAATTCCATTTACCATCCACTCCTTTGTAAAAACAACATAATTTGAGTATAGAATAAGGAAAATTATTATTCAAATAATTTGAAATTCATTTCATTAAATATTAGGATGCATTTACATGCGCATTTAGTGCCTTTTCCCTGCCTATTTTTCCAAGCATGAAAGGCATATAGTGATTGATAATGTATACTGCTGGCACTGAAATGAAAGCAGCAATTAGTGTATACAAGATTCCTTTTACCACCGGAATATTGACTAAATTACTATAATCTAATATATATTTTTGCATCACTACACTGATTAAAAAGAAAATGATTTTTTGATGCAATGCTAAATAAATGAGTGAATTCTTCCCAACATATTGAAGAGCCTTACTTCTTTTAATATGCTTAATTCCTGTCATAAATGCCCCTATTCCGGAAATAGCAGCTACATAAAATAGAAAGATATTTCCTAAACTACTATTGTAAAAATCCACTCTATCTCCTGTAAAAACATAATTTACATAACCTGTTATAACATTGATGATCAAGAAAAAGATAAATGTGTTGAAATGCAAATATCTATCCAATTTATCTTGATAGACCTTATAGAAGAACCCTAGTCCATAAAATCCTACACTAATCAACGCAACATCAAAACCCCAAGGCAGTGGTTGTCCGTGCATTTTATTATAAATACAACCAATTACAGATAACAGAATTAAAAAGAAGCTTATCCGCTTATTGGTTCTGCCAAATTTTGTAACTAAATAAAAGAGTAGCTCTGTACAAAATAAACAAGCAACGAACCATAATGCACCGCTATGAACCGTCCAAATTGATTTTCTAATATCAATAAACGTTCCAATCAATGGCGTAAATAAATCATGGTTATAGTCTACTTCGCCATAATGATAGACAACTAAAAACCATAAATAGGCCAGGAATGAAAAACAAAGATATGGAAAAATTAATGACTTTGTTCTTTTGATGAAAAATACTTTTAAGTTAGAGAACTTTTCCATTTTAAATAAGTACCCTGACAAAAAGAAAAAAAGTGGCATATGGAAAGTATAAATATATGTTTTAAGGAATGTTGGAATATCAGCATGTCCCAGCATGACAAGAAGCATTCCCAATCCTTTTCCTGCATCTAACCAGTCTAATCTTTTTTTCATACTATAATCCCCCTCTCTTCTACTAATATGATTTGAGGTAATACAAGAAAATCAACCATTAAACTATAATATATTTCTCTTAAATAAATCTTAAGACTGTCATGCATTGAGTTATATCGTCTGTGAATAATAAATCATAATAGTTCGTTAACCAAATAAAATTTAAAGGGGAGTTTTAATTGAAGAATATGTTAAATAAAGGCTTAGCACTAGGCCTTGGATTAGCAGCTGTTAGCAAGGAACAAGCCCAAAAAGTTGTGGATGAGTTGGTAAAAAAAGGTGAACTCAGTCGAGATGAGTCAGTTGAATTAGTTGAAAAACTATTGCAAAGAGGTATAGAAACACAACAAGAATTAGACAATTTGATTACGAAAAAAGCACGTGAACTCGTAGGTAAATGGGATTTAGCGACCAAAGAGGATATTCAACGCTTGGAAAAGCGCATCGACCAGATTGACAATAAAATGAATTCGGTTGAATAATAGACGTATATTGGTTGTTGCGATAAAGGAGTGAGTTTCCATTTTTGAAAAAAGAGTTCGTCACCTCGGTCGTTACCGTGATATTGTTACAGCTTTTGCGCGCAATGGTTTCGGTTTCATAATTAAGGATCTGGGGCTTTTTGAATTTCTATCCTTACCGAAAAGATTATTTCAGGATGGCCGTCAAGAGATGAATTCCAAGTCTATTGGGGAACGTATCCGGCTTATTTTAGAAGAATTAGGTCCAACCTTTATAAAAATGGGGCAGATTGCTAGTACAAGACCCGATCTTATACCCGCAGAAGTTCTTATAGAATTGGAAAAGTTACAAGATGATGTCCCTCCTTTCCCATTTGAAGAAGTCGAGCGAATCATTAAAGAAGAGCTTGGAGGCTCCATCGATACTCTGTTTAAAGAATTTCAAGAAACTCCTCTTGCTGCGGCCTCTATCGGACAAGTTCATTACGCGGTATTGAAATCCAATGAGCGAGTCGCGGTGAAGATTCAACGTCCTAATATCTATAAAGTCATCCAAACCGATTTAGAAATTTTACAAGACTTAGTACAGTTAGCAGTTCAGCGATTGGATTGGGCTTCCCGCTATCCATTGACAGAGATAGTGGAAGAGTTTTCTAAATCTCTCCAAGCAGAATTGAATTATACGATTGAAGCTCGAAATACGGAGAGAGTATCAAAACAATTTGAAAGCGATGCAACTGTACATATTCCAAAAGTATTTTGGGATTTATCTTCGCAAAAAATTTTAACGTTGGAATTTATGGAAGGCATTAAGTTAAATAATGTGAATACGCTTGATAGTTTAGGAATTAATCGGAAATTTTTAGCGGAACGATTCGTTCAATCGATATTCCATCAGATATTAATAGAGGGATTTTTTCATGGAGATCCACATCCCGGTAATATATTGGCCCAGCCAGGTGAAGTGATTATTTTTTTAGATTTTGGAATGGTTGGCCGTCTTACGGAAGAAATGAAGACCCATATAGCCACTTTAATTATTGCAATGATGCGCAAAAATACTGAAGGAGTGATAAAAGCTGTCACCAGGATGGGATTAATTCCTGAAGACATAGATATGAAGCAGTTAACGAAAGATGTGGATGATTTAAAGGAAAAGTATTTGGATGTACCTTTAAGTCAGGTGAGTCTCGGAGAATCAATCAATGATTTGTTTTCCATTGCCTACCAGCATCGCATTCAAATCCCTGTAGATTTAACTTTATTGGGAAAAACACTTCTGACTATGGAAGGTACCGTGGAAATGTTGGACCCTGAAATCAGCGTTATGAATATTGCGGAACCCTTTGGCCGCAAATTATTGAAAGAGCGGCTAAGACCAAAAAAAGTAGCGGAAAATGCAGCAAATTATTTATTTGAATATGGTGAAATTCTGACACAGCTTCCCAAGCATATTCAAGATTTAACCTCCACGATCAAAAAAGGCAAATTGCGAATGGAAGTAACCGTACCAGAGCTCGAGCAGTTCTTAAAAAAGCTAGATCGAATTAGCAGCCGATTATCATTCAGTATAGTATTGCTTTCTTTCAGTATTATCATGTTGGGCCTTATAATCGGATCGGCATTAAATAAACAATCTACCCTTCTTTGGAATATCCCAGCAACCGAAATCGGATTCATAATAGCTATTTTAATGTTCCTGTGGCTTCTCTTTTCCATTTTTAAAAAATAGGGTGCCAGGCACCACTCGTGGACAAATGGAGCTTTTGTCCGTCCTATGTGGACAATAGAAAACTGTCCATCAGAGGCGGACAAAGTTGTGAAATGTCCACGTCTGGTGCCTGGCACCTCTTTTATTTTTTATTAAATCCTTGTTTGGTAACGAAGTCTTTCATATAGGTCCTTGTAGGGACTTTAAATTTTGCTGCCATTTGACTCGTCCATGTATCATCACGTTTTCCATTTGTGCGTTCTTTATAATATTGTTGAATGATTTTGTTATAATCCTCTAATTGTTTTTTCAATAAGGATGAGTCTGATTGATATTCATCTTCATGATAAATATGTTCAAATGGCAAACGCGGTTTCTTCGATGATTGATTTAATGGATAGCCAATAGTCATCGCAAACACCGGTACCACCAAGGATGGGATATGTAATATTTTCGACACTTCCTCCAGGTTATTGCGTAAGCCACCAATATAACAAATACCTAATCCTAAAGATTCTGCAGCTAATGCAGCATTTTGTGCAGCTAGTGCGGCATCGATGATGGCAACCATAAAGGATTCTGTCGTTTCCAATGCAGGATAAATATCTACGTTCTCCATTTCTGCGATAAGTTCATGGCGATGAAGATCCGCACAAAATATAAGCAGATGGCCATTATTTTCTACATATTCATTACCGGATAGCTGTGCCAACTTTTTCTTTTTCGCTTTATCCTTTACGCCAATAATCGTGTATGCTTGTACAAAGCTCGAAGTTGAAGCAGATTGGGCACTTTCCACAATTGCCCTGATTTGTTCATCAGTTAGTGGACGATCTTCAAAATGTCGAATAGAACGATGATTTTGTATTAATTCAATAAATTCATTCAATCTCTATCACTCCTTTTTATCCATAACCACAATGGCCCTAAAATTCAGATTCAAAGTATAATTTTTAATATAGCTACTTCTCTCTTTAAAATCAATTTAAAGGGCTTAGAATTTATAAAAATACAAATAAATAGAACTTATATTCTGATTTTGTGATTACAAAAACGGATGGAACATTATAATATAATTTGATCCGCATGGCGGTCTTCTTCAACGCTTTGCGGATCTTAATAGACATTTAAAGTATTGTATATAACAGTTTTTACAATTCCTGAATCTATGAAGAAGTTTTAATCTATACTTGACTGTAGACATAAATACCATGACTCCGAATTCATCAAATTATTCCTGTACATGCTAGTGATTTTGATTAATTCTCGTTCGTGTTTTAAAATTCTAGATTATTTTCGATAACGTTACCTAAAAAAGTAAAAGAACGCCGAAATCTCACGGCGTTCCCTTGTTTTCTCTTTACATTTTTATTATTTTCCATCCACCACTTCTTTTAATATCTCATAAGATCGTTTTTGTTTGTCTGGGTCGTAGATATAAGACACTGCCATAATTTCATTTACGTTGAAATAGTCTTGGAAATTGGTTAATTGGCGACGTATAGTCTCTTTACTTCCCATAAAAGTCATACTGGACATGGACTGTGACATTTCTGCTTCCATTGGTGTCCAAAGATGGTCCATCGTATCTACTGGCGGTTGCAGTTTAATCTGAGAACCTCGTACAACATTAAGGAAAAATTGTTTCATCGTCGTAGATAAATGCTTTGCTTCTTCATCTGTTTCAGCTGCTATTACATTTAGGCAAACCATCATATATGGTTTATCTAAATACGCAGATGGCTTGAATTCCATACGATAGATTGAAATAGCTTCTTCCATAAATCTTGGCGCAAAATGCGAAGCGAATACATAAGGTAATCCGAGTCGTGCTGCTAAATGAGCAGAATCTGTTGAAGAACCTAAAACATAAATAGGTATATTCGTTCCGACCCCTGGGTACGCTTTGACATAACCTTGCTCGTCTTCTGGTCCAAAATACGTAAGGAGAGCCTGAATATCATCAGGGAAGGTAAAGACTGTATCAGCTTGAGCGCGTCTTAAAGCGTTGGCTGTTTGCATATCTGTACCGGGTGCACGGCCAAGTCCTAGGTCTACACGACCTGGATAAATGGTAGCCATCGTCCCAAATTGTTCAGCCACGACCAATGGAGAATGATTTGGCAACATGACTCCGCCGGAACCTACTTTAATGTGACTAGTATGCTCTAATGTATGTTTTATTAAAATCGATGTCGCTGAGCTAACAAGCGTCGAGGTATTATGATGTTCTGCGATCCAGTATCGTGTATACCCCATTTTTTCAACGGCTTGAGCAAGATCTACCATAGAATCAATAGCTTCCTTAGACGTCTGGCCTTCGCGAATGGGTGCTAAATTTAATACCGATACAGGTATATGAATATTTGTCATCCTCTATTTTCCTTTCAAATGTAGAATAATTCTATAGTAACAAGAGGCCATTATAAAACCAACTTATATGCTTGGAAATTGTAGTAAAGTAATTTTATAGAAAAAGACTGTCAAATTGACAGTCACTCGATATACATTACTTTCCGTTTCTCTCTTCTGTACTCTGGATGGAAACATTTTTTGGTATTCTCGGATAGGATGCTTTGTTTTCGTCATCAGGTCCCGTAAGATCATTTCTTTGGTCTAATACCTCTTTTGAAAATTCAAAGGAATGTCGCTCTGTCATTTTGCTTCACCTCCAATGATTAGGATGGTTCATTGGGGGTATATTTATGATTGTTTTAAATAATTGAAAATGCATTTTCCGATTTGCGCCATGGTTTGTTTGGCTAGTCTATTCTCTACATCTTTTGAAAGTACAACAATTTTCATCGTGCGATTGCCAACGTATAAAACTCCAATATCATGGTGAATACCTGTTACCCAACCTGTTTTATTGGCAAATTCCCATTCTGATTTCGTGCCAATTATATCCGATTCCATTTCTGGAAATTGATCTGGCAGGCAATCCCGAAATTGCTGTTTTTTCATGATGTCAATCATTTGTTCACATGCATATTGGGAAATAATAGAACCAGAGGTTAGCTTATGAAGCAAAATCGCCATGTCACCAGCAGTTATTTTATTTCTTCCCTTTGTCTTAACTGGAACGGTCATAAGCTTATTATAAAAGCAGCTATTTTTCATTCCGATTTCCGACATGGTCTCTTGAATTTTTTCCACTCCTACTAAGTCAATTAATACATTCGTTGCTGTATTATCACTTTGGATAATCATCAGAGTCAGATAATCATAAATGGTAAGACTTATTCCTGGAGTCATATGTTGAAGAATCCCAGATCCCCCAACTAAATCTTCCCTTTTTAAAACAATTTTGTCGCTTAGATGAAATTGTCCTTGGTCATATGCAGAAAAAACCGCAGCCATGATAGGCACTTTGATAATACTTGCTGCAAAGAAATCCTCCTTTTCATTCCATGACCAATTTTGCTTTGTATCCAAGTCCTCCAAGCAAATCCCCCATGTTCCACCAGTGCGATGGAGAATGTCTTGAATCTCATTCATTAACAATTCCATCTCCCTTACCCCCTATTTTTATGGATGTAACTGATTATCTATTTCTTCCATTGTCTTCCCAATAGACTCATGAATAACATAGGTATCCTGACCGAAATCGTATGGTGTTTCGCCTTTATTGATTATAATTAGCGGAACACCTTGCCGCCTATATTGAGGAAATGTAGAAAACGGAGTAACGAGCAGGCTTGTACCTAATACCAGTACAAAATCCGCTTCCTGCATGTATCGTAGGATCGTTTGAATTCCTGCCATCGAAAACCATGTACCAGTATCCCCAAATAATACTACATCCGGTTTGATATACTGTTCGACTTTGTTATTCGCAATACAGTTGTTGCATATATAAAAATCTTCCATGGTTTCCATGCGAGACAGCATTTCATCTGTAGAATAATTTTTTCCGCAATTTAAGCATGTAGCAGTCTTCATCGTCCCATGAAATTCAATCACGTTCTTGCTGCCTGCTCTTTGGTGGAGACCATCTATATTTTGCGTAATAATGGTTGCTACTTTTCCCTCTTGCTCCCATTTGGCAAGTATCTCATGTCCCTTATTGGGTACAGCTTCCGGATGATAAAGATTTTCGATAGCAAATTGGTAAAACTCTTTTGGATGCTGATAAAAATAGTCAAGGGAAAGAATGTACTCCGGTGCTAAGGAATAAATTCCCGTTTTCGAACGAAAATCTTTAATACCAGATTCTGTACTAATTCCTGCACCAGTTAAAACGACTATCTTTTTAGCATTGCGAATAAGGTTTGTACAAGTATCCATTGTATTGGCAGACATGTTGCTAATCACTCCAGATTTTTTTCTTCATTTATATGTATCATATGATGATATGTTGGACCAATAGATCAAAATATCGATTTAGATTCATGTTCCTTTATTTAGGTAAAATCACCCTAATATAAAAATACTATGAAAAAAACTGTTTTACTCCATATAACAGAACATGCGTCCTATAATGAGAAGAATTTCAGCGTTTTTATCAAATATAACGCCAACGTTGAACCCGCTACTCACACAATAAAAAAAGGAACGTATCCACATTCCTTTTACCCCGTTAATTTGTAGTTTTCATTTTCTTTCTTTCCATATTTACAAGTGCAAGTAAGCCAGCCCCGATTAACCCAACAAATAGATTTAGAGTGACAAGTTCAAAATGTCCTGTTGCTATACTATAAGCAGTTCCAAAAATGGAATATAGCATCACCATAATATAAAAACCCATCATCGCTTTAACCATGATAACCTCTCCCTTATCCCTTTGTTGTACAATTCGCTGTAACCGTTTTCTAAATTGTAACAAATAATTCACAAAATGTACATAAAAAATTTGCTTTTTGTACATTTTTATCTTAAGTAAGATATCCTTATAGATTTATCTTACCTTCCACAATTTAGCTTACTCCAAATAAGTATGCTTTGAGTGAAGCGGTTCCTCTATTCCAAGATTGTTATCCGTTTAACTAAATAGATATACATAACCATTCCATTTTTAGTCACACTATTATGGAAGGTGTTACACCGATTTTAATGTTTTATTACCGCTCTCTATTCTAAAACGACCTTTTAAGAAATTACTTATCTTTATTATTAGGAAATCTTGGTCAATCAGTACTTTTTATAACTGGAGAAAAGGATAGAACTCGTATCTATTCAGTTTTTAGTTTGATTGCTATTATATGAATGATAAATAAGTGTAGTTTTTTCTAAAAAGTAAAAGTCAAAAATGAATCTTCTTAGAAGGAGCCATTCACTTGAAACAGAATCTTTGTGAGAATATACAGAGTTATTCCCTACCTTTTGAAAGTAAATTAGATTTAAGAAAACTTGTTGAACAAATGGAGGATTCAACAATTGTATTGTTAGGAGAATCCTCTCACGGTACTTCGGAATTTTATAAAGTCCGTTCTGAAATTACAAAAATGCTGATTGAAGAAAAGGGATTTTCATTTATTGCTGTTGAAGGTGATTGGCCATCTTGTCAAGCTGTTAACCGATTTATTAAGGGATATGATTCAGAAGCTTCGGCAAAGGAAGTTCTTTCCCATTTTGAGAGATGGCCAACATGGATGTGGGCCAATGAAGAGATAATGGAACTAGTGGATTGGTTACAGAAACATAATCAAACCAAAGCAAAAAACAAGCAGGTTGGTTTTTATGGTTTAGATGTTTATAGTATGTGGGAATCAATGGACGAGATTCTCAAGTACTTTGAAGAATCCGGTTTAACTGAAGAATATAATGCTGCAAAAAAAGCATTTGCTTGTTTTGAGCATTTCCAAAAGAATTCTGAAAAATATGCTGTATCTGCCGCATTCTTCTCAGAGGGTTGTGCAGACGAGGTAGTAACCATACTTAAGGAAATCCAAACCAATAAACATAAATACACCGATGAGTTTGAAAATAGCTTAAACCTCGAAATAAATGCCTTAGTGGCTGCTAATGCTGAAAAACATTATCGAACAGTGGTTATTAGTGATATTGAATCCTGGAATATTAGGGACCGGCATATGGTTTCTGCATTAAATAAGATTAGAAACTTCTATGGAAAAGATGCAAAGGTTATTATTTGGGAACATAATACACATGTTGGCGATGCACGTGCTACAGATATGATAAACGATGGTATGGTAAATGTTGGACAGCTGATTCGTGAACAAGAAAATAGTGAGAATGTATATATTGTCGGCTTTGGCACATATGAAGGAACGGTGATTGCCTCAAGCGAGTGGGGACTGAATATAGAGAGGATGCAGGTGCCTCCTGCACAAGAAAATAGTTGGGAAGATATGCTCCATCGTGCTGGAGCGTATGATAAAATGTTGATCTTCAATGACCAAAATCGGCGATTTTTTAATGAAACCATTGGCCATCGGGCAATTGGTGCTGTGTACCATCCTGAATATGAAATGTATGGGAATTATGTTCCCTCCAACATTTCGGAAAGATATGATGCTTTCATCTTTATTGATCATTCAAATGCATTGCATCCTCTTAATATGAAAACCGTCCATATCTAAAGTTTTCAAAGTAAAAAAACAAGCTGATTAATCATCAAGCTTGTTTTTTCACTTTTGTTCTTCATTAGTCAGTCTCTTTCTCTTGCTTTCTGAGTATCCCTTATATTCTTTTGAATGGTTATAGCCGCAAATATACTAAGCACAAATGCCATGCCATAAAATCCTTTTTCGCTTAAAACAATACTCCCTGCATTGTATAATCCGATGGCCATTAATAATATTGATACAATCAGTGCAATCCAACTAATACCATAATAAATATTCGTAACCGGTATTCCCTCATCTTTATCTCTAACCGCTTTTTGCAAGGATACAGCTGAATATAGCCCGAATACTAAAACAGCAAAGTAATATCCTTTTTCATTCAGTTGCATCGATGCATTATACAAACCGATTAGGTAAGCCACAATACCTACAAACAGCGCTGCCCAAGATGCCCCTTTGAAAGCTGAAGTAGGTTCCCCTTCTTTTCTTTGCAGTTTCTCCTTGGGTTCATTTTGTTTTTCCTTCTCTAATAAAACCTCATTTTCAATAGACATCATAAGTTCCCCCATCTTTTTTCTAAGAAAGATGGAGCACCATAGTTACAACCTAGTGCTCCATCTTACGTTCATTATATAAAAAATCACTGAAAATTGTATATATTTTTTAAAAATAATTTCCAAACATGATAATTGCCTTCCAATTTTTTATGTTGCCGCTAAATGTTTTGTGATATAACAGGATTAGATGCTTTTGAAAGAAGGCTGTGTATTAGTTTGAACCGTCACCATCATCTTATCCTTTGGATCGTATTTATTTTATTACCGATCCTTATTTATATAATCACGAATAGTTGGGAAACCGCATGTATCACTTTTTTTAGTGAATTGTTATTATATAGTGTTTTCACTTTGCTATGGCTTGGTCTGACAATGAAAAGACAAGAGGATTCTTCAATTTGGATTATTAATAAAATGTCGGATGAGCAATTAGAAGAATTCACTATCCCTTTAGTAGCCAAATTAGTGTTTACAATAACAAAACCAACTGAAGATAATCCAGATACCAACTTTTTCTTAAGCTCTTCAACCGGAAGAAAAGCTATTGTAAAACTTAAAAGCCATAAAAGAGAAGTTGGCATCCGCCTAGTACAAAGAACATTTGAACAAATGAATAGTCAGGAAGCCGCCGAATGTTGGGTTATTACGAACAAGAGCTTTACATCTGGAGCAGAAAAATTTACCGAAGCAAACAATATACGTTTATATGATCGGCAGCAGTTCATCAAATGGATTCTAACGGCAGAGAAAGGGGGAAAATGCCTGAATTAGCGTTTGAGATATTTTAATTTACACCAATCTCCATGCGACTATTTTTTAATAATATCCATAAATAGTTGAACTATAGAACATTAAAAAATGGTCGATATATAATTTAATCCGTCGTCATGAAATAAAAAATTTTTAAAAGTACCTCCCCCTTCTTAATAAAATAACAGCTTGATTGACACGGTAGTTCAAAAAAAGGCCGCCAAAATGGCAGCCGGACCTTAAATTCTTGCCCTCTTTACATTAAGTGCAATTTTTTATAATTGTCTTAGTTTTCTAGCTTGTCTACGATAATTCTTTTATATACCAAGCGTCCATAGCATTATGCTCAGAACCATTTAGTGCTCTTTCAAGCTGTCGGAAACCCAGTTTGGTGTAAAGAAGATTAGCTACTTGCAGTTTCTTCAATGTTTCTAGATAACATTGTTGATAGTGTTCCTTGGCAAAGTCGAGTGCTACTTTCATCAATTCTTTCGACAAACCCATCCCTTGAGCTTCGGGGGCAATGTATAGCTTTTGCAACTCGCAAATACCTGTCTTTTCTCCGAATGGTGCAATACCTACACCACCTACCACTTCATCCTGTTCATTGACCGCAACCCAATACTTTGCATTAGATTGTTTCTTGTAAAATTGCGCTAGACAGCTCAGTTGCGGGTCGAAATAGGCTGTTCCTGGAATATCTAAGTTAAATGTTTCCAATGAATGCTTTATGATTTGCTCCATTGTTTGATTATCTTTTTCTTCCATCTCACGAATACGCATTGTTTCATCCCCATATTTAAATAATTTATTTATTCTACTATGATTATTCTAATATTTCAATACTAATAGATTAACTTTTCTGTATACGAAAAAGTAAAGCAATATTCGTAGTGCACACCCATTATTGTTTATTTGATAACCATTTCTCCAAGTAAGATGAAAAACTTGGGTATTGAAGTTAATGGCAATCTGTGTAATAGTATATGTAATTGGATATTTTAAAGTTTTCTAGGGTTCCGCAGCTTATAGTTGGTCTGGTCCGAGAGAAAACTCACAGCATTGCTGTGTCACGGAGGGATAAAAGCCTGGGAGATACTGTTTACAGTTGTCTCTTGGGCTTTTTTATTTTTAGGAAAAATAAAACGGAGGTGCTTGTTTTGAATATGAACTGGATTAAAGTATTTGTTGCCGCAATCTTTGAGGTTTTTTGGGTGATTGGATTGAAGCATGCATATGACTTTTGGACTTGGAGTGGAACCGTTATTTCCATTCTTATCAGTTTCTATGCGATGATTATGGCCGGAAAGAAACTTCCCGTGGGTACTGTTTATGCGGTTTTTGTTGGGTTAGGTACGGCAGGAACTGTTTTTTCCGATATTGTTTTCTTTGATGAACCATTTAAGCCAGCAAAAATTATATTGATAATGGTTTTATTAGCAGGGGTGATTGGATTGAAATTAGTGACGAGTGATAAAGTGGAGAAAGGAGTGGATTCTTAATGGAGTGGATTTCTTTGATTTGTGCAGGTGTATGCGAAATGTTTGGAGTTACCATGATCAATAAATTGCACAGAGATCGTAATGGGAAAGCAATACTACTGCTTATTCTTGGATTCGGAGCAAGTTTTCTTTTTCTATCATTTGCAATGAACACCTTACCTATGGGTACCGCATATGCCATTTGGACCGGAATAGGTGCATCTGGGGGAGCCATATTAAGTATGATATTTTATGGTGAATCAAAGAATTGGAAAAGAATCATTTTTATTGCAATGGTCTTAGGTTCAGCAATTGGTTTAAAGTTAGTTTCCTAAATCTCGTATAGTGCATAGATAATTATTAATCTGCCAAAATATCTATTTTCGATTGTATACATCTGAACACCCCATAAGTTGGATATATTCTTACTTTTGGGGTGTGGTATACCTTATCTCTCATGAATTTTTAAAACCGATATCAAATTAATGCATATATCCGATGCCACTTCCATACCCTGCGCAAAGTAAGCTAAAGCAAGAAGCTGCCACATTACTAATTTAATCGAGGAAGATATTCCCTCCATTCTTTCCGGGCAGCCATATAGTTGGTATTTTATGAAAAAGAAGAGTGTATAGAACGCCATTAGTTGTGCCACTTTTTAACCTATTCCATTCACTACTAATGATTAACCCCCTATTGATTAGGATATCCATGATATCATTAATTTTTTTTATTAATTTTCACCTCATTAGTTAATTTTTTTATTTATTTTTAATCATCACCTTATTATGCAACACTCCTTCCTAAACATGAAGTGTAAAAAGCCTTGCTACTTTAGAAAAAAGCTCATTAATTGGCAACATATTTTAACATTTAATTTATTTTATGTTTTGTATTCTTCCTCATTAAGACAGTATCTTTAGCAGTTCTATTTCATCTCTTATCGGAATGCCATCATTACCAATGAAGGGTATTTCCGGTTTTATTTTTTCTTGGCTTGTTTACCGCATTTTTGAAAAGCTTTGATAAAAAGAAACCTCGCTTTTGATAAAATTTCAAAGCTAATAAATTATCATTTGTTGTTATTAGTTTAAGAAGCTTGCATCCATTTTCGAGTGCGACTTTTTCCACCTCCTGAAGTAGAGATGAACCGATTCCTTTCTCCTTTTCAATACTATCCAATGAAATAATTTCGCATTCATTGTCTTTTATTATAAAAGTGATGAGCCCGCTGATTTGATTGTCGCCATTTAAAATAGTAAAGCCATCCAAGGTGGAACAATCGATAATTCCACTTGAAATAACCATCTTAGGGCTACCCCAATGTAAAGTAAAAAAATCTATTACTGATTATTTTGGTAAATCTTTTATTGGTCGTATATTCTTTGCAGTACCTCTTCCTTACTAACTTGAATCTATACTTTAAAATCACCCATCAATATTCGCGGCAAAAGGTATAAACTCCTTCTTTTACTGCATGCCCTTTTAGTGACAAAAAGAATAACCCAAAACGAAAAAAAGAGTTTGACCCTTTTGGGATCAACTCCTCCTTAAATTAACATATTATTAAATTGCTAAAACCTTAGGGATATGTGTTTTCCGTTAGATTCTTTTTAACAATCTTAAGGTGGTCGTCCAATAGACAATGTATTGACCTAGCCCTAACAGACAGATGGTCAATAATGGTATGAATATATTTTCAGAGAATGCAAAGCTGATAATCAATGCTGCTGGAATGGCAAGACTGTAGTAAATATAGACATTGCGGCAAGCTTTAAATGTCACCCATTGTTGGCCCTCATCCATTTCTCGAAATTCTGGTGGAATAATGGATGAATCTTTGATTTTTTGATTGGGATTTTTATGGTTATGGAATTTAATGAGTACAGAAAATACTAATGATATAAGTATAAATATCCAAAAACAAACATTAGCTAAAAATTTATGGTTATTCATAAGTGTCAACAGCATAAAGGCAGTGAGTAAAATAAGCATACTCATAGGATAAAGTGGCGAACGTACTATAAACCTAAGCATAAAAATCAGTCCTCTCCTTTTAAAGAAAATACTTCCTCAACAGTAACATGAAATACCTTTGCTATCTTTAATGCCATCGTAACCGACGGGGAATAGTCCCCTTTCTCAATTAAACCGATTGTTTGTCTAGTTACACCAATTGAATCAGCCAAATCCTGTTGAGTCCACCTAAATCGCGCACGTAATTCTCTCACTTTGTTTTCTAACATCTTCTTTTCCCTTCTTTAATTCTGTTGTCAAAATTGTAAACGATATCACACAAAATGTAAATAATCATTTGCATTTTGTACAGAATAATTTACATCAACAAAATAACATAGTCATTTATCTTTCCAACTTATTCTGAACATTTCTTAAGCATCCAATAAATTAGCGTTAATCCTTTAAGGATCAATGCCAGCCTATATTTAAGTAACCTTCTATATTCTAATGGTGTGGTATCGATTAAAACCGAAATGAAGGATGGCTATGGTTTTTCATAGCTAGTTTACAAAGTCTGACACCAAAGGAAACCGTTTTATTAGGCATTAAGAACCTCTTTCCGCTGTACTTATAACCGTATTTTGGCTGATAAAAACCTTTTGAGTGTTCCAATGGTTTGGTGCAATTTAATTATAAGTTTTTAATAAAAGAGCATTACAAAATACAAGAACCTCTTCGAAGCTGATCTACGAGGAGGTTCTCTACTTCCATTATCACGTTCTTCAGTAAAAACAGCTGAACTAATTGCATAAAATTCTTATCTAGAAATTATGATGAATAAGGAAAGGCTATAATCTTATTGGATTATCTCACTGTTTTACATAATAAGATACTTCTTTTAACACTAAACATGCTAGAATTAGAGTTATAAGTTTTACAATGTAGTCAATTTTTAGAAGGTGTTAATTATGCCAGATTGGTCATACCATCCATTAAAAAAACTTTTACTCGATAGATTAAGTCCTAAAGCAAGCAGAGAATTTATACATAAATGTATCAGTACAATAGCATCTATCTCTGGTGGTCGCAGTCTTATTAGGTTTTTAGGAAATATGAACCCACCGCAGGAATGTCAAAAGTATTTGGAACAGACTAGTTTTCCCTCTCCTATAGGGTTAAGCGGTATAATCGATCCCAGTTTATCAGGTACTAATGCGTTTCAAGAGTTAGGCTTGGGTTTTTTAGAAATAGGACCCATTGTATTAGATAAACCTAGAAAACAAATGGAGCCAGTTTTAGAAAACGAACATATTTTACTTTCTAATAATTTTGAGAAAGTTCCTCTTAAACTAGCAATCAAAAAATTAACAAGTCTTGATATCCGTATCCCTATTTTTGCTAGAATAGATGCACAGGTAAAAAGAAATGAGTGGGATCTCATTGTGCAGCATTTAATGCCTTTTGTGGACTTTTTCATCGTGACCAAAGAGCAAATGAATTTCTTTTTACAAAAGGATATATCCTGTAGCCGTTCTTTTTTTATCTCCCTTACCGTGGATGAAATGCACGAAGATACATTAGAGATAGAAAAATTCCATAAACAGATAAATGTTGGTGGAATCGTTGTTACGGCTCCTTGTCGAATGAAGGATAGTTATTGGCATGAGGATGCTGATGCTAATAAATCTTTAAGGAGAGCGGTTAAGCACGTTAAGGAACGATATCCTGACATAGTGGTGATAACCTCTGGCGGAGTGGAAACACCAGAGGATGCCTGTTCTTTAATGGATTCAGGTGCAGATTTCATCATGTTAACGAATGGTTATGTAAAAGCTGGACCAGGGTTACCAAAGCGAATCCATGAGCGATTATTATTTACAGAAAACCAACCTGTATTAAAGCAACAATGGATCTGGTCCTTTCTGTTTGGTCTTTCTATTCTATTTGGAGGTCTTATTGCGCTATACTTTGCGTTTACATCTATTATCCTTAGCTATGATGAGTCGTTTATTGGGCTTACAAAGGCAAAATTAGTACAAATAAACCCGCTAATATTATCATTCATGTCACATGATAGGATGGCGCTTGCTGGAACTATGATATCTGCAGGAATATTATATATCCAGCTTGCTAGGCACGGAATTAAAGATGGCATGAAGTGGGCAAAAATTACTTTCCACAGTGCAGCCATCATAGGCTTTCTTGGTATATTTCTTTTTATCGGTTTCGGTTATTTTGACTGGCTGCATGGCTTATTTTGGCTAGTTTTATTACCAATATATTATTTTAGTTTTAAGGAAGGCACGAAAGTCACAGGTACACCTTCTTCGAGTCATGAAAAGAATGATAGAACTTGGATGCTTGGGCTTTATGGGCAGCTCATGTTTATCATACTTGGATTTTCTATCATTATTGGTGGGATTGTTATCTCCACAATTGGTATTTCCAACGTTTTTGTATCTACTGACCTTCGTTTTCTATGTATGTCACCACAAATGTTAGATCGTGTTAGTGATCATTTAATTCCTGTTATTGCACATGATCGAGCCGGATTTGGCAGCTCTCTTATAAGTGTTGGATCGCTAGTGCTAATGCTATCTTTGTGGGGGTTTAGAAAAGGAGAACGGTGGATTTGGAACACTCTTGCTTTAGGAGCATTACCTGCGTTTATAGCGGGAATTGGAACACATTTCTACATTGGATATACAACACCTATACATCTATTTCCGGTATATTTCTTAGTCCTTTTGTATATGTTAGGAATTGTTTTCTCCTATCCTTTTTTAAAAACAAAAAATTGAGGCTGGGACATAAGTAAAAAAATCATTGAAATTGGTTAAAACTACGAAAGCAAAAACGCATGAAATCAAGGTTTTTAAATTTGATTTCATGCGTTTTTTTGATTTTCACTGCGTTGTGTCCCAGCCTCAATTCTTTGCTTGTATGTTATTACGTAAACAGCATAAAAAGGAACCAATCAATCATAATGAGAAGAAAACATAAAATATGAATGGTTATAAACTATATCTACAAACACCCATCCTTTTAATATTTCCAAATTGCAGTTTTATCCCCTATCCGCTTTCCTTATCGCCGTGTTTCTTCAATGGTTTCTTTCCACCTTGTAAGGACCGTAGCTGGATCCTTTAAGGATATTTGGATCCCGGATGTGATGTCTGCATATTTAGCCTGATCTTCTCTAAATAATTCTACCTTTGCGGAAAAGCGTTCTAACGGATGCTTTGCTCCTTCTAATATCCCCAATGGAGATAATGCAAGACGGAGATAATTTACCTTCCCTTTATAGACCGCAACTAATAAGGCCTTTTTGGTTCTTAGGCAATTTTTGGTGGTTGTGGTTCCTGGCCAGAGTGCGAGCCGTAAGTTTTCTTTGTCGATTGCTACAATTTCACCTGTACTAACCATCGCATTATGTGGCCATCCATCCTCTGTTACGGTCATTAAAAACATTGCTTCATGCTGTTTATTTTGAAGGTCTTCACCGTTCAGAAGTTCTAACAATTCCTCAGATAATTCCAATAGTAACAAATCCTTTCATAAAAAAATCTACAAATGCTAGGACAGGGCTAGTCCCCTTTTAGACTAGCCCTGCTGTAATGGATTATTATTTTATATATTTTGCCGGAAGAGCTGGCACATTTTCAGCTAATGGAATATCAGCTGGGTTCACCTTGAATGCTCGATTGTACTTTTCAGGATTCGTGATAGTTTCAGGCTCAATGGAACGCCATGTAAAAATACATACCGGACACATATAAACCTCCCAAGCACCTTCAACCGGTGATTTTGATACAACTGTGGCTTCTTTTGATTCACATCGCGGACAAGTATGCATATCCGAACACTCCTTTTATTGTAATAATTCTCGTAACCGTTGTTCCCACTTATCTACATTAAGCGGAGAATCTAGCGGCTGTGAATAATGGCCTCTCGTTTCAGGTGCTACTGGTGTCGTTGCATCCAGGATCATTTTATGAGTGATTCCGGAAGGCTCTGAACCGGGATCCAGTGCAAGAACAGAAAGATCTGGAATAATCACCGCGTCGTGCTTTGGATGCATCTTGGTTGATAGGGCCCACATCACTTGCGGAAGATTAAATGGATCCACGTCTTCATCCACAACAATTACTAGTTTACAATAGCCTAAGCCATGAGGAGTGGTTAAGGCGCGCATTCCTACTGCCTTGGCAAACCCTCCGTAGCGACGTTTAGTAGAAATAATAGCGACTAATCCATGAGTATACATTGCATTTACCGCTTCAATTTCATTAGGAAATGCTTCTTTCAATTGCTGGTATAATGGAACACTAGTATTAATCCCAACCATATAGTCGGTTTCCGTCCAAGGCATTCCGATATAAAGATGTTCAAAAATAGGATTCTTGCGGTGATATACACGATTAATTTTTATAACTGGCATGCTTCTTCCGCCAGAATAGTGACCAGTAAATTCACCAAATGGTCCTTCAAATTCACGGACACCTGCTAAAAGCTCGCCCTCCAGGACAACCTCTGCTCCCCATGGTATATCGAGGTTCGAATCCTTTGCTTTTACAATTCGGTATGGCTCGCCTTGAATGGCACCTGCCATCTCATATTCTGATTGATCATAAAGTAAAGGGGTAGCTGCTGCGGTTGTAATCGCAGGTTCATTTCCAAGCGCAATTACAACAGGCAAATTTTCACCGCGTTCTTCTGCCTGGCGCAGATGGATAGCGATATCATGCTGAGGTACCGGTTGGATTCCCAAACAGTCTTTTCCTTTCACTTGCATGCGGTAAATTCCGACATTTTGTTTTCCGAAGTGATCCGGATCATCCAAATCACGTGAAATGACACATGCTTTATCAATATAAAATCCACCATCACCCTGATTCAAACGGAACAATGGTAAAATCTCAAAAAGATTGATGTTCTCTGTGATTTCTACTTCATGGAATGGTGCTGTTTCCTCTCGTTGAACAGGCACTGGAAACTGGTCATAACGACGGGCGAACTCAAAGAATTGATCCTTTAACGGCGTATTCTTTGGCAACCCCATCATTAAAGCATGGTTTGGCCATGAACCCATTACATTCATCGCTACTTTTGCATTTGTATATCCATAAATGTTATCAAACAGCATTGCCGGAGTTTCAGAACCAAGCTTGCTCATCGCCTTGGTTGCTGCTGCAATATCCGGTTCAGGCTTTACTTCATCATGTATGGTCAGAAGCTGACCTTCTTTTTCTAATGTAGCAAGAAAATCACGAAAATCTTTATAGGCCATTATAAATCCTCCTGTTTTTTAGGTTTCATTCCTTCCCAGCGTTTCGCCTCTGACATATCAATACCAAATTGGTCCAACGCCCTGAAAGCAATGTGATTTACCATATCATCCAGATTCTGTGGATGATTGTAAAAGGCAGGCATAGGCGGAAAAATAATAGCGCCCATGCGGGAAAGCTCCAGCATATTTTCAAGATGAATTGTATTTAATGGAGTTTCTCTCGTCATTAATAGTAGTTTTTTTCTTTCTTTCAACATGACATCCGCTGCGCGTGCAAGTAAGTTATCGGCTAGTCCCATCCGAATGGAAGCCAGTGATTTCATACTGCATGGTGCCACAATCATGCCATCAACCCGGAAGGATCCGCTTGAAATTTTAGCGGCCTGATCTTTGTAGGAATAGTTAAAATCTGCGATTTGTTCTATTTCCTTCACGGTATAAGATGTTTCGAAAGGTACGTTAGCTGTTGCCCACGGGGACATAACCAGGTGGGTTTCAACATTCACTTGCTTTAATAGTTCAAGAATGCGAATGCCGAAAATGACGCCCGTTGCTCCAGAAATACCAACTATGATTCTCATCTGTTCCCACCTTTCTCCTTCAGCGTATATATTCATGTACTACAGTAAGTAAGTGTACTCTTTGAATGTAGATAAATAAAATATATATATTTTATGCAATGCATATATTAAACTTATGCACCATTTGGAATTCTTCTCTTTAATCGGGAAATGCTAATGACGGAAAACAGAACCTATATGGAGAGGAGGATGCAGTTTGGAAGAAACGAAGTACAAATACTACGTATTTATCGCTGGTGAGTCAAAGACCAATTAGCTTCTTAGTGTGTTTTGCAAGGTAGAAGGTTTCACAAAGGATGAGGCTAGAGAGAAGGTAGCGACTGTATTATAGAAACACAAAGAAGGTCACACTTATCAACTCTATTATCTCGGAGTGATTGATTTTCATAATTTAGATATGGAAGTTGTGGAAAAACAGGCAGAGCTTTTCGATAAATACGATTCCGTTTGGATTCTTAATTGCTCCTTCAGCAGTAATCAATAAATGATGGGAAAAAGGGTGTTCAAACTTCGGACTCTTTTTTCTGGTTATCTCACACAAAATAGTGTATGCTCCATCTGTATATGCAAAATGCATTTGGATAGTTTTGATAAGATTAGAGGAGAACTTATGGATATTCGTCAGCTTCGCTATTTTCAAACCATAATAGAAGAAAAACAGATAACGAAAGCAGCGAGGGTGCTTCATATAGCCCAGCCAGCACTAAGTCTGCAATTAAAGCAATTAGAGGAAGAGCTTGGTGTTACATTAATTATTCGAGAAGGAAAACAATGGCTGGTAACGGAAGCCGGGCAAATTCTATATGAGCGTTGCAAACAGCTGCTTCAGTCCATTGACACGATTAAAGGAGAACTATCGGAAATAAAAAAAGGCATTGCGGGAACTGTTAGGATCGGTACTTCCACCATTTGTGTATCCCATCTTGCCCCGCATTTAACGAAGTTCCACAACGATTTTCCTAAGGTATATGTGAAGATTTTCAATGGTGATACACATTATCTAGAGGAACTCCTGCAGCAGAATATGATTGATATTGCCCTGCTTTTGCTTCCGGTAGAAGGCAAAGATTATGAAATCGTACCTTTAGAGGACGATCCATTTGTTGTCGTAATCCCGAGACAATGGGAAGATCGTTTCCCTAAAGACTCTATAAGCCTTGAAGAAGTCGCGCAACAGGATCTTCTCTTGGGAAAAAGAATGTCCGGTATAGGGATGTACGAAAATATTCTTTCTCATTTCCATCAATACGATCTCCATCCAAATGTTGTTTTGGATGGCCCTGATATTTCTACGATTCTTACTTTTGTAGCAACCGGCATGGGGATGACGATTATTCCGCGTTCCGAAATCCATCAGGCATACGATGGGAAATTCAAGGTACTTACTATTAAAGAACCTTTTCTTAACGCAAAGCCTGCTGTCGTTTGGATGAAGGATAAATATATGTCAAAAGCGAGCAGAAAGCTGATTGAGTTTCTGACTTCCTTTGGAATATAACACTCTTAAGCAAAATGAAAATAAATTTGTGTCCATTATAAAAAGTCATGTTAATTTAAAAAGTCTATATATTTGCTTTTTAAATTGGAATCCAATTATTGCAAAGTAACTGATTGGTGGCACCAAGAATAGTAAAATGAGAACTGCATTTCGATTAAGGCTAGTGCCTGGATATTTTTAAAAGCTTTTACTTGCATTATTTCTTTATGGCAAAAGCCAATAGGCTAATTATAAATTGAGTAAGGATACTTCGGAACTAATATATACATTTCGTTCTAATTCGATACGTTCTAAGGAGGTATACATTTGCTATCAATATGGAGCAAATGTTATTAACTTGATAATAAGGGACCAATTATGGAAATAAAACTCCGATTACTATTCCCATAACCATGTTTCTCCATCCTCTACTTCCTTCAAAAACATAAAAATGTATGAATTTACTTCTAACTTCAAATACTTTTAATGATATTCCTGAATATCACTTTATTCAGAATATCCTATCCTATCAATGAGGTGATTCGTAATGAGCTATCGAAGTCAATTAGATGAACATTCTCAAGAGTTTCACCATAATTGGACAAGACCTAAGCGTTCAAAATCCCAAGTAAATGGGCATACGAGAGTATCTCAAACAAATATAATTCTCAGAAGTAACGCAAAGGCTCATAGGTGGTAAAGGATATCTGAGTAGACAAAGAAAGAAGGCGTTTGTCCTTCTTTCTTTTGTATGCATCATTTCTACATATGTACATGTATTAGGTACGCCTATCCGTTTATCTGATAGTATATCTTTTTCATTCAATTTTACTTTCAACAGTAAAAAGGAATAATTTTTCTTAGATTCATGCCTTGAAACTCCAGGAAATAATCTAAAAACGAAAGTCACGCTTTCTGGTTAGTCGTTTAACGCCTTCGGTACAAACAAAGCTACCTAAGACTCCAACTAAAACGCTAGATGAAAGAATCTTAAATAAAAAATAAAAACCTGTACCGATCATACAATCAAGAATGAAAAATCTTTTGATTGTTGAATGATTTATTGTATAGAATACAACTTGATGTTGATTTTTCATATTGCTTATCACACCTAAATGTTTTTTCCTATGGATATGATTAAATAAGATTGTCCTATTCCACCGTCCATCCCTTTACCTTTCATAAAAAACGAGATCAAAACCATGTATCAACATTGTCCTATACTGACTTAGGAGATATTTTAGATTCCTAAAAAAAAACACCTCCTCCATCATACTAAATATGATGGAGGAGGTGTTTCCTTCCCCTTTTCGTTTGCTTC
>Ga0224736_1047_pt1 | contig 33421 bp, 30 predicted proteins | sample IA12soil_MG_GH6A_FD_161628 | JGI IMG/M metagenome (GOLD analysis project Ga0224736, IMG submission 161628) | Enriched cells from agricultural soil in Iowa, United States - IA12soil_MG_GH6A(-) | ecosystem: Environmental > Terrestrial > Soil > Agricultural land | place: USA: Iowa | collected 2017-05-08
TTTTATCTATAAACGGTGGTAAAAATTCCATTCCGATACCTTCTGTTCGATGTGAGCCTGCCTTTCCCCCATTCAAAATCGAGCCCTCAGGCTCCACAATAACGGTCTTCACATTTGGAAGTTTTTCTTTTAAGTAACGGGATGTTCCCATAAAAGTTCCTCCAGAGCCTGCTCCCGCTACAAAAACATGAACATTTCCATCTAGTGCTTCATATATTTCCGGTCCAAGGCTTTCATAATACGTATCAGGATTTGCACTGTTTTGAAATTGCCCTGGATAAAAAGCACCTGGAATTGTTTCTAATAATTCCTTCGCTTTAGCAATGGCACCTTCCATTCCCAATTCAGTCGGGGTATTGACCACTTTGGCACCAAGCGCTCTCATTAAAGTTTGTTTCTCTAAGCTGAATTTTTCCGGAACAACAAATACTGCCTGAACACCAAATTGAATAGCCGCAAGCGCAAGCCCTATTCCTGTATTTCCAGCTGTCGGTTCAATGATTGTCCCATCTTTTTTCAGCTTGCCTTCCGCAAAAGCTCTTTTCAACAAATACTGTCCTAAACGATCCTTCACACTTCCGCCAGGATTAAAGTATTCGAGTTTTGCAAATAAACGTACACCTTCTGGCAATGTGAAATTTGTTATCTCCACCAACGGGGTATTGCCTATTAATTCATGTACATTTCGAGCGTACTTCATCTTAAAAACCTCTTTTTTATGCAAAGATCTCTTTCCATTCATTTCTCTTCGCAAGCATTTTTCTTGCAATTTCTTGTGCACCTTCTAGACTATGGCTGGCAGCCCATCCACATTGCACTTCATTACAAGCAGGTACTTCTGTAGCAGTAAGAACATCATTTAATGTTTTTTCAAGTATGTCTAGCACAGCTTCATAATCATCGTGATTGATGACAGATAAATAAAAACCGGTTTGGCAGCCCATCGGACTAATATCGACAATTTTATCAGTGTGATTGCGGCTAAATTCTGCCATCATGTGCTCTAAGGAATGCAAAGCAGGCATTTCCATATGCTCTTTATTTGGCTGGCAAAAACGGATGTCATATTTATGAATAACATCTCCGTTGACCCCTTCTTTTACACCTGCTAAACGCACAAATGGTGCTTTCACTTTCGTATGATCTAAATTAAAGCTTTCTACATTCATTTTCTTTTGTGTTGTCATGATTTTTATCTCCTCTCTTTTTGTGCTTCAATTAACCAAACAAATGGATTTAGTTTTGTAAAGTTTACGGTAAATCCATATTGATCAAAAATATGTTGTAACACAGGAATGGTAGTATAATACTCCCGCTGTAAATCTTCTGCAAGTCTATGAAAATTCCTGTCTAAAGATTCCTGGATTTTTTCTTGCTTTGCTTCCTCTGTCGGGAATACTGTATCCGCAAATATGATGCGGCCACCTTCATGTAATAAATTACTGTACTTTTTAATGGCTATTTCCTTTTCTTCGTCCGTTAAATGATGGAAGGCATAGGTACTAACAATCGTATCAATGGGAACATCTATTTTTGGAAAATCTATAAAGTCTCCATCCAAAATAGTAATGTTTTTTAGCTTTTGTTTGGCAATGGAACGCATCCCTTCTGACGGTTCTATTCCGAAAACATTTAATCCTTTTTCGTTAAGAATCGCTGTTAGATTTCCAGTACCAACGCCAAATTCTAAAACTGTTCCTTTTGATTTTTTAGCTACTGTAGTAAGTATTTTTTCATAATCTATAAAAACTAATTCATATTCTGGGTCATGTCCTGTAACTGTTTGATCATAGGAATGGGACCATTCATTAAAAAGATCATTAAATTCTCTGCCCATTTCAATTCCCTCATTTCCTATAAAATAACTCAGAATTAACTTTAGCATGGATTACATAAAAGTGCAACGATGAAAATTTGCCAAAACAAAAACACCCAATCAGGGTGTTTTTTAGCGTTATATAATGGGTTACCAGTTTTCCCAAATACCTTTTGGATCAATACTTGCAAGTCGAACCCATCCATTTTGAACTTTTTGTTGAAACGCGGGATTATTATTTAATAACCGTTTAATATATTCCGCAGGGGCTTGAATGACGATTAGCAAACGAAGCGGAGAATGAAAATACTCCTTATCTGATTTCATAACCGATTGCCAAGGCAACCCGGTTAATAAATCGCTAGCATTCCCTTGCATGACGCCGAGACCTGCCGTTATGGTCTGTGTTGTTTTATTTCCACTGCCGTAATAGTGAGGCGCTACGGTAGAAGCGTAATATTGCAGATTAATCCATTGCGCGACCGTACCGGCGCCCGCTATTATGCCAGCTAACATATCACCATTTTCATCTTGTTGCCAATCATAATTATGAAGGAAGGCCCTACCCTCTAATTCACTATTTTGAGTAAGTTCACGTTTACCGATGATAAAGGATGCATTACGAGCCAATCCCCATTCGGGACGTACCTCACTCCAATCCTGTGCAAATCGTTTTGCCTCATCGGTTGGATTCTTATGTTTTAATTGGAGATTCGGTAATTGTGTTAAACGTTCTGCATTTGCATTATCGCTTACTTTGGGTAAAATAGCCTCCAATCGATCAAATGCCTCTTGTGCAGATGCTGAAAGTTTCGGAACATAAATCCAATGTAATTCCTCAACCGCCGTGTTATGTTCAGCTGCTACGAAAACCGTATCTTTAGGGATTTCCATTCCTTCGGCTAAAAGTGCTTCTCGGACTTCGGGAAGATTGCATAACTCCGCTAATACCCTTGCATTGAAACCACTTGATGCACCACCACAAGCCCCACAGTCTAGCGAAGAGGCATAAGGATTATTAATGCTTTGACTTCCGTGCCCACAAAAAACGACTAATGGTGAGAGGTTTTTGGTTAATCCCATCAATTTCAGAGCTTGGCGGGCGTAATTTACCTTCTGTGCTTCTGTAAATCCGATAGGTAACCCTTCTTCCTTTTCATGAACATGATTAAGGGAGAGCATTGTTTCAGGTTTACGTATCCAATTTTTACGGAGGTTCCGTATCATACGATCCGCTGTTTTAGGAACAAAACTCCTTGTTACCATTTGCAGACTAAGTAATGGTCCGCTTACCTCAGGTAAAATTAAGTTTGCCAGTAAATTATGCTTCATCGTTTTAAAAGTATTGTTTAATGAATTTACGGCATTCTTGCGTTGTTGGTATCGTTTGAGTTCATTTTCATCTTGAAGCTCTTTTATTTTATGTTCCGGCTTAGATATGACCGGCAAGGAAGGATGGCTATGTTTGCTTCCTAATTCGCTAGTTGCAATCGGTAATCCAAAGAAACCAGCAATTCCAATTGTTTCAAACGGACCTTCCTTTTCAAGATGACGACGAAAACGTTCTGAACGAACATCTATACAGAATGCGAGCTGAGCTAAAGCATTCTTTTTTTCATTGGTATGGAAGGTGAGAAGTTTCTCACTTAATTGATCTCGATAAGTTTGCTCCCATGCTTCAAGCCATATTTTCCTGCAAGCCATTTCATCAAATTGATAGGCAAATGTTAAATAATCATTCTGTTCAACGGATGACATATGTGCCCATTTTTCTATAGAAAGCTTCCCCCAATGAATCCACGATGCTATTAGAGGAACAACCGAAACTTTCTGTGTGGACTGCAAATTGGATAAAGGTAAATACGGTTTTAAAAGGGCCCATTCCATTGAAATTCGAATAGCTAAATATTCTGTTAGGAATGCATGTTCATAACTCGATTGCTGTGAACGCCACAATAGCATTCCAGCCCACCCTGGCAAGGAGAGTAAATGACCCTCAAGATAATGTTGAATCTCTTGCTTTGGAATCTCTAATGCCGATAACGCTACTTCTAATGCAGTAGTTACATCTTTTGGCCAATCCCTCAGACTTTTGCGCAGACTTTTACTGATGGCAGGGTCATATTGAATAAGTTGTCGCCATGCAGAATAGAACCCCTCTTCACGATTTGGCATTGTCCAAGTTGCCTGCGATTCATCCAAGTATAACTTACACCATTTAATCATGTAATAATCAAGAATATCAGCGAGTTTTCCCCCGTTTTGTTGTTTTACATTCATACTTATTGGTTGAGTATAAGACATGCCGATACTCTCAGTATCCCATTCCTTTATATCCATACTCAATTTTGCTAACTCAGGGGATGATAGAAGCTCAGAAGGTACATTATCTAATGTTAATGCAGAACGACAATACTGCTCTGCAACCTTCCGTGGTATAGGAAAGGAATGAGAATCCAGCCAACGCTGCATAGCTATTTCCACAAAAGCTTCATCAATCTCCCCATTCCTTTTAGCAGATTGTATCATGGAAGCGCTAGGATATATATCAACATCCCTTGTATTCTTTAACAATCTTGCTACCTGGTCAAAGGACAGTTTTTCAAGTCCCATCCATGGACTGCGTGCTGCGAATGTAGAAATGGGCCAAAGAGGTGCAATAACATGGCTAGCTGATTCAACTAAATCTTGAATTTCTTGAAAATCTATATGGCCGTCATTCTGTTTTACATCCTCTTTATTTATAACAGATGTTGCACTCATCATTTATTGCCTCCCTGAGATAAAAACTTAAGGTAGTTTGGATGACTTTCCACTGCCTTTGGTTGTGCTTCCCCTAATCGAACCAACCAAAGATAAATTACTGTGAAGAAAACAGAAGAGCGACGTTGAACAATCCACTTGCCAATAATACTGCCGAGCAGCAGTAAACAGACGATAAAGATAATAACTGCCATGGAAAGCTGATTACTCTGATGAACATTTACTGGTAACCAACCGTAAAGGTAATTGTGAATGATAAGGTATAAAACAGTAAATAACCCCATAAACAATAACCCAGCAATTCGATCGATTCTTCCCTCTCCAAACGCTACAAGTTGCTTCCAAGAAACAGACAAAGACCACCCAATAATTAGGGCACTTATCAACTGGTATCCATTTGCCATGTCCTGCAGCCAAAATGCAATACCAACAAGGACGGCTAGAATATTCCCAACAACAAGCCATGAATAGGATGTGTTCTTATGGCCATGTGTCGATTTTTCCAAACACGGTGCTAACGAACCCGCCTGCAAAAAAAGAGTAGCTTTGAATAAACCATGGAATACAAGATGGAAAATCGCTGCTGAATAAGCACCTAACTCACATTGGATTAACATAAATCCCATTTGTGCAATTGTTGATCCTACTAACTGCCGCTTATAGTCAACCTGCACCAAACTTATCCCTGTTCCGATTAACACGGAAATACTTGCTAGAATTAACAAAATTATTTGTGCTATATTGCCATCAAAAATCGGTGAAAATCTAGTTAGTATAACACCACCTGCATTGACTAAACCAGCGTGCATAATCGCGGAAACAGGGGTCGGAGCAACAACAGACTCTAATAACCATCTTTGGAATGGCCATTGAGCCGCTGGAATCATCACTCCTAATATGAGCAATAGATTAATCCCGGTTTTCTCCCAGGTTTCAAGGTGTGCTAAGCTCACGTCCTTTAAAGCAGACGATAACTGCCATTGCCCCGTGTCATGTGAAAGCCAAATGATTGCCAATACAATAGCAATCCAACTTAATGCAAATAAACGACCAGAGACTGTGGCTGCTTCACGTGCTACTTTCCATCCACGATTTAACCTTATCAGCGAGATAAGTCCGACTAGTGTGAATCCCCAACATATAGCCATCAAGCGTAGATCGTCACTTAACCATGCAAGAGAAGCTGCTCCGGTAGTAAAGGTAAAAAGGATAAAATATTTTCTATAAGAGAGATCGCCCATTAGATAGCGCAAAGAAAAACGCTGGATGATTAAACCAAGGAGAAGAACAAAGAATGCCAATAGCCAAGATATAGAATCCAAGTACCAAGCACCAACTTCCCCTCTTGCATTCGTATTTATTAGTGCAATTAAAGCAACCAAGGGAGGTAATGCAACGACTCCAATATGAATGCGAACATAACGTAATGGTACCCGCCGATGTAAAAACAATAGTCCACTTAGAACGGATATTGACAGAACGCTAAAAAATATTATTAATAATGATGACAAATTAAGGGAAAATAACATATAAAGATCCTCCATCTAAATGGCGCTTACTTATATAATTCCTTTTAAACAGGTTGATATATATTCCAGATAATACTTATTAAATAAAAAAACCGACAACTTTAAAATACCAACGATGATTCATATCATTGGTATTTTAAAAATTGTCGGTTTCAATTCAACTAACCTTAAAGTTTTTTGAAATGCTACCATTTTAATATCAACATGAATGTATGCTTTAGAAAGAAAAAACGGTATTTCTCTAAATCCATCCATCAGATTATAAAGCGTACCGATTTTTACGTTATAAAAACTTTTTCATCCAGTCAATATGATAATATTGAAAGAATGCTAAAGTCATTATTATATAAGCATAAAAACACCGTATTTAGTTAATAATAGGATATTCCAAACCGCATACTTTTGTCAACATTTTAGTCTTAATCCTGGCCTTTAGCACCGTTTATCTTTTTCTCAAGATCGTTAAATAGTTTAAAAACCATTAGTCGTTCCCCAGTACGAGAACTAATATCGGTATGGAATCCCTTTACTTCCTCCCCAGTTATTGTAAAGATAATTTCTTTAAGATTATCTATACCTGATTCGACTAACTCCGAACGTGTTTTCTTTATGGTCAACATCCCATCTTTTGTTTCACAAACCGTATATTCAGCTGGTGTTAATATCCCTTGTAAAATAACAATGATCATATCCCTTAATATATCTGTTTTAACGGATAAGGAGCCTCTCCCAAGATAGTCCTTTTCCCACTGAGTAATCGCCTTACTTATTTCCGATTCAATAAAGCCTTTCGATTTTTTCATCTATTATGTATCCTCCTCGTAGTAAAAAAGCCTTCTATTTATACCATTTCGTATACGCCATTCTTGTTTTGGTAATGCATTTATATTTTATCAAAAGATAAGGAATATTTATTATGATTTTAACGAAAAACAATTGGATATTTTCAATAAAACAGATTAAAAAGCTTAAACATCCGCAAAAACGATGGGAAGCTGCCAAAATCACTTATGACTACTTCCCTCTATCATGGTCAGGTTAATACATGGATTCCATTATATCTAATTAATATAATTAGCGGTTTAATTATCTCCAGCAATTGGAGTGCTTTTCAATCCTAGGGGGGCTACATAATCAGATGAACATCTCACTAAGTATATGGATCTCATGAACGAAGATGTTTATCGCCTTTAAATGATCTTCGAAGTAACAAGAGGGTGGTGAACTCTTATAGGAGTGATATGTTTGCTCCGATATTATTTTCGTACCTTGTTCTGAACTATTCCATGTAATATATATTGAAGATAATGAAGCGTATTTGAATCGCGGCTCTTAATAATTTCAAGCATCTCTAATAATTCAAGGATTTGCCTTCTCGGTAAATTGGAAAGAATATATTCCACAATTTGATCCCCAGTCATCTGTACTTGTCTTTGTTGGTCTACTAAAAAAGTCAAACTATTAGCTGAAACAATATATGATTGTAATCGATTTTTTATTTGATTGTAGCTATATCTATCTGACTTCTGGTTTACTTCTATTTCCATCTTTCACAAACTCCTTCTTAATAACATCTCTATAGTAAGAGATAATGAGAAAAATGCCTTTTATAACATTGTTACAAGTGGACATATTACAGATAAGATATTGGGGAATTTGCAGCACTTGTGGACAGAATTCATGAAGATTGCTTAAAAAAGAGATGATATCGCATCTTGAACTTTCGGCAACCCGGCTGTCATCATTCATGTGAATTTTAGACCCGTGGCTTTGCGTCCCCATTTTTCAAAAAGGTTTGCTCTTATCGTAATTTTGTTCCAATTAACCATATCATTTTTTCATTGTTCCAATCAATATTTTTTCAACAAAAAAGGAGTCATTTCGACAAAATTTGCTATTTTCGAAACTTTAAATTATCTTATGTTTTTTTTACAATTGTACATTTACACATATATTTTCTGAAAGATGCTTTGCGGACACCGGGAATGTTAATCGTGAAAAAAGACAGGTAATTCACCGCTTTCTAATAATATAACGGAACCTAGTCCGCAAAACATATGAAGTAAGAAACTTTTAGTATAAATAAGGTATAGATGACCGCATTGCGAAAAGAAATTGTACCTTTTCTTATTCTACTCTTATTTGAAAAAAAGTTGAGAGCAATTCATTCGGTTTTAAATAAACTAATTCTTCTTTTTGCTCCATTTCATACGTTTTTGCCATCCATGGTTCTACACAAATAAATTCCTTCCCATGTTCTGTCCAACAAACAATATATTTGAATTCTTTTCCATATTCTAATGTGATTTTTTTATTTACTTCCGGAAGCATAAATTGAACTTTCGGTTCAACAGGATCTAATAACATCAGTGATTCTTTTTTATCCGATAAATCGATAATTCCTGTATATGCCTTTTCTTGGTTGTCGTTATAGTCCAAATATGTTTTGGCATCAGAATTTACCGAGAATGTCTTTTCTGCCGTTTTAAAATAAGGATGGAAGCCAGCATAAAACGGCATATCTCCATTAGAAAGATTTTTGTATTGTTGCTCTATAATAAGGGTGTCTTTTTTAAGGATATATTTGAAAAGCACCTCAAAATCATAAGGATACGATTGCCTTGTTTTTTCATTGCTTTCTAATCGTAAAGTAATGGATAATTCACCTTCGGTCGAGATATCCACCACTTCCCACGGCATATTTCTTGCAAATCCATGATTTTTCATTTTATAGGTTTTTCCGTTTAACTCGTACTCCCCATTATGCAATTGTCCGCTTATTGGAAATAAAATTGGAATGCCACCTCTAATATTTGCTTCCCTATCTAATAGTGTTTCTCTATTTAAATAAAAAATCTCCGCTTCATTTACACAGAATTCTGTAATAATCCCTCCACGTTCAGGAACTACTTTTATGTAAGAATCCTCATCCCTTAATACGTATGTCTTTAAACCCTCATCCATTTCCTGCTGAATAGTATACATTGTTCGTATCTCCTTTTTGTCCCTAATTAATAGTTGTTGCTTCTACTCACTATTATGTCATATATTATTATAAGATTGCATTTGTTCGGAGGGATTCCTATGCGAAATAAAAAAAAGCAAATCATATATTTCTTCATTTGCATTATCTTTATTTTAGGTGGTTTATTTACTGGAATTTACTGGATGTCACATATTGACCAATTTAAGAAAAACGGTGCTAGTGATAAAATAACGGTTTCTTATACTAAAAGTGAAATATAGTTTACCTTCTTGGTAAGAAAGGTAACAAGTATGGATTTATATGTTTCGGTTCCGGTTTTCTAAATCGACTTGATTTTTCCAGAACGATTCTTCCGCTCTTGTTACCGTTTTTCCACTTTTAGCTGGTTTTTGCACCAGCATTCATTGGCGTTTTTACAAAACATGTATCCATTTGGTCATCATTATTGGTTGTTAGCATCTAATGATAATAACAATCTTTTTAAGGTGGTAACTAATATGTGGATATTTATGGTCCTGGCACTCATTATTATCATACCCATCATTTTCTTCAACATTTCTTCTATTACGACAAAACAAAGAAATAAAGAAATCAGAAAAAATCCTAATGACTATCGTAATAACCCTCCACCCCCTGGATACTCGTTTTTATCGCACCCATTCAAGGTGCTTTTTTTTAGTACCTTAATTCGAGAGTTCCAAAGTAATATAATTGTGACAATTTTGTTTCTCATCTAATTCTCATTTTTTTTTCATGAATTTTTAGGGATTACAGATTAAGATGTAATTGTTAATAGGACAAGCTAGTAATTTTCCTACTTGATATGGTCCCCTCCATTATCAAGTAACCCCCTTATTTAAATACCCTAATCCTTGTTCCGGCTTTCATAGCCGGATCTTTTTTTTATGTTAAAATAAAATTTAAAAAGGGAGGAGAATCGTGCTAAGCTTTCAAACATTATATGAAGCACCAACACCGGATGAATATATTAAGCTCCGAATTAAAGCAGGTTTAAGCCTGAAAGACCCAGAAGCAAGCAAAATTGCTTTACAGAACTCTATCTTTGCTGTCACTCTTCGAAGTGAAGATACATTAATAGGGATGGGGAGAATTATAGGTGACGGAGGTTGCTTTTATCAAATCGTAGATATTGCGGTTGATCCTGAATATCAGGGAAATGGACTTGGAAAAACCATCATGTCTGAACTAATTAACTACCTGGACGAACATGCACCTGCACATTCATATGTGAGTTTAATTGCAGATCTTCCAGCTGATCAATTATATAAAAAGTTCGGCTTTGATTATACACAGCCAAGATCCGTTGGGATGTACAAAAAATACTAAAAAATAAGGGGGGCTATCTCCCTTATTTTTCGTTTAATATACTTTCTTCTAACACTTCAGACTTATCCCCGTATATTTTTTCAATATGAGTTTCCCCCCAGGCACATAAGGAATCCAAAATACTTTTAAGACTCCACCCATAGTCACTTAGTTCATATTCCACTTTCGGAGGAATTTGATTATAAATAATTCTTTTAATCACCCCATCTGCTTCCAGTTCTCTTAATTGTTGGGTAAGCATTTTTTGGGTAATTTGCGGCATTAATCGTTTTAATTCACTTGTCCGTTTTTTTCCATGTGTTAAGTGGCAGAGAATCACACACTTCCATTTGCCCCCGATGACCTCTAAAGTCGCTTCAACGCCTATGTTGTACTTCTTTTTCTCCATTTTGTATCCTCCTCTTTATAGGGACTTTTTAGTACCTATATTACCTCTAGGTATCTATAGCACTTATAAGTACGTACTTTTCATTTATTTTTATATATCCCATAATAACATTTGCCGGCTGAAAAGTTCACTAATTATTCTTTTCAAACTCACCATTCTATATATACATTTTTTAAGGAGGAGACAAATGGCAAAAAAAAATAATCGAAGCACCTTTGCATTATTGGCTTTAGCAGTAAGCGCCTTTGCTATTGGAACGACCGAATTCATTAGTGTCGGCTTACTGCCATTAATAGCGCAAGATCTGAAAATCTCCGTAACAACAGCGGGATTGACGGTCTCTTTATATGCTTTAGGAGTAACATTCGGGGCGCCTATTTTAACATCACTAACATCGAGAATGCCCCGAAAAACCCTTTTAATTTGGATTATGATTCTTTTCATTATCGGTAATAGCATTGCCGCTAGCGCTACAAGTATTTGGATATTACTTGCGGCTCGTGTACTATCAGCATTCTCACATGGCGTTTTTATGTCGATAGGCTCTACCATTGCAGCTGATATGGTACCAGAAAATCGCAGAGCTAGTGCGATTTCAATTATGTTTTCAGGTCTGACGGTGGCTACCGTAACAGGTGTGCCATTAGGTACCTTTATCGGCCAGCAATTGGGATGGAGATTCGCTTTTCTATTAATTGTTGTGGTTGGGATTATCGCACTTATTTCTAATTGTATCCTTGTTCCATCTGATTTAAGAAAGGCAGTACGTACCACGTTTCGCAGTCAACTAAACCTAGTGAAAAACGGCCGGCTACTCTTAGTATTTATCATTACTGCTCTTGGCTATGGGGGTACATTCGTAGTTTTCACCTATTTATCCCCGTTACTGCATGATATTACAGGTTTTAGTGTAAGCACCGTTGCTATTATTCTGCTTGTTTATGGTGTAGCTATTGCAATTGGTAATATTATTGGCGGAAAATTATCGAATCGAAGTCCATTAACATCATTGTTTTATATGTTTATAATCCAAGCCATTGTTCTATTTATATTAATGTTCACCGCTCCATTTAAAATAGCTGGTTTAATCACTATTTTCTTTATGGGACTAATGGCTTTCATGAATGTTCCGGGACTGCAAGTATACGTTGTGATACTGGCAGAACGATTTGTGCCTGCTTCGGTGGATGTAGCATCTGCCATTAATATCGCTGCTTTTAATGCTGGAATTGCGATTGGCTCTTATTTAGGTGGTGTTATCACTAATTCAATTGGTTTGATTCACACAACTTGGATTGGTGCAATTATGGTGCTGTTAGCAGTCTTCTTAACAGGCTGGAGCCGGTTACTTGAAAAAAATGAAAAGTTAAAAAAACTGGAGGCGTAATAAAAATGATAAAAAATTTACAAGATACAACTACTTTGCAAAATGGGGTTAAAATGCCATGGTTTGGACTCGGAGTATTTAAGGTAGAAGAAGGTCCTGAACTAGTTAACGCAGTTAAAACAGCTATAAAAAACGGATACCGCAACATTGACACTGCTGCTATTTACGAAAATGAAACTGGCGTAGGTGAAGGTATTAAAGAAGGAATGAAAGCAGCTGGCATTTCCCGCAATGAATTATTTATCACATCAAAAGTGTGGAATGCAGATTTAGGATATGAATCGACTTTAAAAGCATTCCAAACAAGCTTAAATAAACTTGGTTTAGATTATTTGGATTTATACCTTATTCACTGGCCAGTTGCTGAAAAATATAAAGATGCTTGGCGAGCATTAGAAACGCTTTATAAAGCTGGCAAGGTTAAAGCCATTGGAGTTAGTAATTTTCAAATTCACCATCTGGAAGACTTATTAAAGGTTGAGGAAATAAAGCCAATGATAAACCAAGTGGAATTACATCCTAGACTAACGCAAAAAGAGCTTCTGTCTTATTGCTTAAAAAATAACATCCAATTAGAAGCTTGGTCTCCATTAATGCAAGGACAAATATTAGAGTTACCAGAATTGAAGAAGATTGCCGAGAAATATAATAAAACCGTTGCTCAAATCATTCTAAGATGGGACTTACAAAACGGCATTGTGGTTATCCCTAAATCTACAAAGGAACATCGAATAATCGAGAACGCGGATGTATTCGACTTTACCCTATCAGATGTAGACATGGCAGCAATCGATGCGTTAGATCAACATCATCGAGTAGGTCCTGATCCGGATAACTTTGATTTTTAAATAAAAAAGGTGGCCATTTGGTCACCTTTTTACATTTATTTACGTTTAATTTCCTCATACTTCTGAAACCATTCGGGAAATACCTTTTTAAATTGGACAGGCTTGAACTTCTCATTTTCTTTTCGCACAACGATATGTGTAGTACTCCCTTTTGCACACACTTCCCCTTCACCATTGACAATTTGAAATCCATACACGGTGCGAAGTCCCTGGTTAACATCTACCCATGTTTTCACAAAAACTCTATCCCCTAGTTTTACTGGCTTTTCATATGTAATTTCTAAATTGTAGACTGGTGCATAGTAACCTGCTTTCTCCATTTCCATATAATCATAACCGATATCCTCAATAAGCCGTGTTCTCCCCAGTTCCAACCATTTAATATAGTTCGCATGATAAATAACTCCCATCATATCTGTGTCTGCATAGGATATTTGGATTTCCTGCGTTGCAACATACATATTCTCCATGATAATACTTCCCTTCTCGATACTTTTACCATTTATTTTATACTATTGACATTCTATGTTCTAATGAGAGCTCTTACATATAAACTAATTCCTTATTTAAAGAAAAGAGTGCTTTATTCATTGGGCAGGCCTATGAGTGGTGCTTAAGCAAAATGTGCAACCCGTTTTTTGATTAACTACATGCTTGCCCTATCACCAACCAATATCCTTGCATAACCTGTTATATCTCTCATGGGAAAAGGAGGATAATCTTTATGCCAATATTTAGGGGTTACGGATTTGGCCCTCGTTTCGGCTTTGGTCCGCGTTTCGGTCCGCGTTTCGGTCCACGCTTTGGTCCGCGCTTTGGACCACGCTTCCGTCGAGGTCGCTTCTTCTATTAATTGTTCTCGCGAATTTTTTATCCATCTAACTACCGACTTTTTTGACATTTAATCAAGATAAAATTCATTCACTTACTTTCTTCAGTTATGACCCAATGTCAAAAACTGTATTGAAGGAGGTGATAAGTATGAGTGAAGGTACAGGATATGGAGCAGGTTTCGCTTTAATTGTAGTTCTATTCATTCTTTTAATTATTGTCGGAGCTGCATATGTATATTAATACTAGAACCTTACTTTTGATCGGTCATTCAATATGGACCGATCTTTTTTTGCTTTTTATTCCATTCTTAATCCTTTCAAAACATTTATAACCATTTTATGATCATTTCTTTCTAAATTGCGGAAGAAATCTATCAAACTATAATGTTCATATATCCGTCAATAATATTTTCACTATTGTGAATTAATTATTGCTTTTTAGAGTAATTTTATTTACTATTAAGAGTAATATCTGTTTACAAGGTAAATTAAATTACTTTAAAAGGTAAAATATTTTTATTTAGCTGAGGCTTTTAACCAAAACAAAGGAAAAGATAGGAGAGAATACTCAAATTTTTAAGCTTGCTGAAATGAAGATTAAGACATACTCTGACATTATCGCGGAAGACCTTTAACAGGAAAAAAAGCTGATTGGTGAATATTTTTCTTTGCTAGGTAATGCTGTAATAGAATTCAATGGTGAGAAAATGAGTTTCTTTCAATTTAATCGTTATACCATTTCAAAGGATAGAAGTGAACGGAAACAAGCCTACGAAGCAATTTCTTCTTATTACTCCAATCATGAAGATAAATTGGATGATATCTTTGATCAGCTTATTAAGATAAGAACTAATATTGCTAGAAAGCTGGGGTATGAGTCTTTTATACAACTCGGATATGACCGTTTAGGGCGGTCAAATTATACTCCTGAACATGTCAAAATCTATAGAAACCAGGTAAGGCAATACGGAGTTCCCTTTATAACAAAGCTTCTTAAAAAACACCAGGAACGAATCGGAGTAGAAAAGCTTAAGTATTATGATGAAAGAGTACATTTTAAGACAGGAGCGCCAAAACTGTTGGGGGATGCTGATGTTGTAATGGAAAAAGCACTAAAAATGTTTTCAGAGCTCTCCCCAGAAACGAAAGAATTCATTGAATACATGGTTTCAAACGGAAACCTAGATCTTATAAGTAAGACGGGCAAAAGAGGCGGAGCTTTCGCCACATTTATAGGGACGAAAAAAGCGCCATTTATATTCGCAAACTTAGTAGGAATTCCAAATGATATAAGGGTTCTCGCACACGAAGCTGGCCATGCATTTCAATTTTACATGAACCGGAATACACAAATTCCCGAATATATTTCCCCAACCTATGATGCAACAGAAATCCATTCCTTTACAATGGAACGTTTTGTATGGCCGTGGATGGAATTATTTTTCGAGAAGGACACGGATAAATATAAGTACAGCCACTTAACAGAGGCATTTATTTTAATGCCTTGGGCGAATGCCATTGATGAATTTCAACATCAACATTATCTTTACGATCACCCTTCTCAAACCATGGACGAAAGAAAAGCGAAATGGAGGGAAATAGAACGCATCTATATGCCTGAAAAAGATTATGATGGAAATGAGTTTTTAGAGCGTGGCGGAAGATTCTATCAAATTAGCCATCTGTTTGAAACACCTTTTTATTTTATCGATTATGACTTAGCACATAATTGTGCGGTCCAACTTTGGTTTCGCTACAATGAAAATCGCGACGAAGGCTGGAATGATTTTTTAAATATTTGTCGTGTTGGTGACAGTGAATCCCTTGTGGAAATCATTAATAGGGCACGTTTACAATCTCCTTTTGATGATGGTAGCTTACGGTATATTATTGAATATGTTGATCGTTGGGTGGAGCAGTTTAATAAACAAAAATACTAATAATCCTTATTCATTCTCCTATAAAAAGGTTAGACTCACTAGTAATTCCTTATTACTTAAATAATAGTATCAAGACCATATTTTTTCATTTACGCCAATATAAAAGATAATAAATAAAGGCAAGGATTTCAAAACCTCTGAAACCCATGCCTTTATTTATTTTTAGATTTAGCCCCGAAAGGACTCAACCTTTCGATTCACGGTTTTGGAAACCTTTTTACGTGTTTCGTAATATTTCACTCTACTCCAAATGGGTTGATTTTAAAGGATTTTATATTGATTTCTTCCATATATCCATCTATTTTTCAACCATTTTCGTTTCATTTGTGCCGTTTATGTGCCAAGCTTCTACCTATTTATTGATCTAATACTTCTTTCGAAGACAATCAATTATCATTATGGTTTGATACTTCTATTAGTTTTCCTCGAACAAAAAGTCTTTTGTTTGTATTTGTTGCTCGATCACAAGTAATCAAGGTAATGAGTTTTTCATGGGTATTCTTAATGACGTTGGACTGACTAGCATTTATAATTTCTTTTGAAGTAACTTTATATATGTAGTCTTTCTTTAAATCTGTAATAACAATCTTCGCCCCTACTTTAATCTTCATAAGCGGTCCAAATAACAAATTAGAATTTCGCATATGATGTCCAGCGAGCGGATAATTACCATTTCCCATTTTCTGATCTGGACGCATCGTCGTAGCCCCAGCAAGCAAATTCGAATTGGTTGTACCTTTCATGATAGGAAGACTGAGTCCTACACTTTGAATTTTGACCCTGCCAATTATAGCATTTGAATCGATTTGAGTACTATCCTTTAATGTATTCATAAAAGATGGAGAACGGATGGCATTATAATCAAAGGAAGCCTTCCTTTCATTATTTCGGCTTATTTCCGCTGCAGAAATATCCTTTTGATTCAAATGTGTACTTATATAATTGATGATGCCTTCCTTTATAAATGGAGATAAAATCATCAATACCCCAGCTAATATTAGTACGTAAACCAACAATTTCCGACGCTTTGTCATATATATATAACTCCCATTCTTTAACTAAACCATTTATTCAAATGATAAGGTACCCCAGAAATTAGTTATATTCCATGGGGTACCTTTTTTCATGTTATATTTTTATGCGTCTTTACGCCTTTTCAACCTGAATGAAAGTATGCAGGCTGCTAGAAGCAATACTAATCCTCCCAGGATGGTTGGTAAATCATTGGTATCTCCAGTTTTAGGCAATGAGTTTTCTACAATCACTTTACGATGTAAATAAGATGTATTTCCATCACTATCCGTTACTTTGTATACCACTTCATAGGTTCCTGGTTGTTTTACATTTACGGTATTTTTTACAATCTTAGTTTTATCTGTAATATTACCATCTTCTTTATCCGTTGCAGTTATTCCTTCATATGGGTCGAAATGATTCCCAGTATGAATGGTCGTATCCTTTGGTCCACTGATAATCGGTGGATTATTCGGTTTGGTCGGTGGATTTTCTGGTTCTGTAATATCAACTGTTACTGGAACCTCTATCTTTCCACCTTTTCCATCATCTACGATAACGGTAAACGAATCTTTTCCTGTATAACCTTTATTCGGTGTATACGTCCATGTTCCATCTTTATGCACTTCGACCGTTCCATGACTTGGGGACTTGCCTTCTTTATAAGTCAATGGATCCCCATCTGGGTCCGAGCCTTTTACTTGTCCAGACACTGGTGTGTCTTTGGATGTTGTTTTGTGATCATCCGGTGCTGTTGGTGGATTATTCGGTTTTTTCGGCGGATTTTCTGGCTCTGTAATATCAACCGTTACTGGAACCTCTATCTTTCCACCATTTCCATCGTCTACAATAACGGTAAACGAATCCTTTCCTGTATAACCTTTATCCGGTGTATACGTCCATGTTCCATCTTCATGCACTTCTACCGTTCCATGACTCGGAGACTTGCCTTCTTTATAAGTCAATGGATCCCCGTCTGGGTCAGAGCCTTTTACTTGCCCAGACACCGGTGTGTCTTTGGATGTTGTTTTGTGATCATCTGGAGCACTTGGTTTATGATTGATAACACCAACATCTGTCGATGGATTATTTGATTTCTCTACATTATCACCTGTAACTTGGGCTACGTTTGTGATCTTATTACCGTTTTGCCCACTCTTCACTTTCGCTTGAAATTCTACTGTATGCCATGCCGTATCCGTGACATCTCCGAATTGACCAGACACTTTGTTATTATCAAAATAACCTTTGTCTGTATCTTGCTTATCTGTCACAGACGTTCCATCTACTTTCAAGCTGCCAGCGACATACTTGAGTCCTGATGTATCCTCTTAATACTAATCCCACCTCCTATTTCATAATTTTCAGAAACCTAATATAAAATTGGAAAAAATTTTATATTGACATTCTAATGTTATTTTGGGAGGTAAGTATTTTACAAGAGGCTTTCGACCTATTGCAACATATGTAGTGATAACACAACAAGATTCAACAATTTGCATCAAGATAAGAGCTTCTCTTCAAATACCTTTGGTCTACATTCGGAAAACAAATAATGGTTAAATGAAAGAGGATAAGAAATTTCATCTATATTCTTCTTATTAGAGGATTCTGCCCATTGCGATCGATTACTTTTTGTCTAGAACAACTAGCTTTTGTGACTGTCCCGGTTGCTTTTGGTATCGATGTTTTTATTATTTAGTTTTTGCCCATAGTAAAATGACCGCCAGGTACGAAGATAAAATTACATATTTTCATTACTTGAAGCAATTTATTTCTATTCTTCTATCCTTCCTTTTATGTACTCCTTCAAATAAAGGAAATCGCCAGCTAAAATTAACGAAACTGCTATGATATATTTTCGGTTAATCTCGAGTGTTTTTCGACTAACATTTACTTTTTTTTCGAGCTTTTTCATTGGTATTTTTTTATTTGCAGTTAATTGTTCAAGAATATCTTTATCTTTCGCTATTACATTTGCTACCTGGAAGGCGTTCCTCCTTGCATCCTCATGCTTGGGAGAATGTTTGATTAAATCATCAAAAGATAGCTTATAAGATGATAATAGTTCTTGAAATCGAGTAATTTCTTCTCTCCTATTCTTTTCATCCTGTTTTAGATAATAAACACTAATAGATAGGTTATTCTCCATTAATTCTATTGTGGAATTTGGAGCATAATCATTGATGTCGAAAGGAGTACTTAAATTTTTATATTTAGAATTACTGCGAATATAATCAATGATTTTTCTCTGAATAATTACTTTTGCAAATGCTAGTAAGGATGAGCCGCGTTTAAAATCATATTTCTTAATAGCCTCATAAAAGGCAAGCAAACCAATACTAAACTCATCATCACTTTCTTCTATATAATGCTGACAAACAGTAGAAATTGTTTTCTTGATAAAAGGTTTATATGTTGCAAGCAATTCATTAAGTGCAAGTTCATCACCATTTTGAATTGAAATTGCCATTTCCTCTAAGGATTTCCTAGGATCTTTTAAAATACCATTTAACATAAATTTCCCCCTCCCTACGTACCTATGCTTTTGTTGCTAGAGTAAGCAAAGGGGGTTCTTTACCATGGACACCATATTTCCCGCATAAATAATGACAGTACTTATTATTTAGTCTTGCAAGAAAACCACACTATCGACATTACACTAAATGAAGATGGAAACTGGATTAATCCGCTGTCATATTCTTTAATGATATAAACAAAATATCTAATTTCCAAGAACTCCCACCATATTACCAAGCAAATACTATTACCTTTTCTATCGTTAAAACTTCCATTCATAATATAAAATCAATCTCGACAATTTCTGAACAACTTCTACACAAAATCACAATCCTCCCTATATTATACATTTTTTGTAAAATACTTCTTAGAAAACTAAATAAGCCCCTCTAAAATGAGGGGCTTGGTTGTATTTAAGTCAATATGCTGTCATTCCGTTAGTAATAATCAACAGAATCCTTTATTTATGACGTAATTTTGATAAATTGAATTGAACTATTGGAACATACTATGGTAAAAAAATACGTTTTAAGGCATGCACGTAACCTTATTGATTAAACAAGATGTCCATCCAAAAGTAGTACAAAAAAGACTAGGACATACTTCCATGGATTCATATTCTCATCTACTGCCAAATATACAAAAAGTTGCTGCAGATCAGTCGGCATTCAAATGTTGGGAACCAAGGTAAGAGCAAATATTCCGTTTAAAATCGTTCATGCCATATTCATGACAATAGCATAAAAAAATAAAAAGACAAGGATTTCAAATGGGCAGAAATCCTTGTCTTTTCTGTATTCATCGTGACGGCCCCGAGAGGACTCGAACCTCCGACGCACGGTTTAGGAAACCGACGCTCTATCCACTGAGCTACGGAGCCAAATTAAATGCGCATTAAATATTATATAGCATCCTGCCTCTTTTGAAAAGGTCTATGTTACACAACGTGGAGAAATCATATAAGAAATAAAGGAAAATTGCCAATGGCAGCGAATTTAAAAAGGCAGGACCTAATATGTAATAAGTTTTTTACGAAAAAGGATATACTTCCATCACGATAATGAAGATAAGCATTAATACAATTATTGTAATTAAGGCACCTAGTAAGAATTTTTTCATTGTTGAATAATCCTCCTCATATCAATAATCAAATATTATCAAATTCGTAAAAGACTATCTATAGCTTTTGGATAGGTTTTAGAAATTTTAGCAAAGGTCTTTATATTTTTTAACAAAAAAAGCAGTTAGATGGCCAAATCTCGAAGTATTTTTAAGGTGGTGGAACGTATGATTTCTTCTATTTTACTTGGTGAAAAGGTTAAGTTAAACGCTCTAATTGAGGAAGACCTCACAACCATAATGGAATGGTTTCAGAATACAAGCCTTTTACGATTATTTGATGCAATTCCTGCTCAACCACGGAGCACGGCTTCCCTTCGTTCCTGGTTTGAAGAACACGCTAATTCCAACAACCAATACGTATTAGCTATTAGAACAATAGATGACAACCAATTAATTGGATATATTGAATTAGACGGAATTCTATGGAATCAAAGAACTACGTGGGTGTCCATTGCAATTGGGGAAGAAATGAATCGTGGAAAAGGTTATGGAAAAGAGGCTTTAGAACTCATCCTGCAATACGCTTTCCATGAATTAAATCTCAGACGTGTTCAACTTACAGTGTTTAGCTATAATCTCTCAGCAATCCAGCTTTATAAAAAATCGGGGTTTACCTATGAGGGAACATATCGAGAATTTTTGGAACGAGATGGAAAAACATACGATATGCTTTTATTTGGATTGTTAAAGAAAGAGTGGGAACAAAATCGGTCCAACTCCAAGTAAACTTTTTGGAAAGCTTTTCGTCCTTTCCGCATATTTTTTATTATCAGGAGTGTTCAAAGAATGTTCACATTTTGAATATCTCGTAAAGGGGATGATAAAAATGGCTGAGGAATGGATTGTTACCATTGGTACTCTTGTTTTTCTTATGGGTTTCTCAGGATGGATTTTTGTCTTTGCTTTAAAATTAGTACTGCATTCTGAGGATGCTAAAACCATTGACCCTATTCCACCTGATACAGACTCCTTTTTGACATAACACCCAATCTGGGTGTTTTTGTATGTTATGCATATCGGGATAGGATTTTGTAATGGATAGGTTCCTTTATTTCTAACATTTCTTTCATATGTGGTAATATCTTATTATGCAAAATTGCCTATTTTAATTTTTATAGGAGCAAACAAGGATGAAATATACAGAATATGATCAGGTACTCTCCTTTCTCTCCTCATACAACGGACGGACGACACGGAGAGATAATGGGTATCATCATAAAATAATGACAGAATTACTACAATTAATACATATTAACCCTGAGAAATTTACTTTTATTCAAATAACAGGATCTTGTGGGAAAGGCAGCACAGCCCAATTTATTTCTTCTATTTTAACGCATCATGCTATAGATCATGGACTGTTTACCGGCCCTCATCTATCTGCTTATGAAGAAAGGTTTGCCATTAACGGTTCTCTCATTGATCGAGAAGAGTTTTCTTCTATTGTCCTTGATATTGAAAAAAAGCTAAAGGATTATCCGCTTAAAGAGGATGTTGGTCATATGCATGTGATGATTATGATTGCCCTTACTTTTTTTCAAAGACATGGGATAAAACTCGTAGTATTTGAAAATGGGGTTGGTGGAAAAACAGACCCTTCCAATATTTTTGATCCGACCATTGCTGTGTTTACGGAAATCACGATGGATCATTCGCATTTGCTGGGATCAACGATTGAGGATATTATCCTTGATAAATCCTGCATTATTAAGCCCACCACTAAATATGCGATTTGTGGAATGAATAATGTTCAGGCACGCAACTTTCTTTTGAAAATTGAGCATCATTGTGACACCATCTTTCGATTTCTTCATCGCGATTATAATTTTATAACTAAATCAAGTGATACAAATGGCAATACTTTTTATTTTAAGGGTACTCACTATGCTCTTAAAAATATCCAGACTAAATTGCTTGGAACCCATCAAGTTCAAAATGCAAGCAATGCTATTGCCGTGATAGAAGCGTTGGTTGAATGTGGATATTCATTCCAAAAAGACATCATTACTCAAGCGTTGTATGACGCAGCAATGCCATGCCGTATGGAGATGATTGAAAAAAACGGTGTTACTTTTTTATTCGACGGTGCCCATAATACTTTAGAATTAAAAACATTAAAGGAAAGTATCGAAACGTTTGGGTTGCAGGTTTCCAGTGTTATGTTATCCATTTCATCTAATAAAGATATGGAAACAATGATGAGATCTATCTATTTTGAAGATGCTCCCTACATTATCACGCCACATCCTTTTACCGAAAGAAATATACGTGCAGAACAGATTGAAAAATCTTTAAGTTCCATGCAGGATATACCGTGTTTTTATTTTCATGAGATTAAAAATGCTTTACAACACGCAGTGCAGCTGTATCAAAAAAACCAAGTCGTATTAGTTACAGGCTCCTTATATTTAGTAGGCTATGTAAAGAAAATTGTGCTTAACGAGGGAACAGAATGACTACCATTCAAACTATGCAGGATGCGGAAAACTTAATTTATCAATCATATTTACGAGCACATCCTCATATTCACAAGATAAAGGATGAAGACGTTCGAAAGCCGTGGCTGACAAGAAACCTACTAAATTTGCTTGGTTCTCCGGATCGTAATAAAAAATTTGTGCTTGTTACCGGCAGCAAGGGCAAAGGTTCCACTTCTATGATCCTTGCCTCTTTGCTACAATTTCATGGGTTAAAAGTCGGGTTATTTACTTCCCCTCATTTAATCCGCTTTAATGAACGGATTCGAATAAATGGAAAACCAATTGCAGATGAGGATTTTATTAGATTATGCCATAAAATGCTACCTGCTTTTATTAATATAGAAAATAGCCTGTCTTCTACTGAATACCAAGGACCAGTTGGTCTTGCCCTAGCAATAGCTGTTATGTATTTTAATGAACAAGAAACAGATATTAATATAATTGAATGCGGACGCGGCGGAAAATATGATGATACTAATGTCTTAGCGAATGAATGGGCTATCCTAACATCGATTATGGAAGAACATACCCGTCAATTAGGGCCAACCGTATATGACATTGCGAACCATAAGCTAGGAATTGTGAAGGATACAACGAAATCCGTCATCTTAGGGAAACTAGAACCTTTTTTAAAAGAACATATATCTCAACAGTTACATTTTTTTGCCGGGGATATACGTATTTACGATAAGGATTTTTCCGCTGAGCAAATCATTGTCAATAAAAATGGAACTACCTTTAACGTTCGAACCGCATATACCAGCTATTCCAAAATGACCTTTCCGTTACTTGGCTCTTTCCAAGCCTATAATGCAGCTACAGCTATAAGTGCATGCGAGGCAATTCTCCATCAGCCATTAAAGGAAGAGTCCATCATGAGCTGTTTCAGACAGTTGGAATGGCCAGGACGATGTGAGATTGTTGCACAAAATCCGACCGTTATAGTGGACGGGGCTATTAACAGGGAATCAGCTCAATATGTAAAGGAAGTTATCCAATCCTTTGGAAAAAACAAGGTAATTTCTATCGTTGGGGTGCCACATGATAAAGATTATAAAGGTGTAATTGACATTGTAGCGTCCTTTTCGGAAAAAATTTTCCTTTCAAAGCCCGATATCAGTCACCTCACATTTCCAATGGATGCTCTATCATATGCAAAAACGTTGCACCACCATGCAGAAGAAACAGAGTGGTTAGCAGATGCGGTAAAGCTTGTGAATAAGGAAATATTTGATATCTTATTAATCATTGGTACGCAAACCTTTATTGGCAACGCAAAAAGAATTTATATAAAAAAACAGGAACCCTCCCATTAAAAAGGTAGGTTCCTGTTTTTTTCATTTTTATATCCGAGCTCCTGAGATATATGATTTGCACTGATTTCAGTCTTTTCCTTAATATAATCCAGATTTTGCCCTTCAAATCGGCTAGTTGGTCCACTTACCGCTAATGCAGCTACTACATTTCCTTGATAATCATAAATAGGAAACGAAATTCCAACTGTTCCTACATCCTGTTCTCCGTAACTTATCGCATATCCTCTTTGTTTTATCTGCTGTAAATCTTCTAAGAGCAAATGCTTTTCAAGCTTGCGAAACTGGCACATTTCCTCCATCACAAGCTTCCTTTTATTCTCTCCCATAAATGCCAATAATAATTTTGGTCCTGACCCAAGATAGAGAGGAGATCTTTTTCCAATCCGGGTGTGCAGTCTTAATGCCCTTGTACTCTCTACCTTCTCAATATAAACTGCCTCATTTTTATCAGAGATAACAAGATGGACGACCTCATTAAGTTGTCCGGCAAGTTTTTTCATATGTGGCAAAGCTATTTTTCGAAGCTCTAGCTGTTCTGATACTAAATAACCCAGCTCCATTAGTTTTATTCCTAATTTATAACGGCTATCATTCTCAGATTCTTTTGTTTTAACAATAAAACCGCTGTATTCCAATGATGCTAACAGGCGATATACGGTCGGTTTCGGCAGCTTCGATACCTCTGTTATTTCTTTAAGACTTAGCTCCTGCCTGCCATCCGTAAATAAATCAAGCAAACTTAATGCTTTGATAATACTCTGATTCATAATACCGTCTCCTCAATCAAATGCGTAAGCGCCACAGCTCTAGCGTACGGATTTCGGAATCATAGGTGAGAAAAGGAAAAACGTATTCGATCTTTCACGAGCAGATATTTTATCTGCAGGTAGGAGACGTAAAAATCCGCTTGCCGATAGGTGCTTAAGCTGGAAGTAGACAAACCTTTATTAAAAGGATAAGTAAAATACCAGGAACAAACTAGTTTTCGATAGTTTCTATTTCTTTGATATGCACACCTCTTTTCGCCATTTCTTGAATATATTCCTTACCGGGAACGATTTTTTCAGGTGCATAGACACCCTTTTTAGTTATAAGGCCGCTTCCAATCATTTGTGCAACTACCGATATTGTATTTGCCGTGGCCCGTGCCATTGCAGTCACTTGATGGTCGCGATCTTTATATGTTACTAGTTCATATTCATATTTAGCTTTTTTGCCATTTTTCGTTCCTTCCGTAATGACTCTTAAAAGGACGGCATCGTCTTTTTCTCCTAGTTCTACTATTGGCTCCAAAACTTTTAACAGTACATCGCGCGGCTTAATATCTTGCCCTTTCACCTGTACCGTATAATCATTTCTAGTTAAATTTAAATCTACTAACAACTTAAATTTTTCAGCATGCCCTGGATAACGAATTGTTTTATATTCAAGTGTTTCTAAATCAGGATAGGAAAGGGATAACGTTGATGTCCCGCCTGCTGTATGAAATGCTTCCAGAGGTCCGAATTTTTCAAAATACACCGTTTCAATTTCCGATAAAGAAGGAATTTCTTGTACAATGCCATTTCGAATGATTAAGGAAGGATCCGTATAATGATCGCAAACTCCCTCCATAGAGAATACGTGATTATACTCAAGCGGCGGCTCAGGACGAACTGGGATTCCACCAACATATAGTTTAATAGACTTAATAACATCCAGTTTGCTTGCACCATAACCAGAAAGAATATTTATCATACCAGGTGCAACCCCTAAATCAGGGATAAGTGTTACTTCAGCTGCTTTGGCTTGATCATTCATTTCCAGTACACGGTCTGTTGCATGCCCTATATGTCCACCCAAATCCACTGAATGGACTCCCACTTCAATAGCAGCTTTTGCTACGCTTACATTGAATGAATAAAATAATGCATTTATAATCACATCATATTTGCTTATAAAACTTTTTAATTGTACATAATCAGTGGCATCTAAATAGGCAGCGGAAAGTTTAGGTGAATGTAGTGAGTGAGCAACCGCTTCTGCTCTTTTAATATCTACATCTGCTAATGTAACTTTTTCTACGCCTTGACTATTCACTAAATCACGTGCCGCTTCTTTCCCCATTAAACCAGCACCTAAAACAGCAATTTTCATCCATTATTCCCCTTTCTTAAATACGATCTAATTAGTGTAGGTTCGCCACAAAGAATTTATCATACTTAATTGTTATCAATCTGCGCTCTTTGCAGCTTTCCGCTGAAATCAATATAGACACTCTTCCATTCTGTAAATACATCTAGTGCAGCTACACCTGAATCTCTATGACCATTTCCGGTTCCTTTTGTTCCTCCGAATGGCAGATGAATTTCAGCACCAGTTGTACCGGCATTCACATAGACTATCCCAGTATCAAGATCGCGTTGAGCAGTAAAGACCTTATTAATATCTCTTGTAAATATCGAACTGGACAGACCGAATGTAACACTATTATTCACTTCAATTGCCTCTTCAAAGCTTTTAACAGGAATAATCGATACTACCGGACCGAAAATTTCTTCCTGAGCGATTCTCATGCTTGGCTCCACATCGGTAAAGACGCTCGGTGCATAATAATAACCATCTGCAAGCTCTCCATCATTTAAAATATATCCTCCAGCTAATAGAACTGCCCCTTCTCCTCTGCCGATCTGAACATATTCATGGATTTTTTGCAGAGCATTTCCATTAATAACAGGGCCAACTTTTACTTCTTCGTCCAGGCCATCTCCAATTTTTAAATAACGCATTCTCTCTAAGAGTTTTTCTTCGAGATCCTCTTTCACTTTCTCATGAACGATAACCCTGCTGCATGCTGTACAACGCTGACCGCTTGTGCCAAATGCACTCCACAATATTCCTTCTACCGCCAAATCTAAATCGGCATCATCCATCACAATAATCGCGTTTTTTCCACCCATTTCAAGGGAAACTCTTTTAAGCAGTTTTCCACATTTCTCCGCGATTGTTCTTCCCACCTCATTCGATCCGGTAAAGGATATTACATCAATATCTGGATGCTCAACCATCGCTGTACCTACTTTGGAGCCAGAGCCGCATACTAGATTAATTACCCCGTTTGGCAAACCTGCTTCTGCAAAAATATTGATTAACTCTCTTGCCATCAATGGGGTTTCTGTAGCTGGCTTCCAAATGACAGCATTCCCAGCAACAATGGCAGGAAACGACTTCCACGTTGCAATTGCAATTGGGAAGTTCCAAGGAGTAATAATACCTACAATTCCAACCGGGACACGGATACTCATTGCAAATTTATCCTTTAATTCAGAAGGAGTGGTATTACCAAACAATCTCCTTCCTTCTCCAGCCATATAGAACGCCATATCAATTCCTTCCTGCACCTCTCCGCGGGCTTCTTCAATCACCTTGCCCATTTCCATCGTTAAAATCCTAGCTAACCTTTCCTTTCGTTCCTTTAATAGCAAGCCAACACGATATAGTACTTCTGCCCTTTGCGGTGCCGGAACAAGTGCCCACTGTTTTTGCGCTTTTTTGGCTGCTGCAACTGCCCTTTCCACATCCTCCGCAGTGGATAAGGCTACCTCTCCAAGCGTCTCCCCGTTTGCAGGATTTTTTATTGGAGCATACTGTTCCTTTTCCGATACTACCCATTCTCCATCTATAAAATTATCCACTGTGATACCATTTGCTAATTTTTTAGACATATTTAATGACCCCTTTCTATTGAATCCTCTTAAAAAATATGACTTTTATAAAGCAGTACCGCTTTTACTTTTTGGATCGAATTTGCTGAATGGTTTTGGAAACTGATATTTGTTCCGGATCCATCTCTATTTCTATCAAGGTTGGCAAATTCGATTTCAAGGCACAGAAAATTGCCTCTTTAAATTCCGTATTAGTAGTAGCTTTTACCCCATTTGCATTTAGCGACCTTGCCAATGCAGCAAAATCAATATTACCGAGTTCGGTTCCTATCACTTTTTCCGGATAGTGCATTTCTTGATGCATTCGTATCGTTCCATACATACGATTATTAAATACAAGGCTAATCACAGGTATGTTATACCTCACAGCAGTTTCCAGTTCCTGAACCGTCATCATCATTCCGCCATCACCAGATAAGCTCACCACCACCCGATTTGGCAGTGCAATCGCTGCACCAATGGCAGCGGGCAAGCCGTATCCCATTGCACCTGAAGTTGGGCCAATATATGTTTTCTTTTGTTTAAATGAATAGTACAGGTGGAGCCATCCCGCAAAATTGCCTGCATCGTTTGTAATGATTGCGTCCTTGGGCAAGAGCTCTTGCAGAAGCAGGATCACACTCTCATTCGTTAGCTTTTCATTATTTAATGGTTTCTTAATTTTTGACGTATCCAGATACCTTTGGTTGCATTTTGCTGCCCAATCTTCCCACTTAGCTTGAAGACTTAAAGATAACATAGCTGCTAAGGCTTCCTTCGCATCGGCAACAATACCAAGTTTAGGGTTGTAGACTCTTCCCAATGTTTGTTCATTAATATCAATGTGAATAAGGGTTTGCTCTAGGGTGATTAGAGAATAATCTTGGGTAGTGACCTCTGAAAGCCTAGTACCGATTGCTAAGATCACATCTGCTTCTTTGGTCGTCGCCAAGACTTCTTTAGGGGTACCTAACCCCAAATGTCCTGCATATAATGAATGGTGATTCGGAAAGACATCATGACGCCGAAAAGCTGCCATTACTGGAATATTATTTTTTTCGGCAAAATGAAGAAGTTCTTGTTCTCCTTCCGCCAAGATGACCCCTCCACCAGCTATAATTAATGGCTGTTTTGCTTTTTGCAAAATCGTTTGCAGTTCTTCCAATTCATTTCGATTAGGCAACGGTCTTGGTTTCTTCCCTTTTGGATAAAAGGTCATTTTGCTTTTTTCCTTAAGCAAATCTTCCGGCAAAGAAATAACCACAGGGCCAGGTCTTCCGGTTTGCGCAATTCGAAATGCTCTTTGAACAAGCTCCGGGACCCTATCTGCATCTTTAATTTCAACTGTCCATTTCGCGATATGCCCGAAGAATTGGTCTAAATCTACCTCCTGAAATCCCTCTCTCCCACGAAATTTACTATGGACCTGGCCAAGAAACACAACCATTGGAGTGGAGTCCTGGTATGCTGTATGTACTCCAATTGCTAAATTTGCTCCACCAACTCCGCGTGTAGCCATGACAACCCCAGGCTTTTTGGATGCTTTTGCATACCCTTCTGCCATAAATGAGGCGCCGCCTTCATGCCTTGCTGTAATTAATTCAATCGACGGTTCATCGTAAATAGCATCCAGCAATGGCAGATAACTTTCACCAGGAACACAAAATACTTTTACAACATCTTCAATCTTTAAACATTCAACTATCGCCTGAGCACCATTCATTTCACGCTTTTCAGCTATCAGGGACATGGGCATTCACCTCCAATTGCAGAGCTTTAATTCGCTCTACTGCTTCTGTTAGACGCTCTGAAGGAACTGTTAAAGAAATGCGAAAATACCCCTCCCCTGATGGTCCGAAGGCATTCCCAGGTGTAATGACCACACCCGCTTCCTCCAAGAGTTTTTCAGCAAACCCTTGTGAAGAGTATCCCTTTGGAACGGGTGCCCAAATGAAAAAGGATCCCCTTGGTTTTTCCACAGCTATTCCGATTTTTTGCAGTGCCTCTACCATTTTTTCACGTCGTTCCTGATAGATGCGGTTGTTTTGGTCAACGGTAGAGTAATCACTGGTCAATGCTTCTGCAGCAGCCTTCTGAATAGGGAGGAACTGACTCGTGTCCGTATTACTTTTAACGATGGAAAGTGCACGAATAATCTCTTTATTCCCCACAACATATCCTATCCTCCAGCCGGTCATGTTAAAGCTTTTGGAAAGAGAACCGAATTCTACTGCAACATCTTTTGCTCCAGGGACTTGAAGAATGCTCGGAGCCTTATATCCATCAAAGGTTACTAAGTTGTACGCAGCATCGTGAACGATACCAATTTCATGATCCTTTGCAAATCGAACTGCTTCTTCCAGCACATCGATTCCCACTGTTGCTGCTGTTGGATTACCGGGATAATTTAAGAACATAAGTTTCGCTTGTTCCTTATGTTGATCGGATACCTGCTTATAATCAGGGCGATAGTTTTGGTCAGGAATTAGTGGTAGATCAATACACTCTCCACCAGAGAGATAGGCTGCGGTACGATATACTGGGTATCCTGGATCAGGAATTAGCACAACATCACCTGGATCTATCATTGCCGGAATAATATGGGCGATCCCTTCCTTTGATCCAATAAGGGTTAGCACTTCCGTATTCGGGTCTAAATCGACTTCATAATAATTTTTATAGAAAGCTGCGACTGCTTCCCGAAACTCTTGGCAGCCAGCATAGCCAGAATACTTAAAATTAAGCGGGTCGGCCAGTTCCTTTGTAAGTCTTTTTACAATAAAATCTGGCGTCGGCAAGTCTGGCGCCCCTATTCCCAAATCAATAATGTCCATTCCCTTAGCCTGTAATCTCTTCTTTTTTTCATCAATAACCGAAAATAAATACGGCGGTATTCCTTGAACACGCTTCGAAACAAAAGGCACACCCATTCCCCCTCACTATCCTTTTACTGACATTTCATTATATGAAACTATGTTTCAAATATGACTTTTGTGGAGAAAAACATGGGGACGGTTCGCTTGTTTCCAAAAAACAAGCGAACCGTCCCCATGTTACTTACTCCTCCCATCTAAGAAAAACCCAAAAATCTAACATATCAATACGAAAAGATGTTGGGATGAAGACAAATTCCTCCCTGATACTTTGAATATTAGGATATTTGGCTGCCACTTCACGATATGCTCTGCTTAGGATATCCTTTTCTCTTTCGGTTGGTTGATCATCAAAATAAGCAATCCAAAGCAGAGAATTATAATCATTTCTTACGGTTAGTCCCCTCAATTTTTTAGGTATTGCTCCAATTAGTGCCTGCTGGGAAGATAATAGTAATTCATCTTTATCAATGGACATATTCATCACCTGTACAATTTAGATTTTCTTCATTCTTACTGGAGGAACTACTGAAATACCTCCAGTTTAGTAGGATTGTTTGTAAGGCTTTCGTAGAATTAAGCTCACACCGATTTTTTTGCATATCGTGACATAATGCAGGAGCATTAACAACAATGAGCTAGTATTCATAGCAAGTATAATACCGATCATTTGGTAATGTGGATTAGAGCCTAAAATATACATCATGATAAACATTACAATCGTCGCCCATATATAGTGAATTAAAGAATCTGTAATTAACCCTATTCCTATTAAAAAGGCCTGTAATGGGATGACAAAATAATGAAAGAGAAAATAGGGCCATAATAATTGCAAATAAAAAGGCGCTAATGCTGATTTAAAAAATAAATGGGTTAATGGCTCTGCAAAATAGTGAAAAACAAGTATTGCAGGCACGCCGTAGAGAAAAGTCATAACCATTACCTGTTGCAGAAGCTTCTGCAGCTTAACAAAATCCTTTTGAGCATACGCCTCGGATACAGTTGGTATGAGCACGGTAGAAAAGGAATGAGCAATAAAGGCTGGAAAAAAACCGATACTAAAAGCGACGCCGGATACAATCCCGAAATGCTCCAGTGCTACTGTTCCTGTTAACCCTGCCTTCATTAGAGCCGCCTTAATTAAAAATGGCTGGATTGCGTGGGCAATAGAATGTGAAATCCGCATACCAGTTGTCGGCAAGGATACGGCCAACAAGCTTTTTCGCACATTCTTTCCGCTTAAACGAATACTTCCTCTATTCTTCATCTTCTTCATTTGTACATAAAATTGTTGTAACAAATATAGGAGGACAACTAGTTCACTTCCAACCAATGTACTTAAAGCAATTAATATGGAAGTCTCTAGTTCAAATTGGAATAAATGAAAGATAAAAACGAGTAACAGTAGCTGTGCAAATTTTCGTGTGAAATTTGCAGTCGCAATTTTCCCCATATGCTGAACACCCATAAAATAGCCTCTAGCAATGGAAGAAAAAGATGTGATGGGAATCAAAATAACAACAAGCAGTCGTATGTACGGATGATATTGATTGAAAGCGGGAATGATTGGCAGAACACAAATTGTCACGATTGTTAAAACAATCGTAAAAAACGCTGCAAAACGGATTCCATGCCGAAGCATACTGGCATGGTATTTTTCCTCTTTTTCTGCGATATACTTTGATATAGAGACCGTAAGCTCCATACTAGCTAGAACAACCACAAAAAAGACTAATGGCAATATCGACATATATAAACCCATTCCAACACCGCCAAGCTCTTTTGCTAATACCATATTGACTAAAAACTCAATGCACTCTCCTAAAAAGGCTACGACTGCTAATACAAATATTCCTTTAAAAAAAGATCTCATAGTGTGTCTCCCTTTACTTATTACCTTTATCATGAAGGCTCTTCTTTTAATAAAAGAAAAGATGCCTTACAACATACTGTTTTTTTCGTGATATCCATATAAAAAAACACAGTATGTCGGAAAAGCCATATTAAAGGATATGAGACAAGTCCTCGGAATATATGTAAAGATTTATTTTTTTTTGAAACTATTCATTCGGCTTTTAGTAATAATGGAGGCATAACAACCAATGTGATAGCAATTTTATCCTTATTCGATTAAAAAAGTTTACACTAAGCAATTTGCATTATTAAGGAAAGCTAGAATTTAGTTTCCCTAGTAAATGGATAACACGTGTAAGATTCGCGATTAGATAAAAAATTTCGCGTCCAACAGGGCATGCCTCCCGATACCACGAGTATGAAAAGGCACAAAGGATTCCCTTTGTGCCTAGCATTTAGGAATTAACCATGGTGCCTCCGTTTACATGGATGACCTGTCCGGTCACATAACTAGAATCGTCCGATGCCAGATAGACGTAGGCTGGAGCAAGTTCATACGGTTGACCGGCACGTTTCATTGGAGTATCCGAACCGAATTTTGCTACTTTTTCTGCTGAAAAACTAGACGGAATAAGCGGTGTCCAAATCGGACCAGGTGCAACTGCATTCACTCTTATTCCTTTTTTCACTAGATTTTGAGAAAGGGATCGGGTAAAAGCAAC
>Ga0224736_1048_pt1 | contig 33145 bp, 34 predicted proteins | sample IA12soil_MG_GH6A_FD_161628 | JGI IMG/M metagenome (GOLD analysis project Ga0224736, IMG submission 161628) | Enriched cells from agricultural soil in Iowa, United States - IA12soil_MG_GH6A(-) | ecosystem: Environmental > Terrestrial > Soil > Agricultural land | place: USA: Iowa | collected 2017-05-08
CTTTCAGTCATATAATGCTGCACGGTTACCCATTGGCTACTTTTTTAACTAATATGATTGGGAGTTTTATATTAGGGTGGTTTACGACCTTCCTCCCAAAATTAAAATTCATTCCCCCTCATGTAATCACTGCATTGGGAACTGGATTAGTGGGCTCCTATACAACTTTCTCAACATTTAGTGTGGAGACTGTTCAACTAATGGCTGCTTCTAAATGGGGGATTGCAATAATATATGTTCTTTTTAGTCTTTGGGGTGGTCTTTTATTATCATGGTTAGGGTATCGAATAGGGAAAATGTACAAAAAAGGGGGAGAAGCTTCATGCTAAATATAGCATTAGTAGCAATTGGCGGATTCTTTGGGGCCATCTCAAGGTTTAGTTTAAGTAATTTGATTAAAAGCAAAGCAGCCTCCTCATTTCCTTTTGCAACGCTAATAGTCAATTTATTAGGCTCTTTTTTATTAGGAGTTATTATTGGTGCAAATCTGGATAGAACATGGGCATTACTGGTTGGTACAGGATTTATGGGCGCATTTACAACCTTTTCGACATTTAAATTAGAAAATATCATCCTAGTTTCCAAAAAAAACTGGAAAATGCTCATCCTATACTTAGGGGTAAGTTATACTTTTGGCATCTTGCTTGCTTTCCTGGGCATCAAAATAGGACAATATCTTGTTTAATTATTTCTTTTTGCTTACTAAAAATATAATAGAGATCTTCCAGTATATTGGAAAAGGCAAGCCGGTTATATGCTTGCCTTTTTGATTCATGAAGATGAGATATTTGACATTGAGTCATTTGTTACGATAAAGGCATCATTCTTAATAAGTATTGAAATCTACTTTGTGTATTTCTTACTAAAAATGAGGCTTTAATCATAAAGGAAATCAATGCTGAGAATATGCTATAAAGTATACTCATCAAATATCCCTCCACATTTATAATTAGTGTTATTTAATAACACTAAGGATATTTTTTTACAAATTGCAATATTTATTCATTTATCTTCAATAATTCGAGTACGGTCTTCCATTTGCGGAGGCTCTTCCATCCATCCGTTTTTAATCATTATCTTAATTCCTTCATCAGCATAAAAATATACATCCTTTGCCAGTAATGCTGTTTGCAATGATAAATCCTTTCTTAGACTGAAGATGGTTCCAAAGCTGCTGCCAACAATTCCGAAACCATTAAGATAGTAAACACAAGTCATCATTAATTTATCTGAAAATGGTGGTACTTTCGATGTTGTAACGGTACTTCCAGAAGTAGTAGAAAACTGTACATTACTGTCTAATAAAATATTTTCGAATGTTTGGATATGTTTTTTTGCAAGCTCTATTCCTTTTACAAAATAGTGTTTTACGTCTTTATTTTGTGCACATTGTGCAAAACCAGTAATGAGCTGCATGCCAATATTGTTGGTCTCAATGCCATGATGAAGATACCCAATTTCTAAGTCATTTAGAACTCTTTTCTCACTAAATGGATTAATTCCATTTAAATAGTGTTTCCCTTCTATGAATTCCGTTGTTTTAGGCATGGTAACCTTTGGAGGTAATGTGAGAATACCTTTTTTTAGGAGATAGAGAGTGGATAGCTTATAAATTTTTTACGTGATGGAGGTAAGACCCTCGTATATTTGCATAATATTGTCATTGTATGACATATTCATATTAATAGTATAAAGACCCATACTCACTTGTTTTAATACTCGGACAAACATAATATCGAATCCATTGTCAAATAACTTCGGTGCTTCTAAATTAACATCCTCCTTTTTAAATCCAATTGGTATAACTGCTCCTTGTCTATTAAATTCATCCTCAATTTTCGTAACATAATGATGTAGCTCCTGCCATAATCCTCCCATTATATTTATTGCTTCTTGATCATCAGCATGTTTTAAAAAGTACTCTAATATTCTTAAAATAAGTGTCTTTTCTTGATATGTAAGCCAAAGGGTTCCTAGTTCAGATGCACTTAAAGGGTTAGTAAGAATCAAATTTAAATACCTCCATGCTTTTTAATTGAATTATGTTCTTTCAAATGAATAATTATTCCATGACAAACGTTAATCTTTTGTGTAGAACATCCTTTCTGATATCGATATAAATTCTTAACAGCAGCCTAGGAAAAAATCTTCATAATTAAAGTCTCACTTCAACGATTTTCCCAACTATTTTTCCATTGATGATCAGGTCCTATACATTTTGCTGTTGGATATAACTAGTTATATTATTCCAAGCTTCAACTGATATTGATTCGAAACCGTTTGTAATAAAGAGTCCATATTTTTCCTCTTCGGGATGATTTTCGGTAATTACGATTGAAAGGATAATATTACCTATAGAAGGAGAAATAGTTTATTAACAATGAATAATGGAGATTAAATGCTAATACCAGTTTTTGGATAATGAATAATTATGTTACAACTGATAGCTTAGTAGATAAGGACGAGCACGAAAGTACTAGGAGGCTATATAAATGAAAAAGCTCATAAAACTAGCAGTTACCGCAGGATTATTCGCATCAATGTCTGCATTTCCATTATCACTACAATCGAATGCAGCCACGACTTCCCATAAAGTACAATCTGGTGAAACCTATTGGAAGATTGCCAATAAATATGGAATATCTGTAACGAACTTAATGCAAGTAAATCATGCAGCAAATGCAACCCTTTATGCAGGTCAAAATATTGTAATCCCTAATTCTACTATTTCAGCAGCGGATAGGGAGCTGATGGCACGTCTTGTACATGCGGAGGCAGGCGGCGAACCTTATGCTGGGAAAGTAGCAGTTGCTACGGTTATTTTAAACAGATTGCATAGTCCAATATTCCCAAACAGTATCAAAGGCGTCATTTATCAAGTAGTGTCTGGACATTATGCATTTACGCCAGTTCAAGATGGCAGAATTAAACTTCCAGCCGATGCAGACTCAAGAAGGGCAGTTAATGAGGCAATTACATTTAGCGGAAAAGGACAAGGCTCTTTATATTTTTACAATCCTAAAACTGCGAAAAGCAAATGGATATTATCACGTCATGTGACGGTAACGATTGGCAAGCATCGCTTCGCAAAATAATTTTTACTTACTTACGTCAATCTTTTGATTGGCGTTTTTTTTATAGCATACATATTGGTGGAATATCCATATAACATTAACAAAAAAGAGGTAAGGGAAAACATCCCTTACCTTTTAAATTTTTAATTCAATTATAGGTTTAGTATATTTTTTAATAAAGTAACTTCCCAGAATTAAGCAAATTCCTAATGAGAAAAGCAGTAATATAATGTACTGATCTGAAACTGCATCTAGCGTGTCATCAGAAACGAATGTTTCGATTGTTTTAATGATAAATCCGTGTAGCAGATAAACATATAGTGTACGTTCTCCAATTACTGTCCACTTAAATCCGCCGGAAGGCACTATGGATAAAAATCCGTATATAACGACAGCTGTTAATAAATATTGAGCTGCACGAATTAATCCATCTGTTACTTCTTTATTTCCCATTCCCGCATAGGAAGTATCTCCAAGCAGCCATGGAACGGCATCCTTAGGAAATAAAGTACCAAATAACAACATTGTACCAATAAGAACAATAAAACCGATAAGGGTAGAATATTTCACTTTTTTCACAAGTTGTAAGTGCTTAGGCTCTAATAAGTAACCTAAGAGAAAATATGGAAAGAATACAAATGTTCTCGATAGGGAAAGGAAGCTTCCGACATTATCCAAATATCCGATTCCTATACCAATGACCACCGCAATCCCAAGTCCAACCCACTTTAGTTTTGCAAATACGTGAAGCAGAAGATTCCAGCAGAATAGGCTTAGTAAGAACCATAATGTCCAATGTGGATTGAGCAGGTCTATATTTAAGCTGGAGTCGTGACCATTCCAATAATAGAAAACAGAATAAATCACTTGAAAAATAATATAGGGAATTAAAATTTTCTTTACTGATTTCCATAGATGCCCTTTTTTATGAAAACCTTTTGAGAAATACCCGGAAATTAGGATGAATGCAGGCATATGAAATAAGAAAATCACTGAATACAAGGTAAATAAAATATTATCGTTGCTTTTTAATGGACTTATGACATGGCCAAAAACCACTAAAAATATTAATATGAATTTTGCGATGTCAAAGTACAGACTCCTTCTGGACGAGGAAGCCATACTTAACACCTCCTGATATACTTTTAAAACGAAATTAACCCTATTTTAGTATAGCTCTTTTAATACCCGTTTCTAGATGTATTAAACTAGTGAAAATGTCCTAATTCAATAAGATCATATTAAAAACGGAAAAAACATCTTAAAGTAAGGATTGTCCAATCAGCGCTAATACTACTCTACAATATTAATATTACATAAACATGAAAGAACATTTAAAAATAAATGATAATTTTATATCTAATTTGCTATTTTTGAAATATAAGAAATAACGGAGGCTTTAGCGGGGCATAAGAAAAAAGACACTAATATCTGTAATCGATAAAAGTGTCTTACGAAATTAATTTTACAATGATGAAGTATGTTTGGCATACTGTCTAGTTAAGTTACTCAGCTAGCGTATTTCTACTCCTCTGCAGATAAGTGTGATGCGCTCTGAACTACTTACTATTAATCAATAATTTAAAAGGATTAATTCACTTATCCATACACCGAGGAGCATGGGAGTCTGTTTACTATTAACAACAGCGATTTACTTTACCACTTTCATACTTTTCTTTTAATGCGTACATATAATATTCTTTTTCAGACATGATAGGTTCGTTTGGATGTTTTCTCTTTCGATGCTGAATGTATTGGTCATAATTCGGAAGTCCGAAAATGACTTTAATATTGCACTGTATTCTCTTAATGGTTTCAGAAAGTGAATTCATAAGACTCACCTACTTATCGGTACGTTTGGATACTTAGTTTGAATAAAAGGAGTTTCGTGAAGCTGCGCCTTTTTCTTCTTTATCAGAATGTTATACCAGACTCTTAAAGAATCGATGACCATTAATAGTACAATGGCAATAAACACAATGGTTAAAATTGCATCCAGTCGATCATTAAAAACAATTTGCTTCATCACGTCCATGCTTGTTGCCGGACCTATGATTTTTCCGCTATCTATACCATCTTGATAGATTTTTGCATGGGCAAAAAATCCAATGGCAGGCACTTTTGAAAACAGTTTCATAAATGCTGCTGTTAAAGTAGTCACGGTTAGGAAAACGTATGGAATGATCGTTACCCATGCAAAACGTGCTTTTCCCATTTTAATAATAATTGTTGTGGCAACAGCGAGTGCAATGGCTGCAAGCATTTGATTGGAGATTCCAAATAGTGCCCATAAGGAATTAATACCGCCAAATGGATCGATAGCGCCTTGATAAGTAATATAGGCCCATCCTAAAGTAATGAGGGCTGAAGCAATAATATTTGCCGCAAGATTATTTGTTTTAGCGAATGGTTTATACACATTTCCTACTAAGTCTTGTAACATAAACCGCCCAATTCTTGTCCCTGCATCAATGGTAGTTAATATAAATAGTGCTTCAAATAAAATGGCAAAATGGTACCAGAAGGCCTTCGCTCCTGCTAAAAAGCTGGTGAAAATTTCTGCCATACCAACGGCTAGAGTTGGCGCTCCTCCAGTCCTGGAAAGAATGGAAGATTCTCCAATATCCTTTGCAGCGTTTGTAATATCACTTGCTGAAACTTGGAATCCCCAAGTGGAAATAACAGAAGCCGCATTTGCAGCATCTGTTCCTATTGCTGCAGCAGGGGCATTCATAGCAAAATAAAGTCCTGGATGAAGAGAACATGCTGCAATCAATGCCATAATTGCAACTCCAGACTCCATTAACATACCGCCATAACCTATAAAACGGGAATGCGATTCTTTTTCAATCATTTTAGGTGTAGTTCCGGAAGAAACAAGGGCATGGAACCCAGAGACGGAACCACAGGCAATCGTGATAAATAAGAAAGGAAATAAGTTTCCGGCAAATACGGGACCTGATCCATCTATAAATTTACTGATTTTTGGCATATGAAGATCAGGAAGCACAATTAGAATGCCTGCAGCTAATAAAAAGATAACTCCAATTTTTAGAAACGAGCTTAAATAATCACGAGGAGCGAGCAATAGCCAAACCGGAAGAATGGATGCGATAAAACCATAAACTCCAATCATTACAGCCAGTTGGCCGCCAGTGAATGTGAACATTTTAGCCAGTTCAGGGTCAGCTGCAATATATTGGCCGCCCCAAAGAGCGATCATCAATAACACAAATCCAATGATTGATCCTTCTAATACTTTACCTGGACGGATGTAACGCATATATATCCCCATGAGAATGGCAATCGGTATGGTACACGCGATTGTAAATACACCCCAAGGAGAACCAGCGAGCGCTTTCACAACAACGAGTGCTAAAACAGCAAGAAGAATAATCATAATAGCCAAAATTCCAATGGATGCAATAATGCCGCCAAAGGGCCCGACTTCTTCCTTTGCCATTTGTCCAAGGGACTTCCCGTTTCTTCTCATAGACCCCATTAGAATAACACCATCTTGGACTGCTCCTGCTAATACAACACCAATAATAATCCATAGTGCACCAGGCAAATATCCCATTTGGGCAGCCAATATCGGTCCAACTAACGGACCAGCTCCAGCTATGGCAGCAAAATGATGGCCAAACAACACCCACTTATTAGTTGGTACAAAATCTTTTCCATCATCATTTATTTCTGCCGGTGTTGCACGGTTATCATTGAGCTTGAAAATCTTATAAGCAATAAATTTACTATAAAACCGATATGCTACCGCATAAGTACAAACCGCAGCAATGACTAGCCACGCTGCGGAAATGGTTTCCCCATTCGCTAGTCCAAGTAGAGCAAAAGCAACTGCGCCAAGGATAGAAATAATAGTCCAAATTAAAATGGAAAGCAGCTTTTTATTCAATATCTATACTCCTCTCTACAAAAATCTATTTGGAATTAAGAAATATTCATCTATACAATTTGCCCCCCTTAACAAATGATTTAGAATATTCCTAATTCAACAAAAATAATAACCTAGACAACTTTAATTATCAAGAGTACTTCTAATTTTTTGTTTCAAATATTTTCCGACATTTTTTCAAATAATTCTTTTTTGCTAAAATGATGAAGATGAGGAGGAGATAAAATTGATTAGACTTGGCAAAAAAAGTGATGATAAATACTTTGTAGAGGAAATAGCGTTCTTGACCTACGAAATTTTGAGGGATCTAGGCATTCAAGTTCTTAAAAATCAAAAGAAAGAAAAAGTAGTGAACTTCCTAAAGGAATTATATGTTAAAGATAATAATCGATTTAGCTATCATAATACGCTTGTGAAAGAATTGAATGGGCACGCAGTAGGGATAGCAATTATTTATCATGGTAAGAATGCGGAGGAATATGATAATCATCTTGTACAGTATTTGCAACAAGAATTTCAGTTAAATGATATCGAGCTTTCGAAAGAAACGGAGGAAGATGAGTTTTATCTAGATTCATTAGCAGTGTCTCCGCTTCACCGTAAACAGGGAATCGGCAGTGAACTATTAAAAGCATTTGAAAATATTGGGGAAGAGGAAGGTCATCAAAAACTGGCCTTGAATGTAGATAAAGACAACGAAACAGCATATCGTTTGTATAAGAAAAATGGCTTTGAATTTCAGTCTACGTTTGATTTATATGGGCATCCTTATCTACATATGGTTAAGAATTTAAAATAAGCTATTAATACACTACAGAGATAAAATGGTGTTTCGACAATTGCATAAAAGTTAGATAAGAACAACATTATTAGCATTATTTCAAATAGTTCACCTTATATTAAAAGCGTACATATGGGCAAAAATCTTTCTCTAGACCCACCTATTGACGATTTGTTAAGATAACTGTACTGCTTTCTGCTTTCTTATAAATTGTTATTATTCTTCATTCCTAACAATCCCAATTAGTTATAGATTCGGGCATCTTTTCTTAAGGATATCCATTCTAAAAAATCTCGTGGATTTTTTACATTAAAGAAATAACAAAGTATAAGAAAAGAGCGTGACAAAAGATTATTAATTGAGGTGTTTATATAGTGGGTGCACGAGAATCTTTAGCGAGAAGGGTTGCTTGGATAAGTGTGTGGAGCAATCTTGTCTTGACCATTGGAAAGGTTTTGGCAGGATTGTTTGGACGCAGTGATGCTGTCTTGGCGGATGGAATTCACTCTAGTGCGGATGTATTTGCCTCTATAATTGTTCTATTAGTAATTAAAGTTGCAAATAAACCGGCAGATGAGGATCATCCGTATGGACATGGAAAAGCAGAGGTAATTGTCTCCGGAGTAGTAGGAATTTTGTTATTGCTCATATCATTCTACATACTATACGAAGGAATAACAGGCTTTTTCCATCCGATTGAACCTCCGAAACTTTTAGCAATGTGGATAGCGATTCTATCCTATGTGATTAAGGAACTATTGTACAGATGGTCCTATAAAGTTGCGAAGCAGCATAGCAGTAAGGCAATAGAAGCAATTGCCCTAGATCACAAAGCGGATATAGTGGCATCCATTGCAGCTGCAATAGGGGTTTTCGTTTCCTATCTCGGTAATCATTTTGACATAAAAATTTTATTATACGGGGATAAAGTAGCCAGTATTTTTGTCGCGTACTTAATTTTTAGAATTTCAAAGGAAATGTTAAACGAGGCCTTTCAAATACTTATTGAGCGTAATATTGATATGGAAATACTCCAAGGCTATATTTCCATTATTTCAGAATTCACGGAAGTAAGAAGAATTGATAAAATACGTGCTCGCGAGCATGGCAACTATATTTTAGTTGATTTGCGAATTTCTGTGGACTATTTTAAAACCATAAAGGAAGGTCATGACCTTTCAAGGAAGATTAAGGAAAAACTCATGGAGAAAAATGATAATATTCGGGAAGTACTTATTCATTTAAACCCATATTATCCTGATGATGAAAAATCATCTTAATACAAGCCATTCATAACAAAAAGAGGCTGGGACATAAGTAAGAAAATCATTGAAATTGGTTAAATCTACGAAAGCAAAAACGCATGAAATCAAGGTTTTTAAATTTGATTTCATGCGCTTTTTTGATTTTCACTGCGTTATGTCCCAGCCTCTTTTTAGATGTAATGTATTGCAAGTAGCCTTTAGTATAGTTACTTTTACTAAATTTCTAATTCTTCATATATTTTTTTTCCCATAACGAAGTATCCTTCACGGGTTAAGTGTATTCCATCATCACTGATTAAATCCTTTAAATCTCCTGCCTTTTTAATAGCAGTTCTAACATCTATGCTTAACACTTCCAGTTGCTCTATTAATAAAGAAAGGCTTCGGTTATACAGTCCATGCCAATGTTCAATACCACCAACATAGCTAATCCAATGACTAATTGATTTTCCATATTGACCTGCGATGGCTCGATAGTAGCGTACAGGGTCTAATGGCGGGAGCGTTAAAAGTAATGGCTTTATACCGGATGCTTTGATCTTTTCTACAATGCCTTTCATATTTTGAAGATAGGTTTGAATTGGAACAATTGGCACATGATCCGCTTCTGGATTCTTTGCTACTTCATCCCAATGAAAGTTACAGTCATTACCGCCGACGCAAATGATAACAAGATCTGGGTGCTCTGAAATAACATCTTTTTCTACCCTATTTAACAAAAGTGTAGAGTTATCATTAAAGACTCCCTTATTCACAACTTCTATATTAGAGTTGTTGTCTAAAAATCCTTGTAAAAATGCTGGATAGTTATCTTTTAGTATTCTTAAACGACCCTTTACAAAGGAAACTCCTCTTGTGATACTATCGCCAAAACATACAATCTTCACATTAAAGCCCCCAAAAAATAGATTAGGTTATATTGTTTATATTTTAGCCTATTAAAGGAAGAAAATCTATTTATTCAATTCTATCATTGAACCAACCTTTTTTCTTAAAATATAGGGGGAGTCCGATTCCGATAATAAGCATAATAATCCAGACAAATAAATAGCCGTATTTCCATTTCAGTTCAGGCATATGGACAAAATTCATTCCATATAATCCAACGATAAACGTTAGCGGAAGAAAGATAGCGCTTAAGATTGTCAATTTAATCACAATTTGATTGCCGTGAAATGCGTTTAAAGATATGTAGGAATCCCGGATGTCTGCTGTTAGTTCACGTGAATCTTCCACAATTTCTGATAATCTTAACAAGTGATCATATATATCGCTAAAATAACCGTGATATTCATGGAAATCAGGGATACGGCTTGAGTTAATAATTCGGTAAACTAAATCACGCATAGGATAAATGGTTCTTCTAAGCCGCAATAAATCACTTCGAATATCAAAAACTTCATCCATTAGCGCTGTCGTTGACAGCCCCTTTGTGTTATCCTCAGCCTCGTTTAAGCGATCTTCCATCGAATAGATAATTGGAAAGTATAAATCTACTGCTTCATCTAAAATAGCGTGAAACACAAGCAGAGGAGTGTTCAATGTTCCAGATTCGACTTTATTATAAATTTTATCCAAGTACATAAGCGGTTCAAAATGGAAAGTAACAAGGAAGTTTTTCCCAAGAAAGCTATCGATTTCTTTCACCTCTGATGTATCTGGATTTAAAGCGTGAAACACAAAAAATGTATAATCTTCATAATGGTCAAGCTTAGGTCTTTGTATATATAAAAGACAGTCTTCTATCGCTAGAGGATGAAAATGGAAAAAAGTAGATAAAAGTGCTGATTCATTTTGAGTTGGTTTTTCAAAATCAACCCAATACCATTTGTAAATTTCACTAGATATTTCATCTAGGGAGATATCTTTATGTAAATTTCCATCGTGAGTTAACGCAACAATCCTTAACATGTTATCCACCTTGTCTCATAATCTTTTCATGTATAATAAACGTTCTTTTATAATATACCCTTGTACGAAAAGGAAATCATTATTTTTAGTAAAAATATCCTTTGCATACGTTGAGAAAATGAAAGTATTATTTTCCATTTTTACCTTCTATAAAATTAGGAAGGAATTTAAATGATTTTCAAAAATATTCATAACATTTTATTATTTGTTCCGCTATTTTACGATATAATGAAATGACATCACGCGTTTTAAAAAAGGGAGGGCTTTTGGTGAAACCACTGATAGGAATTACAGCAAATGTGGAGTTGGATGCAAAGCATAATCTAGCTAATGATTATATTCAAGCAGTCATTAAGGCTGGTGGGATACCAGTTATTCTTCCTATTGGCATTGATGCAGATGTTAGTGAGTTGGCGGATAGACTTGATGGTTTAGTTCTTTCAGGAGGTGGTGATATTGATCCGACACTATTTGGAGAAGAGCCACATCCTCATCTTGGCGGCATTTCACCTGGTCGCGATAGCTTAGAGATAGCTCTTATTCAAGAAATGTTAGATAGGGATAAAGCTATTCTTGCGATTTGCCGAGGGATTCAAATTTTGAATATTGCTGTTGGTGGTGATATGTATCAGGATATTTATCATCAAATAGATACGCCTTTAATCCAGCATTCACAACATGCTGCTAGATATCATCTATCCCATTATGTAAAAGCAAAACCTGGCAGTCTATTGGTGAAAATTGCTGGCCAATCGGAATTTAAGGTAAACTCATTTCACCATCAGGCAGTTAGAAATGTTACACATCCGCTTACGATTGCAGCTCAGGCATCCGATGGGGTAATCGAAGCGATTGAAAGTGTTACACATTCATTTGTGGTAGGAGTGCAATGGCATCCTGAACCACTATCCTTAAATGGCGATCATATATCTATGCGCTTATTCAAGAGTTTTGTAGAGGCTTCTAAACAATATAAAATGAGGTGATAGACATGAATATCATTGATTTACATTGTGATGCATTAATGAAATTGGCTGATAGAAAAGGAAAATTAAATTATGCGGATGCACCTGAACTTGATACTAATAAAATCCGCCTTCAAAAAGGGGGAGTAAAGGTCCAATGTTTTGCAATCTTTATTCATCCTAATATGAAGGCGGAGCAAAAGTTTCAGGCTGCACTTGACCAAGTGGATTATTTTTATAAGGAAGTGCTTGCCAAAAATCCTGAAATGAAACAAATCAAAGATTGGGAGGACTTTAATCAATTAAAACCAGGAGAGATCGGGGCAATGCTCGCTCTTGAAGGAGTTGATGCAATTGGAAACGACATGCATAAGTTAAGCATATTGTATCAATTAGGTGTCAGGTCAGTTGGATTAACCTGGAATAATGCAAACTTAGCCGCTGATGGAGCAGGTGAACCTAGGGGAGCGGGGTTAACAACTTTAGGAAAAGAAATTGTTCAATTTAATAATGAGCATAAAGTGTTTACGGATGTTTCCCATCTTTGTGAACATGCGTTTTGGGATGTCATGGAATATGCCGATTTTCCAATTGCAAGCCATTCAAACTCAAGAGCCGTATGTGAACATGTAAGGAATTTATATGACCAGCAAGCAAAGGCGATGTTTGACCGTGGTGGTTTAATCCACGTCGTATTTTGCCCAGCATTTGTAAAAGAAGGGGGAAGAAATGTAACGATTTCTGATTTAATTAAGCATATAGATCATTTCTGTTCCCTAGGCGGTGTAAATCAAATTGGTTTAGGATCAGATTTTGATGGAATCGATACATATATTCATAATTTGGAGGATTCGTCTCAATACCAAAATCTAATTAATGAACTATTAAAATATTACTCTGAAGATCAAGTAAAAGGATTTGCACATCAGAACTTTTTAAATCACCTTCCAAAATAAACAATTTGCACCGATAAAATAATGCTAAGCAAACAAAAACATAATCCAATATATATCCAAGGCTTTGAGGGAACTAACCTTTTGGGGGCTGAATATAATCCGGTCTTCATTCCCTCAATTTCTTGGATTATTTGCTCCTTCTTACTTAATATCCTAATAAAATGCTTGAAACTATGTATAAAGGCGGAAAAGAAGTGACTGGACCAAATGAGGATAATACAGCCTGTTAATAAATAGATGAGGCCCAAATAGAATAAAGCATTTGTCCATAACAGGAAGTTCCAATGATGAAAAACGAAAAATATATATAGGAAAGATAAGACAAATGAAATACCGCCACTTAAATATACTTTTTTCATATTCATTCAACCTTCCTTGCGTAGTAACTATAGTTTATCATATTTAGTATTTTTTCAATATTTAAATTAATGTTGAAATTAATCTAAAAAAGAGATAGACTATTTCGTAAATAGAAAAAATTTAAATAATAAGGGGGAAGCATATGAAGAGAAAAAAAGTAATACCTTTTATTATCTTTTTGATTGTTGCTGCACTATCACTTTCGGGATGTGGCTTTGGCGCTAATAAGGAGACAGGATCTAAAGAAGCGGAAAAAGGTAATAACGGAAGTAAAAAACAAGTATTAAATGTAACCGCTACCGCAGAAATTCCAACTATGGATTCCACAAAAGCTCATGACGCAGTCGCATTCACCGTATTAAATAATACAAATGAAGGCCTTTATCGCCAAGACCAAAATAATCAACCAGTTTTGGCTATGGCGGAAAAAGACGATGTAAGTGCTGACGGCCTCGTACATACCTATACCATTCGGGATGCAAAATGGAGCAATGGTGACCCCGTTACGGCTCATGATTTCGAGTTTGCATGGAAAAGGGTATTAAAGGAAGCAGGCCCATACAATTATATGTTTGTAACTGCAGGTATTAAAAATGCCCAGGCCATTATTGACGGCAAAAAGTCTGCGGATGAGCTGGGTGTGAAGGCGTTGGATGATAAAACACTGCAAGTTACATTAGAAAACCCTAATCCATTATTGGAGACATTGCTTACCTTTGGAACATTTCTTCCGCAAAATCAAAAATTTGTAGAGAAAATGGGAGATAAGTATGCATTGGAGGCAGATAATTTATTATCTAATGGACCTTTTAAATTGGCGGAGTGGAAGCATGAATCAAGTTGGAAATATGTAAAAAATCCAACCTATTGGGATGCAAAGAGCGTCAAGTTGGATGAAGTTAATGTATACGTTGTAAAAGATGATGCAACAGGCTTGAACCTTTACGAAAGTAATAAAATCGATAGAGTCGGCTTAACAGCTGCCAGCGTAGATAATTACCGAGATAATAAAGAATTTAAAACCAATACATTGGCGGGCATTGGATTTTTGCGATTCAATCTAAATAACCCGGTATTAAAAAATAAAAATATCAGAAAAGCTATTAATTTTGCCATTGATAAAAAAGGATTAACAGATATTGCTTTAAATAATGGTGCAGTGCCGTTATATGGAATTGTGCCGAAAAATTACTATTTCTCTCCTGATAAAAAGGACTTCCGGGAGTTAAATGGTGATTTATTAAAGGGTACAAAAGAAGAGGCTAAGAAATACTGGCAAGAAGGCTTAAAAGAAACAGGTACAAAATCTGTTAAATTATCTATTAATATTTCAGACGCTGAATCCAGTAAGCAAATGGCAGAGTTTATACAATCTCAATTAGAGACCAATCTTCCAGGGTTTAAATTAGAAATAAAGGCAGTACCATTTGAACAAAGACTGGAAATTGAAAAATCCATTAAGTACGATATTTCCTTATCAACATGGGGACCAGATTACAGTGATCCAATGACCTATTTGGATATGTGGGTAACAGGAAGTTCATCGAATCGTGAGGATTATTCCAATCCAAAATATGATGCTTTAGTGGAGAAAGCGCGTCTTGAAACTGATAAGGCTAAAAGATATGAAATGCTTTTACAGCTTGAAAAAATACTGTTGGAAGACGATGTCGCAATCGCCCCATTATATCAAAACGGGGAAGCCGTATTGCAACATAACAATATTAAAGATCTTGTAGAACATCCAAGTGGTGCAGACTATAGCTATAAATGGACCTATATAAAATAGAAATAAGCTGCTTATCATGATGAGGGATGTATCAATTGGTGCATCCTCTTTCTTTTCTTGAATTTTTGCAATCCAACCGAATTGAGGTGTTTAAGTGAAAACGTACATTCTAAAAAGACTCGTTTATATGCTTGTTACCCTTTTTGTTATTGTCACCTTTACCTTTTTTTTAATGCATCTATTACCTGGAACACCATTCAATAATCCAGAGAAACTATCGGACAAGCAATTAAAAATATTAAATGCGAAATATGGATTGGATGAACCCGTCGCGTTGCAATACATTCGCTATTTGGGAAACCTTATACATGGGGATTTGGGTATGTCCTTTCAATATCAAGGAAGGACAGTAGATAGTATGATTATCGACCGTATAGGTCCCTCCGCAATAATTGGATTACAGGCGATGGTATTTGGGAGTATTATCGGTTTATTACTAGGAGTCATTTCAGCCCTAAGACATAATACTCTATTAGATTATGGTTCTGTTACGCTGGCTGTCTTGGGAATGTCGATTCCTTCTTTCGTATTTGCAGCATTACTTCAATATTTTATTGGTGTTAAACTGGGGTGGCTTCCACCTGCTTTATGGGAAAGTTATAGATACACATTGCTCCCGTCTTTTGCTCTTTCAGTAAGTGTAATAGCAACAGTTTCGCGCTTTATTCGTACGGAGATGCTGGAGGTATTAGGACATGATTATATTATTACTGCACGGGCAAAGGGACTTTCAGAGTCAAACGTAATTTCGAAACATGTTTTGCGAAATGCGTTAATTCCAGTTGTAACGATGCTTGGCCCTCTAGCGGTCGGAATTATGACTGGTACCTTGGTTATTGAGAAAATATTTGCTGTTCCGGGTTTAGGAGAACAATTCACCTTATCTATATTAGTAAACGATTACAGTGTCATAATGGGAATTACGATTTTCTATAGCGCATTATTTATTTTTGTCGTATTTGTCGTTGATATTTTATATGGAATTCTCGATCCCCGCATTAATTTTAAGAGAGGTGCGGAAATATGAATCTAGAAATAAATAATAATAAAGCCCTCCAAATTAATAATAACGAACCATTGGAAATACAAGATATTCCAACAGAAATTACGGACGATCTATTTGTTGCGGCACCAATTGATATTAATAAACAGGATGAAATAGCTTCTCCTCCTGTTACGTTTTGGAGGGAAGCAATAGGCAGGCTTTTGAAAAATAAGGGATCAATTATCTCTATCATCCTTTTAGTATTCATGATTTTTCTGGCTCTGGTTGGTCCCCAAATAAGCGGGCATACTTATAGACAACAAAATATTGTGCACACGAATTTACCGCCAAAAATATCAGGGTTGGAGTGGCTTGGCTTCGATGGCAAGGATGTACACGGCATCGATCAGTATAAAAAAAGAAACATTAAAGAAAATTATTGGTTTGGTACCGATGAATTCGGAAGAGATTTATGGACTAGAGTTTGGAAAGGAACACAAATTTCATTATTTATTGCATTGGTAGCAGCGTTGTTAGACCTTTTTATAGGTGTATTATACGGAGGGATATCAGCCTTTTATGGCGGTAAAGTTGATAATGTCATGCAAAGAATAATTGAGATATTAGTAGGAATTCCAAACCTAATTGTTATTATTCTCTTTATTTTGATACTTGAACCAGGTATTACGTCTATTATTCTAGCTATGATTGTAACTGGCTGGGTAAGCATGGCTAGGGTGGTTCGAGGGCAAATACTACAATTAAAAGGACAAGAATTTGTATTGGCCTCTCGAACATTAGGAGCTTCGAATCGAAGATTGATAGGAAAACACTTGCTTCCAAATGTAATGGGCCCAATTATTGTGACCTTGATGTTCACCATTCCAACAGCTATTTTCTTTGAGGCATTTTTAAGTTTCATCGGTCTTGGATTACAAGCACCTTTAGCCTCTCTTGGTGTGCTAATTGAAGATGGGTATAAAGGAATGCGGTTTTTTACGTATAAACTTATCTTCCCCGCAGTAGTGATAAGTGCAATTATGATTAGCTTTAATCTTTTAGGAGACGGTCTTAGAGATGCACTAGATCCGAAGATGAGAAAATAAAGGAGGGTTATCCTTGAATGATGAGATCTTAGAGGTAAAGAATTTACATGTAAATTTCCATACACAAAATGGAGTGGTAAAGGCTGTTAGAGGTGTGGATTTTACATTAAATAAAGGAGAAACTTTGGCAATTGTTGGCGAATCAGGTTCTGGTAAATCAGTAACAGCAAAGGCAATCATGAGACTGTTGCCAAAACAAAATGCGAGAATAACTTCCGGGAAAGTTAACTACGAGAAAAATGATTTATTAGAAATGCCGCTGAAGAAGATTCAACAGATTAGAGGATCACAAATTTCAATGGTATTTCAAGATCCGATGACCGCTTTAAACCCTACAATGAAAATTGGAAGGCAAATTATAGAGGGGCTTAAAAAGCACCAAAATCTTAGTAGCAAAGAAGCAAAAATAAAAGCCATTAACATGCTTAAATTAGTTGGTATTCCAAACGCAGAAGATCGACTTGATTCTTATCCGCACCAATATTCAGGGGGAATGAGGCAAAGGGTCGTAATTGCTATGGCATTAGCATGCAATCCTAAAATACTAATAGCGGATGAGCCGACAACAGCACTAGATGTGACCATTCAAGCTCAAATATTAGAGTTAATGAAAGACCTGCAAGCAAAAACAGGTACTTCCATTATTATTATTACGCATGATCTCGGTGTTGTTGCAAATATGGCGGATAGAGTAGCAGTTATGTATGCAGGGGAAATCGTTGAGATGGGGTCGGTAGATGAAATCTTCTATAATCCTCAGCATCCATATACCTTAGGCTTATTGCAATCTATGCCAAAGCTTCATGAAAATCGAAACAAACCGTTAATTCCAATTCCCGGTTCACCACCTGATTTGGCAAGTATAGGAACAGGATGCCCGTTTGCTCCAAGATGTCCGTATACGATGAAAGTTTGCCATTACTTTCCTCCTGTTAAAAAGGAAATATTAGACGGTCACTCTGTTTCTTGTTGGCTCCAAGATAATAGGACACCGAAAGAACTGCAGCCTATTGGTATTGGAGGTACAATATAATGCAGGATATAAAACCATTAATTGAAGTAGAGAATTTAACAAAACATTTTTCCATTGGAAAGAACAAAACGTTACAAGCTGTTGATAATATTAGTTTCACCATCTATAAAGGGGAGACATTGGGGTTAGTTGGAGAATCTGGATGCGGAAAGTCAACTGTTGGTAGAACCCTAATTCAGCTATACACACCAACTTCCGGCAAGGTGAAATATGCCGGTGAAGAATTAGGTGGAACTAGGGGGGAAACTAGTAAAAGAAGTATAGCAAAAAACATCCAAATGATTTATCAAGATCCATATTCGTCTTTAAATCCGAGAATGACTGTTTTAGAAATAATTTCTGAGGGATTGGTAATACATTACCCCAATATGAGCCAAAAGGAAAGAAGAAATCGAGTACTGGAGTTATTAGAACTTGTTGGACTTAACCAATACCATGCTAACCGTTATCCACATGAATTTAGCGGCGGACAAAGACAGCGTGTTGGAATTGCTAGAGCGTTAGCAGTAGATCCAACATTCATTGTAGCCGATGAACCCATCGCTGCATTGGATGTTTCCATCCAAGCCCAGATTGTAAATTTACTAAAGAAGCTGCAAGAAGAAAAAGAATTAACCTACTTATTTATTGCTCATGATTTATCTATGGTAAAACATATTAGTGATAGAATTGCAGTTATGTATTTAGGACATATAATGGAGCTTGCGGAAAGTGAAGAATTGTATAGTAATCCTCTGCATCCCTACACTCAGGCTCTTTTATCTGCAATTCCTATACCTGATCCTAAAGTGGAAAGGAAAAGGGAGCGAATTATTCTGAAAGGGGATGTGCCCAATCCAATAAATCCTCCCACTGGATGTAGGTTTAGTACAAGATGTCCTAAAGCAATGGATATTTGCTCTTTAAAAACACCGACATGGTTGGAGGCAAAATCAAACCATTTTGTGGCATGCCATTTATATCAATAATAACAGAAAAGTGACAATAACCTTACCAATCGGTATATGGATTTCGAAGTGACCGGCGAAATAAAGGAAAACATGCTGAGGTAGTTCATGAGCTAGGGAAATGGCTTTTCAAATTTCAGCAAGTAAATTTGAAGGATAATTTTACCTGATGTTACGTATAGTATCTCATAGGTCCTAAAATAAGGTAGATTTACATTTGTTAAGTAATTTCTATAAAAAATGATAAAAAGGAGAAACCCATTTGTGGTTCCTCCTTTTTATCATTTTTTTGCGTTTTGATTAACCCGCCTATTTTTATCTATGCTAGTGACCACTCACTGAGAAATGAATACAAATGAATAAGGATATTTAACTTAGTTTTGATGGGGGGGTAACGATGAGGTATCTGGCAATAGGTGATGGTTTATGTGCTGGGATAGGGGCCTCGTTTTTGTCACCAGGTTTTACTCAAAGACATGCAAGAATGATGGAAGAAATATTGAGGGAGAGAGTTTATGTAACTAGTATTGCTCGCTCCACTTATCGTTCCAGCGATATATATGAACTTTTAGAGGAAACCAGGGTTAAAGATGCAATTAAAGATAGTGGTATCATTGTACTTTCCGCAGGACATCAGGATTATATCGATGCAGTGAATAGGTTTAAGGAAAATAACAATGAGACGGAGTTCTTTCAATTATTAAAAACTTGTAAAAGTAGCATCGACGATATTGTTCAAAAGATAAAGGATATGAAATCGGCGCAAAATGACAAGTATATGTTAGTTATTTTGGGCTTGCATAATCCTTATCATGACGATGAAACGAAGGAGAAATGGATCAAAAACTTTAATCGGTATATGGAATTCTTAGGACGAAAACCTCCTGTTTATGCATTAAACTTACACTCATTATTTAAAGGTAATGAAGAGAAGTGGTGTACAAGAGATTTACTTTATCCCAATAATGAAGGGCATCGGGAGCTTGCAAGAAAAATCCATGAAATTGGATATACAGAAATACAAGAAGAAGCACCTGCCAATCATTAATGTAATGTCTATAAAATAAACATACGCCCATAACAAATTTGTTCAATGATGAATAGTGTATGTTATAAGAAACCATTATTGAGCACCTTTTTAAGGAGGTGATACTTTATGTGTGGATGCGGAGGATATGGATATGGATATCCTGGATATGGTTACGGTGGCTTTGGCGCCGGAGGTGGCTTTGCGCTAATCGTTGTCCTGTTTATTCTTTTAATTATTGTTGGTGCAGCATATGTTTACTAATTAAAAAAATATATCCCTTTTCCACTTTTAGCGGGGGGGATATATTTTTTTTTGAAAGGTTCATGGCTTTTTCAATTAAGTACATAAGAAAATGAAACGATAGCCCTGTACGATTGTCCACTCCAAAAAAGTTAATATCCATAAACTAAAAGTGTAGGAAACCAATGGAGGTGAACACAATTGAATTACTATCATATGTGTCAGCGTGGGATCGGAAGACCAGTTGAAATTCGCACAAAAAATGGAAGAATTCATCGGGGTATTATTCATCGAGTAGATAATCGGATGGTATATTTAAGACCTCTTCCTGGTGGAAATAGAGGGTATGCATATCCTTTTTATAGTGGTTATGGTTATCCTTACTGGGGAGGCTGGGGATGGGGCCTCGGTTTTGGTATAGCATTAGGTGCAATTGGAACTTTGGCCTTTTTGCCTTTCTTCTTCTGGTAATATATTCAGAGAAATATAGACAAAGGAACTCTTCCAATTTCGGGAGAGTTCTTTTTTATGTACTTGGATTCTCTGATTTTATGTTAGGGGAAGAAGAATCTTAAATACAGTCCAATCATCAGTTGATTGACATGTTAACAATCCACCATGCTTTTCAATTGTATTTTTGCATACATATAGACCTAATCCAGTTCCGCTTTCCTTTTGTGAAACAAATGGTTCAAAAATATGGTCTATTAAGCTTTCAGGGATTTTAGGTCCATTATTTGCAATTTCTAATGTCACATTTTCTTCTTGTTTGTCTAATTTAATTCGAATGATTGGATGCTCTATATTTAATAACACATCGATCGCATTAAAAATAATATTTACAAGTACTTGTTTAATTTCATCTTGATAACCTTGAATGGTATAATTTTCTTTGTAATCTTTTTGTATATCTACATTAACTTCTAAAATACGAGGATATAAAAAGGACAAAACTTGTTCTATTAAATCATTAAGTGATATCAATGTTTTGTTATTCTCAATAATTTCCTTTTTTGATAGCATTAAAAATTGGGAAATACTAAACTTTAATTGTTCAAGCTCATTAGAAATAATATCCAAGTAAGGGAGTGTAGGATAATCGGCCCTTAATAATTGAACAAAACCATGTATAGATGTTAATGGGTTACGGAATTCATGAACAAAACTGGAAGTCATTTGACCTAAAAGTGTTAATCGGTCTTGGTGGGTTGTCGTAATAATATCGCTTTTTTCCTTAATGATCATATCCTGTGTTTCGGAATATTTAGAAACGGCATAGTAAAGAAATTGATCAAAGGTATAATTTATTTTATCAATGGCAGGATGAAGTTCTTTCCAGTCGGTATGTATGCTAAATAAATCCTTAAAAATAATGGAGCGTCCCAAATTAACATTGTAAACAAATTCACCAATATTAATATTTGCTTTTCTTCTTTCATCCGCAAGTTTCTCTGATAATGGTTTTAATAGTTGATCAATTTGACTTTTTGGCAAGGAAACTGCTTCCAGTATAATATCGTACATAAGTTGGCCATTAAATTGGACATTCTCTTTAAAAGGATCTTTTTCACTTATTAATATTTGATTATTCCATTGGGATAATATTTGTTCACGGTAATCGATCAAAAAACCTATTACCATATCTTTTAACGGAATCATTTTTGTCACCCCCAATACGGTACTCTAGAGAACAAAAATATTTTTCTTTAAATATATCAAAATTATCAAAAACTTTCCAAGGAATTTTCATTATTTTATCCTTTTCTCAAATTCAAGAAAAAATATTGTCAAATGAATAGTTTCGTAGTATATTCAATATGGAAAATGAATATTCCCACAAGGGGAGCCGAAAATGGCTGAGAGTGAACGTTTGAGTTCTGACCCTATGAACCTGTTAGATAATGCTAGCGCAGGGACTGTGGTTTAATGGAATGAAGCAATATTAGGACTTCCAAAAAACCGTCCTGTATTGCTTTTTTTATTTCAGCAATACAGTGTTTTCTTTATCCCGGTCCCTAATAGGGTAGTCAGTTGAAAATACATTAGGGAAATGGGGAGGAAAAAATGAAGACAAAAACTTTATTTCTAGTGGAAGTTGCTGTTTTGGGAGCACTTGCATATTTATTAGACTTAGTTTCAGGAATCATCTGTCAAGCAATTTGGCCTGAGGGAGGTTCCGTTACATTAGCTATGATTCCAGTTTTTATCATGGCATTTCGCTGGGGAGTTAAAGGCGGTTTATTAACAGGCTTTATTCTAGGGTTATTACAATTTATTACAGGCTTTGCGAAAATCTATACTCTAACTCAAGGAATATTAGATTATTTTGTTGCATTTACGGTTATTGGTTTTGCTGGTTTATTTGCTAACAAAATTAGAAATGCATTAGAAAGCTCCAAAAAAGGAACATGGATTACATATTCTATAATTGGAATATTAATTGGTAGTTTATTAAGATATATAGTTCACTTTTATACAGGTATTGTCTTTTTTGGCACCTATGCGCCAGCGGGACAGCCAGTAGTACTTTATTCATTCCTATATAATGGCGGATATATGTTGCCAAGTTTTATTCTCAGCGTAATCCTGGTATTATTCATACTTATAATATCACCAAGACTTGTTATGCGGAAAAAATAAATAGAATTATGGAAAGGAAAGGGAACGGAACGATCCCTTTCTTTTTTAATTTTTGGCTACTAAGCAAGCTTCTATCTCTTTATAAAATTTTCATTGCTTTTTTTCATGTTCCATACTATTCTTTAGCATAGAATAGAGATAACTCTATTTTGTAAATATTGGAATGCGATATTTAGATTCCAAATGAATGAGGAAAGCAGGGAATAACATGGAGCAGTTACAGCGAGTTTGGGTGGCTGTAAAACGGTTATGGAAGAAAGCACATATGACTCAAATAATCTTGCTGGCCCTATCACTAGTTGTGTTGGGTGTTCTGGGCTTTTTTACCTATACTGCCAGTACGGTTAATATCGGCTCATTAAAAAAAGGACTATCACAATCTACTGCTATATATGACAAAGATGGAGACATGGCAAGTAAGATTTCTGCGAACCGGACAGAGGGAGTTTCCATCAAACAAGTTCCGGATAATTTGAAAAATGCTGTTGTTGCAATCGAGGACCATCGTTTTTATGAACATGGTGGTTTCGATATTCGTGGAATGACAAGCGCATTTTTTAAAAACATCGCTGCAGGCGGTGTTACTGCGGGCGGAAGCACTATTACTCAACAGCTAACAAAGAATGCTTTGCTTTCACCGGAAAGAACATACAGACGAAAGATTGAAGAGCTTTTTTTAGCTGTTAAAATTGAAAAATATTATTCCAAAGATGATATTTTACAAATGTATTTAAACCAAATCTATTTTGGACATGGTGCTTGGGGTGTTGAAAATGCATCTAGGAAATACTTTGGTAAAGATGTTCAAAATGTTGATTTAAGTGAAGCAGCTACATTAGCGGGAATTATTAATGCACCCTCAGCACTTGACCCATATAATCATATGGACCGTGCCATTGATCGCCGAAATGTTGTATTAGGTGCCATGAAAAAGTATGGTTATATTACGGAAGATCAATATAATAAAGCTGTTAATGAGAAATTAGTACTAAAAGATACAGGAGGAGATCCCTTAAAAGGAAAATATCCTTATTATGTGGATGCAGTATTAGATGAAGCTATCAATCGCTATGGACTGACACAAGATGAGATTTTAACAAGAGGATATCGTATTTACACAGAAATGGATCAAAACATTCAATCCGGACTTGAACATGTATACGAGAATGACTCGTTATTTCCTTATGGACGTGACGGCGATTTAGTTCAAAGTGGTGGCATTTTGCTCGATCCAAAATCGGGTGGTGTAAGGGCACTTGTTGGCGGAAGAGGTGAGAAGGTATTCCGAGGATTTAATCGGGCTACTCAATTGCAAAGACAGCCTGGGTCAACAATGAAACCTTTAGCCGTGTATACTCCAGCACTAGAACAAGGGTATACGGCAAATTCCTCCTTGAAAGATGAGCAAATGACCTTTGGAAATTATGCTCCTAAAAATTATAATGGACAATATCTTGGTGAAGTCCCAATGTATAAAGCGGTAGAAGAGTCAATTAATTTACCGGCAGTGTGGCTATTAAATAAAATAGGGATTGATAAAGGAATGGATGCTGTAAAACGGTTTGGCATTCCTTTGACAAAAGAGGATAGAAATTTAGGACTGGCACTGGGTGGATTGCATAAAGGGGTATCTCCTCTGCAAATGGCGGATGCATTTTCTGCTTTTGCCAATGAAGGGAAAAGATACGATGCCCATATAATCACAAAGATTGTAGGACCAACTGGAAATGTCATTGCAGAAAGAAAACCTAAAGAAACAGATGTAACAAGTAAAAAAGTCGCAAATGAAATGACTTCGATGCTATTAAATGTGGTTGAAACAGGAACGGGTAAAGGGATTAACGTTCCAGGTTATACGATTGCCGGAAAGTCTGGCTCTACCCAATCTTCTTATAGCTCAAATGGAACAACGGATCAGTGGTTCGTAGGATACACTCCAAATCTTGTTGGTGCTGTATGGTTGGGCTATGATAAAACTGATTCTCAGCATTATTTAAGTGGATTAAGTTCCCAAGGGGTTGTGCCAATTTTCCAAGCTGTCATGCAAAATACACTGAAATACACAAAACCAGGTCAGTTTGACGTCCAGTCCGTTAACGCCATACTAGCTGGCAAGAAGGATAATCATTCTCTCGTTGATAAAGCACAGGAAATTGATGAAAAACTGAAAGAAAGTGCCAAAAAACTCAAAGATAAAATTGAAGAGCATAAAAGCAAGTGGAAGGATCTAACGAATCAATTAAAGGAAAAATGGAATGAAATAAGAGGACATTAATTTTGTATTAGACTCCAAACAATGTTTGGGGTCTTTTTCTATCTTGCAACAAGATACTGAGATCTATCCCCCGCTGATTAAGGCGATTCCGCTTTTCGTTCTTTTTTCCGTCCTGAGACGGAGATAAAACCATTCATGAGATGCTCCCGAAACCGCCATCTCCACAATATAATTAGAGTAACTTAAAAGAATGAGGTATGGGAGAATGAAAAAATTTATTGGCTTATTTAAAAATCACAGTTTTACAAAATTATTTTTTGCTAACTTCACATCACAAATGGGGTCTGTAATTGGAATGACAGCATTTACTTTTTACTTGCTTGACCGTTTTTCTAATCAGCCGGGCTATGCATCCACTGCAGAAATGATGTATTCGCTGCCAACATTGGCTATCTTTTTCATAGTAGGGGTTATTGCGGACCGCATGGATCGCCAAAAGGTTGCTTATTATTGCGATACAATCAGTATTTTTCTCACAATTGCATTATTCGGTGCCATTTATATTGGTTGGATGCCATTAGTATTTGCCGTCCTCTTCTTAAGAAGCGGTGTTCGTAAATTTTTTGCACCAGCTGAATCAGCCATTCTACAAGGGATATTGGATAAAGATGATTATGCAACAGCTGCAGGTCTAAACCAAATGGTATCTAGTATTTTTATGCTTTTCGGAAGCGGTCTCGGAGTCATTGCCTATAAGCTTACCGGAGTATACGGAGCTGTTATTATTGATGCAATTTCGTTTTTCATCAGTGCTATTCTAATAAAAGCGAATCGTTTTGAAGAGAAGGTGAGGATGCCTAATGGAAGGCATACATGGAAGGATATGAATATTTCCCTAGTGTTTAAGGATTTTAAATCCGGTGCTCGGTATATTCTGAACCATAAGCTGTTACGCTCCTTGATAGTTGGTTTTATTGTTTTTGGGGTAGCAAACGGAGGCTTTTCCGTAATTCCAATTTTTATTTTGAAATATAAACTCGCGCCAAACACCTATGAAGAATATTCGGTGTTAATTGGAATTATATTCGGGTGCGGAGTTTTAATCGGCAGTGTGATTAGCTCTATTCTCGTTCAAAAATATAAGTTCCATCACTTAATTATTATTGGGTTGCTTATTTCTGGAGGGTTTGTTGCTCTAGCTGGATTTGCAACATCTATCCCTGTGTTTTTAAGTCTAACATTTATCTCAGCACTTGCGTTGCCTGTTATAAATGTATCAATTGGTGGATGGTTGCCGAGCATTGTAGATCCTACGCTGATGGGAAGGGTCCAAGGTTGGATTGATCCATTGATGATGTTATCTCAAACCATTACCTTAGCATTTATCGGAATCGCATTTCAAAAGTTTCTTAGTATTGAGGCGTTATTCTGCATTGTTGGTGCTGCCTTAATGTTACCAGCAGTCTATTATATAATTGTTTTGCCGAAATTAGTAAAAGGCAGTACTGTTACGACGGAAAAATCTCCTGCTATGTAATTTATATGTTAAAAAAAGCAACTCTCTTTTTGAAGTTGCTTTTTTAGTTATCTTTGAAATTTATTAAATGTAACCATGCGGCATACCTTCCGAAACATGATTGATAATAGAAGTAATTTTCCTTTTCCCCGATGCGGATGGGGAAGGGGCTTGCACTGTTATTGATGTCTAGATTCAGCGCCTATCGCCTAGTGAATTTCTCCGTCGATAAGTCAACATCAGCTCGTGAACTACCTCGCTGTGTTTCCTTTATCTCAGTCAAAGACTCCGAAGTTGAAATTTGAAGAGCTAATTTCACTCATCCATACGCCGATAACCAAGGGGCTTGCGCTTTTCGTATAAGCATTCCGCATGAACTTTAAAAATAATTATGAGAAAATAAACATGAAAACGGAATAAATAGGAAACAAATGTATAGTGTATGACGTTAAGGAGGAATGTATAATGGAATATCGCATTGAAAGAGATACCTTAGGAGAAATGAAAGTTCCGGCAGATAAATATTGGGGTGCCCAAACCCAAAGAAGTAAAGAAAATTTCCCGATTGGTTCGGAGAAAATGCCAATGGAAGTTGTTCGTGCGTTTGCGCAGTTGAAAAAAGCCGCAGCGATTGCTAATCAAAAACTCGGAAAGCTTTCCGCAACAAAAAGAGATGCAATTGTGAAGGCTTGTGATGAAGTATTAGAAGGAAAATTTGATGACCATTTCCCACTTGTTGTTTGGCAAACAGGAAGCGGTACACAATCTAATATGAATGTAAATGAAGTTGTTGCTAGAAGAGCAAATGAAATCTTGAAAGAGAATAATAGTGAAGAGAAAATTCATCCAAATGATGATATTAATATGTCGCAAAGTTCTAATGATACATTCCCAACTGCCATGCATATTGCTGCTTTTCACGAATTGCAGACAAGATTATTACCGTCATTAGAGCAGCTTAAAAACACTTTATTGCAAAAAGAACAGGCATTCATGGATATTATTAAAATCGGACGCACACATCTTCAGGATGCTACTCCACTTACGCTTGGACAAGAGATTAGCGGTTGGAGAGCCATGCTGGAAAAAAGTGAGCAAATGATTAAAGAAAGTTCGGACCATATTTTAAACTTGGCAATTGGAGGAACCGCAGTAGGTACAGGAATAAATGCAGACCCTAAATTTGGGGAGGAAGTAGCAAAACAATTAAACGAGCAAATGGGCTATTCATTTCGTTCATCTAATAACAAATTCCATGCCTTAACTAGTCATGATGAATTAGTGCATGTACATGGTGCTTTAAAAGGATTAGCTGCAGATTTAATGAAAATTGCTAATGATGTTAGATGGTTAGCAAGCGGACCAAGAAGCGGCATCGGCGAAATCTCCATCCCTGCGAATGAACCAGGAAGCTCCATTATGCCTGGTAAAGTGAATCCAACACAAAGTGAGGCGCTTACAATGGTGGCGGTTCAAGTATTTGGAAATGATGCAGCAATTGGATTTGCAGCCAGCCAAGGAAACTTTGAATTAAACGTGTTCAAACCAGTTATCATCTATAATTTTCTGCAATCCTTACATCTTCTTGCAGACAGTATGAAATCATTTGATGAAAGATGTGCAGTGGGAATTGAGCCAAATAAAGAGGTTATCACTCAAAATGTCAACCGTTCCTTAATGTTAGTGACAGCTCTGAACCCTCATATTGGCTATGAAAAGGCAGCTGAAATTGCAAAATTAGCGTTTAAAGAAGGTACTACGTTAAAAGAAGCTGCAATTAAAACAGGATATTTAACCGAAGAACAATATGATCAGTGGATTGATCCGAGCAAAATGGTTAATTTAAAATAAGATAGAAGAGCGTACATCTTGCTTAGGCTGTTAGCGCTAAATAAAAATAGAGGGGAGACACTCATAAGTGTCTCCCAAGCCATTATTATATTTTATTTTCAATTATTGACGGAAGCTACCGCCTAATTGTTGCTCAGCCATTTGAACAAGGCGTTTTGTGATTTCTCCTCCAACAGATCCGTTAGCGCGAGAAGTTGTGTCTGCACCAAGGTTTACACCGAATTCTGAAGCAATTTCATACTTCATTTGATCAATTGCTTGTTCTGCTCCAGGAGCTAGTAAGTTGTTAGAATTGTTGCTACGTGCCATAATTCTGTCATCTCCTCGTTGAAATTTTTTGGTTGGTTGGGTTAGCTGGATTTGCACCAGCACACAAATAAACTTGTGACCATCTATGGTATAACCCAATGTTTGTTTATGCTTGATGTGTGGCTGTTTGCTGCTTGTACTAGTATTATGTTTTTTTCTAAATAAAATATACAAGAAAATAAATAGGAAAATTATTCCGCGATTTCACTCCATTACAGAATGATTTATTGAAAGAATACACACCATAAATGTAAATAGTATTTTGAAAAAGGGTGATTCTTATGCAGTGGTGCGAATTATGTAACGGTGTTTCGGATTGGACGATTCCTTGTATACAATGTGGCGAAGAGATGGAGGATCAAGGGCGTATATATGATTATTATGATGACTATAGTCCTTATATGGAAATTGATATAATAAAATTAGAAGATGGTGACCCAACTAGTTCAAAACGACCTGAATGTGTACATTTGTTTAAATGCAGAGAATGCGGCTTTGATTATAAAAAAACCATTGAGTACCATTCAAATTAATAAAAAAGCAATCGGAAAAAACCGATTGCTAAAAACATATTTAGTAAGTAAAGGTATACTTGCAATTGTATAATTAACCTACATTCAATTCTGTTTCTGTATCAAAGAAATGCGCTTTGTTCATATCAAATGCTAAATCTACTTTATCTCCGATACGGATTTCGGTACGTGAATCAACTCTGGAAATAAATTCTTGTCCTTCAATTTGGGAATATAGCATTGTTTCAGCACCTGTTAATTCAGAAACTTCTATAGTAGCTTTAATTTTAGAACCTGGTGATGCATCAAGGAAAATAGGTTCGTCATGAATATCTTCCGGGCGAATTCCGAGTACGATATTTTTGCCTACATAGCCTTTTTCACGAAGAGTTTTCATTTTACCGTCTGGAACCGCAACTTTCACGTTATTTGATAGGATAAAGTTTCCGTCTTCCAATTTGCCTTTAAAGAAGTTCATAGCAGGAGAGCCGATGAATCCGGCAACAAACATATTAACTGGGTTGTCATATACTTCTTTTGGAGATCCGACTTGTTGGATTACTCCGTCTTTCATAATGACAATCCTAGTTGCCATTGTCATTGCTTCCGTTTGGTCATGTGTTACATAAATAGTAGTAGTGTTTAATCTTTGGTGTAATTTTACAAGTTCAGCACGCATTTGAACCCTTAATTTTGCATCTAAGTTGGAAAGTGGTTCATCCATAAGAAAGACCTTTGCATCACGTACAATGGCACGTCCTAAGGCAACACGTTGGCGCTGACCGCCTGACAATGCTTTAGGCTTGCGATTTAAATATTCTTCAAGACCAAGAATACTTGCAGCTTCCTTTACTCTCCGATCTATTTCAGCTTTTGGAACCTTTCTTAGTTTAAGACCAAATGCCATATTATCATATACACTCATATGTGGATAGAGCGCATAATTTTGGAATACCATGGCAATATCACGATCTTTCGGTGCTACATCATTGACACGTTTGTCATCAATGTAAAAGTCACCGTCAGAAATTTCCTCCAGTCCTGCAATCATACGAAGTGTAGTAGATTTTCCGCAGCCAGAAGGACCAACGAACACGATAAATTCCTTATCTTTAATATGTAGATTAAAATCCTTAACTGCTGTTACTTTATTGTCGTAAACTTTATAAACGTGTTCTAATTTTAATTCTGCCACTTTTATTCCCCCTCACTTTATTTATCTCTATAGTAAGGAAAGCCTTTTCATTTAGGTATGTACACTCTGCACAAAAATTCCGACTAGTTTTTCGGCACTTTTTTGCTTTCATTTTCCACTCCACCGTAATCAAGGCAAGCAAGGTAGGTGGTCAAAGCACCAAGAAAGCTTCTTATATCGATTCCAGTTCTTTCAATAAATTTATCAATCTTATACTGCAAGCTGTTCCGGTGCATAAAAAGCTGCTTGGCCGTTTGACTCGTATTGGAATGATTCTCTAAGTAAAGTTTAATTGTATTCCACAAATCTTTATCTTCATCAAAGGCTTGGTAAATTTGGGCAAACAAAAGCTTCCTGAAAGAGATATCCACCTTTTTAAGTGCGAAAAGAGGAAGGACATTCTCGAATGTATAAATTCTTTCCTTTGTCTTTTCTAAAAGAGCGAAGTCAAATAAATTTTTTTCTAACTGGTAAAGTCTTTTAAGTTGATAATCTAACGGACGGAATTGCCCGATGAAAAAATGAATGTTAAAGTAAAAATCTCCTTCAAAAGCTTGAATAGCAGAATAGAGCTCTTGGACAGTAAGTGCGAGAGGATGTTTACTTTCAATGATCATTCCTTCTTTCTGGGAAATGAAAATTGGAATGACGGGGTGTGAAAATATGTTATGAAAAGCTTCCTCAATATCCTTTAGTTCAAAATCTTCTTTATATCCTGAAATCGTATATTGAATAATCCGATATTCCACTTTACTGGATTCATTTGGTATTTCAGCTTCAGAACTATTTAAGAAATTATACCATTCCTGAGCTCGTTTTCCCTGATTTAATTGCGTCGAATTAGAGTTAACAGGGAAGAGACAGCTCATTAGCTCTAATTCCGGCTTTGAAATATCTGCTTCGGGAATTGCTATATAGCTATTTTCTGTTTCAATATAAAAACAATAATAATGGGGGAGCTGCAGCTGTGTAGGCTGTACAACGGCATTTGGATAATGCTCTTTCAATTGTTTTATCATATCAATACCTCGTTTTGTATTTCTTATGAATTATTGTATTAAAAATAAAAGAACCTTTCAAAAAATTTTGTGCACACAAAAAAACAACCCCGCTATCAGGATTGTTTTGAATACTCTAACTACACTTCGGTTGGAGGATCTTCCTCGAATAAATCAATTGCTTCTTCAATATTGGTGGAGTCTTGGCGCATATGAACAGAACCGCCGGACAACCCTTCATTAACTATTCTATCTACATCTAAATAAGCTTTGTCTTTTCCTTCATAATGTGTGTCCGGTAAGAACTCCGGATCCTTGAACATTGACATTGCAACCATCTCCTTTCGTGTTTAGTTTAAACATGGAGGGGATAGTTGCATTCATGTTTTAACTTGGTAAATAAATCCTGAATCTTGTGTGTTTGAGATTGAAATCCTTGATGCTACTTGCCGTGTTCCGCTTTTCTATTTGTCATATACGTGATAAAGCATAATCTCGTGGATTTGTTTTTTTATTTCGTCTTCATTTTCTGGATTAAATCTTTCTGTTTTCCACTCAATTTTTCCATCTGGGTGATACACTCCAGTAATTATTTGTTTCTGATAATAAAAGGAGAAGGACCAACCTGGCAAGTTATCATTTGAATATAAGGATTTGTATTGGAAATGTTGGATCAATAATACTAGCCCCCCTTGAATCTTGTTATATCTATTATATCGTATATTAAGAATTGGTGAGCTCGTAAAATAGCTGAATTAGTTTTGTCATTTTTTTTCTTTCAATTTCTGATTCATCAAATTTCATTGGTTTTGCATTCACCTCGAATATCCAAAGCTTTCCATCCGTATCCATACCAACATCTATTGAAAATTCTCCAAAAAAACCTAGATGATGGGAAAGAGACTTTCCGCATTCTTCTACAATGCTTTTAAAATCATGCACTAGTCGTCTATGTGTACTAATATGGAAAGGAAAGATTTCTCCTCCCTTAGAAACATGGGTTGTAATACCGTCTTTACTAGCCATTCTGACCCCAATGCCTGTGATTTTATACTGGCCATTCTCAAAATGGGAAAGGATACGAAAATCATACTTTTTTCCGTTGATTAAATCACTGTCGATTGCTTTTTGTGCAATATATGCCTGATTCAAACAATGATTTTCTAAGTAGCGAAGAAGCATTGGATAGGTTGTTAGATATTCAATTTTTGCATTCGTGCGAATTTGAAATTTATTATCTCTTACACGAGTTAATAATTTAATACCATTCCCTTGAGAACTTTTGGTAGGTTTTAAATATAGTCTTTTGTGTGATTGTAAAAATTCCCTAAAGGCACTGCTGTCTTTTTCGATAAGGATGGTTTCTGGTAATAAAGATTTTAGTTGATCATGTTGGGAGAAAATTTGGTGCATTAAAAATTTATCTATAAATCCTGGGTTAAAGAGGATAATATCGTTATTTTTAATCCATTGAACATGTTGTATAAAAGCTTCTTCCATTTCTTGTTTTCTGAATGAAATACGATTATAAACTAACTGTGGATAGGGAAAAGC
>Ga0224736_1049_pt1 | contig 32870 bp, 35 predicted proteins | sample IA12soil_MG_GH6A_FD_161628 | JGI IMG/M metagenome (GOLD analysis project Ga0224736, IMG submission 161628) | Enriched cells from agricultural soil in Iowa, United States - IA12soil_MG_GH6A(-) | ecosystem: Environmental > Terrestrial > Soil > Agricultural land | place: USA: Iowa | collected 2017-05-08
TTTTTACCCTTTATGATGAAATAAAATGTGCTTTTTTTAAAGGTATCTTGACCATAGAAAGTACCTGTTAAGGAAACACCATTAACCGTCAAATTATACGCTTTACCTTTCTCAAAAATCACCTTTATCCAATTACAATAGAAGTTTGTTCCACTTATTTGTCCTGATTCTATCTTTTCAAAATCAGCTTTTAAATCCTTTAAGGTATCCTCTTGATAGCATTCACACTGACTTTTTAATCCTGAAGATTTATTTTCAAACTTTACAATAGAAAAAACTTCATCCATTTTATATTTATCTTCATAATACAACGGGTCTTTTATTATAAATTTCCCAAGGTTTTGAAATGCCACCTCATATACATTATATTTTTTTGTCTGTTTTACAAAATTCATTTTTGAACCTCCTCATTGATAACTTCAACACTATTTTAAACGTAGGAGGTCCTTTTCTCAGCTCTTAATAAAATCGGAAAAGTGGGGGTTACTTTCTATTCTTTTAAACCAGCTTCTTTATCAATTTTTTCAAAGATGTTCATCATCTCTTCAAAAACTGCTCCATAAAATGTTTGAATATTCCTCTTTTGAAACCCTACATCCATGCTTTTATAAATTTGCAGTAAATTCGTATAAAGTTGTCTTTGAATTCTGTTCTTTATTATATATTCTTCAATCAAGCCATCTTCTCTAAAAAATCCTCTACTTAACTTTTCTCTTAGAAAAATGGAATCGGAATACTTTGAAAAGAGCTTAGAATCCCCTTGATTTATCATATCACTTACGATGGTATTTGCATTTTTACCATCTTTTTCACCGCTTTTTACTCTGCTTAAAAAAATTTCCCTGAAGACCACTTTAAAATGTTGCAGATATTCCTCGCTTAAATCTCTTCCTGCTATATTCCTCAAAATCATAATTGCCTTTTTACATTTTTCCGCCTTTTTATTAAATCGCTCAACCTTTTCTTGCTTTCCTTCCAGAACAATGTTCATTAACTCTTTTTTTGTTTTAATATCCTCTAACCATCTTTGGTTGCATTTATATTGCTCTTGAACATCTCTAAATAAGTCTGGTTCATCTTTGATTTCCTTTTCTAAAAAAGTAGTAACTCGTATATAATTATTCATTTGGTCTCTTTTAAGTATCTTAGAAAGATATACAGCAAAGGAATTGAATATATTGTCATATTCCAAATCACAATCTAAATCTTCTTTACAACTAACCTGTTCAATTGTTTTTTCTATATTTGATAAATACTCAACTCTTCTTTCTTTATTTAAGTGTGGATTTTTTATTATCAGATAAATAATGCTCTGTAAAAATAGATATGTATATGATTCCTCAATCAAATCCGTAACCAATATTTCTTGTTTTAAATTCTTTACCCCGATTTTTTCAAATTCATTAAATTCAACATCCGTACTATTTGCATAATTCGTTATTGCTATATATGGGTGTCCATAACTTTTTGTACAGTTTTCTCCTGAATATCTAATGCTTTGTTTTATGATTTCTTTATTTTGATAATCAATTAGTGCGATGTCTTTGAATGATATTAAATTCGGTTTAAAGGTATTGCCCATTATCCCTTTTTCAATGAAGAAATCCATTAATTCCTCTTTATTTAATTCCATATCTTCTTTGTTAAGATTATATATAATTTTTCTATTAGGGACCTTTTTATTAGGAGTATGAGTAGATAATAAGTCTTCATCAAACTCCTTCAATTTTAAAACTTCTTTTAGGAAAGCATTTTGCTCTTTGATAGGAAAGAGATTTATCTCAAAACCTTTACTTACTATTACATTATGGAGGTTCACCAATTTATTATAGGTTTTGTCTATTTCATCTTTTACAGTTTTCTTTCCACACAATTCCTTTGATAATACATATAACTGCTGATTATTCATTTTGCATTTCTTCTCCTATTAACCATTTCCCATACGAAGTAATACTTCAGGTACTTGTTAATTACTTTTACAAAGGGTTGATAACCTTACTACGATATTCTTCCCAATAGTTCTCTTCATCTCCCCATATTTCATGTAACCAGATGTACATCATTATTATCTCAAGGAACTGTTTTTTTCCCTTGATGAATGGTTTCTGAGAAATCCTTGTGTAAAGTGAATTTAGATTAAATAGGTTTGTTTTTTGCTTATAATCATACATATATGGTTTCCATTCTTCGTTGCTCCTAATTTTATGCTTGGATGGCCATAAGGAATCGTCATTAAAAAATCGTGATAAATAATCCGAAGCAAAAGCCCAAATATTCACTTTGTACTTATTCCAAGTCTTTTCTAACCATTCGTTGATTTCTTCGGTTAAGAACACTGAAGGGGTATTTATTTCTAATTCACTTTGAATCCTATGGTAATCTTTTATAAAAAGGAATAACATTTCTGTTTGCCCTTTTAAAAATGCGTTCTTTTTTATTAACTGAGCATAAGCATCGTAAGAACAACTTCTAAATTCTTCATCTTTATTGTAAAGAAAAAATAATTCATCCTTCTTGAGAAAACTTATTATAGACCGATGGATATGCTTTTCATGTACATCATAGATATTAACTAACCATTCCTGAATTTCATTATCATACATTTCCAGTTGATTTCTAAACTTTACTAAACGCTCTTCATTTAAAAATGTCTTTTGTTCCATTTCTTCAATATTTAAGTATTGATTAAAATACTCAAAAACGTAATTCACACAAATTCGCATGTTATCCATTCTCGCATCAACATCAAATTCATTTATTTTATCCTCTTTTTTCCTTTTAGAAATGTACTCCTCAAGAGAAAGCAACATCTTTCACATCCTATCTATAGTTCCCTCATTAACTAATGTCCATTATGAAATCAAATTAACAATGATTTCATCAAAAAAAACACATATTATTAAGGTCCACTTTTTCATTTAATAACTCTATAAAGGGTTCTTCTTTATCCTGCAAAGAAATATAGTCATACCAAGGATACTTTTCTTTTATGCGAATAAGCCATTTAATATTGTCTTTTGTAGGTTTATTATAATAAATTGTAATCGCTTTAAAATAACCGCATTTTTCGTACAAATTTTCTATACGGTTGATATCCTGTATCGGTAATGGTATTTTATCCCCTAAATTTAGTTTATCAATCTTTTCTTTCCAGTCTTTATCTCTTATTAACAATTCGTTTACAGTTTTGCTATATAAGTCTTCGGGCTTTATGTCTATATTCCCTGTTTGTTTTTTAATAGACAACAAAAGAAGTATCTTGTTATCTTTTTCTATTGTTATATCAGGATGTTGAGCCTTCGGTTCTTTGGTTTCTGCATAAGCCCCATTTACTTTTTTAAATAAATTTCGCTTTCCTAAATACTGTTTACCTGCTTCTATTTTGATATTGCCATTCTTTATTTCATTTATAAAATAATGTGATATAGATTGATATATTAACATTTCGGAAAATCCCGTAAAATTCGCTTTACTCATAGAGTATCTTGATATTCTTTCTGTTATTTTGCTTTGAATTTCAAATATTTCTTGGCAAGTTATTTTACCATTTGTTTGAGCTATATAAGAATCAAGTTGACTTAGAAAGCAATCCAGATATTTTAAAATCTCCACCATTTTCCTCCCCTTAGATATTGCGTTTTAAATTTATAAAAAAACGAGGAAAACTGGACAGGTGTTCCAATTTTCACTCGTTGCTGTTTTAACATTTATACAAATTTTTGCTACTAACGGTATTAGCTTGTAGATGGCAAAGAATTGTCTTATAAATGTAATATAAAGAGGTAATTAATCCAGTTCCAACTCTCTTACAAATTTCCATTTATTCGTTTTGTTAGACTGTCCATTCTACTCTGTAACTCTAATAATGACTTTGATTGTTCACTTTGGAGCAACTCTTCATTTCTTAACGAATTAATACGGTTATTTATATTTTCCAACTCTTTATCGTGTACTTTTGCTAACAATTCTTCTTTTTTATCTAAGGTATTGCTTTTAATTTCATTTGCCCATGTTCTAAAGTTATTTCTCGTTTCAGTTCTCGCTTCTATTAATCGTTTCTCATTTGCACCTTCTTGATATTCTTCATAGGCCGCAATAAGAGGTGAAGCGATACCTGCTACAATACCTACTTTAGAACCAACTTTTGATAAAACTTCTCCAGCTTTACCTAATTTATCAACAATTTTTAATGCTTCATAAGGTTTGAATTTCTTGCCAAAAAAATGCCCTATATCTAAAACAAATTTATGAGCATCACTGCCTGAAAGTGCCTTTAGTCCCTTACCAACACCTTCAGCATTTAGACACCAATTTTTAAATCCATTCCCTGCAATACCCAGGAATTTACCTACATCCTTTAAAGCATCAGGGGCTTTTTTTAGCTTATCCAAATCCTGTTTATCTTTGAAATTCACGTTAAAATCAATTTCTTTATTAAAATCATTTAACAATTCCTTATATATTGGAGTGTTCTCTAAAGCATTAATTTGCTTTATTAGGCTATCCAACTCCTGGTCAACTATATCCTCAATTTTTTCTCCAGTATTGCTACATAACATTTCAACCTTATCTTTTATATTTTCAAATTCATTGCTTATTTCATCGGACTTAACATCCCCTGTTAATATTGAAATAAGGTCATTTGAAACATTCATAATACCAGTGTAGAGATTTTGAATTTCTCTCTCTATTTTTCTATCGATATTCTTTCTATTCTCAACAACTAAAAACTTTTTTCTCACCAAAAGCTCTTGAATTTTTTTTCTGTCTTCATCTGTTGATATTTCATTTAAAATTCTATCTAAATACGTACCAATGATATTTAAATCGGATACAAGCCTTCCAATTATACCTTTTTCTTCAACAAAATGATTTAAATGGGCTATAAAACCACTAAGATTGCTTCGTACCATTAGAGCATTCTTAAGCCTATCATTATGCTGTTTTAAACTATCTAAATAACTTTTGGCATCTATGAATGTAACTCTAAAATCCTCTAATGTTGAAGGAGATATAACCTTTTTAATATCATTTTCCCAATTCACTTTATTGTCCATTGATTCTAAGGATGTCTTATTAACCACTATCATCATTTTAGGTGATTTATTATGCTCAAATGCAATTCTTTTGAAGTCTCTCGCAATTAAATCATCAAATCCTTGTGTGGTTACTACATATACCAATAAATCGGCTAAGTCCATGTGTCTGAAAGCTAAGTCGGTATGTTCTTTCTGGTCAGTTCCGATACCTGGAGTATCTATTAGCACGACATTATTCCATTTATATTCTGTTACTTTATCCGTTGTTACATTTTGTCCTATCTTTATATCCATATTCTCAGTCAGGGCAGTAATCATTGTAGATTTCCCTGCCGAATACTGACCTATGAAGGCAATTTCAAAACTATCTTTTCCACTATTTTCAACAATATCATTCATATATTCATTTAATAAGGCATTACATTTTTTATTGCTTATACCTCCAACAATTTCATTAAAATCGTCTCTTATTTTTTCTATTTCTTTAGCATATTTAACGTATTTCACTTGTTCCATCATCAAATCTCCTCAACAGTGATATTAATGTCGTCAAATAATCTATTCGTTAATCTAATATTTCTCCCTTTTTTACCAATAATTTGTTTTACTCTTTCTTTTCCTGCCTTAATGATAATGTTTGGCATATTTATTTCAAAATCAACACCATCTGTTTTTGCTGGAAATAAAGCACGTTTTAATAACTCACTCGGCTCATTTACAAACTCTATATATATTATTCTTTCTCCTAATACATTCTCCAATAATTTTCTACTTTCATTATGCCTTAACATCCCATCCTCATTTGTCAAAACCTTAGACATACTTCCTTGTTCTCGTGCAATTTTTATCATAAAATTATCAAACTTCCTATTATAAGTTAGCTTATACAATAATTTAAATAAGCTAACATTCTCACTTTTTTCTTCTTCTCTAAGACTAATTGCCGATTCTTTAATCATTTCTAAGTATTGATACAGTAATTCAATATTTTTAACCAATTCTACATTTATCTGTTGATATAAATGGTTGACTATATTTTTTTTAAATGCATCCCGCAATTGCTTGTTTGTATCTTTAGCCATCTTGTTAATCTGTTTTTTCATATCACTTTTTATTTCTGATTTCTTTCTATCAAATCTCTTACTATCATTCCCTGTTATCCATGAAAAAAGTGTTACGATAGCCCCTCCAACCCCAATTACTGCAGAAACCCAACCTGCTGGATTCCAAAAATTTGTTAAGGAAACCACCCAGGCAACATCTAATACAACGCCACCCCATCGGGCAACCCTACCCATTATTCCTTTTTTTAGGTCTCCTATATCACCCATATCATTATTAAAATTTAAATTACTTGATTCAAAGGTAATTTGTCTCGCAAATTCATTTAAATGTCTTTTCGCCTCTTCAAATAAATCTTTATATATTTTATTTATCTTTTCTTGAATCTTATATGACTCAACTTTTCCATTCCAAACTTTCTCAGCATTTTTATCACCAGCGTAATTGTCAACAAATGAGTCTACTTCCGACGCTAATTGTGTAAAAATTTGTAATACTTCACCCTCAATAGTTTCAAAACCCTTATTCTTGAATTCCCCAAACCACTTTTTAATTTCATTATGTTTACTTTGAATATAGCGAATTCTCGGTTTTATTTCTTTATAACTACTCCAATAAATGTTCTCCAAGCTCCTTAAGTAATAAATATAATCATCCCTAAAACTTAAAACCCTTTTTTGCTTACCCTGATTTACTATCAATTCTCGGAGCATGAATTTAACCTTATTTATATTTGAGGCGTTATAAAGTTCCCTTCTTAAGACTTTATCTTCTACTTTGGTACTTTTAAAAGCGGATAACGCATGAATAGGAACTATTTCAATGTTGCTATTACCTAAATACTTCTTTGAATATTCTCTTATGCGTTCAACATGACCAGCTTGTCCATTTAAACTGACAACATCTCTATATTCATTAAGGAATATTTCCCTAAATATTTCATCATCAATATCCACTTTAACGTTTAGCAAAATAATAATTGGCTTATTTTGAGATTTAAGTTGAACGAGTTTTTCAAATTCTGTTTCCTGTATGCTATCATTGGTCACTAAAAACAAAATTAAATCTGATTCATCAATAATACTCTCCGCAATTCTTACATCTTCTTCCCCTTCATATGCCGATATACCAGGGGTATCTATAATTCTTAGGTTGTTCCAATAGTATTCTTTAATATCCCTTGTTGTTCTTTGTGCTCCCTTTCCAATAGACTCACCATCACCATTAGTAAGTGCTTCTCTAATTGTACTTTTTCCAGCTTTTGTTCTTCCAAATAATGTTACAGTAAATGTACTTAGATGCTCTTTTTTTCTATCAATTGAATTTTCTATGTTCGTTATACCCGTACTAAGATTTTCCGATATTGTTTGGTTTAGATTATCTAATACAGAAGTAAGAGATTCATCCTTTAAGTCCTCCATAGCCTTTGCCTGGTCGGTGAAAAGATTTAGATTCTCATTACTATCTCTTAATATATTTTTTAAATTACTCAATTTTTTAGATACATAATGTGCCTGTTTCTCTGCTACTTCTTTACACTCATTTAATGCTTCAACATATTCATCATAGTTTACTTTTTGATGATTTCTTTCTCTTCTAACAACCCTAAACACTTCAGTCACTCCAAACGGAATATATCTATATTCTTGATGCTTAATTACTTCCTTAAACAAGTCCTTAGTCCTAAACAATGAAGCATATATATCAAATTAGCCTATTACTATTTTATCATTGCATGTTATTATTTGGTATATAGATTACATTCGATAAGACACCTACAAAGCAGAACATACGGAATGGAGGAAGGACCATGCCGAATACAAATTGGAGACAGCTTAAATCATTACAATTAGGAAGATATGCAGAGTATTATGCAAAAATGGAGTTTGCTTCATATGGATGTGATGTTTATACTTCGGAAGTGGATGACCATGGAATTGATTTTATTGTAAAGGACAAGAATGGCCGTTTCTGTGAGGTTCAGGTAAAATCCCTTAGAGGAACAGGTTACGTTTTTATGCAAAAAAGCAAGTTTGACATTACCAATAAAAATCTATACTTGGCTCTATTAGCTTTTGAAGATGGAAGAATGCCAGATATTTTTACTTATTCCATCCCAAGCATGGGAAGTACCGAATGAAATGTTTGTTGACAGAAATTATGATAAACCTGGACAAAAAAGTGTACCCGAGTGGGGGATTAATGTATCTAATAAGAATTACTCCATTCTCGAAATCTTTAAATTTCAGAATACAATTAAAGACTTTCTATAAGATAGAGCGTATTGATTTAAATATTGGATAATAAATTACACATAATAAAAACAACCACCTTATACTTTGCAACAGCAAAAAACAGTGGTTGTTTTGTAAAGCAAAAAGGGTGGTCGTTTTCATGAAAAAATGTCCTTTCGATGCACGAACCCCCATAAGCTCGGCTATCTATACTTTACCAAACTTTAGTACATTCGGAAAGCAACCGCTGGAAATTTTCTAAGTTAAGTCATTCCTTCAAATCTTGCTGAAGCAAATGAAATAATTCTTCCTTTGATTCCTGCGGAAGAATGCTGATAAATTCTTTGATGCCCATATTAAATAAACACAGCATTAACATCTTCTCTCTTTCATTATTAAAGGGAAGAAACTCCCCCCTAAATAATTCCAGCTTATTTTCGCCAGGAGTATATTCATCATATATCTTATAAGTTATCGGCTGAGCTTCTTTCTTAGGAATTAACATAAGGTTAAAATTCTCTCCTCCACGTTTTTGAACAATAAGGGCATTTCCAGGCAATGATTGAATCCCAATTAGAAATACCGATTTTTTCACTTACATAGCAAAGGTTGTATTTTTTTGTTCTTGTTCCGAGAGAACTCTTATTAAATTCTTCCCACAAAACGGGCAATATTCTTTTGGTATTCCTTGCTCATTGTTCATTCTTTTCTTCATCACTCTTAACAATCTGACATAATCCTTCTTTTAAAAGAAGGTGAACATCTAAACACGCTTCTGAAAAATCTTCTTTTCTATACAGCTCTTGTTCCCAAAAATTGATTTGGTCTCTATTACGGATGAAAACATGTACATTATCCAACATTTGATAGTAACTCAATCTTCATCCTCCTCTTTACCATCTAAATCTTGTTCATTCAACATTTTTCGTAATGTTTCCTTTACATCATCGGAAAGCAGTTCTAAGAAATCCTTCAAACCTATTGCGTGAAGACCAAGTAATATCATATTTCTTGCCCCATCCATTTTCCCCCACTTCACATACATATCTTTCGGTAAGCATTGAAAAGGTAGTCCATCCTCCACATGTTGTGGTTCGGCTGTTATTTCTAACGTTTTCGCAAACTCTAATTTCTGATATTCTTCTCTAAATTGTTCAACCTTGTAAATAGGCACTCCAAACTTTTCAGAAATCTTTTCATCATCGTAATTTGTCGTTTCCACATAAATTCTGGCAACTCCCTCTGCCACTTCCTGCTTCGCTTCCTTTTTTATATCCTCAAGAATTTCAGCTTTAAACTTTTCCTTCCAATCTTGTTCCATTATGCTTTCCCTCCCTTTATTTGCGAATGTTATATATCACCTCTCCATCAGATATTCTGATATTTCATTAAGGATTGAAAAATACTCCTCTTCGCTGTAAGGTTCACCAAATCCGTAATCCTGCAATTGAACAGTAGGTGTCTTCAACCATTCTCGAATATCATTGTCAATTTCCAGGTCCTCCAAAAACAAAACCTCCTCCAACAATTCGTTAATAACTGCATCTTTTTCCTGCATAATTTTATTGCTCACTCTTATATCCCCCTTATTCTTAAAACACCCCATTAAAATGACCACCTACATCAAAAAGAAAACTTTCACATAGTAGCCAACGACTAAAGCAACAGCAATGGTAAGTACGTCTCCAACTAATTCAATAGTAAGATTTTGTAAAGGGCCTTTCAGCTTTTCCAGTAACATTCTCTCTCCCCCTTTTCAATACAGTTTGGAAACAAACACAATTAAAAACGCCCAGTCCTATGACTGAGCGTTAATATATGTAATACGGACTTTTATAATAGATATCAAAAGTCTTCATTTTGTTTCCTCGTTTCAATAATTATTGTGTCCTATAAGTTTATGATAACTTCAGTTCTACACGATATCAACTCGAATCTTGATAAACCAATCTAAAAAATACCACTACAAATATGTTTAAATTCCTCTTTTAATTCTTCAGTCCATTCATCACGAATACCAGCTATCTTGGCAACTTTCCACCATTGTAAGTCACAGCCCTTCCTTTCACACTCTTTAATCGCCCATTTGATTCTACGTATTTGGAAATCTCTTACCGATTCAATGTTTTGTAGTAAGTATTCATTAGTTTGGGTCAATTTGGAAATATGTTTTTCCAACAATGATAATTTGCCAATTTTTTTACCAACCCTGCTTATAGTTATTCGTTCAGGTTTATCATTGGAATTAAGTATTTCATCTACAATTTCTTTAACTAATTCAAGAATTTCCACATCTCTTTTATCCCAATCCACCCGATAATTTACCGTAGTAATTTGCTTCTTTTTTGGCGAGTTTGAATTTAACCACTCCCTATCATTTCGATATAGCCAAGTATAAAGACCACTATTAACCTTCCGTAGTTCCGTTTTACTCTTCTCGGGATATTGCTTCTGCAAATCCAGCCATTCTTCCCGAAAACCTCTCTTGTTAATTACATCGTTTTGGCTTTCATTACTGAGTTCCGCTTCACATTCTTTTAACTTCTGACCGTATTTCTTTACCGTATTTACGTCTACCTTTAATCTACTTGCAATTTCTCTCAAACTTAAATCCTTTTGGAGAAGTTCTATCAGCTTTGCTTCCCATATTTGACCGAACTCTTTCACTCTCCCAACCTTGTTTCTATCTTCTTCACTGCTATCGGGACCACTTCTTGCGTAAACAAAACCACAGGAACAGCGAAATGTTCCAACTGGTCGCTTAATTTTGCTGTCATACCGTATAGACACTTCAGTAATTACTGGCTGTGAATAATGGTCTGCTCCCGCATTCAAACATGGAAAGGGGGCTTTACCAAAAGGAAGATAATCCGTTTCACCATTCCATAAATCTTCCATCGTAATTCCTAAAAATTGAATAAACAGTAGATGTCGAATAGGATGAACAGTTTTACGTGGTTTTCTGACCATCATGCTTAACCAGCAACTTTCATTATCCCTAACGGATGAATGGACTATTTCTAATAAATTCTCCCCGTAAAAAGCAATGAATTGTTCTCGAAGTTCCTTTTGTTTTACAATTCCATTTGTATTTGCTAATCCCATCCTCTTTAACCTCTCCATGTATTGAGAGAAGAACCATTCAGGTAGTTTATTGGGATAATGATTGTTTAGCAATTTATCCACATTATCCACAAGTTCGATATAATTGGGGATAAACTCAGATTCTATAACATCTTCTATATTCATTGATGTTGTGTGTCCTTCAATTAAATTGCAATTGTCTACAGTTGCTGGAACAAACTCATGTTTATTAAAGTGATGTACTAATACTTTGCTGTCGTATAGTAAGGTCTTATGTTTTGGGCAAATGATAATGCCAGGGATTTGGTGACTTCTGTTCCAAAACATTTCGCCATAAGCCTCCATTGACTCCTTTGCACATTCAACACACAAACGAATATATCTGTTTCCCGCAATTGTACTTGCCATAACCCCTATTCGATTATGGATGCTTCCACCGCTGTTTCCTTTCATGGATTGTAAGATTGCTTTTGCACGTTCTGGAGGAAGAAAAGCACTATAAAACGGATATAACGTGTTCTTCATTATCAACCTTTCTGCAGTATAGTTACTTCCAATAGGCAAATTGCTTATCAAGCTATCTATATTGGCTGGTAAATCCAAAACAGCAGTGACAGACCAAGAACCAAATAACTCTTCAAGGGTTGCTTTTGGACTGATATTACCGCTTCTTATATGATATCGAGCTAATATCGAGTAAAGTAATTCTCCTTCTGGATATGGGGTAGGAAAGAACGTAATCATAATCGTCACCCTACATTAAAAAAATCATTTTCTATTACTTTTATGATTCCTTTTTCTTTGAGAGATTCATGTGCGGACACCCCCTTCTCTTTCCCTTCCGAAACAATCAATCTTAAATCTTGTTTGTTTTGCAACTCCATTTTCTTTGGTTTTTTAGTCGGCTGAGGAGCACTTTCCGCTATATTTATAGACAGCTTAAATGCCTCTTTTACAATCCCCTTTATATCCAATTCTTGTCCTTGCTTTTTCATCACAGAATCAACACACTTTTTTGCTTTAGCTGGTTCAACATCCAGCTCAATTAATTTTAGAATAGCCTGTTCCCTTACGTTCTCTTTCCAATCTTTCTCTTGCTTTTTCTTCGCCTTTTGAATTTCCTTTATTTTATCGTTCATAGAAACAGTTGCAAATTCCTGATTAATAAACCCTTCTATATCTATAGGTGTAATATCTTCGTATCTCGAAATAGCTTTAATGTCACCACTTCTTATAGCATTAATCATCGGCTGAATTAGTTGCAAATTCTCTCTTGCTACTTTTCTTATTAGTGGAGGTGTTATTTCTTCTTTGCCACTGGAAATTGCTTTTACTTGAGCCATGACAAAAAGTTTAATTGCAATATCTGTTATACCGCCAGATTCATCATATAAAGTATCTTTAAACTCTTGTGTTAGAGCAGTAGGCTTTCTCACCCACTGATAATCCCACATTCCTTCGAGAATTAAATCCCAATTCAAATCCTTTTTCATGCGTTCTATCACCATATCACCCTGGCCACTACCTCTTCGTGCTTGACGGAGGTCGCCTCTTAAATAAGGTAGTGCCTTTGGTGTTCCTATCAAAAGAATAGGCGTTCCCATATTAGATAAGTAATGAAAGAAGTTCATCATTTTTTCTGCTCCACCAGATTTGGCAACGCTCAGCGATTGCACCTCGTCAATTACCAGTAGTCCAACCCCATGAACCCTAAGCATTTGGGATAAAGCAGGTTGCATGGAGGCTATGGGCATTCTCGCTGAACCAAACCGCTTATAATAGCTTGTACCCAGCAAACTGTCCAAGCTCCTATAAGCATCAATACAAACGCCTTTGATATTTCCATCGAATGAACAATCTAATTTAAGCCAGACCAACTGATACATATTAAAATCATTATTCTTATAGCGAGAATGAACTATAAGTTGTGGCAGAGCTGATAGCACAACATTTATCATACGGCTTTTTCCGATTCCTGATGGCCCCAAAATCGTCATTGCAGAAGACGTACTTTTTAAACTGCCATTGTACATGTCTATGTTTGCGTTTAGAATCGACTTGTAGTTTTCATGCAATCCCTTAGCAAACTCTGGATTAAAGGGATTTCTATGAACATACCCCATACGAACCATCCTGGAGACCCTTGATTCCAAATCAAGCGTTTGAAAAATTGGCTGATAATATTGGAATAATCGCTGGACAAGATGCAGTCTTATATGACTATCCAGATTACGTTCACTTTCATTAAATGGTGGATAATAGGCTAATTTATCAATTGCCTCTTCCTTTGAAAGAATGGGAGGAAGAGCTTCGATAAAAGGATTATTTCTGTATTCCATCACTTCCTGCTCTTTATATTCTGCCATTACAGCTTCCCCACCATTTGGAATTATTACTTTATTCTGTTTTTCCATTCATTCTCTCCTTCTGCTTCTTTCTTAATAAAGCAATTTCATTTTCAAATTCATCTTGCTCCTCTTCTGGTTCTTGATTATTCATTCTATTAAAGGAAACAACTTGTCCTGTTCCCTTCGCTTCCCTCTTATCTAATTCAAATGCTTCACTTTCTCTGTTAATCATTTTTTCTATTTGTCTATTTTTACGGATTCCCTTTAATTTTTGTGTCTTGCTTTCCGCTCCATCCTGCTGTTCTTTGGTCATTTGCTGTGCTTCCCGAACAATAGACTCTACTTGTGAAATCAGGTCGACTTTTGATTGTAACTGTTCATCCTCTTTTTGCTTTTTAAACAACTTCTCCACCTCTTGCAGAAATTCCAGCTCCTCAATGCTCTTATTTTTATGAGCTTCTTGGCCATCAATGAGGTAACATTTTTCAAAACTTTTTCCGTTTTCCTTTCTTATATATATGTAGTTCAAATTACGTGGGTCATAGGAAACCTCTACCTTCCAACTTCCCTGAATTCTCGCTTTTTCAAATAAGCGTTCTTTGAGTGCATTTTCTGATGTGTAAAATAAACCTCCAAATAATCTAATACCACTTTCTGTGATACTCGCCTTTTTTACAGGCATAAGGTTCAATTTCACTATATCCTCTGAAACTGAACGTAATAAACCAGCTCTATTTTTTATTCCCCAATTCCATAACTTTATTGGAACAGGCTCAATATCATCGCTAATCATCATTTCCTCACGATTATAATTATTTAACCAACTTTGATTATGTTGTAGAATTGAATAAATCAATATTTGAGTCATCTGATAGAGGTCCAGCACCCCATCTAACCGATAATTTTTATCTCCCCTACCTGCAGTTTGATTTACCGCACCAGGCAACAGTGGTTTTACTACTTTATCATTAATTATTCTGAAATTTCTCTCGATTATCCCTTTGGCATCTGCTCTGTAGGGTCCTGAATTCTGCACCTTAATGTGCAAAGAACTAATAAGTGACTCCGCTAAACTGCCTTCTAATTCTCCTCGGTCTGCCATTAGAGTGTCACATAAATGGTGAACTGGCCATTGCTCCTCAGTAATTGCTATACCGTATGATTTACAAAACTCTACTTTATCAGCTACTGTATTCGCAAGAGCGTTCATTGCTCCGTTCCAAGACGGTCCTTCTAAGCCCACATATAACCCAGTAATCAATCGAGAAAATTTATCCACACACAAGTAAACCACTGGTCTCCCTATTATCCAATTTCTGTTATATCTGGAAACTAAATAAACATCTGCTATTGTAGCATCGATTTCATAATAGCCTGGACCATAAGCCTCTACGGTAGAGTTACCTAATATCGGTCTATGATTTTGTAGATATTCCTTCGACCCCTTTCTTGAATATATTTCCTTCTTCAAGTTCCGCTCCTTATAAAAGAAGTATTTAAACTGTCCGAAAGTCGGGACTTCACTGGATGGTATTAATATTGGCTTCTTAATTCCTCCATCTACCTTATACCCATCCGCATAAAATTCCTTCCTCATTAACTGGTATGCGGTGTTTAAGGAGTTACCGATATTTGTGTAATAAAATTTGTTAAGAGCAATACGAAAAATCCTCTTTGTTTCTTCATCCACATTCACACCTTCACCAACAATATCCTTATATTTTTTTGGTCTCCCCCTCTTTTTACCTGTTTCTTGCTTTTCCTGAACCTTTCTATTCTTATAATCTGGCAAAAGGGCATTCATGTGTTTCCCCCTTTGCCAATACCGCCTTAAATACTTGTAAACTGTTTTATTACTTACTCCAAATTTTTCACTTGCCTTTTTAACAAACTCTGCACGTTTCTTTGCATTAAAAACTTCTGGTTCATTTTCCTTCTCTGCAATGGCTTTTATTATCTCCCATGCTTTATTCCGAATTTCCTTCTCCTTTTCACTAATCTCATTTTCATTTCTAAAAACTTGAAAAGGGTCTTCTTTAATGATGATTGCACTATTAATCTCAATTTCATTAAGAATGTCCTCTACATTTTTATATATTGGAGTGCTCTTATTAGCGTAAATATCAATTAAAACTGCAACACTATAATCTTTGCTAATCCATAAAATCCTCTCAACCGTTGTCTGCAAAGGGTTTTCCGTATAACTAATTAACATATTAACGGTCAATAGCAATTTTCAATTCTCCCTTCATATTTTGTGGAACAATCTCTAAAGTCTCTGCCGACTGGTTTAAGTCAATTTTCTTATTCATATCAATCTTGATTAGCTTTGTTGCCAATAAGTGTTTGAATAGTAACAGCCCTGAACCAGCTTCAAGGTTCAATTGAGCATCAAAAGAGCTTGTAATCTCACGAATTGCCTTTGTATTTTTATAAAATCGTTCCATTAGAATTCGGGTTAGATGCGAAATATCATCCTTACTAAAATCCGTTGTTTCCTCTAAAAACCTCGCTGGATGTATCCATTCGATATTCTTAGCTTTAACTAATGGTATTTCCTTTTGTGTTACCAATCCCCAATCAATTCCCCTTTTTCCGAAGTAACGTCTTATTAACTCAAAGCGTTCAATCACTGTCTTTTTTTCCAATTCATGACTTGCTTTAACACTCCTTGCTACATCATAGGTATTTCCGTCATTCCCCTTGACCGTAATTAAAAAAGTCGTGGTTAAAATGTAAGGAAAACCTGATTTTTCATCCTTGAATTTCCTTATATCAATATCTTCTTGCTCTCCCACTACACTCTCGAAATCGTATAAAGGAAAATGTTCCTTTACTTGTAAAATTGAATCGTCAAACTCAGTTAGGTAAAAGAATCTTGTTTCTATATCGGAAAGCAGATGTAAAATTCTATTAAATCTCCATGTCCTTATACGACTGCTTCTGCCGAGACTGCCGAAATCATGGATTTGAGTGAAGCCCTTATAAGATTCATACTCTCCCTGCCCTCTTCCCTCCTTAATGAAACGTTGTAATTTCTCCGCATCCCATTCATTTCTCATTTCCAACACCAGCTTTTCTATTTCTCTTTAACAAGGCTTGAACCTTTCCGAAAACAATTTTATTTACCAAAGGAGTATGATTGCCTTCAATAATTAAATCAGAATGCCTCAACACCCCCTTGTAAAAATCATTTCTCAATATCTCTACCAAAGACTGTTTACTAAACTTATTACCTCTGCTGGTATTAAATCCTGAAACATCTAAATATCTTTTCAATTTTCCAAGACTGCCAAGCTCCAAATACTTTTTGAAAATCAATTTAATAACGGCCGCTGATTCGCCATCGACAGTAATCTTCGCTTTATCATTCCACTTATAACCTAAAGGAGCATTGCCACATGCTTTATCGCCACTCTTAATTTTTGTTCTCCTTCCTTTACTAAGTTTCATTGCGATTGACATTCTTTCATATTGGTCAAGCAATTCCATCATTCCATTAATTAGGAAGTCATTAGGGTCCTTGGTGTAAATGCTATAGTTCGGTTGCTCGATACTGATAACATCAGCAGAATGCCTTTGAAACTCCCTGTGAACTAAAACCTTGACTGTATCACTCCTCCATAAACGTGATGTATTTAGTACCACTACTTTTTTTACTTCTCCAAAAGAACTAATTAAATCATTTAATCCGTCTCTGTTAGCAACCGCTCCTGATAATCCTTCGTCTCGAAGTATTTCAATTAGGTTATATCCATTCTTCTGACAAAAATCTATGATTGCTGATTCTTGAGTTTTTAACCCATATCCATCCATTTGGGTTTTAGTACTAACCCTTATATATCCAAGAACATCCAAATTGTTATTCCCCCATATACTTGAATAGTCAAATATTATTCATAATGTCTGACTTAAAAACTGAAAAAATATAGGACTATCAATGTCCAGTGGCTCTTTAAGTCGTATGTTAGTGAATTGGTCAATTTATTAGTTAGTCACTTAGCCCTTTACGGTATCACCCCCTTGAATATAGTCATTGGGCATAAAAAATAGCCAGTAGTCAATCCAAATGGTTTTTTTTGGAAAGGCTACTGGCTATTCTAATTTTTTTATAAAGGTCGAAAGGGCTGAATATTATCCCCTGCCCTTAGATGTTTTTCGTTTGTCATCATCTTATCTCAAGGCGTAACAAAACTCAAGCATAAATTTGATTGAAAAATTCCAACATACAAATCTATAAGAAACCAAAAACGATATTGTATTTACGTTCAAAGTTCACTCAGGTTAGTAAGATAAACAGCATTACTGCTATCGTTCTTGTCTACAATAGAGTCCTAAGTAAAAATGTAAATGCTACTATCCAGTGTTTTCCTAATGCTTTTGAAATAGGTTTCTGCCTCTCTCCTTGTGTAGAATATTTCTGTGTTCCCCATATTCCCCCAACACTCGACTGCCCATATCTTTTCCATTTTTAAATTTCATCCCTTTTACCGAGTTTCTTCTATTATATATGTTATATTTTATAAATCTGAATTCATATATACAAGACCATGGTTCTTCAAACCGACCCTCACATTCCGAAAGGTATTCCAGCACAAAAAACATTAAAAGAAACTATTCAATTAACATACAAAATGAAAAGAACCGCAACAATTGACTCGCAGTTCTTCAATAGTAAACACGTTATCTTAATCAAAATCCTTCTTAAGCCTTGTACCAATCCTTTTACTTAGCTCAATATTGATAAATAAACCACCTATACAAATTACAAAAACAACCCCAGAAAACAAACCTCCCCAAAAATTAGTCTCATTTGTAAGCAAATCACTGATATCAACTATCAAAACAAGAATAATAACAACAAATATTGCTCTCCTCTGGCTTTTCAATATTCTCATGCTCTTTTTATCATCTTCAGAATTTCCCTGATAGATTGACCCTAACATATTTAGCACATCCTCTGCCTCCTTTTTTGTCGTTGTATTTTATTATAGATTTAGCGAAGATATCTATAATCTAAAACACTGGAAATTTAAGGAGAATCACTTAACCATGATTAATCATCTTCTAATAGGGGATTTTTCTTGTAAACTACAAATTGCTTTACCTCCTCTTCTGTTAATTCTTCTATATTGACATTTTTCGATTTACAATACTCCATCAATGCCCGAACTTTGACTTTGTATTGTGATGGAACGGCATAGACACCATCATCAATATCATCATCATCAAACATTATAAACACCTCCATTTACCCAGATATATTCTCAATACATCAATCAATAAAACATCTAAAAGCCCCCGTAATTGACCATTTCTTCCCCGATTCCCTTATATTATTTTCAATAAATCTTAGAAACGAATTATATCCTTCCATTAATATCTTTCCTTCAACAAAGAATACCAACATTGAAATTCCAACACTTAACGAATTCCAGGACGAAACCTTAACCACATCGGTAATAGTATTGGATTGAAAGCAAGAAAACTTTTTCTCCTCCGCTACCTCTACTATTTCTTGTAATGACGATAATTCACCGATAATTTCTATTGCCGATTTAAAACAATCGATATATGGTTGTTCTTGGGGATACATCAAATATTGGAACTGCATAAATTCTTGTAATTGTTCTAAGACCACAGATTCTTTAAGTCCAAAAATGATTTCATCTTGTGTTTCGTTTAAATCATACAGAGATAAATCAAAGTGTTTATTTAACTCATTCTTCAATTTTTCAAATGTAACTCCTAACTTGTCCAATCTTTTTTTATCAACTTTAATACGATAACAAATTCCCATTTGTAAATATTGCCCCATTTTTATTTTCCTCCTTAGCCTTTTCCTTTACTTCCTGTCCTTTTCCTTTTCCTTCATATATTCAATTAGCAATTTCTTCAAATCCCTTGATAAAATTTTGTTTAAAATTATGATTTCTTGTGCGGGTGTGTCTTCAAGATATCTTTTTGACAGTTTCAATCTATATTGATAAATTTCCTTCATATCTTCTTTGCTGAAAAATCCATCTTCTTCTACGTATAAATCAAATTCATCTTTTACATATTCTTCAAACTCCGCCTGTTCCAGTATCTTCTCAGCTTGACTAACGCTTAAACCCAAAAGTTCTATGATTCTGGGGAACGGTAAGTAATCTAAACTTTCCCTTGCTAACAGCAATCGTTGTTCACCGCTTAAAGATATTGCATTAGCCACTTCCATTGCCTTAGTAAAGCCATCTGTAAAGCCTTCACCGTAGCCAAATTTATATTCATTGGTATCCCTCACGCCTTCACTCTCCTTCATTCCCTAAAATACGGTCAATACTTACACTTGCCTGAAATAAAATTTCGGGGTCAAAGTCCACGCCATTTTCCCAAACAACCGTACCTGCTTTTCTATCGAGCTTTGCTGTTTGGAACATATCATCATTACAAAGTTCTGCTAACTTGCCTTTCTCATTTTTTAAGAATTGCTTGATATCCAAGAGCCGATATTCCTTGGCATTAAACTCCATGATTAAATAAAATGAGGTGGTTGCAAAAAATGCAGTTACTCTCATACAACGCTATCTCCTTCTCTTTAAAAATACTTTTACTGATAACACAGCTAAAATTGCAATAATGGCTAACGCTAATAAGCTAACAACAATTAACTCCCTCATTACTTATCACCTCTTTTTTATCGGTCTTTACAATAACTTTGCTTCGGCAACACTAAACGCAAAAACAAAGCCCTTTACTTCACCCATTAAAATCATCCACTTCCTCTAATAACCTAATCAATGTCTCTCTGGCTTCTCGTGGTAACAATGCTGTAAATCGTTTCAATCCTACGCTAAAAAGTGATAGACTAAGAAATTGTTCTGCCCCTTCCAACTGTCCATCAAAAAATTGAATACTCTCTGGAAGGGTTTCTAACATGAAATATTTAATATCCTGAGCCTCGGCTTTGGGAATCAACTCATACTTTGCTTCCTTCATATCTCTCTTTGGTCTGATTAATAATTTTACACTTGCAAACATACTTCCTTTTTCAATAGAACAGTCCAATATTTCATATCCTTGTTCCGAATACATATCCATGTGGGATTCAATGAAAGTATCCACCACATCTGGGTGGCATGAGAATTTCACTACCTTTGTTCCCTTCCATATCCACCATTCTGGTTTCTCCGCAGGTTTTATCATTTTAAATTTTCCAGACATTTTTACCTCCTACCTATTGTTTATAAAATAAAAATAGAGGCTTCTTGACAATAGACAAGATTTCCTTTTTTTTAAAAGAAAAAACTCTATTGCAAGAAGCCTCTATAAAATATTATATTGCATCAAAAGTGACCTTTATTTAATTATAGAATATAGCTGACTCAATGGAATTGCAACAAAATTATAAATTCTTGTAAGCGAAAAGTGAGAAACAAATCGTGCTATTTGATTTATCAAAACCTATTCTACAGCGACTTTCAACTGATTAGAATTCTTTAAAAGGTTCAATATTTCATTTTTCACATTAACTGTTATAAGCTGTTCCAAAGAATACGCAACTAAATGCTCCATCTCACCGCAACATTCACAGTTAACAAAAATAGCGAAATCTCTTTTGTTTTCATGTTGACAGACAACAGTATCCAAGCCAAATTTATAGCATAATAATGATGAAAGATGGTTTATCCTTTCTAACGCTAATTGTTGTTTCATTTGTCCAATTCCCGTGTTATTTACCTTCTTATTCATTTTACTCATATCAAAACTCTCCTTTTCAATCTAAATTTAAAGTTAAAATAATCTTTTTTTCTTTATAAAAGGTTTATTGTTGGAGACCATAAAAGTTCCCTATCTTCCTCAATATTATGACCAAAGTTTCAGTTGTAAGTTGGGGATAGTTAATCCCCAACCCTTCGCTCTTGCTATTAATCTTCATCTATAAAATTTTTCTCGGCTAAGGCCTTGCTTCTTTCATCACATCCAACTCTATTAATTCATCGATGGTATAAGATTCTAAGAAGTGAAGTTCTCCACAATTCTGACAGTCTTCATATAATGTGAATTCTCCTTCATCATACCTAACAGCAATAAATATTCCGAATTTATGTGCGAATATTGTGCCAATATGGCGTAGTTTTTCAAACCCTAATTTCCAGCTAAGTTCAAAATTATCCCTTCCACAATCGCAACATTCTTCTTTATCATCAACAATCATTTCCCTATCAGAAAACTTGAAGATATCATTTAATAGTTCCTCACTTTCATGGTCTATCTCTTCATCTAAATCAAACTCAAGGAATTCCGATACCATTTTTAATATGGTGTACGCCTGAAATTCCGTTAATTTTTGCAACTTATTTAGCAACAGAAATTCTTCAAAATCTAAAAATCCTTCAGCAATACCATAGCGGATATAGTCTTCAGCAAACTCATTGACAATGAATTTTGCCGACTGTTCAAGTGAATAGGGCATTCCATTAAGACTATTCACAATTATCCATACTTCATTATCGGTAAAATGACCTTGTAATTCTAATTTGGTCGCTTCGTATTGATTATCAAGGAAAAGCGACATTTGTGTTTCATTGAATTCTAATCCCCCACCAATTGTATAAGTTTGAAAATCATTTCCTTTTGAAATTACTTGGTTTTGCATAATCTTTTCCTCCTCATTTATGTTGTTTATAATTTTTATTCTTCTGATTTTCCTCTTTTTCAGGTTTATGAAAGTTTTCTCGCTTTATAATTTCTAAAACTACCCTTCTCAAATGCCATAAGAGCATTGGCAATATTTCTATACTGTTCAAGTAAGTTAAATTCTTCATCAATTTCAAACTCATAGTGTTCATTACTCATACAAGTAAGAACCTTGTCAAACGATGTTTTAAATTGCTGTTTCGTCAACTTCGTCTTTTCTGCAACAACAGAAAATGGACTATACATGATAAATTGATATTTATTTGAACTTTTCTCTTTTTCGACAAAGACGCAAAAGCCATCATGATATCGGCAAACATATACGTTTCCAGCTTCGATAGACTTCATTACATCGTTAAAATTATTGTTTAAGAAATTCATAGTTAATCGTTTTCTGCTCATTTTTTTACCTCCAATTAAATATTTTTATTAACAAAGTGATAGGTTTGGAATATTTACTATCTATAATCATTTAGAAATGCAAACGTAGACTCGACTGGAAACCCTAAGATTAGGCCGACTATCATACAATCAATATCGGAAACAGGGTGGGCATAATCATAATCAAAGAAATCCTTTAATTCGCAATCCCCTATATCCCAAAGTTCGTTAGCATCCGATTCATATGGGTCTTCACCCATTTTTTCACTTAATATTTGATAAGATTGAATAAGTCGCTCAATATTGAAGAAGTCCCCAATCTTCCCTCTATTTGCAATCCCCATCTCGACATACCCCTCCCAAAAGTGAGGCTTAATTTTATAATTCAGTTTCCCTTCGACCATTTGAATAAATTTATCAATCTCAGATTCTTTTATAACAATAAATCCCATAGGCTTTTTCTTATCTAAAACATATTCAACAAGCCTTTCATTCGAGCCAAACCACTTTCCATCAGGCAAAACAGCACCATATCCACCACAAAAATATAAATTGTCCCATCGATGCATAGGGCTGGAAAAAGGGATATCTACAATTGGATATCTGTATCTTGTTTGAAAGTTTCCATTATACAAAGAAATAGCATGTCTCATTTTGTTAAAGTCCCTAAAGTAAAATCCCGACAATCCATAACCCTCCTGATTTCTATACCTTCCAATAGAGGTAGTTTCATTACTCACCCAGGAATGACCGCTTAAAGGGATTAGATTTAATCCCTTCTTTACTTCTATAATGTGATTTGATTTTGCAGTACCTTGGCTCATTGACGTTTTCCCCCTCGAACTATTTAATATGATGTCTATTGCATTAAACCTTGACTATTCTCCTAAAATACATTACTATTTCAATAGATTTTGTTTTTCATAGCCATTTAAGTGGCATTAAATGGCACGTACACGATTTGTTTCAATATGTTTTTCAATTGAATGACATATTTCTGTTATCTCATTTACACTTAGATTATTTTTTGTTTGATAATCTTTTATAAATGGAAATACTTTTTCAACCTTCATTGTATGAAGGCTTGTTCTATCCATATTTCTTAAGAAACACTTCTTATGAGCAAATACAAGAATGCTTGTCACAAAATACTTTTCATTTATAATTTTATTAATCACCTCCTCATGTCGTACAATTTGTCCTTCTGGATTATCTATTGATTGGATTGTTCCATATTTGGTTTGTGTCCAATTTCCATGTCTATCAATAGAAATTTCACCTACATAGTTCTTTGTCTCTAAATGGAAAATCCCATTCTTACCTACCACTAAATGGTCAATTTGCTGTTCCAAACCACCTACTCTAAGTTTTATATCGTTATAGACTTTATAATCATTTGCATTTAAGAAACTTAATTGATGGGCAACGTGTTGTTCACCAAGTTTTCCAGCAACTTTAATCTTTTCCAATTTAGAAGTACCCTCTTTACTAACTTTTTGCACTTTACTTTGCAACTGTTCTTTTACAAGGAACGAATCTACTTCTTTCCAGACATCATTTAGGCTCTTAACCTTAAAATACCTAAGTATAGTAGAGCAAGAAGGAAGATTAGGATTATCATTCAGTTCTCTGGCAGTTAAATGCTTATTCACTTTTTGATATTCCACTATTAGTGCCTCAAATATGCTTTGCTTGGTAAATCGTTTTCCAGGTCCCGTCATATTTACTGGAAAACCAGCTTCTCTTCTTAATTCACATATGCCACCAAAAGCATTTAAAAAGTCTATTAATCTGTACTCATGGGAATATTTTCTCAACTCCTCAGTAGTGGCAGGTCTTTTTACTCGATTGCTGATTCTTTTATACTCATTAATCAAAGCCCTCTTATTTATCTTTTGATTCGAGCGTTGCTCATGGTTAGGGGTTAGTCCAGCTTCTTTAACTGCATTATTATAAAACCCGAATGTTCTAACTAAATATTCGTATGAGTCCCCCAGTTTCATATATTCATGGGCAGTTGGGGTGCGGCCAAGTTTATTTGCCAGTTCTCTTAATTCTTTTATAATGTCTGACTTATTAATATGTTTTTGCCTAACAAAGTTTAACTCTATTTTCGGTACTCCAGCTTCTATAAGAATTTCGTTATAAGTCAAACCAAATCTTTTTTGAAGATACGGTAGTGATGGACTCTCTACCTTTTTCTTAAAAAAATCCAAACACCCCCTTGGCTGAATTTCATAATATTCCTTATAGATTTTTTTAAATATTTCTTGGTCTGTTAATAAATTGGGATTTTCCCTTTTCAAAACAATCAAATCCTTTTTCTCATTCGATTAATTATTTAAAAACTTAGTCATTTATAGTTGCCAACATTTGTGCTTCTTCTTCAATATCTAACTCAAATGCCTCCTCTATTGAATAATGAATCTCTGACATTCTGTAACCTTCATCACAGTAATCTTCATCACAGACAAAAATTTTAAATATAATTTCTTCGTCTATCGTTCCTGGGAGACCAAAACAAAGTATGTCGTACTCCGAATCTAAAATCTCCATGACTCCAAAAAGTTTATCAATTGCACCTTTGACTCTTATATCAGGAACTTCCACCTCCGTATGAATACCACGTATAGCCTCTTTTAATGTTGCTTCTTCTCCCACTCCTAATATCATCGCTTGAATTGCTTCTTTATCACTTTTCTTCATAACTATCTCCTCCAAAAATATTTTTTTAATCTGGATAACGAAATCAGATATGGCTCCTATCCAACTGATAAAACAAATCAACAAAGGTTAATCACTGTAAAATTTTCAAAGAGCAAGGAACAACAAAAAAGACTGAATTACTTGGATGTATTTAATATTTATATAGAAATTCACTATAACCAAAGGACAGACTTCGCCCCTCGATACATTCAAAAAGAATACAATTATCCTCTTTGATATATCCAAAAAGGACATACTAATCCTCTTTGAATCTTGGTTATAGCTATTTAATTTCCTATATAAAGAAAAATACACTCAAGTAATCCAGTCTTCTGGATACTTATTCTATAAAAAAAGTTTGTTGCTTATTATATACAAAATTATAAAAAGGTATCGACTAAAGTCAACTATTATAGTTAAATAGCTTTCCTTTCGATATTCAAGAATATATCACACTTAAAATTAAACGTCAACAGATATTTTAATATTTTTTTATTGTTCTTTATTATATCAATTTCTACACTACTATTCTCCCCTGCCATTCATTATAATTTTCAATCTACCATTCTATGTACTACTCCCCAATTCTTCCACTATCATGAAATAAAAGACTACATAGGAGAATTAGGGGAACAGGAAGCTCTAAGCTACCTGATTACTTTTCAATCGTTTCATCATTGCTATAAGCATTAGTATAATTTCTTGTAACAAGTCATCCGCAATTTTGAATTGGTCAAATGAAATATAAAAGTTCAGCTTTGCCAAGTCATACCAGTAACGAGATTCCTGAGCACTACCAAGTGCATTGTTAAGAAAAGTCAACTCTTTTGCAGGGTAAATTTGCCCATTCCCCTCGACTAAGTTTGCCCCAATACTGCTGACGCTTTTGATTACTTGAATTTTCATATTTTTATCTTCTATCCAAGGAAATTGCTTGACATGCTGATACACTAAGCTATTCATTTCCATACATTTGTCATATAACTTTAGTCTTTTAGGGTCCTTCACCATAATTTCATTAATATATTCTGTCACTTTCTTTCTCCTCCTTTTGTCTTTAAGCTGTTCTATATAATCTTTCAAGTTTTCTAATATCATCTGTTGTATTCTGATACAAGTGCTCTTTTATAGCGATAACGATGCTGTAACTAATTTCTGTTAATTTGAATCGGATTTCTTCCAGTTCCGCAACACCAAAGCCCTCAAAGCTGGTTTTCATAAATGATTCTTTTAGCTCCTTTACTTTCCCCTGCATTTGCTCCAGCTCTTCTATCGTCAGTGGTTGTAGCGAATGAAGAAACAGTGTTCTTTCCAGTTGGTTGATATGTGTTTTAATTTGTTCGATGCTCATTCCGTCAGCTCCTCTCATGGTTGTTTATAGCTTTATTTTAACGCTTATCAAGGGATTTGAGTTTGAAAAGTGGGCGAATAGTGTTCGAGCAAGTCACCGTATTCTTTAAGGTCATCATGAATTTCTTCCAATCTATTTGTTATATCTTCATAGCATTCCTCTAATTGAGCCTCATAGTTTTCTATTTTCATGGTCGAAACGAATCTTACAGCATCAAATTCTTCCAGGCAACAAGTCCATTCATTTACATAATAAGTTTCTCTTTTATCAAAACGGTTGTAGTATTTGCCAATTTTCATTATTTCAATTTCATATTCGTTCAATCTTCTATCTTTACTAAAGCAAATTCTTCCACCATCCAAATCTAAATAACAGACCGCACCTTTTTCTTCATATCTTTGAATTTTGAGAAGACGTTCTGCTACTTCTTCCAAACTTATATTTTCTAAAATATTAAGAGCTTCTTCCTTTTTTATGAAGTCATTGATTTTCACCAAATCAAGATAGGATTGATACTTTTGGGCATCTCTTTTTAATTTGAAGATAATACCATGTTCTTCCCCATATTCAACGCAATCAGAAAATCCTTCCGTTCTCACCCATTCTTCAAAGTCATAAAAATTAACTTGATGATAGTGATGGTCAACATAGTACATCATCTCCAGTGTTGCCCCTGCCTGTATTGCCTTATGAATATTTGGCGAATAGACATCCACATCTCTTTCGATATCTAAAATATAGTTACTATCTGTCCAATAGTAATTCGTGTCTGAAATATGTTCATATTCCTCTCCTAAAACATAATCTAACTGTTCGGAATAGAAGTCACCATTAAATCCCTGCTCCACATCGTTAAGTCTTAATACAAGTAGTCTTTTCATATCACCGTTTCCTCCTAATCGTTTTTTTAGCACCAATCGAATCCATAAGTATTTTTGTTCGTTGGCTTGTATATTTATTTTATAAAAAAAGATAGCCTTGAGGAATGCGAAAACGGTTCGAGCTGGTCTGACCCCCATTCTCTTTAATAATCCCAAACCAACACAGAGACATCATAAAAATATGTTTCAAACACCATTCACCTGTTAATTTTTTACATAATTATGCTTTATCTAATTAAAACAATGAAATGTTGTTTTGCATGTTCGCTTGTGAAAAACCTTGAGTTGAATTATGTCGAAAGACATATCGAAAAGTTGTATTAGTTTTATTCTTGTATAATGGAGTTATTGAATTTCATACAACTTTTTGGTGGCTTCTGCATAGTGGGTAAAATAACATCTCGATGGATAGGAATACAACATCCTAATGAATCACTTTACAATGTGCCAATAGCACAAAGAAGATTCTGTTCTTCCAAAAAATCTAAGGTCTTCAATAAAACAGAAAACTTTTACATAAAGCCTACGCTTATCTATTAAAAATGTCGTAAAAGCTCTTATGTTGAAATTGAATTACATCAAATCCAAACTATCTGATGTAATTGTCAATTATCTCAAAGGAAAAACCCAAATATAATAAAAAGCTATGCTATGTTATAGACCCCCTGAACCCTAACGACATTAGCAATTACATCTATAAGAGTAATCATATTTCAAATGATAAAAGCACTTTTGTTACCAAAAGAATGAAACCATCTATTCAAATTGCAATAATATAAAAAGAACAATTTACATACAACTATAATCAAAACATTCAATATATATTTGTGTAATATCAATACCATATGCTTTTACAAAGGAACTGTATAATACAAAGCAAATGGATAGCAGCACCAATGACTTTTAATTTAGATGTTGTTTTTTCTTTATCCATTTGGCTTATGTAAAAGTCAGGGTTTCATTTTAAACCATCCAGTGTTATACAATTAACGAATTGTTGAACAGATGTACTTGATATATCTACAGCAGTTTTTGCTATCATCTGCTTTTAATAGAGAAGACTTCAGTTCAACCAATACAGTTGACCCTTTGTCCTGACGCTTGAACCAAACGAACACGCAATACAACTATTGGTAATTTAACAGAAAAAGGATGCCCAAAAACAGACACCCTTTAAGCATTTCGTATTAGTTGAAAATGAATTTTTGACCTTCATTTCTGATTTGATTGATTTGTAGAAATGGTAGTAAATCAACCATTAACTTTGTGAAATTACCACTGTTATTTATTCCAATTTGATTACGAATTTCCTTCTTTGTAATCTCAGATTTACCTGATTGTTTAAGGTTTGAAAGAATGGATTTAACTTCCTCAATTCTTTTATCAGTCAGGCTTGGCTTCTTTTCTTTTTTCCCTTTCTCTCCCGCTTCTTTCCTTGCCTTATTCACTTCGATTTGGCATTTATGATATTGAATACCTGGCATTTGCTTCAGAACCAAATCTATCACTTCTTGATTGCTATTAAACACATGAATCTTGGCCACCCCTGGGTTATCTCTTGAGATTCGTCTGATTGCCTGGTATATCTCCCCCGCAATCGTTGATAATCTAACTTTTTCAACATCTTCATCTTGGAAAATAGAAATACTTCCAGTTGGAAGGTTTTCATGATACTTATAGAAGAAGTTAGTGAGGACATAAGTTCCATAATCAAAATTGGGGGTTTTCTGTACAATGACCGTATTAAAATGGCGGTAAGTATTTTTTCCTATTAAATTGCCGAAGTAATCTGTAGAAACGGGCATTCCCAGTGTTTCTTGTATCCCATCTAAGGTATCATTAAAATAAGACTCGATTCCTTTCTCAACCTGTTCCTTTTGCCCCTGTTCCGTAATGAACAGCACACCACTACTATCCTTCAAATCAATTCTATCTAAAGCCTTTTCTGTAAGATTTATATAGTTTTTTAATGCTTTCTTGCTGGTATTTAAGTCGTAGTGATAAAACTCCGCCTGTGAATAATCGAATATTTTGGGCTGTTTGATAACGTTGAATTTGGTCGAAAGGGAATATCGATAATCGAACCAATTGGCATCCAAAATGATGTTACAATCTAACATTGCAAATTTAGGGGTAGAATCAAAAGTGTGAAACCCACCCTCGTAGAAATAAGCACCATTATTCAAAATCTGCTGGAACTTGAATAATAATTCTTTATGGTCGGTTCTTTTGGCTTGTTCGGTCTTTTTTAACAACTGCCCAATAACCTCTTTGTATTTGTCATATTGGTCCGCTTGAAAATCCACGAATACCATTTCCCTATTTTTTAGAACCTCAGAATCATTCGAGTATTTATTCGCCATATTCCTTAATAGATTGGCAAGGTCATCGGTTTCTGCAAAACCATATGGAAATATTTCAGTCCACAACCGCCCTATCTCATTATTTGTAACGGTAATTTGCTCTAACAGGTCGGGGTATTCGTCTATTACCAAAATCCTTCTGTTCGCTATTAAGTCCTGATGGTCTCCTCTACAAATATTGGAATACATTTTATGCGTAATACAAAGAGTTCTTGCATCAATTGCTCGTTTTCTTGCCTTTTTCTTTTTGGTATCTTCTCCTGTAAATGCGACTGCAATTTCTTTTCCTGCAAGTGAATTAATACGCTCAGCAGTAGCAATCAATTCCCCATCCTTTGAAAATCTTTGCACGTATAACGCTCTATCTTCTGTTTCCGCTAAATACTGCTGTGCGTTCCTACTCTTTCCTGCACCTGCCTCATACCCGTAAACCGAAAACATTTGGCTATTCCATCTATTTCTATCTAAAATATGTTTTTTTAAATCATCAAAAATGCTTGTTGATACTACATTTTCCAATTTATACTTCCTCCTTCATTGATTAAAATTATTTACGGATAGTATAAATCGGAAAGTCAATTGAAAATACAGCATTTGTGTCGAACATCATCTTACCAATTATTTTACAAATAGCAGTTGATTAATTACTTATTAAGAGATACTTATCTTCAAATGGAATTTTTTGGTATTTGGCAGTTTTCGGCATCATTTAGCTTTTTATGTAATAATCTACTTTGTTAATAGGAGATAGATGTTCTTTTAAACTATTCTTAGTTCCCATTGAACTTAGATACGTACTAATTTAATCGCATACTGGCGATTCAAATGTAAAAGTTATCCTTTTCATTGTAGTGACAACAACTTTAACAGATAATTTGTACTTAAAATGTCTTTTGATGTTTTGTTAGATTTATGATTTTTTCAATCTCTTTTTTTATAAAACGATAGATTAATTTTTCCACTTTCCTTTACAGCTTGGCTGTTGATTAAAAGTTGGCTTTTGGCGATTACACCTTAGATTCCTCAATATAAGGATAGTTTTTGGAAAAAGTCCTTCGACATTTCTCAGTTACCATTTTTAGCATTGTTCAATAGAATTTTAGACGTTTTTATGCCAGGTATATAGGTTTATGTTTTCCACCAGTTAAAAAATCGTTTTACCCTTACAGCCACAAGGGATTGAGGCGTTACCCATACACAAAATATCATCCTACAAAAACTCTTGCTTTCATCCCCTCTTTTTACTCAAATGGAGTTGCAAATCAAACTCCTTTGAAAAACTCTCATTATTGGTCAGACGTTATCAAACCACACATAGTTATTGACCAGCAATAATACATGGTATAATAGTTATAGATTTTCATTGTAATAGTTGAGGTGAACGGTAATGTCAGATGTAGAAATCCCATTCTCCATTCCATTAGATGATGATGGATTTGTAACTCTTCAGTGTCCATTTTGTGATAAGCAATTTAAAGCATTAGGGGATGATTTTGAAGATGATTCGGTATATGAATTATTTTGTCCCTACTGTGGATTAGTGACCGAACCAAGCGACTTTTTATCAGATGAAGCGATTGAAAAGGGCATGAGATTAGCAGAAAATCATATGTTTGAGCTTCTGAATGGTTTCATGAATGATATGGAAAAGTCATTTAAGAATAATAGCTTTATCAAAGTGAAAACGGGACCCAAGTTTAAGATGAACGACTCAAAAACAATCATTGAATCTGATAATATGGAAACTTATCATCTTACTTGCTGTGAGCGAAAAATAAAGGCATCGCTTATAGACGATACACTTTATTGTCCTTATTGTGGAGGTGAGTCACATGGAACTATTAATGGATAAAAAAGAGTTTCAAATAATGTCAGCAGAATTCCGCAGAGTAGCAAGTAGATTATTAAAAACGGATTTTCATGATGGATTAGATAACTTAAAAAGATTTCTTTATTGCATCGAGAATAATCTACTCATTTGGGAATTTATTCAGGAACATAACACGTTATCCTTTGATATAGAACAGGCAATAAAAGAAAGGGAAACATATGAAGCATATCCTATCCAACCAGATAAAAATTATGAAGTTTCCTTTATCTATCAATTATTAAAGTATTGTAGCGAACATTGCAGAGACTATTTATCAATTTGCTACTGGTATGGTTCAAGTAGCAAATATCAAGATATGGTGGATACCTTTAATAACAGGGTTGTCAGTTTGTTAGTTGGTCATATAGAAGTTTACTTAAAAGGAGTATGGTTAGGCATGGGGGATGACGGTAAAATCAATATCAATGTAAACGGTGGGCAAGTTGCAATTGCTCAGGGGCAGGGAACTGTGAATGCCACTCAAAACAATCATTACGGACAAGCTCAAAATCTAAAAGAATTAGCAGAAGAGTTTTATAAACTTATAGAAGCGTTGGATATGGACAAAGAAGATAAAGAGGATACCAGAGAAATTATAGAAGTAGCTGTTGCAGAGGTTGTATCAGAAAAACCCAAACGTTCTTTAGTCAAACATGCAATCGAAAAGGTTGAATACGCAGGGAAGTTAGGAATGGGATTAAACGGTTTAAATACTGTTGGACATCAATTAGTTAGCCTTTTCCAGCAATACCTATGATTATTATATAACAACACACAATAAGAGCCTTTAAGGCTCTTATCTTTTTCATTGTAAATAGAAATCACTTTATAAATCTTCAGCTCTTCTTAAAATACCTATAACCTTATTTCTT
>Ga0224736_1050_pt1 | contig 32413 bp, 34 predicted proteins | sample IA12soil_MG_GH6A_FD_161628 | JGI IMG/M metagenome (GOLD analysis project Ga0224736, IMG submission 161628) | Enriched cells from agricultural soil in Iowa, United States - IA12soil_MG_GH6A(-) | ecosystem: Environmental > Terrestrial > Soil > Agricultural land | place: USA: Iowa | collected 2017-05-08
TAGAAGTTCTGCTTTCCAGTGGTAGCTCACACGAAATCATTCCGCTGCTCACCTTTCCATTTAGAGTAAAGCTGGAGTTTTCTGGAAAATCAAGACTGACGGTACCAGAGTTTATTTTTACATCGATTGAATCCTTTAATTGGTCAATTTGTCCTTTAAATCTTCCAGACGATAACTTAGCACTTAACTGTCCTTGAAAATGATTCATCTCTACATTTCCTGAACTCATCTTAATGGAGGCTATTCCTGCAGTCACATAATCAAACTGCGCATTTCCAGAAGAGCCTACATGGTGAAAAGAGTCCACGTTCAAATTTTTCAAATCTACCATTCCCGATGTCATATCGAGTGATAATTCATCTAGTTTCATTGGGTGACTTTTGGATGGTCCAGATAAATGCATTCTGCCGGAACCAATATTAACCGCCATTTTGTCATGAAAATCCTCGGGTATATAAATTTTTAACTTTTTTCTGTTCCAAAAATTAATGCCCTGAAACAGACTGCGTTCTAAGGATACTTTTATCGTATCCCCATTTTTTGTAACCTTCAGCTTCCCTCTTCCCTTATACTCTGCTTTCACATCTTCTCTATCATCAGGAATAACGGTAACATCTGTAGCTGATGCATCAATATCAATCAGTTCAATATGTTTTATCGATGCCGATTGAGTATTTTTATTCCCAAAAGGAAGCCAAGATACCCGTTGCAAACTCATGCCAAGGATATAAAGACAAACAAGAACCGCTAAAAACGCAAGTAATTTTTGCATAAAAGTCTCTTCCCCTTTAATATTCTCCTATTTATTAGGATAAAGGGTTCAACACGCTCCCACAATGTACCGCAGTATTAATTCCGTCTAAGACCTCAGACTTATACGCTCAGCTACATACATAAAACCACCGCTACTATTACTTTGATGAGGTTTGCTTACTCCGATAAGCAGTTGGAGCAACACCGGTCTTCTTTTTAAATACACGGCTGAAATAGTTGGGATCTTTATATCCGATACTAAAGCAAATCTCCTTTAAACTTTTATTTGTATTCAGGATTTCTTCCTTAGCCTGTTCAATCCGCAGATTTGTTACATAATCAATAAAGTTCATACCATATTTTCCTTTAAAGAGCTTGCTAAAATGAAATGGGCTGAGACCAACATATTCCGCTACTTCCTCTAATGTAATAGATTGATGAAAATGCTCCATAATGTAATCTTTTGCTTTTAATAAATATCCCTTTGTGTGACTGGTTCTCCACGCTTGGACAAGCTCCGCAGATTCCAGTACATATTGTCTTGTCGCCAGTATAATTTGATCATATGGTTCCTTATGAGGGAAAGTGTAAGAACTTGTGTGGATTCCTAATTCATACATAGCACGCGATACAATGATCCATAATTCCTCCAGCATTCTAATTGCTTTTAATTCCGATTGGGACTCTAGTTCGCTGACATAGAGTTCAAATACCTCCAGTACATGTTGGCGATCACCGAGTTTTATAAATTCAATCAGTTCTTTCTCTTTTTCAAAGGATAGTTTTGCTTCCTTACTAGTTTCTGTTGGAAAGGCATACGCCATTTCATAGTGAAGACTTCTCTGCTCCAGTGCCAGTAATGCTTCATGATAAGAATTCGGCAGATCTTCTATGGTTTGAAAGGGTAACCCCATTCCTGCAAAAATGGAAAGATTAGAATCCCGCATCATCGAAACAACATTTCTAACCAGTTTAATAGCTTGCGATTTCATGCGGTTTTTCTCTTGAATAGAATTAAATAAAATAAGTACCGGAATTTTATTCTCAACGACTGGCCCCATTACACATTCGCTTTTGTTTTTTAACCATTCCTTCAGTCTTTGATACACTTGCTGCTTTGCTTCCTTTGATAGATGACTCTGTATAGAAAAAATAACGATAGTACCTGATTTCACTTCAATACCAAGTAGCTCACTCCATGCTTCAAAACTTATATGGTCATTTAATATCGAGGAAAGCCATTCCGTCTCAATAACAGAAAGGGCGCGATTTAAATTATCCTGTAGCGATTGTTTCTCCTCCTGAAGCTGCCTTTCTTCCTTAATCTCGCGAATAACTCTTGATAATGCTGCCAGCACTTCTGATTGCTTACTTGGTTTTAATAAATATTCCTTCACCCCTTGCTGCATCACTTCTTTTGCATACTCGAAGGTATTAAAAGCGGAAACCATGATAAATTTGATTTGTTTATGACTTTTTCTAATCTCCCTAACAGCCTCGACACCATCAATACCGGGCATTTTAATATCCATCATCATAATATCCGGTGCAAGCTCATCTGCTAGTTGAATGGCCATTCGACCATTTGTCGCTTCGCCAACTATATTGATATCAGGCATTTCCCTTTGAATCATTTTCGATAATGCCTTTCTTTCCAGCATTTCATCATCCACAATCACTAGACGCATGACCTATCCCCCTTAATTTTCAAACGAAAAGTGGTCCCTCTCCCTAGCTCTGATTCAATTTCGACAACATCCTTCTCCTGATAAAAGAGTTGCAGTCGTTTAATTACATTGATGACACCTATCCCCGTTGAATGTCCTGATCGTTTATGTTGCTCGTTCTTATGCAAGTCCTCACCATTTACATAGTTTAAAAGTCTTGTTTTTGTCTCAGGACCCATCCCTAAACCATCATCCACCACTTCTATAAAAATCTGCTCTGCTTTTTTAAAGATGGATAATGTGATGCTGCCGCCTTCCTCCTTAGACTCTACTCCATGTATAAAAGCATTTTCGATGATGGGCTGAAGGGTAAGCCTTGGAATAGGCACTTGCATGCAGCTTTCATCAATATAAGTGTAAAAAGATATGCGGTCTCCAAAACGAGTTTGTTGTATGTAGAAGTAATCTTTTACTACATTGATTTCATCTTTTAAAGTAGAAGGTTTATCAATATTTTCCAGATTATATCGCAATAAGGAAGATACTGATTCTATTAATCTTGTAGTTTCTGGGGCCCCTTCAAGATATGCCATTTTTGCTATGTTATTTAAGGTATTAAACAGGAAATGCGGGTTAATTTGATTTTGAAGGTTTTTCAGTTCCAGCTCCTTCAATAGCTTATCTAGCTCTGACTTATCTTTAATTTCATTTACTAATTCAATAATATTTTTCCGCATTTGGTTAAAGGTCTCAGTTAATAGCTTCAATTCATCCTTACTTGTTACCTTAATGTCCTCTCCGGATAAATGCCCTGCTGAGATTTCTTTGGCGGCAAGAGAGAGACGCTTTATCGGATTTGTAATTCCTCCTGAAATGCGAATAGCCAAAATCGTACAGAGAATGAACACTGCGCTTAAAAATAGCACAGCGGTTAAACGATAGTAATAATTGCGCTTTGATAATTGATTATAGAAATGTTGATAAGATGTTAATTCTTGATTAATTAAGGACATCGTCGTTTCTAGTATATATGACGATGTATCCGTGGCTTCATTAAAATAGGAGGAATACTGATTAATATCATTGTTTTGAAAGGCACTGACAGCAATATAGCTATCATCTAGAAAGCTTTCCAGCATATTTTCATAGTTTGTTAAATCCACATAATTCGATTTATCCTCGACTTCACTATCCAGTCTTTTTTTATTTGCTCTCAACTTTTTATTCGTTGCATTAAACTCATGTAAATAAGCAGGATCTTTTTCCACAATATAAGCATTCATTTTCTCGACAAGCGTGTTAGTTTGCTGAGATATTTCATTTAGCAATAAGAATCTCTGAAAGCTGCGGTCATATTCCCGCATTATTTGTTCGCTGCTGCTGTATAAATAGAAGGCTACAGCATTAACGAGAACAACAAGGATAATAAAATATAGGATTAGTTTTGTTCGAATACGTATCATGATGGAGACCTCTTTTGCTGTTCAATCGTGGCAATAGGCAAATCACTGCGATGAATGACTCTAGTGTCTGTATAATTTATTTCGGGTACTCGTTTTCCTTCTTCAATAGTCACCATCATTTCCACTGAATGGTAACCCATTTCATAAGGTTCCTGCATCACGGTAGCATTTATAATTCCCTTTTTCATATCATTGATTGTATCCTCAATGGTATCAAATGCGATGATGTACATGGAGTTTTGTCTATTTAGGTGTACGACTGTTTGAGCAATTCCAATACCGTCTAATGCACTTGTTCCGAAAAAAGCATTTGTCTCAGGGTGCTCCGTTAGAATTTTATTTGCCTTCTCAGCAGCTCTTATTCTCGTAATCTTTGATTCCTCTATTGCAATAATTTTCACTCTCTTTTCCCTTCGAATCGCATCTTTGAATCCTTGGACACGCAGTTGTTGGTGGCTTGCCTGAAAACTTCCTGTGATGATTGCAACATTTACCTTTCCTTTTGTGTCCTCCAGAAGAGCTTTTCCTGCGATAAATCCAGAATAATAATTATCAGAACCAATATAGGCTCGTCTATTACTGGACGGTGCATCTGTATCCACTGTTATCACAGGGATTCCTTTATTTTCGAGGCTATCAATAACTGGGGAAAATTGCTGATCATTGTAGCCTTGCGTTAAAATCCCATCTACCCTAGATGCACCGGCTATTTTCAGTTCTTTTAAGTGCTCATCAATATTGGATTGCTTCGGTCCTTTATATTCAAGCAATACATGGTGCTTTTTGGCAGCGTCCTTAGCTCCTTTTTCCACTAATCTCCAATAGTCATTATCCATTTCCTCCGGGACGAGGACAAAGTGATATTTATAGGATGGAATGATACCCGAATTGTTTTTTTTGCTCACTTCATTCATTTTAAAAGCATATACAACAGCAGCAGTAAATAGTCCTACAAAGAGAATGAAACCGATTACATAGAAAACTCTTGTCAATCGAATCACAAACCTGCCCCCTTACTTATGATTATCTTATCATGGGGAAGAATAGAAATGGTATTAATATTATCGGAAGATTTAAAAATCAATTGACACGTAACCAATTGGTTGCTTATTATCAAAACATGGATAAAGTTTTTAAAGCACTTGCGGATAAAAGCCGCAGATTATTATTAGATCAGCTTTTTAAAGAAAATGGACAAACCTTAAGTGAACTCTGTGGCCATTTGGATATGACACGCCAAGCTGTTTCCAAACATTTAGCTGTTTTAGAAGAGGCAAATCTTGTTATCATTATTCGAAACGGAAGAAAGAAACTCCACTATCTAAATGCGGCACCTATTGGTGAAATTTATGACCGTTGGATCGGCAAATACGAACATCATCATGTTAGAGCTCTAAATGAAGTAAAAAGAAAACTGGAGGAAGAAAACGATGATTAAACCATCCTTTGTTTATGTAACCTACATTGCAAGCACACCTGAAAAAGTTTGGAAAGCCTTGACATCAGAGGAGTTTACGGGAAAATACTTTTTTGGAAGAAGAGTACAATCCGATTGGAAAGAAGGTTCTGATGTTATCTTCCTTCGGGAGAGAGATGAATTGGATGTATACGGAAAAGTCCTTATCAGTGAACCGTACAAACGATTATCCTATACATGGTTTCATGCAGATGAAAAGCCACAGCGTGAAGAACCGTCCATCGTAACCTTCGAGCTCCAGCAATTAGAAAATACAGTTAAACTAACCCTGAAACATGAAAATTGTGCGGAAGGAGATTTGGTAGATAAAGAAAATACATTTGAAGGACTAAACAACGGTTGGCCTGCAATTCTAAGCAATATGAAAAGCCTCCTTGAAACAGGCAAAGTACTGCGGTGCCTGGCACCATCCGTGGACATTACGTGAAAATGTCCTCCACACGTGGACAGTGGTGTTTTATTCAGAAATATAATCCTAATTTACAGAAATGGGAAAAGTAATAGGGAAGTAGTAAATATAGAGGAGAAAAAGTAAGTGGCAGATTTAATTGGAAGTTAGAACGCAGGTCCAACTAAATTAAAGCAGTTATTAAAAAGAGAAATTTTGTAAAGCCGCTTTTGCTGTGAGTATGCTAATCTATTATACAAGTTAATAAAAAATAGGGTACGAAAAATTGCGATTTCGTACCCTATTGCACTCTTAAATTTTTTATGGATGTGAAACGATGAAACTTACATTTCCTTCAAGCGTAAATTCTCCTGTTCCTGCAGGCAAAATAAAATGATCTCCTTTATGAACCGGATAGGCTTGCCCATCCACAACCATCGATCCATCTCCGTCTAATACACTAAACAATTGAAAGGCTTTATCCTGGGTAAAGGTCGCTTGTCCATGTATATCCCATTTATAAACGGAAAAGTACTCTTCTTTTGCAAACGAAGTAATATCTGCCCCCGGCACACTTGCCGTCTCAATATGAAGATTTGCATCAGTATGTGGAACTGTTGACACATCAATCGCTTTTTCTAAATGCAATTCTCGCTTATTGCCCTTATCATCGGTGCGATCATAATCATACACACGATAGGTCGTATCTGAGCTTTGTTGAGTCTCCAGAACAAGCGTCCCTTCACATAAAGCATGGATGGTCCCACTTGGTACGTAGAAAAAATCACCGGGTTTTACCGGAACACGACGAAGCAGTTTACTCCATTCCTCATCCTCTATCATGTTGTTAAGTTCTTCTTTCGTTCGTGCATTATGCCCATAAATAAGCTCTGCGCCTTCTTTGCAATCAATAATGTACCAGCATTCGGTTTTTCCAAGCTCACCGTTTTCATATTCATTTGCATACTCATCATTCGGATGCACTTGAACAGATAAATCTGTATTTGCATCAAGAATTTTCGTTAATAATGGGAATACCTTTGTTTGGTAGCCCCCAAACAACTCACGGTTCTGATCCCATAATTCTATCAATGTTTTCCCTGCAAAGGCGCCATTTTTAACGACTGATGGTCCATTCGGATGAGCAGAAATTGCCCAGCATTCACCAGTATGATTAGACGGGATCTCATATCCGAACTGATCTTTAAGCGCCTTTCCTCCCCATATTCTTTCTTGAAAAACTGGTTCTAAAAATAATGGTTGTACCATGTTGCATTCCTTCTTTCCTTATACTTCATACTTCCGATTGCTTTGCTAAAATAAGTGCTCCAGTTATTCCTGCATTATCCCCAAGACTAGGCGGTACAATGTATTCTTCTAATGGAGGAAGATCTACATATCCATTAATGAGACTCGCAACCTTCTCCCGTATTAACGGAAATACTTGCTGCTGTTTCATCACGCCGCCGCCTAGGATAATTTTTTCGGGAGAAAGCACTAAAATATATTGCATTAATGCTTGTGCAATATAGTATGCTTCTATCTCCCAAACCTTAGAATCATGCGCCAATTCTACGCCTTTTTTACCCCATCGTTCTTCAATGGCTGGACCGGCTGCCAATCCTTCTAAACAATCCTTATGATATGGACATTTCCCTATGTACGTGTCATTTTCATGTCTTCTTACTAAAATATGGCCCATTTCCGGATGGGAATATCCTTGCAACAGATTTCCTTGGACTACGGCACCCGCTCCAATCCCAGTTCCAACCGTAATATATAAGCAACTTTCCAGCCCTTTTGCTGCGCCTAATGTTACTTCCCCTAATGCCGCAACATTGACATCCGTGTTAAAGCCTATTGGAATATGTAGTTCCATTTGTAAAGCTTGTAAAAACGGATAATTGGTCCAAGCGGTTTTTGGAGTGGACGTAATATAACCATATGTATCACTTTTCACATTAATATCAATTGGTCCAAATGAACCTACTCCTAGGGCTTGAATCTTATGATGTTGAAAAAACTCTATTACTTTCGGGATTGTTTCCTCGGGTGTAAGAGTTGGAAGTTGAACCCTTTCTAAGATATTTCCATGCACATCCCCGACAGCGCATACAAATTTAGTGCCTCCCGCTTCAATTCCTCCATAGTACATATCTGTTTCCCCCTTTTCTCCCAGTTATGTTTATACCTCATATATCTCAAGTGGCAAATTATCAGGGTCTCTGAAAAAAGTAAATGTTTTTCTCGTAATCGGATCTACTCGAATATCCTCACACATAATTCCCTTACTTTCCAGTTCCCGTTTTGCTTGTTCCACCGAATCTACTTCAAAAGCCAAATGTCTTAAACCAGTTGCTTCAGGCTGTGTTTGCCTAGCCGGTGGGTTAGGAAATGAAAATAGCTCAATCTGATAATGCTCGTTTATTGCTAAATCCAGCTTATAGGATCCGCGGTCTTTTCTGAAGACTTCGTTCAAAATAGTAAATCCTAATTTATTAACGTAAAAGTCTTTGGAATTCTCATAATTGGAGCAAATAATCGCTACATGATGAATCCGTTTGAATAGCAAGACATCCACCTCATTTTAGATTATTGTACCATAGAACGTTTTCATGGATAAAAATTTCTTATAAATAGAACGGGATCTTCTCTTAATGGACAGAAATTACTGCAAGCACACCGAAATAATGGTTATTTATCGTTGAACAACGCAACGCAGGATTAAATAAATATCCAACAAAAAAATGTGAAGCATGATACTCCACATTTTGCTTTACTTAAAATAACTCCAGCCATCTTCTTGATATATCTTTCCTTCTTTCATCAGCTTTCCTAGTGCCCTTTTGAAAGAGGCTTTACTCATATGGAACCGTGCGTCAATATCCTCTGGAGCACTTTTATCCCAATAAGGCATCTTTCCGCCGCGGCTTTCCATATAGCGATAAATAATATCCGAGTCATCCTCCATCGCTTCATGGCCCCTTTTTAGCAGAGAAACATTAATGGATCCATCCGGTTTGACGTCGACAATCCGTCCCTCTACCTTTTGACCTAGGCGTGGCTCTTGCTTTCGCTGTGATTCATGAATAAAACCAATATAGTTTTCATCGGTTAGGATAAAAGATCCTATTTTTAACAAGCGATAGGTTCTCCCAGCAATATCTTTATTAAAATCTTTACGAGTGGCCGGGATCGCAATTGCACGCATGATATCTTCCGTCGCTAGCTTTCCAAATAAACGATTATGCTTATCTGTTTTTAGTGTGCAATATAACTTATCACCTTTTGCTGGCCATAAAGTTAATAAGGCAGGGAGGTCATCCTTTGATATAAGAATATCCTTGCTAATTCCGATGTTTACAAACACCCCCAGATCTTCCCTCACTTCGACCACTTCTACCCAATCATACGTACCTATTTTAATGGTTGGAATGGTCATCGTTGCACTTAATCTTCCTTGATGATCTTGATAAAGAAACACAGTTTGTGGCTCGTCTGGATCAAAGGACTCCAATATTTCACTATTATGAAGAAGAACATCCTCTTCTCCATTTGATAAAAAATACCCAAATGGTGCCTCTCGCTCCACATGCAGCTGAGCAATGGTTCCTGGCTGTAGACCTGTCATATAATAAAAATCCTTTCTATCTTATTCATTTTAGAGTTTTTAGTCATTTCATCGGTAACTATTCACCTATTTTATCCTTTCTATTGTACACTAAGGCTGTTTTCAAATACATTGTTCTTTGTCTAAAATCCCACAGTTTCAAGATAATCACACGAATAAACGAATTATTTAAGCGAAGAATATGGATGAACTTCTAAAATGATTGAAAGAATAGGGTGAAAATATGGACCGTGACCGCGATTATCATGACAGAGATCCTCATTTAGATGCTCCTTATGAGGGAATAGTAAATGATTCTACCGGGGGACCGACAATGGGACTGAAGTTTGATTTGTCATATAAGAACCCCTTTCATGTCACTTCTCTTCGAAAAGATGAAGAAATGGAGAGATTTTCTAAATACTTTGATGGAAAAATGGATAATAATACAGATGGAGGGTGAATAGACATGACACAATCTAAAGGACAAAAGGAACGCCAATGGAAAGTAAGAAAACAATCACAAAATCCGCATGGAAAGATAACATCACTAGAAGAAATTGCGGATGAGATGACTCCAAACACTAAAAAGCCCTTAAAATAAAAAGGATCTAACCAAAATTACAAAAGCCACCACTGTAAAAGAATTATTACAGATGTTAATCAAATATTTGATCAACCATTGATTGTGGAAATTTAATACAATTTCAGATAACAAAAAAGCCGAACAGCTTTAGTTCGGCTTTCCATTTATTACATTGCCTCTTCCAATTGTTCAACCCCTACAGTAGCACTAATTAATAGATTAGCAAAATCCGCATCGATTTTTTTACCGTTTTGCGCTCTCACTTCATTTGCAAAAGCATGTAGCATGTTTTGTTTTGTTTTTGGATTGTTTGCTTTTTGAATATTTTTCACTTTTGTTTGTAGACTGTTATAAATACCGTGATTTGTAATTTTACCGTGATCATATCCAATCTCTAGCAATTGACCAAGATGGTCGGTATCCATAATTACTTGAATGTCAAAATCTCTTGTACTTACATTTCCAGCAATATCCTCCGCTGTTACAGAAAGAGTATGCTGTCCTAAAGAAAGCTGAAGTGGTTCAATCTCAATCGGATTTTGAACCTCCATACCATCAAGTGTAATCTTTACACTTTTTACTCCTGTACCCTCATCTGTGACATTGATGTTCTCTACAATTTTATCTGTAAGATAGAATGTATCTTTATTAAGATCATGAATGACAGGTGGTGTTTTATCCGCTTGCTCGAAGGCGTTTAGGCTTAACGGCTTTAATTGATACGTGCCTTTAAAAATAGAAGAAATACCGGAAATGTTTACAATATCCCCATTTTTATATTGAGAAGTAAATTGATTATACGTAAGTCCGGTTCTTTCATCTACTCGTACTCTAGTTGCTTTTCCATCCTTTGTAACATCGAATTCAAATGCTTTGTTTAAGGCTGTCAGGTTTTGGATCTCAACATCTTCTAATTTAACCAATTTTCCTTGATTGTCCTCGTTAAGCTCATTAACCGTGATAGGATTAGGCAATTCACCAGTACCCGTTTTTTCAATAGCAACTGGATCTGATAATTCCAATTCAGTATTGTAAACGGAGAGCGGGGCAGTAATTTTCACTGTATCTCCCGGTTTAAATTCTCCATCATTCAAAAAAACGTAGATTCCCGCAGTATCATCTTGCAAGTAGAATCCTTTACCACCAAATACTCCCGGTGTCGAGGTTACAACACCTTCCACTGTTACCACTGTTCCAGATCCTGCTTTTCTGGCATCCGCTACAGAGATTTTTTCTGGTAAGTTGGGTTTATCCTCAGGAAGTGGCTCGGCAGATACATTGCCAATTTTCACCGATTCTGTTAGTACATTATTTTTTGCAGAACGCAAGCGAAGACTTGCATCTCCTGTTGTTCCCGGCTTTATCTTGACTGTTAAATCTTTGCTAGCATGGCCCATTGCATCTGCCGTAACAGAAAAATCAGCACTGTACCCGTAGCTAGTCGGCCATGAACCATCAGCATTTTGAACCATTGCTACCTGAGTTCCTCCTGATAGATAGATTCCCAGATTTAACCCGCTAACTGTCTGACCTGGTGTTAGATTATCTAAATTAACACGAATCTGAAATTCTTCCGCATTTGGTAAAGTAGCTTGATGAACAAATGAATATGTCGGATTTACCGGTGCTGTTTTAGTAGATCCATATGATCCTGCAGCAAAAGTAGATGAGTCATACCATTTGTATCCACCTGATGGCTGAGACCATGGTTCCGGCTCTGGTTCAGTTGTATTTTGCGGCTGTTCCCAATCATATAATTTTGTTACCGGACTAAGTTCTAATCCAGATACTTGATCAAAACTAGTATAGTTCTCTTGATTTGCTAACCAGTTAATGGTGTTAATAAGGAATGTACTATCGTCTCCTTCATCTTTAAATCCATCATAGGTTGTTTTCTTTTTCCCATTATCTTCACGCACATATTTCGGAGAAGAATCTTCTACTGGCGAAGAATCTCCTAAGAAAGCTGCTTTTCCTTTACCTACCTTAGAAATAGCTGCAAAGGCACCTTCTTCTATTCCACCGTTGTTGTAAACGCCTTGATCTACCGCACTACCCCATTTTGGTGGGTTTTTCGGCATATATATTAAACCTTTTGCCTTCGTAGGATCTAAGATTGCTAGAGTCGATCCAGCATGCATTTCAACTGTTTCCACATCTTGGGTAATACCAAAAGATTGATCCGGAGCAACAACCGTTTCTCCTCCAGTAATATCTCCCAATGCATTAGTACGGAAACGAATGCCAAAATGATCAGCTAACCAATCGGAGCTTTCTACACCTTGCATTGCTTGCGAGGATGCTTCTTCCTTTGTCATCCCTTTCGTAGGATCACTATATGCCCCACGCCTAAATCCATTGAAAACTTCCCCTGAATCCCAACGATTTAGATTACGGTCCGAATTATAATGGTCTCCGATAAAAAAGATGCTACCTCCATTTTGCACATATTGAAGCATGGCATCTTGTTCCGACTTTTTAAATGGAATATTTGATTCTCCGAGTACGAATACATTGTAATCCTTTAAATCATCATACGTAATTGGAGTAGTTTTTCTTAGTTCTTTAACGTAATATCCTTCTTGTGCAATCGCATTTCCAAAATCTGAAAATGCTCCATCAATAACCCAGTCAGCAGCACCCGCTGTTTCACCGTGAGTATTATCAAATAATACCTTTTTCCCATTTGCGGGACTTGCTGGATTAATAAATGGCGCTGGATCATTAGCTCCTTCTGCTTTTGCAGTATGCAAACCAGAAAGGGATGGAATGGTTCCAGCAATAACAATAATTGTTAATACTTTTACAAACAAACTTTTTAATCTCCCCATAATTGCCTCCCCTAAAAATAGTAATATGCCACACTTCTTATAATGATTTAATAGAAATGTGACATACTCATAAAAATAGTATCATCACTCTGTCCTTCATTATATAGGTCTATTCACCTGAAAAAGTTAATAAAGGATTAAGATTGCGTAAACATTAAATGTTGATATTCCAAAGGTTCAAAGGGTTTTATTAAATTTTCTATATATTACAAAAGACCTATTTCGTAATTAACTATTTAATTGGTTCATTGACAAACAGCATTCTTTTTTGATCAAAAAACTTTGTTCCATCTCCTTGCCTACTCTCCAACGGGGCGAGATTACTCTATTATTGTTCCCTGTCTTTCTTACTATCCTTGCATCCGGGTACGAACTCCCACTGTTGTGGCTCCCGGTTCCTTCACGAATTTTACATCGTACAAATAAAAAACAGCTACGAAATAAAGTAGCTGCAAATTATTATTTCCTATTCAATTACTGGTAAAATTTTGGTTCCCTTTTCCATTTCAGAATTACATAATGGACATTTTGGAGTATCCTCAAGAGAAAATGCTTCCCTCATCCATCCGAAGCAGTCATCATTTGTGCATGACCAAATGGATGTCTCCACTTCAGGTACTGGTTCCTTCTGGCCTCTAAAATATGCCATAATAGATCGCATCCCTTCAACGTGTTACCATTAGTATATCATTATTTAGAACAAAGAGATACCAATGGATGGAAAAGGAGAGATTATTTCCATCTCCTTTTATGTACATACTCTATTATCTTATGCGAGACGTCCTGTTTTTACTCCAATTTTTTTTAAAATAGGAAAAGAACCTACTCCTCATGGAATAGGCTCTATTCTTTTGTTAAAAACCTCCATTTCCTATAACCAAGCAGCACCAACAATGATAAGGAGAATGAACAAGACAACGATTAACGCAAATCCTGCACCAAATCCTCCTCTAACTGGTGCACCATAGCCATAACCACCGCAGCATCCAAATCCAGGGTTTCCGTAAAACATTCACATACACTCCTTTTATAATTTTTCACATTTCATCAATATACGTAAGCGGAACCGACAATGATCAATAATATAAATAGTACAACGATTAGCGCGAATCCGCCGCCAAAACCAACTGCACTCATTTATAACACCTCCTACTGTGTTATCACTAATAGAATATGGGATATCCGCTAAAGTGGGTGGGTATTTGACCATTTTTTATGAAAATAATAAACTAGCCGTGTCCCTAGATGGTAAACTGCCTACCGGGTGAAGGTTATATGGATGTTGCATTCGCAACTCTTCATAAAGCCACAAAAAAAGCGCATGATCCTTCGACCATACACTTTTAGCTCAATCCGTTATTTTTTTCTAATATCCCACTAAAGATCCAGGCGGACTAAGGTATGTTAATTACTCTTCATTCATGGAACACACATCTTTTTTAGCCGCTAACAGGACCTAGGTCCGCAAACATCCAGATTATACCCATTTAATAACAAATAGCGGAACTAGTGTCCCTCAAAAAGTAACCCTACACTCGTTTCCCTAATTGCATTAATGTCATATCGTCCATCGGAGGATTGTGAAGTCCTGCTCTAACATCACGATAATACCTTTGCAATGGACTTTTTTCAGACAAACTTCTTGCTCCAACAATTCTCATCGCCAGGTCTACAATCTCTACTGCTAGATTCGTCACAGTTAACTTTACTGCCCCGAGCTCAGGATTCATGTTTTTCCTTGTTTCCTCGTTACCTTCATCCCACATTTTTGCAACAGAATAAAGAAAATGTCTCGATTGCATAAGTTTTAATTCGATTTCACCAAACTTTTGTTGAATCGCAGGCAATTCAAAGATTGGATGATTTAGACTGTTAGGAGTATAACTTTTCGCAAAAGCTGCTGCCTCACGCTTGGCTGCTTCGGCAATGCCTAAGTAGCACGCAGGAATATGCAAAAGCCAGCCATTTGCTGATTTACTTCTTGGTCCGACCTTCTCTGTTAGAAAATGATTTGGAATTTCTACATTTTCCAATACTAAATCATGGCTTCCAGATGCACTCATCGCCACACTATCCCATGTTTCATCTATGGAAAGACCGGGAGTATTACGAGGAATAAGAAAATAAGCAACTTCATCTACATCTTTAATAGTTGCAGACACAATAAAAAAGTCGAGTACAGGAGACATAGTTGTAAAGGATTTTCTGCCATTTATCACCCATGCGTCCCCTTTTTGTTCAGCAGTTGTGGTTGGTCTTCCTCCTCGAGTTGGACTTCCTGTTTGTGGTTCAGTTGCACAAACATTTAGTAATGCCCCTTTTTGAACTTCTTCGCAAACATAAGAAAAAAGCTGTTCATCCCAATTGCGTTTATCTGCTAAATTCATCATATTTCCCATATGCCAGCCAATTGACAAAGCCGTAGCACCGTCGCCAATAGCAATAGTTTCCTGAAAGCGAACAAAATCGTACAGGGATATTTCCGCTCCTCCAAATTCTTTAGGGGATGTCAGCCTGGTGTATCCGATTCTCTTTAAATCATCTATATTTTCAAAAGGAAATTGGCCTTCCTTATCATTTTTAGCCGCACGATCATTAAATGGCTGAACGAAATCTTCAAGAACATGCAATCGTTCATCAAATGTATGTAAACTTAACAAATCCATCTTTTGTCCCTCCCAATATTAAATCCTACGTATAGTTTAACTAAAAAATTTTTTAATTACTAGTAAATAACTCGGAATTATTAAATGAAACCTTCTGAAAGACGATTCGTAAATAAGTAAATGAAGGGTGATTATCTGCATTCATGTATAATTTCATCAACTTAATTGATTAAAACACCCAAGCCCCTTGGAGCAAATGTTAAAATAAAAATAAAAAGGTTTTGGCAAATGATTATTATTTGGTTTTTATTAATAATTGCACCCTTTTCCTTGTTCATTCATGAATTCGGGCATTCACTAGGTGCTTATCTTGTTAAATCGGATAAAATACAATTATTTATTGGTGCAGGAAAACGGATATTTCTATTTCATGCGGGTAAAATATCCATTCATCTTCATACTTTTTACATGCTTGGAGGACATACGGCCAGCGAGAGGAACCCTTTCTATACAAAATCAGAACAAATCATCATTTCTCTATTTGGTCCGTTATTAAATGGCGTGATTGGATTCCTTAGTACGTTTTTATTTTCTGGCAGTAATTCTAGTGTGCTCCTTTTCTTTAATTTCTTTAATATCTGGTTGTGTATCATTAATCTAATTCCTTACCGAATTGGTGAAAAGCAATCAGATGGCTATGTAGTTTTGAAAACTTTATTCGGGAGAGATCAAAAAGAATCCATGTAATCAGTATAAGCGCACCATTCATACTGTGCGCTTTTCATTTCTATTTTTCCACTGTTTCCCATTCCTTTTCAAATTCATTTAACTGATTAGCTACATACGCTTTACTAGGTACATGCCTCAGTATTTCTTCTTGGCTATACACTTTTCCACCCTTTATGACAAAATGGATGTCCTGTGTATGTTGAATTTTTTCAAGTGGGTTGTTATTTAAGAGAACAAGGTCAGCAATATTTCCCTCTTTGATGGATCCAACATTTTCTAGTTGTATAGATTTAGCCGCCTGAACAGTTGCTGCTTGCAAGGCTTCCATTTCTGAAAATCCAATTTCAACAAACAATTCCAATTCGCGGTGTAGAGACATTCCGGGAAATGTCCAAATCAGCGCAGGCGTATCCGTTCCTGTTACTACCAGACCTCCTAAATCAAAATAGGTTTTGGCAACAACTTTTGTAAAGTGATTCAACTTAGCAAATTGCTGCTTTAGCTGTTTATGTTGTACAGACATGTTAAGCCAATGCTCGATCAGTATATTCTCCTTTTCGAGTGACTCCCTTACCTTATTTTTCGTATCCCAAATATGAGGATATTGATCCACTTGGTCAAAAATAACAAGGGTTGGACAGAGCTTTACTTTATACGCAATCATTCGTTGACAAAGTTCATTAATCTTCCGTTCGTCTGGTTGTTCCCAATTGAGATGACTCCATGGAGTCTGATCTGCCATTGGGTACCATCCTTGATAAAGGGCTTGAGCAAATCCAGATGCATGTTCCAACCAAGTAACTCCCATCTGCGCAGCATCTAAAGCATGTAAATCTTTGGAATGAATTAAGTCACAGCTTACTTCTAAATCATATTTTTTCGCCTCATCTACTACTGCTTCCATCACTTCTCTATTCACCCAACCGTATAATTTTATAAACTTTGCTCCAACACCAACCTGCCTTCTCACTTCTTTTCTTGCCTCTTCCGGATTATCGGTGACGAAATTCCCAAAACTAGTTGGCCCCCATTGACCAGGGGTTCCGTCAATCATTCGGTCTGCTGAGTATACACGTGGTGTTGGTGCATCCATAGGTGCATGAATTAAGTTTTTAATCATAAAAACATTTCCCGCTGTATTACGGACTGTTGTGACCCCGGATGCCAGAAAATGCGGCGCAAATTGTTCCTTAATATGACAATGCATATCAATTAGCCCTGGAATAATGTATTTACCTTTTGCACCAATGACCGGAATCTCTTCTGGCAACACCTCATTTAAAGGAAAAATTCTCTTTATTTTGCTGTCTTGAATTTCGATAGATCCCGTAAAAAAATTACTTTGTTCTACATCAATAATCGTTCCATTTGCCACAATATAATGTCTTTGCTCACTCATTTTTTATCCCCCTTAAATTTTTTCGTTATAATACGAGTATGCAAATCTTTGATAACTTCATTTTATATAGAATAATTACTAAATTTTTTAAAATTTTCATATAGTGGAACGGGGAATATGAATGGCATCTTACGGTGAAACATTGCGGCAAATCCGTGTACAAAAGGGATGGACTATGAAGGAACTTGCCGATGGAATTTGTTCAGTTTCTTTTTTATCCAAATTTGAACGAGGGGATTCCGAAATCACCATCGGACTGTTTAATAGAATTTTGGACAAATTAATGCTCAGTTTCGATGAGTTTTTATATATACATAATGACTATATGCCTGATCAGCTTGAACATTTTTTTAATAATGTCGGTATAGCGTATTCTAATCAAAACTCTGCTCAGCTAAAGCATTTAAAGAAACAGGAAATGGAAAAATGGAAGAAATACAGAATTGATACCTATTATTGTAATGTTTTGATGCTTCAAGTTTATGAACGAATTGTCGAAGAAAAAGCAATCGATGAAGATGTTGATAAAAAGGATATTAAAATTTTATCCGATTATTTATTTCGGGTTGAGATTTGGGGTTATTATGAATTAAAACTTTATAGCGCTGCAATGCTGTTTCTTGAACCTGGCATGGTCGTTCAGCTATCTAGAACAGCTTATGAAAAAAGTATCCGTTATCGAAATTTAAAAAAGGTGAACGAAGCAATTATATCTGTCATTATAAATACCCTTGTCTATTTAATAGGACCCGTAAATCGCTTTCATGAAGATTTGAAGTATCAAAAGGAAATCATTGAGTTCTTTTCCTATTTGGAAACGATAGCACTCCCCGAGAGTCATTTGTTTGAACGGGTGGAATTACTTCATTTAAAGGGTGCATATGAGTTAAAAATAGGAAACAGAGAAGAAGGAATTGCCAAAATACATCATGCATCTCAAATCCTTTCCGATTTAGGTTCTTTTGGAATAGCAAATAGAATTGAGAATTATCTACAACAAATTTTGGATTTTACTAAATGACAATACTGCAGACAGGATGGGATCGGTGGTCAGCATCAGAGATCGTCTTTTACAAGGTGTCTGTTAGACATGCTGGGGATTCTGCTCATGTATGGTGTCTTTTATAGAGAGACTATTAGACATTTCGGGGGGCCTGCTCGGGTCTGGTATCCTTTATAAATGGGCTATTGGACATTTTGGAGCTCATGCTCATGTGAATTGTCCTTTACAAGGGCTCTATTGGACATTTTGGGGCGCATGCTTGGGTCTAGTGTCTTTTATAGTAGCTCTATTAGACACTTTGGGGCATATGCTCATGTGAATTGTCCTTTACAAGGGCTCTATTGAACATTTTAAGGCGCATGCTCATGTGAATTGTCCTTTACAAGGGCTCTATTGGACATTTTCGGGCGCATGCTCGTGTCTAGTGTCCTTTACAAAGACTCTATTAGACACTTTGGGGCATATGCTCGTGTGAATTGTCCTTTACAAGGGCTCTATTGGACATTTTGGAGCTCATGCTCATGTGAATTGTCCTTTACAAGGGCTCTATTGAACATTTTAAGGCGCATGCTCGTGTGAATTGTCCTTTACAATGGCTCTATTGGACATTTTGAGGCGCATGCTCCGGTCTAGTGTCCTTTATAGAAGCCCTATTAGACACTTTGGGGCGCATGCTCGTGTCTAGTGTCCTTTACAAAGACTCTATTAGACACTTTGGAGCTCATGCTCATGTGAATTGTCCTTTACAATGGCTCTATTGGACATTTTGGGGCGCATGCTCCGGTCTAGTGTCCTTTATAGAAGCCCTATTAGACACTTTGGGGCGCATGCTCGTGTCTAGTGTCCTTTACAAAGACTCTATTAGACATTTCGGGCCGACAAATCGTGTCTGGTGTCCTTTACAAGACTCTATTAGACACTCCGAGGCACCTTCTCGTGTATGCTGTCCTTTACAGGAGTTTATTGCACACTTAGGAATCCAACTCGTATGCGTTGTCTTTTCCAAAGGTTCCAAAGAACTTTTTTCCTGTTACACGATACGTCTTTTTCTTTCTATATTGATTAGTAGAACGTTCATTCATCCTTGTGAATTGCCCCGTGTTTTTGAAAATGGAATAGTCGCAGAAGAATATATAATACAGCATAAAACGCAGCAGGATTCTTATGAAACCCGCTACGTTTCCTTTTTTTAAATAACGCACCGTCATGTAATTTTTACTAGCTATGCATTTACATTTCCCAATACACCATTCGTTGCGGTAATCGCAATTATGACACAGCCCCACATATGCTTGTATGCGGTAACCATATCATCACATGTAAAACGAATAGTTTTCGGATCTACTGCTTTAACTGTTGGTAAAGTAGTCGTCATTTTTGCCTGCTGTGGACCTTTGAATTGAATCTCGAAGGTGACCGGACCGGAAATTTCTAGTGGTTTAATGTTTTTTGCCTTTTGAATAGCAACTTCAGCTTTTTCCCGAATTTGTTCTGCAACAACCGTTGGATGAACGAGCTCAGCTGCAAAGCGGTCTATTGCTCTTTTTACTACAACCGCTTCTACTTCCGGAAGAGTTTCCTTCACTTCTTTTACATAGGCATCATCACCGCTAATGAAGACAGCTGGAACACCGAATGCACCTGCAACAAACGCATTCATTTCCGTTTCACCAACTACTTTCCCATTTATCTTCATTTCATTAACACAAATTCCAGCCAATGTATGGCTAATTACAGCATCAGATCCGCCTTCACGGCCATGATGTCCGACAAACATAATTGCATCAAAGCTTTCATCTAGTCCCTCTAGCTGGCACATCACACGATTACTTCCAGAAACTAGTCTCGCTCGAGGATCTAAGTCTTCAATCAAAATATTGGACATATTTCCGTGCCCATCTGCGACCACAACCTCTGTTGCCCCACCATTAAAAGCACCTTCCACAACTGCATTCACTTCCGAGGTCATAAGCTTTCTAAACCGTTGATACTCGCTAGGTGTCTTCAATTGTTGATTGGTTGCAACTCCAGATATCCCTTCAATATCAGCTGAAATAAATACTTTCATGTTAAACAGCTCCCCCTCTAAAAATAATGTTCTCCGCTTAAGTTCTATCAAGCTAAGCTACATATACGCACAAGGCTATTAATATCCACAATCACTGCAATGCTGCCTACCCATTAAATATTACCATTCAAAACTAGTATGTTCCGTCAAATTCAATACAAATGCCTTTGCTAGCTCCTTTGTCGCTTCTAAATCGGCAACACTTACAAGCTCAATCGGAGAATGCGCATATCTCGATGGTATAGATAGTACACCAGTTGGTACTCCATTATTGGCTAATGCGACTGCACCGCCATCTGTTCCGATTCCAGGAAAAATCTCGAGTTGATAGGCAATCCCATTTTCCTTTGCAAGGTTTACTAAATGGTTCTTCATCGTTTTATGTACGATCAAACTGAAGTCCATTACTTTAATTCCTGTTCCTTTTCCTAAAAACAATGTCTTGTCCATTGTCTCCTCGGGTGTATCACTGACAGCAGTTGTATCAATAGCAATGGCCGCATCGACATCTAATGTTTTGATTGCTGTTTCCGCCCCTCTTAAACCAACTTCCTCTTGAACGGAGAATAGGAGAGTCACTTCTCCCGCAAATGTTTCCTTTTGCAATTCATTGATTAATTGCAGTAATACGGCACATCCTGCCCGGTCGTCGAGTGATTTCGTCATAATCATTTCTTTTCCCTTTGGGCCCAAAACTTTCATTTCCGTTGCCCATGTTACTGGAGCACCTACTTCGATTCCCATCTCTTCCACTTCTGCCTTTGAGGATGCTCCAATATCGATGTATAAATGCGAATGTTTACGAACTTTTGATGGGTCATCAAACTTTACAAAATGAGCCGACATGGTCCCAATTACACCGTAGATTTCTCCGGAATTTCCTAAAACTTTCACTTGTTGTGCCAATAGAATACGGTCGTCGTGACCGCCTAATTTTTCAAATCGCAAGAGCCCGTTCTCTTCTACTTTTTTCACGATAAACCCAACTTCATCCATATGGGCAGTCAGCAAAACCTTGGGTCCCGGCAGACTTCCCTTTTTAACGGCAATCACATTTCCTATTCCATCAATACGAACCTCATCAACAAGATCCTTTACATAATCACGAATGTAATATGAAACATTATGCTCATATCCGCAAGGACCGCTTAAGGACGTTAATTTTTCTACAATTTCTAACATGTGCATTCTCCTCTATCAAATATATTCAAACGTATTTTTATAAACTTGTAGTTGAACCATTGATTTATACTCTTTAATACATGGGATCTGATCGAGTCTATAAAGGATATTCGTGATTTCTTCCTGATTTTGCACAGTGATTTGGGCAAGTAAAGGATATTCTCCCGATGTCATAGTGATGAAGCGGATTTCACGGATATTTTTTAACTCCTCTATAGCTGCCTGCAGCATCCCATTCTGAATTTTCATTTGAATAATAGCTTCCGCCTTTAACCCCAGTGCAATTGGATTCACTACTCCTACGACACTTAAAATATCGTTTTCTATTAAATTTTTATACCTTGACCGAACTGTTTTTTCCGTAACACTCAATCGAGAGGATAATTCGGTAAAAGACATACGTCCATCCCCAGAAAGTAATTTAATCATTGCCCTGTCTAATTCATCAATTTCATATTTCATAGATTCCCTTCTTCCGATAATAATTTCCCTTTTAAACAACATAAATCAGTAATAATTCTTAAATCTATAACTCTTTTTCAATACTAAGAATATACTTTATTATCTAAAAATGATATATTTAGAGTAATTATATAGTTGAAATTTTCGGAAATCAACTATTAACTAGGGGGATTGAACATGTTAGCTATTGTAAATGCAAAAATTTTTGATGGGACTGGGAATGTTATCGAAAATGGACAGATCATTATTGAAAACGGTGCATTTGTGAAAATCGGGACCTCTCTCTCCATTCCAAATGATTATAAAATCATCGATGTCGGTGGAAACATCGTTACCCCAGGGCTGATTGATGTACATACTCATCTTGGTGTCCATGAAGAAGGGATTGGCAAAGCTGGTCAAGATGTAAATGAAACCAGCTCTGAAGTAACAGCGCAGATTCGTTCCCTTGATGGAATTAATCCGTTCGAGCCTGGATTTGAGGTTGCAAGAAAATCAGGTATAACGACCGTGCAAATTATGCCGGGAAGTGCAAATGTAATCGGCGGAGAGATGGTGGTGGTGAAAACGGTGGGAACTATAGTAGATCAAATGGTTCTCAGAGAGCCATCAGGGATGAAAGCAGCAACCGGTGAAAATCCTAAAAATGTCCATGGTGGGAAAGGAAAAATGCCGACAACGAGAATGGGTGTGGCTGCTAGATTACGTGAAAAGTTCATCGAAGCGGAGCATTATCAAAAACAGTATGAAAATGGTCAAGTCGCACGCAATCTTGGTTTGGAAAATCTTTGCAAAGTATTAAATAAGGAAATCCCACTCCGCGTTCACGCTCACCGAGCGGATGACATTGCCACTGTTTTAAGACTGAAGCGTGAATTAGATATTGAAATTACAATCGAGCATTGTACAGAGGGACATTTAATCGCTGATTTTATTGCCGAGCATGATGTAAGAGTTTCAGTTGGCCCCACCATGTCTTCTAAATCCAAAGTAGAGTTGGCAGGTAAAACTTGGAATACTCTTATTGCGCTTACGAATGCGGGTGTTCCCGTATCTATTACCACAGACCATCCCGTTGTAGGAATTGAGCATCTAATGACAAGTGCGATTATGGCCGTGAAAAACGGATTATCAGAAACAGATGCTTTAAAAGCCATCACCATCAACGCTGCAAAACATTTGGGTGTTGAAGAACGGGTGGGCAGTATCGAAATAGGAAAAGATGCGGATTTCGTTGTTTGGAATGGCGATCCATTTGATTTGCGATCCTCTGTACTAGAAACCTATATTCAAGGAGAATGTGTGTCTACTAAAGGTTCATAATTGTATTTGAAATTATTAAAGTTTACACATAAAAAACGTTAAGATTCCTTATCTCAACGTTTTTTATGGTCCCCTATTTGCTTTTAAGCATTTCTTTTCATTATCTTCCCCACACCAAATACAATTAAAAGAAGGAGTAGAAGAGAAAAAACTGTAGCCAATATACTGCCTTCCCCAAATAAAGCGGTCAATACGTCTGCAAAAGAGGGTACTCCCATTGTGTAAAGCAAGGGTAATATTAAAATTGGTGTAAAGAGACACATTACAAATAATAAAAATTTCTTCCCTTTGATCATCACAATTACCTCCTCTACAATATTTTACCGTAATATTCAGACAAATACATTTTTACCATTAATTTTTTTGTTATATTTCTCCAAACCGAATAACACTTCCGGGTTATCCGTACTTAAAAAAAAAATGATCATCTTTAGGCTAAGATCATTACTGCAGGAGTATCATAAGATATAAAAAGAGTTTTTAAAGAGGATTGGATCATAAGGAAGAAAAAAGTTCCCCAAAGGAGGGAGTTAGGTTGTACAATGTTTTGATGTTTGTGGATTCAGGGGTAGATGATTCCTTTGCGCTTATGTATGCTCTTATGCATCCTAATCTGAATATCGTCGGAGTTGTAAGCGGTTATGGAAATATTACAAAAGAGGAGTCCATTGCTAACACTGCATATTTATTGAGTTTAGCCGGCAGAGAGGATATTCCTATTATTGCTGGTTCGTCGGGTCCATTATCAGGAGAGATTGCTCAATATTATCCTGAAATTCATGGAAAAGGCGGACTCGGTCCAATCCAACTCCCATCACACATAGGAAATTGTGAAGTCTATACTATTCACAAAATCATGGATATTGTTACAGATTATCCTAACGATCTAATTATTGTAGGAGTTGGGAGACAAACAGACGTGGCATTGCCGCTGATTATTCATGGCTCCAATGCTTATAAGAATGTGAATGCCTTTTATATTATGGGCGGCGCATTTCTCGGACCTGGTAATATAACACCGGAGGCAGAAGCTAATTTTTATTCCGATCCCATTGCAGCGAACCATGTGTTGGAAAAGGCAAAAAATATTTATTTGCATCCATTAAACATAACAAGCAGAGCTCTCATTCCACCTGAGGTTATTAACCTTATAGTAGAAAAAGGAAAATCTCCATTTAATTTGTTACTGAAACCGGCATATGATTATTACCTGAATGCCTACAAAAAAAACGTACCTGGAATTAAAGCCGCTCCGATGCATGATGTTATGGCGGTTAGCGCCATTGTGAACCCTAATCTCGTCACTTATGTACCGCGGAGAGTGACGGTAGAACAATTCGGTTCAGCTCGTGGGAAAAGCATTGCTGATTTCAGGCCGAGACCGAGTGAAGAGCCCAAGGAAACTCTTGATTGGATTGGGATGGACGCGGATATTCCTGCATTTATTGAAGATTTTACTTTGATTTTTATGAGGGGACTTATCAATAATAAATAGCGGGAAGTACAGAATGAATAAGCACCATTTGTACTTCCTTTTTTATATTTAAAAAACATGTTTGCTGATATATTTCCCTTTTTTCACCTTTGCCCTCGACTTCTGGTACAGGAGCAACACATAATCTTTGAAAAAGCTTCCTACTGAACTATCTTCCCAATTCCCTTTATCCAAACAGTTACTGGAAAAATTTCTGCATCCTTGTTAGAAAAATACCAACGGCGACCTCTTTTTACCACGATAACCAAGCCTTCCTCATTGCCAACTGATGCAAATGACTCGTCCGCTTCCTTCCAACAGGGAATTCCTATATTATTCAATTCTTGAACGAATGGAAGGACCTGATCTCGAACGATACCTATCTCACTAACATTTAATAAATCTTCCGATGAAAATTCTCCTTCTGTTTTATTAGGTAAATGATGGCGTGCTATCAATTCCACAATATTACCTGCTGGGTCCTCAAAATAAACGGATTCAGCATTCCAAGTTTCAAAATACACCTCATCCTTTCCGTCTTCCCTATTTAACTTAACCCCTCGATCTTGAAGCCACTTTTTTGCCTGTTGAAATTTATTATTAGGGATGTTCATTGCAAAGTGATAAAAGGGATGATTTTTATTAGCTGTCTCTTTAAAAGACAAAAGCGTTTCACCGACTTTGAATGTCAAACATTGCGGTGTATCCTCCGTAATATTTAAACCCAACATATCTTTATAAAAGTTTCTCAAATCAGCTATTTTATTTGTATCCAAAAGTAATTTTTCGATTATCATTGACGATCCCCCCATTCTTACTCCACATAATTAGACACTTCTATTAAATTTTGGTCAGGGTCTCTAAAGTAAACGGAATAGATTTTCCCTAGAGCTCCGTTTCGGTGGACTGGCCCCTCTAATATAGAAATATGATTTTTGGTTAAATGTTCTACCACTTCTTGAATGGATGATTCTGTAATAAAGCAGACATCAGCTGATCCAGGTGTTGGAAGCGATGCTTTTGGTTCGAATTCCATCCCATACTGATGCACATTTATTTTTTGATTACCGAATTGCAATGCTTTTCTGCCCTCCCCAAAGGGTATGACCGTCATACCTAACACTTTTTCGTGAAAATCACATGTAATTTGGATATCCTTTACGGTTAAAACAAAATGATCCAATTTACTAATCTTCATCTTTTCCCCTCCCATCATCATCTCATCTGCTTATTATGATACTAGGAATCCCTTTCCACTTCCTCGTTCTTATGGCTAAAAAGCAACTTAGACTAAAGTCTTATAATATTTAAGTTCTTCCAATAAAAACAAGAAAAGCGTAAAAAAAAACCCTACTAAATATGAAAAAATAATTATTGGATTAAAAATTTATGGAGCTTTACATTCCTAACTTTACATATTATAATAAATAACGAAGTTAAACTTACTAACTTTTGTATAGTGGTTTTTCGGAAGGAGAAGTAATAATAATGGGTTTCTTAAGCAACTTATTCGGAAAACAACCTGAGGAGGAAGAAATGATGTCAAATTCACCATTAAATATAGGAATTATTCTAGGCAGTACTCGTCAAGGACGCGTAAGTCCACAAGTAGGAGATTGGGTAAAAGCAATTGCGGATAAACGTGGGGATGCAAACTATGAAATCGTTGATCTTACAGATTATAAATTACCACTTTTAGGGGAAGGCACTGGTGAAGAAGCTGGTGTATTAGCTTGGAAAGAAAAAGTAGCAAACCTAGACGGATATGTATTCATTGCTCAAGAATACAATCATAGCATCACTGGTGCTCTAAAAAATGCACTAGATTCTGCTTATCAAGAATGGAACAATAAAGCAGCAGGTATCGTAAGCTACGGTTCAACTGGAGGAGCACGTGCGGCTGAACATTTACGCGGTATTTTAGCCGAATTACAAGTGGCAAGCGTTCGTACTCATCCTACATTATCCCTATTCACTGATTTTGAAAACTTCAGTAATTTTAAACCAGCTGATATGCATGCTGATAATGTAAATGCTATGCTTGACCAAGTAATTGCTTGGAGCGGCGCTTTGAAAACATTAAGATAAGAGGCAATATGTTACCGGAACTTGATTGAGACTATACTTAATAAAGAAATCTATAAGAAAAAGGATTGATGGGCTCAAGCATCAGTCCTTTTTCTATTATTTGGCAAGGTAACAGCTTCTTGTACCTTCTGCTGCAATGTATGAAACGTTTCCTTTCCAAAAAACGCATCCGCACGCTGTTTTATTTCTTTTAACCACTCATCGTTTTCAGCTAGTATTTCTCTTAGCCTCTGTACAATATTCAAAGCTTCCGGATCGCTAATTTGTTGAGATACCCGCTCTAGTAAAACCTTCATATCTACCGAAAATCTTTCCGCAAAGCTATGACATTTCACCATATTTAACCGAAGGGGTTCAGCATATTCGTTGGTAAACGCTCTTCTGATACAACCTCTCACACCCGCATATCCATAAGAAACCTCAGAGGCAGCTCGGTAAAAGAGAATCATTCCGTCTGCATGGCTTGAATTTGGATGTAAGCGTAGCTCTGTCGTTAAAGACATTAACTTTCGTACCATTGGCCTAGCCGCCTCCATCGTATTCCACCAATCAAGCAGTCTTTGCCTTTCAATTTTATTCATGGATTGTGGTTGACCCAGCATGATTTTTCCTCCTTAAAGACGCGGGATTGCTTGAACATTTTCGATTCTAGCATGAATCTCATCCCACTGGTCACTCAAGAGTTCTTGACCTAATCTATTTGCTTCTCTAATCATTTGCCCTATTTGTCTATTTAATTGTCTGCTTAAATTCACTAAGTAAGACATATCAAGCGGGGCCTCTCTCACAGCCAATTCAAAATTTGGACTTAATTGCTGTTCACTAATTGTTAATGTGTCTAAATCGAAGACAAGCATTTCTAATGCAAGGGAAAAGTTTTCCCCTTCTCTCATTCGTTTAATGGTGCCCTGTACCGCATCAAATCCATATCCTACATCTGCTACGGAAGCATGATACGGATTCAAACCAGGTTTGGTTCTCAAGGAAGGTGTGGACCGAAATCCTGTCGTAATTGAGCAAACCACTTCTTTTGCAGCCATTCCTCTTTCTAACACAGCGTCTATCGCATCAAGATATGCGTTCCAATGATAATCAGTTTGATTTCTAAAAGAATATGTCATCCTTTTATTCTCCTTACATTCTCTTTCATTTATGAAAACAAAATCATATCCATATCCATTATATTTTTTTAAAGCAAAATTTATATTTTGTACAAAATGAAAACAATTAAAATAAAAAAAGTGCTCTCCAAAGAAGGCACTCATTTCCATGTTATTTTTTATTTCAGCTTCTCCATTAACAAGGTCTTATATTTTTCCTTTTTACATTGAGAATTATTGATCTTCTCCTTGTTCATTTTTAATAAATCAAAAATGTCGTTTTCAATAGCCCTCCTTTTTTTCAGTACCTTCAACGTACCATCTATACCTTGGTACCCCATTTCTTTTCCATATCCTTGGTTGGTGTAGTATTCAATGAAACCAGAAGACCATTCTTTTGGCCTTTCCATTATGGCTTTCTTAAAGGAAAATTCCAGATCATCTTGTACGATATAAAACAATTGAGGGTTTAATGGCTCTATGATGCTTGCTAATTCCATCACATAATCTAACACTATTTCTTTCTGTGCACCATATTTAACCATTGCTACCGTTATGGGATTCTGTATGAAGCAGCACTCAAAAATATACGTTTTATTTTCTTGCATAGCTTTTTCTGCGAATTCTGCCCACTTGTCCGTGATTAATTGGATATTCCGTTCTAAAGGCAGTTCATACACATCATGTTTAAAAATAGAGTTTAATAATTCATCAGAAAACATGGAATTTTGATAGGCTAATAAATAGTTTCCCCTTTTATTCTTAACTCTTTCTATTAATAACTCTTTTAGCTCTCCGCTAGCGGATAACAATCTGGTAAATTCCTCTTCATGAAAACAAGCTACGCCATCATAATCTGCAGGGTGATTTAAATTCCCTCTAAATATAACTCCGTTGGGATGTGTCTTTCTTTAAGAATCTCCTGAATAAGTGCGGCTGCGGTTGATTTTCCAAACCCAGGTAAGCCTTCTACTAGGATTAATTTTGTATTCATCAAAAACCCCCTATATTAGATAATTATTTTATAAATTCTCCCACAGTCTTGAAGAAATCGGAGTAATTCGCTAAGTAATAATCGGCAACAACATGTTGATTTTGAAAACTGCATGTTTTTATTCCTAGTTCCTTGGCTGGAATAAGATCAAGCTCTCTGTCTCCAATAGCTAAATCAATATGATGTTTCTCATGCAAATATTGATAAGCAGCCGAATTAGGCTTTCTGGGAAAACCATCATCTATCGTGACAATTTCATTAAAATATTTCTCCCAGCCATAATGTTCTAATATAGACATTACCCCCTTTCTATCCTTGTGGGTCATAATGACATTTTTGTCGGCAAACTTTAAAACTTCCTCTACCTTCTCAAAAGGTTGGATATCATTTGGGGATAAATTATTTTCCAAAGCAGCGATTTCCCTTAGCTGATTCTCACTAAGATTATAAAAATGAATTGCGTGTGAAAAAGAAACTTTTAATGTTTCATAGATTTCCTTTTCATCCGACTCGCCTCCCATAACCCGGGAAAAAATGCTGGAATAAGCAGGATATGTATCGAATAATGTGCCATCAAAGTCCCATAAAATATTCAAAGTAAAGACCCTCTTTCATCGTTTATATGTACCTATTTGCTAAGATACTCCTTAACTCCTTCATCATCTTATACCATTTACTTTGAAACAGGACATTTTAATTTCCCATTATTAGTTTCTTCCCCTCGATAATAGTTCGACAAGAGTTAATTTTACGACTATTACATCCAGCTTTTTGGTAAAATAAAGACAAGTATGATTATTGGAGGGGATATGATGGAACTGATTGTATATTTAGCTGGCCAAATTCACGATAATTGGAGAGAAGAGGTGGAGCAAAAGGCAAAAGAAAGAAATCTTCCCTTAGTATTTGTAGGACCGCAAACAAACCATGAGCGATCTGATAATATTGGGGAAGAAATTCTCGGGATACAGCCTGGAAAAGTATACAAAGATGATGCCGCCTCAGATATTAACAATTTCAGAACACAAGTATTGATGAAGAAATCCGATATTGTAATAGCATTATTCGGCGATAAGTATAAACAATGGAATACAGCGATGGATGTCAGCACTGCAATCACCTTAAATAAGCCAACTATTATTATCCGAAATGAATCATTAATTCATCCTCTGAAGGAGCTTTCCAATAGAGCAAATGTTACAGTTGAAACAATTGATCAAGCATTGGACGTTGTAAGCTATATTTTTGAATAGAGATACTCTAGGGGCGTTTAGCCCCTGCCCCTGCCACTCCCATTTCATTTTACTTTAATCTTTAGCAATATTAAGACTATAGAAAGGATGTAACAAAATCATGCTTTATAAACCCCGAGCGAAATCCACAGAACTATTGATATACGAAATCTTAAATAATCGAATGCATTTATCGGATAAGGCAAGAAATCACTATTTTCATCTAAAAAAAGGGTATGAGGGAGAGGTTATGTTTGATTTACTGACAGAGAAACTTCGGTGCGATTGCTTAATCATTAATGACTTACTTCTCCAAATCAATAACACTACGTTTCAGAATGATGCGCTGATATTAACACCTGAAACAATATATCTTTTCGAAATTAAAAACTTTGAAGGGGATTTTTATTTCGAAAAAGATAAACTTTTTATGAAGAAAAAATCTGAAGTTAATAATCCAATAATTCAATTGAAACGAAATGAATCATTATTACGCCAACTTCTCCAAAACATTGGATTTAATATACCTATTGCCGCATCGGTTGTTTTTATTAACCCCGAGTTTACCTTATACCAAGCCCCTCTTAACATACCGTTTATATTCCCAACTCAGCTCAAACGCTATTTGAATCAACTGGATAGAAATTCCCTTAATTTAAATCAAAAACAAAAGATTCTAGCTGATAAATTAATTTCTTTACACATAGAGGACTCTCCCTATATGCAGCGTCCACCCTATGAATATGATCAATTAAAAAAGGGTATTACCTGTAAACAATGTAGTTCATTTTGCATATCCGTACATGGGATGAGCATACTATGCGCAGTATGGATACAAAGAGTCGATTGCAGATGGAGTAATACGCAGTGTTGAGGAGTATAAACTTCTTTTTCCTAGTCGAAAAATCACTACCAATGTGATATATGAGTGGTGCAAAATAATAGATTCTAAAAAGAGAATAATGAGGGTATTAGAAAAACATTATTCGATGCTACGAAATCGTAGATGGTCCTATTTTTATTAAAGAAATACACATATACTACTTGTTCCTGCTATAAAAATCGATCTAAAGGTCAAAGGCCAATACCTTTTTATTGGCCTTTGCATCATTCTGGAAGGACAAGGGGTGGCTTTTTTCCCTTCCTCTTGGCTTTTTGAACCATTCTAAAGGACAAATGCTTTCCCTTTTTTCCTCCTTTTGTCTTTTTGAAACATTCTAAAGGACAAGGGCCTTCTCTTTTTTCCTCTTCTTGCCCTTTAACACCATTCTATACGAAAGGTCCATCTCTTTTTCTTTCCCCTATCCTTTTGAATAATTTCAAATAGTTTGAAGGTTACAATGTGGTTTACAGTATTAACTTGAGCTTTAGACAGATATAATAAACTTCACAAAAATAAAAACGGAGCACTATAACATTTAATTACTCCCAGTTGCGATCCTAAATACCTCAAAACTCAATGACGCTACAATGCTTTAAAATTAAAGGAACATTCCGCCCGATACTTCGATACGTTGAGCATTAACCCAGCGATTCTCGTCTGAAATAAGTGAAGCAATCATTGGACCAACATCATCGGCTTGACCGACACGACCAAGAGCTGTCATCTCCGCAATATGTTTGTTTACCTCGGGATTATCGCGAACTACACCACCGCTGAAATCGGTCGCGATAGCCCCAGGAGCTACAACGTTGGCTGTGATTCCGCGAGGTCCAAGCTCTTTCGCCATATAGCGAGTCAGTACCTCGATTGCACCTTTCATAGACGCATATGGACCGCTTTCTGGTACAGCGAAGCGTGTAAGACCTGTTGAGATGTTTACAATCCGTCCGCCATCATTGATTAGCGGTAAGAGTTTCTGTGTTAAGAAGAAGACCCCTTTGAAATGAACTTGATAAAGATTATCCAGCTCTTCCTCGGTTGTTTTCTCTATTGAATTGATATGGTTTTCATTCCCTAATAAATTCCTTAGAGGTC
>Ga0224736_1051_pt1 | contig 32285 bp, 25 predicted proteins | sample IA12soil_MG_GH6A_FD_161628 | JGI IMG/M metagenome (GOLD analysis project Ga0224736, IMG submission 161628) | Enriched cells from agricultural soil in Iowa, United States - IA12soil_MG_GH6A(-) | ecosystem: Environmental > Terrestrial > Soil > Agricultural land | place: USA: Iowa | collected 2017-05-08
ATTTATATTTTTTGGAAAATGCATGTACCTAATAAATGTGAATAAAGCTGTATACCTTATTTATATCTATTTAACTCCATAAAAAAAAAAAGTAAAACCCCTTATGATGAAAAGGGGTTTACTTTTTTATCTTTAAGCACTGTATTGCATGCTGACTGACAATTATTTTTCAAAGAGCAATGGGCACAAACACCTTGTTTACTCTTCTTCACAAATTTATATAATGTAAAGGCTGCATATCCGAAAATTAAAGCCCCAATAATAATGCTTGCCAACATCGGTCACCACTCCCTATATTCCAAGAATAAGCTTTCCACCATGATAAACGATTAGCGCTAGTACATATGCAATGACAAGTGCATAACCAATGCTAAACACCGTCCATTTCCATGAAGACGATTCATTTCGAATCGCTGCCACTGTCGCTACACATGGTATATAAAGCAAAACAAAGACTAAGAAGCTATAAGCTGATAAAGGGGTGAAATAATGCGACAACAACCCTTGAAGAGCTGTTGAGTCCGGCGTATGGTAAATAATCCCCATCGTCGAAACAACCACTTCTTTTGCTAAAAATCCTGTAATTAAAGCAGCACCTGCCTGCCAAATTCCGAATCCAAGCGGAGCTAATAGTGGAGCAAACCAACCGCCAACGATTGCTAAAAAGCTATGGTCTAAATCCACTCCCATACCTCCTGGTCCAAAATACGATAAAAGCCAAATGGCAACAGACCCGCCAAAAATAAAGGTACCTGCCTTTCGAACAAAACCTTTTCCTTTATCCCAAGTGCTTCTCCATAATGTTAAAGCATGTGGAACGCGATATGGAGGAAGCTCGATGACAAACATAGAAGGCTCATTTTTCATTAGCACTTTTGAAAACAGCTTTGCCAGAACAAGCGCCACCACAATACCCAATACATATAATGAAAAGACGACAATTGCTTGATGCTTATCAAAAAAAGCGCCGACAAACAAAGCATAGATAGATAATCTTGCGGAACAAGACATCAAAGGAGTTAAAAGAACCGTTAATAATCGCTCTTTCGGCTGTTCAATCGTTCTCGCAGCCATAACTCCGGGAACATTACAGCCAAAACCAATTACCATTGGAATGAATGCTTTTCCGTTTAATCCTACCTTTTCTAACACACGGTCCATAACAAGTGCTGCTCTAGCCATATAACCGGAATCCTCAAGAAGTGATATAAACAGAAACAGCACAAAAATTTGCGGAACGAAAACAAGAACACCGCCAACTCCTGCCACTATTCCATCAGTAACAAGATCCTGAATAAATGAACTAGCCCCAACAGCATTTAAGCCTGCATCAATCCAGTTACTTAATGGTCCCGAAATAAAGGAATCCAATAAATCAGATAAAGGTGTCCCTATCCAATCAAAGGTAACGGTAAACATAAGAAACATAAAGAATAAAAAGATTGGAATTCCTAACCAGCGATTCGTAACAATTTTATCGATTCGCTCCGTCCAATTTTTCTTCTGTTCTGACTGTGTACTGATACTATCTTGTATAACCTCGTCAATCCAAATTCGACGTTTTTCAAAGATAAGTCTTGAAGCAGATGAAAAGGAAGTCTTCTCCTTTACTTCTCTTTCTACAAAATCGATTATCTTTTGCACACTGTCTTTAGATACCCAATGCTCTATGTATATACGAGCATCAGGGTTCCCTTCCAGCACTTGAAGAGCAAGCCAACGAGTGGGAAGATTCAACTCTTTTTCTTTTAATATTTCGGTGATTTTTGTAATCCCCAGTTCGATAGCATCACCGTATTGTATATTTGGAATATTGCCTTTTACACCATTAATGGATGTAAGCTGCTGTGTAAGCTCATGACACCCTTTCCCGCTTCTTGCCGTAATCGGAACGACGGGAAGACCTAGCTTTCTAGACAGGGTTGCAGCATTAATATGAATGCCTCTTCTTTCCGCAACATCAATCATATTTAAGCCGATTATAACTGGGCTCCCAAATTCAAGGAGCTGAACAGTGAGCTGTAAATTCCTTTCAAGCTGTGATGCATCCACTATATTAATGATATTTTCAAATGTTTCATTCAAGAAAAATTGAATAACAACAGATTCGTCTTTTGAAAATGGATAAAGGGAATAAACACCTGGCAAATCGATGAGATCGCCTTTTATTTCCTTTAATCTACCTATCTTTTTCTCAACCGTCACACCGCTCCAGTTTCCAACATACTCATAGGAACCAGTTAAATGATTAAATAAGGATGTTTTTCCGGTGTTCGGATTTCCAACTAGAGCCGTAATCATGATTCACATTCAACCTTAATCTTTTGTGCATCACACCGACGAATTCCTAACAACTGACCTTGGCATTCGACCATACAAGGTCCGCCAAACGGCATTACACATTTTAATTTAATTGGACAACCTTCAAAAACTCCTACATGGAGTAAACGGTGTTTTAATGCCTCATCCACTTGAGAAAGATCAGAAATACTTCCTGCTTTGCCTTCAAGTAATTCTAGTAAAGTCGACATGATGATTTCTCCGTTCCATTCAAATAATTGAGAATGATAAATCTTCTCATTTACTAAAGTTATTTTATCACGAAGTTGGGCGATAAGGAACTATGAATTTAATGAAAATGATAATTTTTATCAATTGTTTAGACATCCATATATAAATAAAAAGAACCGAAAGCATTCGGTTCAAACAGACATCTATACTTATTTTTGATAAAATGCTTTCCCCCCAACCTTTTCCACCAGACGGGGGAACAATGTATAGAGCACACTCCCAGCGTTCATCCAACGCGGCAAATTAATTTCTCTCCTTTTGGTAAAAATACTTTGCACAATAATATTTGCAAGTTTTTCTGGATTCAACATATACCGCTCAATATTTTTTATGTATGTACCCGATTTATCGGCTATATCAAAAAATTGCGTTGCAATTGGCCCCGGATTGACCGTTGTAACAAATACATTATACGGTGCTAATTCCATGCGCAAACTGTTAGAAAATCCAATAACAGCATGCTTTGTCGCAGCATACGCACTGGATTTTGGTGTTGCAAGTTTTCCAGCTTGTGAGGCAATATTGATAATGTGGCCGGATTTTCTGTTTCTCATAAAAATAAGTACTTCTTTTGTACATGCTATTAATCCAATTACGTTTACGTTAAACATTCCTTGGATATCCTCAATCGTTGCCTCATGGGCTTCCTCGAAAATTCCAAATCCGGCATTGTTAATAAGCACATCAATGGAACCAATCTCAGCATTAATTTTTTTAAAAACGCTTGGTATATCCTCCACTCTGGAGACATCAAGTCTATCGACCATACATTTTACTGAGTAAGTTTTTTCAATTGATTCCTTTATTTTTTCCAGCTTTTCAAGTTTTCGCGCAAGTAATACAACATTGGCTCCGCTTTTTGCAGCAGCGTATGCGATCTTCTCGCCAAGTCCTCCGGACGCCCCCGTAATTACAATTGTTTTTCCTTTTAATCTTCCATTAACCATAGGTACCTCCATTTATAATAGACGGAATCCTAAAAGATATGTAACTCCGAATTTTTGGCCACATTGGTCTTTTGAAGTGTTCTAAAAGACATTTTCCCTCACTTTTTTCCGTCACGTTGGTCTTTTGAGTCGTTCTAAAAGACATTTCCCTCACTTTTTCATTCACGTTGGTCTTTTGAGTCGTTCTAAAGGACATTTCCTTCGCTTTTTTCCGTCACGTTGGTCTTTTGAGACATTCTAAAAGACATTTCCCTCGTTTTTTCCGTCACGTTGGTCTTTTGAGTGGTTCTAAAGGACATTTCCCTCGCTTTTTTTCCATCATATTGTCCTTTTGAAACGCTCTAAAAGACGATTCATTTAAAATCTCTATTAAAAGTAAACCTCGCAAATAATATTACTGGCGCTCACAACAGGTTTATTTATCTAAAAATTATGTTGGACTACGGTAGTGTTAATCAGCTAACAGAAAAAATAAGCTACTCCTTTCGCGTCCATTCTTTTTTGAATTTCCCCCATAGATAATAAGAAGTCTAGCTGAGCGGTGGTTTCAGATAATGTCAGTCCAAGTTCCTTTTCATAAACAGCCGGAAATAGTCTTTTACATATTTCGTAAGTTGATAAAGGTCTATCTTTTAACATCTCTTTAACTTGCATTGCTCGATCATGTTGTCTTTGTAATCGGCGTTCAATCAATGGATGCACTTTTATTACATCCGCTCCATGCCCTGTATAAGTTGTTGAAATATTGTATTTCAATAATTTTTTTAGAGATGCGTTATATTGTAATTGCGGCATTGGACGTTCCGCACCGGAAACTAGTGGTGGTTCCAATAAAGGATTGGAAGATATGGTTGCCAGCACATGATCACCGGCTATTAAAGTGCCATCTTTTTCACGATAAAAGGATAAGTGACTTTGAGCATGACCTGGTGTTTCGATTACAGACCAATTATCCAAACCAGGGATAGAATCATTCTCCTGTATCGTATTCGTAATTGGGCGATATGCACCATATTTTAAAGGTGCCTTCCATTTCTTTAATAATAGTGGAAAATCACCATCAAGACCGAATTCCTGAAACAGTTGATGATAAAACCGATCATGATTGGCAAAGAATTCCTCCTCTTTCTTTAACCATGGCACACAATATGAATGACCATATAGATTTAAATCATCAGGCAGCCACTCTAAGAAGCCGACATGATCTGGGTGATGATGTGTTAAAACAACTTGCTCAATATCCTCAGGAGTATAGCCTAATTGAGAAAGCTGAAAGGTAAAGAGCTCCCAAGCTTCCTTTGTTTTCACCCCTGCATCCACCAAGGTTAAAACATCCCCTTTTATAAGATACACATTAACATCTCCTACCGCAAATGGTGTAGGTACAGTTATTTTCGCAATATCCCCATTCCACGAAACCATTCTCTAACCTCCAACTTAAATGTATATATAGACTAACTAACTTTTCAAGAAAATGATAATTTCATTGTAGTATTTAAATAGGAGAATGTCATTATATTAGTATAGAATAAACAGAAAATTTTCAAAAAACTGTTGACAGACGGGCTGCTTCTTTAGCATAATCTATAATAATTTAATCTTTAAAACGAGCAATGACCAAGGCTATTAGATGAAAAATGATGAAAGAGAGTGAGGTTCATTGGCTGAGAGACTTCACCATCCACTTTTTCACTCGAACCTACCTTGCGAGCTGATTGGAAAACCAATACGTATTTCGGCGTTAACGACTCAGAGATGAATGCTTGGTGCATTCAAATTAAGGTGGTACCGCGAAATAAACCCTTCGTCCTTTGGATGGAGGGTTTTTTGTCTTTATAAAATCTTCAGGAGGAATGAGTGATGAAAATATCTTTCATAGGTGCTGGATCCATGGCTGAAGCAATGATTAACGGGTTAGTGAACAAAAATGTTGTAAAGGGAGAACAAATTCACGTCACGAATCGCTCCGAAAACACAAGGCTTCACTTTTTACGTCAAAAATATGGAGTGCAAACAACCTATAATCTCCATGAACTATTCCATCAATCTAAAATCGTTGTTTTAGCAGTAAAGCCAAAGGATGCTGATGAAGCATTGTTAAAGGTTAGTCCCTATATCCAACGAGATACCCTTATTATTTCTGTTATTGCAGGAGTATCAATATCAACAATCGAGAACATATTAAACATACATGTGCCAATTATTAGAGCAATGCCAAACACTTCAGCAGCAATCGGACAATCGGCTACCGCTATTGCAAAAAATGCCTTTGTTCAAGACTGCCATTTAGAATTGGCAGAAGCCCTACTATCCGCTATCGGTATGACAATGATAGTAGAAGAGGAAAAGCTTGATGCAGTTACTGGCTTATCTGGAAGCGGACCAGCTTATATCTATTACATTGTGGAAGCAATGGAGAACAGTGCGCAGGAAATAGGATTAGAATCAGAATTAGCAAAAAAAGTTGATTGTTCAAACTCTTTTAGGAGCCGCCGGTATGCTTAACCATTCTAATGAGAAGGCTGAAAATCTAAGAATAGCGGTCACCAGTCCTGGAGGAACAACGGAGGCAGGCATTCGCGTACTAGACCGCCACAATGTAAAGGATGCTCTTATCAACTGCATTAAAGAAGCAACACTGCAATCAAAGCGTCTTTCCACACAATATGACCGGTAATAATTTGTAAGCAAGTTTCTGTAATACAGGAGACGTGGTTGATATAATAATCATAATTCAGAAAAGGAGGTTAATTTGATTGACAGTTAAATTATTTGAACCCTATAAGCTTAAAAATGTGACACTAAAGAATCGAATCGTGATGGCTCCGATGTGTATGTATTCTTGCTATAAAGAAGATGGAAAAGTTACAGATTGGCATTATACACATTATACTAGCCGAGCAGTGGGGGCAAGTTGGCTTAATTATTTTGGAAGCAACAGCTGTAACGGCTCAAGGAAGGATTTCGCCTCAGGATTTAGGAATTTGGAGCGATGATCATATTGAAGGTCTTTCAAAATTAGTTGGAATGATGAAAGAGCATGGTGCTGTTACAGGGATACAAATCGCCCATGCAGGAAGAAAAGCAGAACTTGATCAAGAAATCATCGCACCTTCCGCTATTGCTTTTAATGAAAAAATGAAAACGCCGAAAGAAATGAGCCTAGAGGAAATCAAAGATACGATTGAAGCCTTTAAACAAGCTGCTGTGCGTGCGAAAAAGGCTGGCTTTGATGTGATCGAGCTTCATGGCGCTCATGGTTATTTAATCAACGAGTTTCTTTCCCCTCTTTCCAATCATCGTAAAGATGAGTATGGTGGTTCTGCGGAAAATCGTTATCGGTTCTTAAAAGAAGTGATTGATGCTGTAAAAACTGTTTGGGATGGTCCTTTATTAGTTCGCGTATCTGCAAATGACTATCATCCAGAAGGACTTGATATTGATGATTATGTACAATTTTGCAGTTGGATGAAGGAACAGAATGTTGATTTAATTGATGTAAGTTCAGGTGCTCTCGTACCTGCGAAAATCAATGTATATCCTGGCTATCAAGTAAAATATGCGGAAGCTATCAAAAATGGCTCCAATATTGACACAGGAGCAGTCGGACTTATCACATCACCAAAGCACGCGGAAGAAATTTTACAAAATGAGCGCGCTGATTTAATCATTCTTGCACGAGAGTTGTTAAGAGATCCATATTGGCCACGAACAGCGGCGAAAGAACTTGGTGCGGAAATCAAAGCACCCGTACAATATGAGCGCGGATGGTATTAATTTTACCAAAAAAGGACCTTTGCAGAAACAAAGGTCCTTTGCTTTAATATTACCATTCTCTACTTAGATGTAGGAATTGGGATTTCAAAAAAATCATGGGCGATATAAGTATTTTTAAAAATACTTTTTGCTTCTTCTACTAAATGTTTAGAATCTTCCAGCCCATATCGAGAGCTTATATGTGTTAAACATAACATCTTTGCATTTGCTTGTAATGCAGTCTTGGCAGCTTGTGTTGTAGTAGAATGAAAATATTCGTAAGCCATCTCCTCATTATCGGCGGAAAAGGTAGATTCATGGACAAGAACGTCTGCATTTGCAGCTAATTTCAATGCATTTGCGCAAGTTCGAGTATCACCTAATATTGTTATGATTCTTCCTTTGATGGTTGGACCAAGATAGTCCTTCCCATGAATAATTTTTTGGTTGTCTAGTTCCACTGATTCGCCGTTTTTTAATTTTGCATAAATCGGTCCGGGAGGTATCCCATCATCACGAAGTTTCTTAGCATTTAAAGTGCCTGGTTTGTCCTTTTCTATTATACGATATCCAAATGATTCCACTGCGTGGTCCAATTTTGCAGCCTCTACAAGAAATTGATCATCTTCGAAAATAATACCATCCTCTATCTCGACAATTTTCAGAGGATATTGAAGATGTGTATCACTAATTTGCAAGGAAACAGTTATGAATTGACGCAGGCCTTTAGGGCCAAATACTGTTAATTCTGAGTCTCCGCTTTGAAAAGAACGGCTCCCTAATAAACCAGGAAGACCAAAAATATGATCTCCATGCAAGTGGGTAATAAAAATTTTTTCAATTCTTCTCGGTTTTAAGCTTGTATGTAAAATTTGATGCTGAGTGGCTTCACCACAATCAAAAAGCCACACAGCTTTTCGTTCTTCCAGAAGTTTCAACGCAATGGAAGTAACATTTCTAAGTTTGGCAGGTATTCCTGCACCTGTTCCTAAAAACAATAATTCCAAACATTAGCCCTCCCATTCTTTTCTAAATAATACCATAACAATAGAGACATTGCCTATTTTTATGGTTGTATTGCAAATTTATTGCTATTCGTGTTTTCAAGCGATAGAATTATGAACTTGTAAGGACTTTTTATTATAGTAATTACTTAAATTTTTGGCATCCTATTAATAGGAATATGAAAAAGGAGAGGTAGCCATTATGAAATCGAAAGAAACTCCATCGTCATTGATTATGATTTTCGGTGCAACTGGCGATTTAGCAAAAAGAAAACTCTTCCCTTCCCTTTACCATTTATATAGAAAAGGAAGATTAGGAAATAATTTCGCTGTTATTGGAACAGCCAGACGTCCTTGGACACATGAAGAATTAAAGGAAAATGTAAAGGATTCTGTTCTTACTTCTATTGGAAAAAGTGAAAACATCGATGAGTTTGTATCTCATTTCTACTATCAAGCACATGATGTTAAAAACACAGAATCATACATAGAATTAAAAAAATTGGCCGATAAGCTTGATGAACAATATTCCTTAAATGGAAATCGAATTTTTTACTTAGCTATGGCACCTGAGTTCTTTGGAACCATTGCCGAACATTTAAAAACTGATGGTTTAAATGATACTAAAGGATTCAAACGATTGGTCATCGAAAAACCTTTCGGACATGATTTAGAATCAGCCAAAACCCTGAATGCCCAAATTAGAAAGGCATTTAATGAGGAAGAAATCTATCGTATAGACCATTATTTAGGAAAAGCAATGGTGCAAAATATTGAGGTAATTCGCTTCGCAAATGCTTTATTTGAACCACTATGGAATAACCGATATATCTCTAATATTCAAATTACATCCAGTGAGGTTCTTGGTGTTGAAGAGCGTGCTAGATATTATGAAACAAGTGGAGCACTTCGTGATATGGTTCAAAACCATATGCTCCAGATGGTTGCACTGCTTGCTATGGAGCCGCCAATCAAATTATCCACAGATGAAATACGCAGTGAAAAGGTGCGTGTATTTCGAGCACTGCGCCCTATTGAAGGTGATCATGTAAAAGAATATTTTGTTCGTGGTCAATACGGTTCTGGACAAATTGATGGAAAAGATGTACCAGCTTATCGTAATGAATTGAATGTGGATCCTGCCTCTAACACAGAAACCTTTGTTGCAGGAAAATTGATGATAGATAATTTTAGATGGGCAGGCGTACCATTCTATATTCGAACAGGAAAAAGAATGGAAACAAAGTCAACCAAAATTGTCATTCAATTTAAGGACATACCAATGAACTTGTATTACAATACAGACCATCAATTAGCACCGAATCTATTGGTTATTCATATTCAGCCTGAAGAGGGCATTACACTGCATCTTAATGCAAAAAAATCGGGACAGCATATGGAAACAACCCCTGTTAAATTGAACTTTTCAAATACCAGTACTCATGGTATAAACACACCGGAAGCATATGAAAAGCTTTTGGATGATTGTTTACGCGGGGATGCAACTAATTTTGCTCATTGGGATGAAGTAGCCCTATCATGGAATTTCGTAGATAAGATTTCCGAGGTTTGGGAAAACAAAACACAAACAGAATTTCCTAATTATGCATCTGGGACAATGGGACCAAAAGCATCCGATCAACTTTTAGAAAAAGATGGATTTTTCTGGTGGCCAGTAACAGATTTAGATATTGATAATTGTTAATTAGAAAAGCTCGAGGTAACTAGCTAATCCGTTAGATGCCTCGAGCAAGATAATAAATGAACCCTTTACTAAGCTCCTCTTTTTAAGAGGGCTTTTATTTTGACAAAATTGGAACCGATTTTTCCCTCATGCTTATGTTGTATATAGAGGAATTATCACAAGGAAATAGGAGGTATATTCTCTTGAGAAACCCTAGCCTCGAAGATTATTTAGAAAAAGGGATTTACGGAGAAAAGCAAATAAAGCCTGCTGAGAAGAAAAAATTTCTCGGTACATTCAGAGAAAGAATTATCATTGCTTTAACGAAGAGTCAAGTAATGGAAAAGGATGTATATCCAGAAGTAACGGACTCTATAAAAAAATACTCGAAAGCGATATTGTTAGTAAATGGAGACATTCCTTACTCAGCTATTTCCAAGTATATCCAAATAGCAAAAACAAACGGAATATCCTTTTCCATTGTCAACCATCATACAAGCTCAACCAATATCGGTTTAGTATTAGCACTTGATGAAGCCATTGATAAGGAAGAAATTTTTATTCAAAAAGCAAACATTAGTCCTAAGGAATCCAATAAAAAAAAGGAAGGACTATGGTCCTCCCTAAAAGGAAAGTTTAGAAAAAAGCATTAAATCGAATCAATATCATCTTTTATACTAGGTCTATGACTGCTCCCTTTTAGGGAAACCCCTTTCGTTACCGCATGTTTACCAAACTTCTTTCGAAGCATTTCCATCGCATTATAAAGGGGTTCTTTCTTTGCTTCCTTTTCGTAGGAGAATAAATCCAATTGTTCCACAGCTTGAAAACGTTCCACTAAATCCTGCCCAGTAACCCCCAACAATCTTACAGGATTTCCATTCCAATGCTTTAAAAATAGATCTTTTGCAGCCGCAAATATGTCCTGCATTTTATAAATTGGATTTTGCAATTTTCGACTGCGGGTTATCGTTTGCCGATTCTTATAGCGAATGGTTATGGAGACATTTGTGGTATAATACTCTTTCTTTTTAAGTCTATTGGCAGTCTCTTCCGATAACTTTTTTAGATAAGCTAACAGCTCATGCTGATTTGCAATATCTTTCGGCAATGTCAAAGAACTTCCAACACTTTTAAATTCATTTGCAGAATCCGGGTCTACCTTTCTCTTATCTTCTCCATTAGCCCTTTCCTTTAATTGCAGTCCCCTTACACCTAACAGATGCCGCAATTGAATATCATCCGCTTTAGCCAAATCGCAAATTTTTCTGATGCCGATAGAAGATAATTTTTCGGCAGTTTTCTTCCCAATCCCATGCATTTCTATTAATGGCAACGGCCATAGTTTATCGGGAACATCTCTTTTTCGTAAAATAGTTATTCCCATGGGCTTCTTCATATCAGATGCCATCTTTGCCAAGAACTTATTCGGCGCAATTCCAATACTACAAAGCAAATCCAATTCCTGTACTAACTGCTTTTGAATTTTTTCAGCAATCTGTATTGGAGTTCCCAATTCACTGCTTTCCGTTATATCTATATATCCTTCATCAATAGAAACCGGTTCGACCAGATTAGAATATTGTCTTAGAATGGAGAACATAGCCGTTGATGCTTCGCGATAACGCTGAAAATTAGGTCGCATAATAATAATTTGTGGGCAAAGCTTTTTAGCTTCCCAAACCGTCATCGTTGTTTTTACTCCAAATTTTCTTGCCTCATAGCTACATGTAACAACAATCCCTTTTCTCTCATCAGGGTTTCCTGCAATTGCAAGCGGTTTTCCTTTTAGGGATGAATCATAAGCCATTTCCACTGCTGCAAAAAAACTATTCATATCAACATGAAGGATAACCCTTCCATTTTTAGGATAATATTGTTTCATAATTGACACTTCCTAAGAACAAATGCGCTAGGCCTGTGCCTAGACGTAGACAACTTCAACAAGTTATCCACAAGATTAAATTTTATAATTTCATAGACAATGAAAAAACTATAGCGCCGTGCATTAAGCATTTTCACGAGACATAGATCAGGAAGCTTGCTTATCGCCAGGCGCTATAATGGTACAAATACATTAATATCATTTGCTAAAATACTAATGTAAGTCATTAGTATACGTATTATTGGACTTCTTGCGTATTTTCCTTCATGTATTCTTTTATTTCTTTTATTCCTTCAAGAGATGTAATTAAAATATTCGGATCAATCATTGTAATTAATCGTTCTTCAAGATTGGCAATACTTGTAAAATAAGCAGTTTTTGAATACGCTAGTAAGCCGACTTGTTGTAGGGATTCGTTGGCAATATCAAGAATCTCCTTCGCTTCCTTTACAAGTAATCCTACCGATAATTCATCAGTGTGCAACACAATCATTCGCACATCATCATTTACTTCCAATGCTTTTTGATAAAGAACCAATTCAAAATCGATAACAGGAATTAATTCTCCTCGTGATTTTACAATTCCCTTAACAAATGAGGGTAAATGCGGTATGGGTGTAACTTCCTCATATTTATCAATTGATATAACATATTCCACAGGAATTCCATATTCCTCATTTCCAACTAAAAAAATGACTGATTTACTGCTCAATGACAAAAGTATTCCTCCTAAAAGAGCAGACTTAGATAAGTCTGCTCAAGCTTCATTATTCTCCAGCAACCTCTTGCACAATTGCAACAACCATTTCTGAAAGTTTCACCAATTCCTCAATTGGCATTCTTTCATTTGTTGTATGAATTTCTTCATATCCAACGGCAAGATTGACTGTTGGAATTCCAAAACCAGCAATTACGTTGGCATCGCTGCCTCCACCGCTTTGTTCTAACTTACAATCACGACCGATTTTTGCAGCAGCTCTCTTTGCCACTTCAACTACTTGGTCTCCATCGGAAAATTTAAAGCCTGGATACATTACTTGAACTTCGACATCAGCCTTGCCGCCCATTTCTTTAGCTGCTGCTTCAAATGCCTCTTTCATTTTCGCAACTTGGGCTTCCATTTTTTCAGGGACTAAAGAACGTGCTTCTGCAAGAATATCAACACGGTCACATACAATATTTGTTGCTTGTCCGCCTTCAAATCGGCCGATATTCGCTGTTGTTTCCTCATCAATCCTGCCTAATGGCATTCTGGATACAGCTTTTGCCGCAATGGAGATTGCGGAAATTCCTTTTTCAGGTGCAACCCCAGCATGTGCAGTTTTTCCATATAAGACAGCTTTAATTTTCGCTTGTGTTGGTGCAGCTACTACTACATTTCCAACTTTGCCGTCGCTATCTAAAGCGAAGCCATATTTCGCTTTCAATAAAGATGAGTCTAATGCTTTTGCCCCTACTAATCCAGATTCCTCACCTACCGTGATAATGAATTGAATAGTGCCATGTTCAATGTTTTGTTCTTTTAAAACACGGATTGATTCAAACATTGCTGCAAGACCTGCTTTATCATCTGCACCTAAAATAGTTGTACCGTCCGTTACAACATAGCCATCCTTAATGGAAGGTTTCACACCATTACCAGGTACTACCGTATCCATATGGGAAGTGAAGTAAATTATATCTGCAGAAGTGTTCGTACCTTTTAATGTACAGATTAAATTTCCGGCACCATGTCCTGTTTGAGAAGTGGTATCATCTTCAAATACTTCTACTCCAAGGTCTGTAAATTTCTTCTTCAGAACCTTTGCAATTTCTGCTTCATTTTTTGTTTCGGAATCAATTTGGACTAATTCCAAAAATTCATTTAGTAAACGCTCTTGATTAACCATTGAGTTACCTCCAACTATGTAATAAAATCTCGATATAAATATAGAAGCTTTAGTTAATTACTCCAATAGTATATCGCTAATTTCTCACATGGACAAATATTCTTTGCCGTAATCTTGCAATAGTTAAGCATGCATTCTTATCATATTATAAAGGAATATTTCCATGTTTCTTAAATGGTCTTTCCTCTTGTTTGTTGCGAAGCATTTCTAATGCTTGAACAAGTTTTATCCTTGTTTCGCGTGGATCTATTACATCATCTACCATCCCTTGTGAAGCAGCAATATACGGGTTGGCGAATTTCTCACGATACTCATTAATTTTCTGTTTTCTCGTTTCCTCAGGATTTTCACTGGCAGCAATTTCCTTAGCGAATATAATATTTGCTGCGCCCTCTGGCCCCATTACGGCAATTTCCGCGTTTGGCCATGCATATACGATATCTGCCCCAATCGATTTACTATTAAGTGCTACGTATGCCCCACCATATGCTTTTCTTAAAATAACCGTAATTTTTGGTACCGTTGCTTCTGAATAGGCATATAGAATCTTGGCACCGTGACGAATAATTCCTCCGTGTTCCTGTTTAATCCCTGGAAAAAATCCCGTTACATCCTCAAAGGTAATAATTGGTATATTGAATGAATCACAAAAACGAATAAAGCGCGATGCTTTATCAGATGAATCAATATCCAACCCCCCTGCCATAAATTTAGGCTGATTGCATACTAATCCAACTACTTCCCCTCGGATTCGTGCAAATCCTACCACGATATTTTTAGCAAATTCCCTATGCACTTCAAAGAAGGAATCTTCATCTACTACCTGATTAATGACAATACGCACATCATATGGACGAACGGCATCAAATGGTATCGAGTCCGTTAAATCAGGGCGATAGTCATCCCCTTCCCAAGAATGTTTATTCGCCTTCTCTTTACTATTTTGCGGTAAATAGCTTAACAATTTTCTTACCATCTGCAGTACATCTTCCTCCGAGCCGGCTCGAAAATGTGCGTTTCCGCTAATTGTGTTGTGTACCTTTGATCCCCCTAAATCCTCTGATGAAATTTTTTCACCCGTTACAGTTTCAATTACCTTCGGCCCTGTAATAAACATTTGACTTGTTTCATCCACCATAAATACAAAATCAGTAATCGCAGGGGAATAGACGGCTCCTCCAGCACAAGGCCCCATAATGACGGAAATTTGCGGGATTACTCCTGAGTAAATTGCATTTCGATAAAACACATGTCCATATCCATCCAGTGACACGACACCTTCTTGAATACGTGCCCCGCCTGAATCATTTAATCCGATAAATGGAGCACCGTTTTGGGCAGCTAAATCCATTACATTTGCAATTTTTTTGGCATGCATTTCCCCTAAAGCACCGCCAAAAACGGTAAAGTCCTGCGAAAACAAATAGATAGGACGACCATTAACTTTTGCATAGCCGGTCACCACACCATCTCCCGGACCTTTTACATCTTCAAGACCAAAATCATGTCCTCTATGTTCAATAAAGGCATTTAATTCTACAAAGGTACCAGGGTCGACCAATAACTCTATTCTCTCTCTGGCCGTTAATTTACCTTTTTGGTGTTGTTTATCAATCTTGTCATCTCCTCCCCCGAGTTCAATCTCTCTTTTCCGATCGTACAGCTGATTAATTTTCTCATATATATCCGGCATTGTTCTTCCCCCTTGTTGTGTTTCTAAAATCGATTATTTTCCTTAGTTCTTATCATAAAGTTCATATAAAACACCATGCCCCGATTTTGGATGCAGGAATGCAACCTTTGCTCCATGTGCGCCAGGTTTCGGTATATCTTGTATCATTTTCACACCATTTTCCTTTAATTCTCGAATTCGTAATTCAATATTACTAACACCGAATGCAATATGGTGTATCCCTTGACCCCGCGTTTCGAGAAATTTCGCTATTGCACTTGATTGACTCAAGGGTTCCAGTAATTCTAATCTTACATTTCCGACATCAATAAATGCTACTTTCACTTGTTCAGATTCAACATCCTCGATACCAAGACATTTCAATGAAAGCGTTTCCGTATAAAATGGCAGAATTTCCTCAATGGATTTAACCGCGATTCCAATATGATCTACATTCTTCATTTATTTACCCCCTTGCTGTAAACCATCTACCTTATATACTTAAACAGTAATTATCGAAAATCCTGCTGACTAAAGGATTTTCATAAAACTGCCCCATTTCGCTTCGAATAATGCTTGTCAGTTATTAATTTGCCCCCTAAAATAGTTATAAGGACGACAATAACAAGGAGTGATTTGAAATGCCAAAAAAGACTCAAAAGTTTGTAGTCTATTTGATGCTAATTGTTATAATTGCCTCCACGCTGTTAACAGGATTAGCTTACCTACTTTAGATAGATAAAAGACTCATGTTTTCGCATGAGTCTTTTTTGTAGTAAAAAACCCGGAAAAATCCGGGTTTTTTACACTTCTTCACAATATTTTTCAAATGTTTCTTGTAATTTATTCACAACAGACATTGGATCATGACCTTCAATTTCATGTCGTTCTACCATAGTACATAATTTACCATCTTTCAGTAAAGCGAAGGATGGTGAGGATGGTGGATATCCCACAAAGTAACTGCGTGCTTTTTCAGTAGCTTCCTTATCTTGACCTGCAAATACTGTTACCAAGTGGTCTGGTCGTTTATCATAATGTACAGCATGTGCTGCAGCAGGACGTGCAATACCGCCTGCACAACCGCAAACAGAATTTACTAAAACAAGAGTAGTGCCTTTTTGATTGAATGCTTCCTCTACTTCATCTGCTGTTTTTAATTCTTTATAGCCTGCAGTGACCGCTTCATCACGTGCTTGGCGTACAACATCATTCATAAATATATTAAAGTCCATGCTCACGCTTTTCGCTTCCTTTCCTATCATAACTCACCTTAATAATAACAGTTTTTTTATACGATTATCAAATGTTCTATCTTATTTTTGTTTTTTAAATGTTTAAGTTTTGCTAATAGGGGTATGATAATAATACATCTAGATCCATACCCCTAAACTCCCTAGATGTTTTTTTGGATAGCGTAAAAAGCGCTATCCCTTTTTATATTTCTGCAGTAAACAAATTATCTATTTTCAAAACTTGATTCATATTTTTGAAACAAAGCATCGACTGCATTTGATACGGTGATCGTTTCTTTCGCCACTGCATCTTGAATGAAAGGCAGATACTGCTTTATTTCATTATGCTGGAAAAAGGAATTTTCTAAGCGCTCACGTATCATAGCAAACAACCATTCTATTATTTGCGATTGCCGTCTTTCTGTAAAGGCCCCATTATTTTTTGTCTTCTCAATGAAGAGTGTTATTGTATTCCATACTTCCTGTATACCATCACCATATAAAGCTGAACAAGTATATGCCTTTGTTTCCCAACCCCTTGTTGCAGGCATTAAAAAGTGAAGAATTTGATTGTACTCCCGTTTCGTTTTTTCAGCCAATTTTTTGTTTTCTCCATCTGCTTTATTCACCACAATCGCATCCGCAAGCTCCATAATTCCTTTTTTCATTCCTTGCAGCTCATCACCTGCACCGGTGATAGCAAGGAGCAAAAAGAAATCAACCATTCCACGAACAATGACTTCGCTTTGCCCTACTCCAACTGTTTCCACCATGATAATATCATAGCCTGCTGCTTCACATGCAATGATGCTCTCCCTTGTTTTTCGATGAACTCCACCAAGTGTCCCGGTGGAAGGAGATGGCCTTATAAAAGCATTAGGATGTCTAGCTAATCTTTCCATCCTTGTTTTATCTCCTAAGATGCTTCCGCCACTAACCGTTGAGCTGGGATCTACAGCAAGTACGGCTACTTTATAACCTTTTTCACATAAAGAGAAGCCAAACTCTTCAATGAATGTGCTTTTTCCAGCACCAGGAACCCCCGTAATTCCTATTCTTATAGAAGGACATATATTGGGTAATAAGAGATGTAATAATTCCTGAGCTTTTTGATAATGCTGTCTGGCATTGCTTTCGATTAGGGTAATAGCTTTCGACAGCATTATCCGGTCACCGCTCATTACCTTGTCAGCCAAAACCTCTGTAGATATATCTGTGTCCATCACCTTTTGAAATTTCTTTTTTTTGTAAGATTGAAGACCATCATGCATCGAATGGACTCCCGGCATATACGAAGAAGAAAACGACTGATTATTTTCTGACCATTCTGGGCGATTTGTCCCTTCCATTTACTCCATCACTTCCTCATATCCCAAACGACGATATATCTCTTCAATAACTTTTTGTGCTGCAACTGGAATAACTGTTCCCGGGCCAAAAATAGCTACCGCTCCGTTTTCCTTTAAGAATGGATAATCCTGTGCAGGAATAACCCCCCCAATAACCACAATAATATCCTCTCTCCCGATTGCTTTCAGCTCTTTTATTAACTCTGGTAATAATGTCTTATGTCCTGCTGCTAAAGAGCTTACTCCAATAACATGAACATCATTTTCTGCTGCCTGTCTCGCTGTTTCTTCAGGTGTTTGGAACAAAGGACCGATATCAACATCAAATCCTAGATCCGCAAAAGCAGTAGCAATTATTTTCGCCCCACGGTCATGTCCATCCTGTCCCATCTTTGCAATTAAGATTCGTGGTCTTCTTCCTTCGTTTTCAAGAAATTGCTGAGTCATTTCCACAACCTCTTGAATTTCCTCTTCATTGGAATAATTCGAACCATAAACCCCTGAAACCGAACGAATTACAGCTTTATGCCTTCCCGATACCTTTTCAATTGCATCAGAAATTTCACCTAGAGTTGCACGTGCTCTTGCAGCAGCAACAGCCGCCTCCAATAAATTTTCTTTTCCATTTTTAACTGCTTCCGTAATAAATTGCAGTGTTCTTTGAACTTCCATTTCATTACGTGCAGCTTTTACACGCTCCAGCCTTTCAATCTGCTTTTGTCGAACGACTGCATTATCAATATTAAGAATATCAATCGGTTCTTCTTGCTCTAAACGATAACGATTCACTCCGATTATCGCCTCTTTTTTTGAATCAATAAAAGCTTGCCTTCTGGCGGCTGCTTCTTCAATCTTCATCTTCGGAAGCCCTGTTTCAATCGCCTTTGTCATCCCGCCTAGCGCTTCTATTTCATCAATATGCTGCCATGCTTTTTTCATCAGTTCATCTGTAAGAGATTCCACATAATAAGAACCTCCCCAAGGGTCAATTGTCTTTGTAATACCTGTTTCTTCTTGTAAATACAGCTGGGTATTTCGGGCAATACGCGCCGAAAAATCAGTTGGAAGAGCAATTGCTTCATCAAGTGCATTTGTATGAAGAGACTGGGTATGACCCATCGCAGCTGCGTGTGCCTCGACTAACGTACGAATGACATTGTTATAAGGATCTTGTTCTGTAAGACTCCACCCTGATGTTTGAGAGTGTGTTCTCAATGCAAGTGATTTAGGATTCTTCGGATCAAATTGTTTCATTAAATGTGCCCAGATTCTCCTAGCTGCCCTCATTTTTGCTACTTCCATAAAATAATTCATGCCAATTGCCCAAAAAAAGGATAATCTTGGAGCAAAGGAATCAATATCGATACCTGCTTTCAATCCTGTTCGTACATATTCAAGACCATCTGCAAGTGTGTAAGCTAATTCAATATCAGCAGGTGCACCTGCTTCCTGCATGTGATAACCGGAAATAGATATACTATTAAATTTTGGCATTTTTTGCGATGTATACTGAAAAATATCGGCGATAATCCTCATCGACATTTCAGGGGGATAAATATACGTGTTACGAACCATATATTCTTTTAAAATATCATTTTGGATGGTACCTGACAGTTGTTCTGTACTTACACCCTGTTCCTCAGCTGTAACGATATAAAAAGCCATAATTGGTAAAACTGCACCATTCATAGTCATGGATACAGACATTTGCTCTAATGGAATACCCTCAAATAATATCTTCATATCTTCTACAGAATCAATGGCAACACCAGCCTTTCCAACATCCCCCGTTACCCTTGGGTGATCAGAATCATAACCGCGGTGAGTTGCTAAATCAAAGGCTACAGATAATCCTTTTTGTCCCATTGCCAAGTTTCTGCGATAAAAGGCATTACTTTCCTCCGCTGTAGAAAAACCAGCATATTGTCTTACTGTCCACGGCCGATTTATATACATGGTTGGGTATGGGCCTCTTGTAAAAGGTTCAAGTCCTGGAAGATCTTGAAGATGGGTATATCCTTTTAAATCTTCGTTTGTATATATAGGTTTAATCTTAATTTTTTCATTTGTCATATATTCATGAGAATGGTAATTTGTTTGTGAATTGTTTTCTTTTGTTTCCACATCTTTTAAACTATGGAAAGGATGGATATCCTGAAAATTTGGCTTCATCGCTGGGTTACACCTCCCATAAATTCAATAATGAAGTGATTTTTTGTACCATATTTTGATGTAAGTAAATGGAATCTGAGATTCCTCTTTTACAGTAGCTATCCATCTGCTCCCTAGTGAATTTTCCAGAAATATCTATCTTAATAGCGGGATAATTTTCTTGAACCCATTCTCCTATTTTCATTGCGTAGTCTTTGTACATATCATCAGTACCGCAAATACAATAGTACGGAAACTTTGTAGTCGAAATAAATTCCTTTATCTCTTCGAAACTTCTGAAATTATGGCCCCAATCTGTTGTGATTCCGCCAGTAGCCAAAACACCTGTAACAAAATCTGCTCTTGATTTATAATCCTTTAATTCACCTAAACAAATTAACCCTGCACATAATTTTTTTCCTTGTAATTTCATCTCATGCGCTCGTTCGCGCAAATTTTCGAAAGCTTGAGCTATTCTAACCGAAGTAATAGGAATAATAGTACCACCTGTTTTTTCATTCTTTGTGTTAGTATACGAAATTTGTTCTGATGGATTCGCATATACATTGGCCCCAATAACGGAATGCTTTCTAGTTTCTACATCCAAAAGTCGTTTATTTAATACTTGATTGATGTCATTTTGAATCCAACCTGATTTCAACCCTTCTACTATTCCACCTAATGCATCAATTTTTTGAAATAGTTCCCATGCCTTTTCTACTAATTCGTTTGTCAATGACTCTATATAATAGGATCCGCCTGCCGGATCTACGATTCTTTTTAAATGTGCTTCCTCTTGTAATATAAGTTGAGTATTTCTTGCAATCCGTGCCGAAAACTCTCCATTCTCATGGAATATTTCATCATATGGTGAAACATGCAAATAATCAATTCCTCCTATAATAGCAGAAAAGGCTTCATTTCCAGAACGAAGCATATTCACATAAGGATCTAACACCGTTTTCGTAAAAGTTGAGGTTTCCGCGCTTACAACTACACGATCCTCATAAGGAGATATTCCATATGCCCTTGCCACCGTTGTCCATAATGCTCGAAAAGCCCTTAATTTTGCAACTTCCATAAAAAAATTTCCGCCAATTCCAAAATGGAAAACGAGCTTTTTAGCCACTTGACTTGGCTCCCAATCTTTATTTCTCATATGCTCGATATAAAATATAGCCTCTGCTAATGCAAGTGCTAATTCTTGCACGGCATTTGCTCCACCATTATGAAACGGGGTTGTATCTATTAAAATAGTTTTGATATTGGGTAATTCACGGTGTGCCCGTAATACTTGTAAACTCCAGTTTTCTAATATTGGAGGACTATCTGCTTCAAGTTTTCCTTGATGCAGATTACATGAAATCAAATCCATAGCAATAATTCCAAAAGAATGAGACTGTTCCACTTCTAATGCCTTCTTCAGCAGTAAGTGGAAATGATGTTTTGTTAATAAAAAATAGGGAACATTTTGATTATTTAGTTCAGAGAAATTCACATCGTCTACATTTTCCAAATAATCAACGTCAAATGAAAGCGAATCCTGGCCATTTTCCAACGCCCTTTTTAATATTTTTTTTACCTCTGCCCAATCCTGTCTCTTGATTTTCTGTGCAATCCTCCATGTTTTAGGTTGATCTCCTGGTGAGTCAAAACCACGTATTCGTAATCGGGAACCTGAATATTGATCAATATTAGTGAAATCTAAGTCTTCACTGGAATACAAAGGTTTTAACCTTATATTTTCATATGTGTTGCTATAGAGTGCATCCATTGATTTGTTTTTCAATGAATTATTTACCGCAGTCATCCATTCATCCATCGAGTAAGTTGGGAATGATTGCTGCTTGAGATCTTTATGGTTGGTTGACAAGCTGTTATACCCCCTTAACCAGGTCGGTTATGTAACCGATTTCAATTACCTGAATATAAAATTCAGTTAGAATATACCTAATATTATTTTAGTATATAAATGCAATAGATTCCATCCACATCCAAGAAAATTTTAAATAATAATGGATGTTTAAAAAAAACCGCTGTTTATACTAACGGGTTCTGTTCGCACTATTCGTTGATAAAGTCAACGACAACTCGGTTAATTTACAAACAAAGAAAATAAAAATGCATGAAAAAACAAAATCGACTCAAATTTTAAATCGAGTCGGTTTCCTATTTTATTCTCTTTAATTGAAGCTTGTTTAATTAAAAGCACAGTTTACTCCACAATCACGCCAAATTGCTTAGTTTTTTTATTTAAGAATTAACTCCTGGCAGATGTTGTTGTTTCTCCCACTTTTCCTTCTTGCCCATTCAAAAACCTTCGAATCGGAATATTTGTGTATATGAATAAACCGAAAATCAAAATATTGAAAAACCACCTGACCTGTTAGATTAAGTGTAAACCGTCACAGACTCTTTATTTCTACTTTAGCACCTATTTAAACAGAACAGTAAAAAATTCAAATCATTCAATAAAAAAGCACAGTGAATCAATCACTGTGCTTTTTTTTAATGAAATTTCAAAGTTATTTAACGTGAGAAATAAAGTGCGAATTTTGTTTTTGTACTTCAAAACAGAACCCGTTATGTTTAGACAGTTTTTCCATTAGTATACGGATGTATTTTCTTTTGATATGTTTTCTAATATGGCTTTTACCCTTTGCAGGAAACGGCCGCATACTAATCCGTCTAGCACCCGATGGTCTAGTGACATACAAAGATTTACCATATCGCGTACTGCAATCATCCCATTATTCATCACAACAGGGCGTTTCACAATGGATTCGACTTGGAGAATCGCTGCCTGCGGATAATTGATGATTCCCATTGATTGGACAGATCCAAAAGAACCAGTGTTATTTACAGTAAATGTTCCGCCTTGCATATCCTCTGATTTTAGAGTACCAGTTCGAACTTTATTTGCTAAATCAACTATTTCACGTGCAATACCCTTGATAGACTTATCATCTGCATTTTTGATAACTGGAACAAATAGTGCATCTTCTGTTGCAACCGCAATGGAGATATTAATATCTTTCTTTTGAATAATTTTATCCCCAGCCCACATAGAATTAATTTGCGGAAATTCTTTTAGAGCTTGTGCCACTGCTTTTACAAAGAAAGCAAAATAAGTGATATTAAATCCTTCACGTTTTTTGAATTCGTTCTTAATAGAATCACGATATTCCACGAGATTTGTTGCATCCACTTCCATCATAGTCCATGCATGTGGAGCTTCATGTTTACTACGCAGCATATTTGCAGCAATTGCTTTTCTAACACCTGTTACTGGGATTTCAATATCTCCAGGAATTACAGGAATATTTGGAGCAGAAGCTGGTGCAGCAGGTTTTCCAGACTGTACAACTGGTTCAGGTTTTACTGCTGCTGGCTCTGGCGCATTTTGCGCTTTCTCTTCAGGAATAGACCCCGATTCGATGATGTTCAATAAGTCCTTTCTGGTGATGCGTCCTTCCTTCCCAGTTCCTTTTACTTGTGAAAGGTCAATATTATGCTCTTGTGATAATTTTAAAACGGCAGGAGAATATCGTATTTTCCCTGATGAATTAGCTGGATTCTCCATTGCTGGGGCAGATGCCTCTTCTTTTTTTGGAGTCTCCATTGCTGGCGTACCCTTATCTTCTGCGCCTTCCACTTCCATGGTACAAATAATCTCTCCTACAGCTAATGTATCCCCTTCTGAAGCGATCAATTCTTTGATAACACCGGTAAAAGAAGATGGAACTTCCGCATTCACTTTATCGGTCATTACCTCAGCAATAGGATCATATTTATTCACTTTATCACCAGGAGATACAAGCCATTTGCTTATGGTACCTTCCGTTACACTTTCCCCTAATTGAGGCATTGTAATGTTTTCGATTGCCATATAGTTGACCTCCTTCTATTAAAATTCCGCAAGCTCACGCATTGCTTTTTCAACCTTATCAGGATTTACCATAAAATATTTCTCCATTGTAGGAGCATATGGCATAGCAGGTACGTCCGGACCAGCAAGGCGCATAATTGGCGCATCAAGGTCAAATAAACAATTTTCTGCAATAATAGCAGAAACCTCACTCATTATACTTCCTTCCTTTGTATCTTCCGTTAAAAGAAGAACTTTACCTGTTTTCGAAGCAGCTTCGATAATTGCTTCCTTATCAAGCGGATAGACAGTACGTAAATCTAAAATATGTGCTTCTATCCCATCCTGAGCTAGACGTTCCGCCGCCTGCAGGGCAAAATGTACACAAAGCCCATATGTAATAACCGTAATATCCTCGCCTTTTCGTTTTACATCTGCTTTGCCAATTGGCAACACATAATCATCTTCGGGAACTTCTCCTTTGATAAGACGATAAGCCCTCTTATGTTCAAAGAATAGGACCGGGTCCTCGTCACGAATAGCAGCTTTTAGCAAGCCTTTTACATCATATGGTGTAGATGGCATCACAATTTTCAACCCTGGTTGATTTGCAAACACAGCCTCAACAGATTGTGAATGATAGAGAGCACCATGGACTCCACCGCCATATGGAGCCCGAATTACGATAGGACAGTTCCAATCATTATTGGAACGATAACGTATTTTCGCGGCTTCTGATATAATTTGGTTAACGGCGGGCATAATAAAATCAGCAAATTGCATTTCAGCAATTGGTCTCATGCCATACATAGCAGCACCAATTCCAACCCCAGCGATTGCAGATTCAGCTAAAGGTGTATCAAGAACCCGATCCTCTCCAAATTGTTCATACAAGCCTTGTGTCGCCTTAAATACACCACCTTTTTTACCTACATCCTCACCTAATACAAATACTTTAGGATCGCGTTCCATTTCTTCGCGAATAGCCATTGTTACTGCATCAATATATGAAATTACTGGCATTCCATTTCCCTCCAGTTCAGCCTTATTTATTTTGAGCGTAAACGAATTTCAAAGCTGTTTCCGGATCAGCATAAGGTGCATTTTCCGCATAATCCGTTGCTTCATTTACGATTTTCATGACACGATTATTAATTTCTTTTTCTAACTCTTCATTCATAACGCCAACTTCTTTTAAATAGGCTGCAAAAGTGAAGATAGAATCTTTTTCTTTAGCCGCATCCACCTCTTCTTTCGAGCGATAAGCACGATCATCATCATCCGAGGAATGAGCTGTAAGTCTATAAGATACCGTTTCGATTAAAGTTGGTCCTTCCCCTCTTCTGCCACGGTCTGCAGCTTCCTTAACTGCTTTATATACTTCTAAAGGATCATTCCCATCCACTGTTACACCCGGCATACCATAACCAATAGCACGATCCGAAACCTTTTCACAAGCTAATTGCTTTTCAATCGGAACAGAAATTGCGTATTTATTATTCTCACACATAAAGATTACTGGTAATTTATGAACCCCTGCGAAATTGGCACCCTCATGAAAATCACCTTGATTGGATGATCCTTCTCCAAATGTTACAAAGGTCACAAGATCTTTATTCTCCATTTTACCAGCTAATGCAATTCCAACAGCATGTGGAACTTGCGTTGTAACCGGTGATGATCCTGTTACGATTCGATTTTTCTTTTGACCGAAGTGCCCAGGCATTTGTCTTCCGCCCGAATTTGGATCCTCTGCTTTCGCAAAACCAGATAACATTACTTCGGTTGGGGTCATTCCAAATGTTAAAACAACCCCTAGATCACGATAATACGGCAAAACATAATCCTTCTCACGATCCAATGCGAATGCTGCTCCAACTTGTGCTGCTTCTTGCCCTTGGCAAGAAATAACAAAAGGGATTTTTCCAGAACGATTTAATAACCACATACGTTCGTCAATACGTCTTGCCATAAGCATTGTCTCATACATTTCTAACACCTTTTCATCACTTAACCCTAGTGCTTGATGACGATTTTCAGCCACTTTGCTACCTCCTATTTATAAAAAATTTAGTCTTTATTCTTTATATTAGCTCCAGCGCCTATCGGCTAGCTGATTTCTCCGTCTCCTCCCTACGATAAGTCAACATCAGCTCGTGCACTTCCTCGCTGTGTTTCCTTTATCTCAGTCGAAGACTACGAAATCCGTACGCCGATAATCAAGGCGCATTCGCTTTTCTTAACCATGTATTGCTTTTCCATCAACTGCTAAGGCAGCCTCTCCAATTGCCTCACTTAATGTAGGATGAGGATGGATGGTATGTGCAATCTCCCATGGTGTTGCATCGAGAACACGGGCCAGCCCTGCCTCAGAAATCATATCTGTTACATGTGGACCTATCATATGTACACCTAGGACATCATTTGTGTTCTTATCAGCAATGATTTTCACGAAGCCATCCGCTTCCCCATAGACAAGAGCTTTTCCAATAGCTCTAAAAGAAAATTTCCCAACCTTCACATTATATCCTTTTTGTGTTGCTTCATCTTCTGTTATGCCTACGCTAGCGATTTCGGGGTTACTATAAATACACTTTGAAATAAGTGTGTAATCAATTGGTGAAGGTTTTTTACCGGCAATATGCTCAACAGCTACAATCCCCTCATGGGAAGCAACATGTGCAAGCTGTAAACCGCCGATAACATCACCAATTGCATAAATATGAGATTCCTTTGTTTGATAATATTCATTTACTTGGATAAATCCTTTTTCAACAACTATTTCCGTATTTTGCAATCCAATATTTTCTGTATTTGCTGCACGTCCTACAGAAACAAGAAGTTTTTCAGCAGTAAATTCCTTCTTTTCCCCATTCCATTCAGCACTAATCGTTACCATATCATTTTCCTTTTGAAGTGTTTCAGAAAGAACTTTTGCACCAGTAACAATATTAACTCCTTTTTTCTTCATTAAACGCTGAATTTCCTTGGATATATCTTTATCTTCTGTTGGAACTATTCGATCTGCATATTCAATTACTGTTACATCAACACCAAAATCGGAAAGCATAGAAGCCCACTCAATTCCAATCACTCCACCGCCTACAATTACAATAGACTTCGGCAATTTCTTAAGTTCTAACGCCTCATCCGAAGATAGAACAAACTCTCCGTCAATATCTAAGCCTGGTAAAGATTTTGGTCTTGATCCTGTTGCAATAATGACATTTTTCGGAATCAGCATTTCATTTTCTTCACCTGTTTTCAATTCAACTGAGATAGTTCCAGGCATCGGAGAAAAAATAGATGGTCCTAATATTGTTCCTGTTCCCTCAAATACATCTATCTTTCCTTGCTTCATTAAATGTTGGACACCTTTATGAAGAGTTTCCACTATTCCATTTTTTCTCTCTTGAACACGATTGAAGTTTAGCGAAACATCGCTGGTCACTACTCCGAACTCGTCGCCGCGTTTCGTTGTTTTATATACCTCAGCACTTCTAAGCAATGCTTTACTCGGGATACATCCACGATGAAGGCATGTACCTCCGAGTTTACCTTTTTCTACTATCGCTGTCTTTAAACCTAATTGTGAAGCTCGGATTGCCGCTACATAGCCGCCAGTTCCGCCTCCTAATATGACTAAATCATATTCTCTTGCCAATATGGTGAACCTCCTTATCGTATGGTTTTCTCTAATACTCCTGGGTATTCTTTTGCACTTTCTTCTCCAATAAGAACCCTTAAAGCCCCTTCTGCAAGTGCTTGAAGCTCATTTTCTCCAGGATAAATTATAACATCTGCAATCCAGCTAACATAATCACTAATAGATTGTACAAAAGATTTCCCATATGCTAAACCGCCAGTAAGTACGATTGCATCAACTTTCCCCTTTAATACTGCACTTGCTGACCCAATTTCTTTCGCCACTTGATATGCCATCGCATCATAAATGAGCTTTGCATATTCGTCGCCTTCTGCAATCATTTCTTCCACCTTAACAGCATCGTTTGTACCCAAATATCCAACTAGACCACCTTGGCCAACTAATTTCTTCGTCAATTCATTGCGATAATACTCACCAGAATAACAAAGGTCAATAAGATCTCCTGCTGGAACTGTACCTGCTCTTTCCGGACTAAACGGACCTTCGCCATTAAGTCCGTTGTTAACATCGATTACCCTTCCATTTTTATGGACGCCTACAGTAATTCCACCACCCATATGGACAATAATCAAATGGAGCTGATCATACCTTTTCCCCAGTTGTTTAGCCACTTTTCTAGCGACTGCCTTTTGATTTAAAGCATGAAAGATACTTTTTCTTTCAATAAGAGAAAAGCCAGATATTCTAGCCAGGGGTTCCAATTCATCTACTACAACTGGATCCACTATAAAGGATGGGATGTTTAATCCTTTAGCTATTTCGAAAGCAATAATTCCCCCAAGATTAGAAGCATGTTGTCCCGAATATCCAATCCGCAAGTCTTCAAGCATTGCCTCATTTACAGAATAGGTACCGCCTTCAATAGGACGAAGTAATCCTCCTCGTCCACATACAGCACTCAGTTTTGAAATATTAATGCCTTCTTCATCTAATGTCTCTAATATTGTCTGTTTGCGGAATTCATATTGATCAATTACATTTTCAAACTGTTGAATTTCCTCTGTTTTATGCCGGATTGTTTTTTCTAAAATAGGATGTTCATTCTCGAAAATACCTATTTTAGTGGAAGTAGATCCTGGGTTTATAACAAGTATTCTAAAATTGGCAACTAATAACGACATTGTTACCTCCAATTGATGTGCTTTCTAGTATTTAGAAGTTAACGGTTAGATTATAAAAATACAGAGTAGGTCTGATTCTTTCTATATAGATCTCCATTCAACATCAGATTAAAAACTAACATATATCCTTATGCTAGGAACGAAACGCCTCACTTATAGCCATTAAAGGTCTCAAGGCTTTTATGCCAAAACCACGAAGAGAAGCTAGAAGTGAGGCGCTTTATCTACTAATTATGCACGATTACTTAAGATATGGCGGTTATTCAATAAGAACTGGCTTCTAGACTTGGAAACTTTTGCAATTCTTTCCTCAGCCATGCGATCTGCAGCTACATAGGTTGGAATTCCATCGCGCTTAGAAATTTCGATTATTTTTTCAATGCTATTATAAATACCTTCAACCTTTTTCATTGCACGGTCACGGTTATATCCATAAAGTTCGTCTGCGACATTGATAACTCCACCAGCATTGATAACAAAATCCGGTGCATAGACGATACCCATTTCATGAATTAAATCACCGTGGCGAGTCTCCTTTAATTGATTATTAGCAGATCCTGCAATAACTTTAGCCTTTAATTGTGGAATTGTATCATCATTTATAATTGCTCCAAGTGCACAAGGTGCAAAAATATCACAATCCACACTGTAAATATCGTTAGGGTCCACTGCTACAGCACCAAACTGTTCTACTGCACGACTTACTGCTTCCTTATTAATGTCGGTCACAATTAATTTTGCACCTTCCTCATGTAAATAACGGCACATTTCAAAAGCAACGTTTCCTACACCTTGTACTGCCACAGTAAGTCCTTCTAGTGAGTCATTTCCAAATGCTTCTTTAGCTGCAGCCTTCATTCCAACATAGCAGCCATAAGCTGTAACCGGTGAAGGATTTCCAGAAGAACCAAATGCAGGTGAAATACCAGTAACGAAATTTGTTTCTTCATGAATTAGGTCCATATCTGCTACGGTTGTACCAACATCTTCAGCTGTTATATATCGTCCATTTAAACCTTGAATAAAACGTCCAAATGCACGGAACATTTCTTCGTTTTTGTCTTTTTTTGGATCACCGATAATTACTGTCTTGCCTCCACCAAGGTTTAACCCAGCAGCAGCATTTTTATATGTCATTCCGCGCGCTAACCGAAGCGCATCCTCGATTGCAGCCTCTTCAGACTCATACGTCCACATTCTAGTACCACCAAGAGCTGGTCCAAGTGTTGTATCATGAATGGCAATAATTGCTTTTAATCCTGATTGTTCATCTTGACAGAATAATAATTGCTCATAATCATATTTTCCCATGTATTCAAAAATTTTCATTGTTCATTCCCCTTTACAAATTTTTAGTTGTACAAATGGCCAACGCAAGTGAATAAAGTTTGCTTTTTGCACTATCAGACCGTGATGTTAACACGATTGGTGCAGTCGCTCCTGCTATCATAGCACCTACTTGCGCCTTCGCAAAATAAATTAATGACTTATAAAGTACATTACCTGTTTCAATATTAGGAACGAGAAGTATGTCAGCTAATCCTGCCACATCATTTTCAATCCCTTTATGTCTGGCAGCTTCTTCTGAGATTGCAATATCAAGTGCCAGCGGTCCTTCAATCCGACAACCGCTTATCTTTCCATTTCTATTCATTTCACTTAATGCAGCTGCATCAACCGTTGCTTGCATACTTGGATTGACCAATTCCACCGCAGCTAAAGCGGCTACCTTTGGACAATGAATCCCGATAGCATGTGCAAGCTGTAGTGCATTTTGAACGATTTGTTCCTTCTGATCGAGATTTGGTGCAATATTCATAGCAGCATCCGTTAAAAGAATAAACCGTTCATAGCTTGGAACTTTAAAAACAGCAATATGTGATAGAACTTTATCCGTCCTTAATCCATACTCTCTATTTAATACTGCTTTTAATATTGTAGCTGTCGCAACATTTCCTTTCATTAATACGGTAGCCTCATTATTTTTGACTGCCTTGACAGCTTGTGTACATGCCTCCTCAGGCGAATGGACATGTTTTATAATAATATCGTTATTCTCCAAAAGATGGGGTGCGTACTCACTTAAAAGTAAATGAATTTGATTTGAGTCACCAAACAAGATAAACTTCCCTAATTTTTTTTGGTGGGCTAATGAAACTGCCTCCAGCACCTCGATATCTTCAGCGACTGCCACTGCCACTGTGGCCTTTCCATTTTGGGTTGCTGTATTTACTAATTGGTCTAAATCCATTCCTGCTGCTTCAACCCCTTTTTGTTCATTTTTAACAACACTTATTATAATGCAATTATCGTACCAACTTCATTTTTTTATGTCTATTCTAAATAAATTCCTTTTAACATCAGGTTCTTCTGAAAAAAATTCCATAAATAGAACACTAACTACCCTTCTTAAAACCACGCAATAATTTTCATACCATGCAAATTATTGCGTGCTATTGTTTGCAAGGTCATATTTATCTAATTTGTAGTAAAGATTTCTTAGTGAAATACCTAATTGTTTTGCAGTTGCAGTCTTGTTTCCATGATTGTTTTCCAGTGTTTCTTTTATAACTTGGCTTTCAAAATCCTCGACCATCCTTGTCAAATCCTTATTTTTTACGTGAATATTGGAAGAGGATGTATGTATACTTGATTCAGAAGATAAAAACCCTAAATGTTTCACATCAATATTAATTTCGCTATAATCCATGAAAATAATAGCACGTCCCAAAATATTCTCCAGTTCTCGCACATTACCTGGCCAATTATAATTCATTAAAACCTTCATAGCCGCTGAAGTAACGCCTTCTACATTTCTCCCGTAATCACGATTAATTTTTTGGATGAGACGCTCACATAAAAAAGGAATTTCCTTCTTTCTATTTCTTAATGGCGGTATTTGAATAGGCATACGATTTAGACGATAATATAAATCTTCTCGGAAAGAGCCATTCGCAATCGCTTTTTCTAAATTAACATGTGTGGCAGCGATGATTCTTACATTTATTGGTATAGGTTTTGTCCCGCCAACGCGTATTATCTCATTTTCTTGTAAAACACGTAACAATTTTGCTTGAGTGTTAATACTCAGCTCACCTATTTCATCCAAAAAGATGCTGCCGTTATTAGCTTCTTCGAACAACCCTTTTTTACCGCCTCTTTTGGCTCCAGAAAAAGCACCTTCCTCATACCCAAATAATTCGCTCTCCAACAACGATTCTGAAATTGCTGCACAGTTCACCCGAACAAACTTATTGTATCTTCGGTCACTGGCATTATGTATGGCATGTGCAAACAGTTCTTTCCCTGTCCCAGACTCCCCTCGCAAAAGAATGGTAACTGGGGTCTTTGCTGCTAACTTTGCTTGTTCCACAGAAATATTCATTTCTTCCGAATGGCTAATAATATCCACAAAAGTATATTTCGCTTCTAACGTTCGAATAATTTGCCTTGCAAGGTGAAGCTCTTTCGTCAATGATTGTATTT
>Ga0224736_1052_pt1 | contig 31615 bp, 30 predicted proteins | sample IA12soil_MG_GH6A_FD_161628 | JGI IMG/M metagenome (GOLD analysis project Ga0224736, IMG submission 161628) | Enriched cells from agricultural soil in Iowa, United States - IA12soil_MG_GH6A(-) | ecosystem: Environmental > Terrestrial > Soil > Agricultural land | place: USA: Iowa | collected 2017-05-08
ACTGATTTTTTATAATTAATTGTGATGGTTGATGTTACGGGGGGTCTCTTATTATGTACATCATAGCGGTTGGTTTAAATTATAAAACAGCCCCTGTGGAAATTCGGGAACGACTTTCCTTTAATGAGGAAGAATTACAATCTGCAATGACAGCCTTGAAGAACAAAAAAAGTATCTTAGAGAATGTCATTGTTTCTACTTGTAATCGGACAGAAGTCTATGCTGTTGTCGACCAGTTACATACCGGCCGATATTACATAAAGGATTTCCTAGCCGAATGGTTTCGCATGGATAAAGATGAGTTTTCACCATACTTATTTATATATGAACAGGACGGGGCAATTGAGCATCTGTTTAAAGTGATATGCGGATTAAATTCAATGGTATTAGGAGAAACGCAAATTCTTGGACAAGTTCGCAATAGCTTTTTAACTGGACAAGAAGCAGGCTCGACTGGGACTATATTTAATCATCTTTTTAAAGAAGCAATAACGCTTGCCAAAAAGGGTCATTCCGAGACAGAGATTGGCTCCAATGCGGTTTCTGTCAGTTATGCCGCGGTAGAACTTGCAAAGAAAATATTTGGCGATTTAAAAGATAAGCACGTTCTTATTGTTGGAGCGGGTAAAATGGGCGAACTAGCAATCGAAAATCTTCATGGCAGTGGAGCAACGAACATAACGGTTATTAACCGAACGTTTGAAAAGGCACAAAATCTTGCAGAGCGTTTCAACGGCACGGCTAAGTCTCTCCAGGAAATGCAATGCGCTCTTGTAGAAGCTGATATTTTGATTAGTTCCACTGGTTCAAAAGATTATGTCATTACCAAAGAAATGATGGATTCTGTTAACAAAATGCGCAAGAACAAACCACTGTTTATGGTGGATATTGCTGTTCCAAGGGATCTTGATCCGCAAATTTCTGAGGCTGAGAATATATTCCTATACGATATAGATGATTTAGAAGGAATTGTTGAAGCAAATCTTGCAGAACGGAAAAAAGCAGCGGAAAAGATTATGATGATGATTGAAGCGGAAATTGTACATTTCAATCAATGGGTTAACATGCTTGGGGTAGTTCCAGTTATAACTGCCTTAAGGGAAAAAGCGTTGGCAATTCAATCTGAAACGTTGAAAAGCATAGAAAGAAAAATGCCTAACTTAACGGAACGTGATAAAAAGATATTGAGCAAACATACGAAAAGTATTGTCAATCAACTTTTGAAAGACCCAATTACGCAAGCAAAGGAAATTGCTGCTGAACCAAATGCTCAACAACAGCTTGCGTTATTCAAAAGAATCTTTAATATTCAAGATCCAGCATTGGAAACTGAGAATACTTTACTTGCTGAGAATACGCCTCTTAAGCTAAGTCAACATCCTTCACCCGCAATTATTCAAAGGTGAAAGCTATGTTTGAAATCATGATGACTAGATTGCATGAGGGCATGATTATTCTTTATGCGGTAAGTATCTTACTTTACTTTATTGATTTCTTACAACAAAATCGGAAGGCAAACCAATTTGCCTTCTGGTTACTTTCAATTGTTTGGGTACTTCAAACAATTTTTTTGTTTCTGTATATCATCCATACGAAGCGATTTCCGGTCCTCACAATATTTGAAGGACTCTATTTCTATGCATGGGTACTGCTAACTCTATCCATTGTCATTAATCGCTTATTACGTGTAGATTTTACGGTGTTTTTTATCAATATAATTGGGTTTATTATTATGGCCATTCACACATTTGCTCCAGTTCAAATGCCTACGGAAACAATGAGTGAAAGGCTTATTTCTGAATTATTGCTTATACATATTACAATGGCAATACTCTCTTATGTTGCATTCTCTCTTTCTTTTGTATTTTCAGCACTATATTTACTTCAATATAAGCTATTGAAAGAGAAGAAATGGGGACATAGGTTATGGCGTTTAAATGATCTGGCAAAACTAGAGAAAATGTCCTATATTCTAAATTTAGTTGGTGTACCAATGCTATTATTAAGTTTAATCTTAGGACTTCAATGGGCGCTAATAAAATTACATCATTTTCATTGGTATGATTCAAAAATTATTGGCTCCTTTATTCTATTAATCATTTACAGCATAATCATCTATTTTCATGAAAGAAAAAATATGTTTGGCAAAAATTTAGCATATTTAAATGTTGCGGCGTTTCTTATTGTATTAATTAACTTTTTCTTAGTTAGCAGATTGTCAGCTTTTCATTTTTGGTATTCTTAGGGAGGAACAATGATGAGAAAAATTATTATCGGTTCAAGGCGAAGCAAACTTGCTTTGACGCAAACCAATTGGGTTGCGGACCAATTAAAAAAACTGGGGGTTCCTTTTGAATTTGAAGTGAAGGAAATCGTTACGAAAGGTGACCAAATATTAGACGTTACGTTATCAAAAGTCGGCGGGAAAGGACTTTTTGTAAAAGAAATTGAGCAAGCAATGCTAAATAAAGATATCGATATGGCAGTACATAGTATGAAGGATATGCCGGCAATTCTACCGGAAGGACTTACAATAGGATGTATTCCGAACCGTGAGGATCATCGCGATGTGCTTATTTCGAAAGATTATATGACTCTAAGAGATTTACCTAAAGGTGCGGTAATTGGAACAAGCAGTTTGCGAAGAGGTGCTCAAATTTTAGCAGAGCGTCCAGACCTTGAAATTAAGTGGATACGCGGAAATATTGATACCAGACTTGAAAAGCTTAAAACAGATGACTACGATGCCATTATTTTGGCAGCGGCAGGCTTATCCAGAATGGGCTGGAGTACTGATGTCGTTACAGAATATTTGGATCCGGAGATTTGTTTGCCTGCTGTTGGGCAGGGAGCACTTTCTATTGAGTGTCGTGCAGATGATCAAGAGCTACTAGAACAACTGGCGAAATTAAATTCAAATGAAACAGCTATTACAGTGACCGCTGAACGGGCATTTCTTCATAAAATGGAGGGCGGTTGTCAGGTACCGGTTGCCGGTTTTGCAAAGCTATTTGATAACCAAAGTATTTCTTTAACTGGATTAGTTGCTTCACCAGATGGAAAAACAATCTATAAAGAAACAGCTATCGGAGATGATCCTATCAAGTTAGGTGAAAAGGTAGCGGATATGTTAATTGCACAAGGCGCCAAATCATTGATTGATCAGGTAAAAAAGGAGCTTGATCCATCATGATTCCTTTACCGCTAAAGGGAAAAAAAGTATTTATACCTCGCAGCGGTAAACAAGGGAAGGATTTAAGCGAAAAGATTGGGAAATTAGGAGGAGAACCTTATTTAATACCTCTTATTGCATTTCGTGAAGGGAAGGATCCCCGAGGAAGAGAATACTTAAATAATTTAAACCAGTATGACTGGGTTATTTTTACTAGTCAGAATGGGGTTGAATTCTTTTTTCAGCATCTTGCTGATCAAAATATCTTTCTTTCTCCTAAAACGAAAATTGCTGCTGTGGGTGATAAGACAAAAGAGAGTTTAGAAAGACATCATATCAAAGTATCTTTTGTTCCCACATTATTTTCAGCAGATGATTTTGCCAAGGAGTTTCGAGACGCTAATACACATGCAAAGAAAGTATTAATTCCTAAAGGGAATCTTGCTAGGGACACAATCGCGCAATCTTTAAAGTCGGAGCATTGGCTTGTGGATGAGTGGATAATATATGATACTATTTTTCCTGTAGAAAGTAGAAAAAGACTAGCATCCTTACTTGAACATATTCAACTGGATTTTGCGTTATTTACAAGTCCGTCAACTGTACGCCATTTTATGGAGATTGCAAAGGAACCAAAGCTTTTAAATAAAGTAAAAAGGATTGAGTTCATTAGTATCGGACCAGTTACGAAGAAAGCAATCGAAGAATATGGGTGGACCGTTTCAACAAGTCCTGAAAGCTATACGGTTGATGATATGATTGATTGCTTATGTAAATTAAACATGAAACGGGAGGAAATATAAATGAAAGACTTGCAGTTTAAACGTCACAGAAGATTGCGCACCTCAGCAAATATGAGAGCATTAGTTCGTGAAACACAATTACATGTAGACGATCTTATTTATCCAATCTTTGTGGTTGAAGGTAAAAATATAAAAACAGAAGTACCATCTATGCCAGGTGTGGATCAAGTTTCTTTAGATAACTTAAAAATGGAAATGGATGAAGTAGTATCTCTTGGCATTAAATCAGTTTTATTATTTGGTATACCTGTGGAGAAGGATGAGATAGGTACACAAGCTTTTCATGATCACGGTATTGTGCAAGAAGCGACACGCTTTATTAAGCAACATTATCCAGAAGTAATTATCGTAGCGGATACATGTTTATGTGAGTATACAGATCACGGTCATTGTGGTGTAATTGAAGGCGGAAAAATACTAAATGATCCAAGTCTTGATCTACTTGCAAAAACAGCAGTAAGCCAAGCGCAAGCAGGCGCGGATATCATTGCACCATCTAATATGATGGACGGTTTTGTAGCAGCAATACGAAAAGGATTGGATGAGGCAGGCTTTGAAGATGTTCCCATTATGTCTTATGCAGTAAAATATGCTTCAGCATTTTACGGTCCTTTTCGTGATGCAGCAGGCAGTGCACCACAATTTGGGGACAGAAAAACCTATCAAATGGATCCTGCGAACCGCTTGGAAGCATTAAGAGAGGCACATTCAGATGTTGATGAGGGTGCTGATTTTCTTATTGTTAAGCCAACTTTGTCCTATTTAGATATTGTGCGTGATGTGAGAAATGAATTTAATTTGCCTGTTGTTGGTTATAATGTTAGCGGAGAATATTCTATGGTTAAAGGTGCAGCACTTAATGGCTGGATTGATGAAAAAACAATTGTATTAGAAATGCTGACTAGCATGAAACGTGCAGGCTGCGATTTGATTATTACCTATTTTGCCAAAGATGCAGCACGTTGGCTTGCAGAATAAGGATGATGGGGTGAGAGATTAATGCGTTCATTTGAAAACTCTAAAAAAGCTTATAAAGAAGCTGTAACGCTTATGCCGGGCGGTGTAAATAGCCCTGTTCGCGCTTTTAAATCGGTAAAAATGGATCCAATCTTTATGGAACGTGGTAAAGGCTCCAAAATTTATGATATTGATGGTAATGAATATATTGATTACGTATTATCATGGGGTCCTTTAATTTTAGGACACGCTAACGAGCAAGTTGTATCAGCTCTTAAAAAGGCATCAGAAAATGGAACTAGTTTTGGTGCACCTACCTTATTAGAAAATAAGCTGGCTAAATTAGTTCAAGAACGAGTACCTTCTATTGAAATTGTGAGAATGGTTTCGTCTGGTACAGAGGCAACGATGAGTGCATTAAGACTTGCCCGCGGATATACAGGCCGAAACAAAATTATTAAATTCGAGGGCTCTTATCATGGCCACGGCGATTCCTTATTAATTAAGGCTGGGTCTGGTGTTGCAACCCTAGGTTTGCCGGATAGCCCAGGTGTTCCTGAAGGTATCGCCAGCAATACCATTGCTGTTCCATATAATGATTTAGCAGCCGTACGTACTGCCTTTGAACAATTTGGTGAAGACATCGCTTGCATTATTGTGGAACCAGTTGCAGGTAATATGGGAGTCGTGCCTCCGCAGCCAGGATTTTTAGAAGGTTTGCGTGAGGTAACAACCCAATATGGCGCATTATTAATATTCGATGAAGTAATGACCGGTTTCCGTGTTGATTACCATTGTGCACAAGGATATTTTGGAGTAACTCCGGACTTAACCTGCTTAGGAAAAGTTATTGGGGGGGGACTTCCTGTAGGTGCATTTGGTGGAAAAGCTGAAATTATGGAAAAAATAGCACCAAGCGGTCCTATTTATCAGGCTGGTACATTGTCGGGAAATCCACTTGCAATGACTGCCGGCTATGAAACCTTGATTCAATTAACTCCTGATTCTTATAAAGAATTTATTAGAAAAGCAGATAAGCTTGAGGAGGGCTTGCATCAGGCAGCCTTAAAATATGATATCCCTCACACAATTAACCGTGCGGGATCTATGATTGGAATCTTTTTAACAAATGAAAATGTAATTAATTATGATACAGCAAAAACTTCCGATTTAGAATTGTTTGCAGCTTATTACCGAGAAATGGCTGAAAATGGAGTATTTCTGCCTCCATCACAATTTGAAGGTCTATTTCTATCTACCTCACATTCGGATGAAGATATTGAAAAAACTATTGCTGCTGCCGAAAAAACTTTTAGCACTATTCGGGGATAATGGAAAGAGGCTGGGACATAAGTAAAAAAATCATTGAAATTGGTTAAATCTACGAAAGCAAAAACGCATGAAATCAAGATTTTTAAATTTGATTTCATGCGTTTTTTTGATTTTCACTGCGTTTTGTCCCAGCCTCTTTTTGTTAGTAATAATCTGTAACACTGCTGAATATGTTTGTTATAAAGTTTTTTGATTAGTTGTTTAATTGCTTTCCGTTTGTTTTAAATTGTCTCATCTTTGGGGGTATTAATCTTTACTTGAATGTTATGATTATACGATTTTTCATTTAAATCAACAAGTTTAAGAAAAAGAGCCCTTGATAAGATTCATATTTTGTATGTTTTTATCATAGAGTGTTAATGACATAATGAATTAGTTGTTTATAGGAATTGAAGGGAGGAAGCCGCTTTGTCCGAAAATCAATCGTCTTTACGATTTTCATTAGAGGAATCAGTTTGGTTTAAAAGGGGACAGGAAGTAGAAGAGCTCTTATCCATTTCTTTAGATCCTCATATTACGATTCAAGAACAGGAACAATATATTGTAATTCAGGGAAATTTATTTTTAAGTGGAGAGTTTAGAAATAATGCAAAAACTGTAGAGGAAGAAGATTTTTCTTGGCAAAAAAAATATGTTCATACATTAGAATACCGTGATCAAGACGGGGTTTATGAATTTAATCATCAATTTCCTGTTGACATAACCATACCAAAAGAAAAGGTGGAAGATGTTTCAAATTTGGACGTATCGATAGACTCCTTTGATTATGATTTACTTGATGATCTTTGTTTGAAACTTAATGCTGATTTGACTATCTATGGGTTACAAAATGAAGAGGAATATACATCAGTAGAAGAGGCAGAGCCAGTCTTTCGTAATCAATCAGATGATAAAGAAGATGATGAGATAGATGATGAGGAAGATGATTCTACCTATCAATCTGAGAAAGAGCAACACAATCAGGAAGAAGAAGAACTAATTCCAATTTATAACCTATCCCGTAATGATACTGCTGATTATCAGGAGGCAGAAGAAGAGGAGGAAAATAAAGAGGAAGAGGAATTATATCAACCTTTTAATGTAGAGGTTAGAAAGGTTCCAAATGAGAATGAGTACAGTACCACTGAACAAGGCCCTTCCGTAGCCTTTGATGTACATCAGACACAGCCAGAACATGAGAATTCCTTCAATTCTTACGAGTTTTCACAATCATTATTAGATGAGTCATTAGAACGCAAGAAGAAGAAAAAGGCTAATGTACTAGAAGAAGAATCTTCCTCTTCCTCTTTTATGGAGATAGAGTTAGTGCAGGATGAGTCTCCTAATGTGCAGTATGAAGAGGTTTCCGTTGAGGAAGAAACAATAGTAGAAGAATTGGAAGCAACAGATAATAATAAAAAGAAGAAGAAAAAAGAGAAATATGAATCGATCTCCCTTACTGATTTCTTTGCAAGAAAACAGGATGAAAAGGCTGCAAAACTCAGAATGTGTATTGTTCAATCTGGGGAGACTTTGGATTATCTGGCTGAAAAATACAATATTAGTGTTCAGCAAATATTAAGGATGAACCATATGGAAACAAATCAGAGTGTTTCCGAAGGTCAAGTCTTATATATTCCATCTTACGCAGGAAAAAAATAAAAGGTTATGAGATAACAGAAGGTGGGTATATATTAAATCCTCACCTTCTATTCTAAAAGAAAAAATAACCAACTATTTCTGAGTACATTGCACAGGTTTTATTTTTTCAAAATGACAAAATCCAACAATGTGGATAACTTTATGAAGTATAGGCTGTGTCGAGCGTAAGTAGCCCACGGCTAACGGACTTTCAGGTCTATTTTTTGGCAGTCCGTGTACCGGATAAGCTCCTCCGCATTTGTTTTTAGCAGGTGGTGAAATGAAAGATTCATCTTATGATGAAATAACCGCCATATTAAACCAATATGGTATAAGAGTAAAATATACAGAACAGTATGGGAAAACGTGGAAGGTATATTCGGACAATGGAATATATGCATTAAAGAAGATTCTTCCTCAAAATGGTGTTGACTTTGTCCGCAATGTTCAAGTTTTATATCAACGAGGTTATAATCGAATTGTCCCAATATACCCAACGATGGATGGAAGATATGCGATTCTCATGCAAAATTATTTGTATTATTTAATGCCTTGGCTTTCAAATGAGGAAAAAGAAGATCGAAATGAAAAACATCAAAAAATGTTTAGAGAACTTGCTAGATTGCATACCTTATCGTTGAAAAATATTCAAATAGAGGCGGAAGAGAGAAAAGCACATTTCGAAAATACAATGGACCAATGGGAAAGAGAAGAGGAATTTTTAACCGAGTTTTTAGAAACCAGTGAAAAGAAATGGTATATGTCGCCTTTTGAATTTTTATTTTGTATGTTTTATAACGATATAATGAGGGCACTCGACTTTTCCAAGAGGAAGCTCGAAGAATGGTATGAGACATCAAAGGAATTAACAACGGGCAGAACCGTCATTACACATGGAAAAATATCCACGGAACATTTTCTATATGATGACAAAGGATACGGCTATTTTACTAATTTTGAAAACTCCAAAATTGCTTCCCCAATACAAGATCTTTTACCGTTTTTAGCGAGGACCTTACAAACATACCCAAAACGTTTTGATGAATGTATTGATTGGATATACACTTATTTTGGACATTTTTCATTTAAGGAAGACGAGAAACTATTATTTTTAAGTTATTTAGCTTATCCAGGACCTATTTTTAAAACGGTCCAAGATTATCGTTTACAAAGATCAAAAAAAGCAGAGATAAAATTTGTGAAAGAACTGCAAAGTCACTATTGGCTGCTCAAAAATACAGAATATGTTGTGGTTAGAATGAATGAAATGGAAAATAGAATGAATATGACAGAAACGAAAACCCAAACCTAACTAATATGAAAGAGGTTTGGGTTATTTACCTTTCTAAAATAGTTAATGTCCAGCTCATGTGTCTATCAGCTGCCCATCCGCTTTTTTTAAAACCATTCAAAATAAAAAGCAAGGGCAATTAAAATAAAAAGTGCTAAAAGTAAAACATCAAAGGTAGTAGGAATGAGTATGGTGCGAATACCTTGGAAAATAGCAAAGGGAATAATCAATTGTTTGCAAATTCCCTTACATGTTTTAATCCATGATTGAAATGTGTATTGATTTAACTTTTTTTTCATCTCCTCACCTTCCACATCTTGATACCATATAATGTATGAGAAAATCAAGAAATGGTGCATTAGCCTAGATGGAAACATGCCTTATTTGGGTGGGATGCAATTTTATGAGAAAGATAGGAATATTTTTTATGAAAATAGGAAAAAATAATTGACTATAACCAATAAAATTCGATACTATATAGAAAAAAATAAAATCAAAAGCATTGATTGGGAAGAGTATGATTATAGTCGACTTCAAGAGAGGGAAATCGCTTGCTGAAAGATTTCCTAAGTTTAGACAAATCAGAAGGTCGCCCATGAGCAGCTTCAGTGAACGTATAAGTAATTGAAGCCGGTGAAGAGCCGTTATGGATGTTTAAGTGCCAGACATTGAATGTTAAACATGTCTGTGAAAAAAGGTGGTACCGCGAATCCGCTCCCTTCGTCCTTTTGACGTAGGGAGCTTTTTATTTTTCAGAAGGTACTTTTTAGGAAGGTGAGGAAACAAAATGGAAGCAAATGAATTAAAGATGTCGACAAAGTATGATCCGAAAGCGGTTGAAGAAGGTCGATATGATTGGTGGATTAATGGAAAGTTTTTTGAGGCAAAGGATGACCCTGAGAAAAAGCCTTACACTATTGTCATTCCGCCACCAAATGTAACAGGTAAACTGCATTTAGGTCATGCGTGGGATACCACATTACAAGATATTTTAACAAGAATGAAAAGAATGCAAGGCTATGATGTTTTATGGCTTCCAGGGATGGATCATGCAGGAATTGCGACCCAAGCAAAAGTAGAAGGAAAACTTCGAGAAGAGGGCAAAAGCCGTTATGATCTTGGCCGTGAAAAATTCCTAGAGGAAGCGTGGAAATGGAAAAAGGAATATGCGACGTTTATTCGCAAGCAGTGGTCTAAACTAGGACTAGGCTTAGACTATTCCCGTGAACGATTTACGCTGGACGAAGGATTATCAGAAGCAGTGAAGAAAGTATTTGTTACTTTGTATAAAAAGGGACTTATTTATCGAGGAGAATATATCATCAACTGGGATCCGGCGACGAAAACAGCCCTCTCTGATATAGAGGTTATATATAAGGATATTCAAGGTGCTTTTTATCATATGAATTATCCACTTGCAGATGGTTCCGGTACAATTGAAATAGCTACTACAAGACCAGAAACCATGCTCGGTGATACAGCTGTTGCCGTACATCCGGATGATGATCGTTATAAACATTTAATTGGAAAAACAGTTATTTTACCGATTACTGGCAGAGAAATTCCGATTGTTGGTGATGACTATGTAGATATGGAGTTTGGTTCCGGCGCTGTAAAAATTACTCCTGCGCATGATCCAAATGACTTCGAAATTGGCAACCGCCACAATCTTGCACGTATCTTAGTTATGAATGAAGACGGTACGATGAATAAGAATGCTGGTAAATACGAAGGTATGGACCGTTTTGAATGCCGTAAGCAAATTGTAAAAGACCTTCAGGAGCTTGGGGTATTATTTAAAATTGAAGAGCATATGCACTCTGTTGGACATTCGGAACGCAGTAATGCCATTGTTGAACCATATCTATCTACACAATGGTTTGTAAAAATGGGACCTCTAGCAAAAGCAGCAATCGAACTGCAAAAGAAGGAAGACAAGGTTCATTTTGTACCGGAACGTTTTGAAAATAATTATCTATATTGGATGGAGAATATCCACGATTGGTGTATATCCAGACAGCTTTGGTGGGGGCACCGAATTCCAGCTTGGTATCATAAGAACACAGGAGAAATCTATGTTGATGTAGAGCCGCCGCAAGACCTTGAAAATTGGGAACAAGATAATGATGTTCTAGATACATGGTTTAGTTCAGCATTATGGCCATTTTCGACAATGGGCTGGCCGAATGAAGATGCTGCGGATTATAAACGTTATTATCCAACAGATGCATTAGTTACGGGCTATGACATACTTACATTCTGGGTTTCACGAATGATTTTCCAAGGACTAGAATTTACAGGAAAAAGACCGTTTAAGGATGTATTAATCCATGGACTTGTTCGAGATGATCAAGGAAGAAAAATGAGTAAATCGCTTGGTAACGGTGTCGACCCAATGGATGTTATCGACAAGTATGGTGCCGATGCACTCCGCTATTTCTTAGCTACAGGAAGTTCACCTGGCCAAGACTTACGTTTTAGTATCGAAAAAGTTGAATCGGTTTGGAATTTCGCTAATAAGATCTGGAATGCTTCCCGATTTGCGTTAATGAATATGAATGGATTAACCTATGAGGAAATTCCGTTGCAGATAAATGGATTCTCACGCGATTAAATGAGACTATTGAAACTGTAACCAAGCTCGCTGATAAGTATGAGTTTGGCGAAGTGGGCCGTGCACTTTACAATTTTATTTGGGATGATTTCTGCGACTGGTATATTGAAATGGCGAAGCTTCCTTTATACGGTGAAGATGAGGCTGCTAAAAAGACAACAAGATCTATTTTGGCTTTTGTCCTTGATCATACAATGCGTTTGCTTCATCCATTTATGCCGTTTATTACCGAGGAAATTTGGCAAAATCTCCCGCATAAAGGAGAATCTATTACCACTGCAAGCTGGCCGCAAATTAATCTTGAATTCCATGATGAAAAAGCGGCTAATGAAATGAAGCTATTGGTGGAAATTATTCGTTCTGTACGTAATATTCGTTCGGAAGTAAATACTCCACTAAGTAAAAAAATTAAACTATTTATTAAAGTGAAGGATGAAACAGTTCTAGAGACGTTAAATAATAATACTGCGTATATTGAACGTTTCTGTAACCCAGAGGAGTTGGTAACTGGAATCGATATTTCTGCTCCGGATAAGGCAATGACAGCTGTTGTTTCGGGTGCGGAACTCTTCTTGCCGCTTGAGGGCTTAATTAATATCGAAGAAGAACTGGCAAGATTGGAAAAAGAATTGGAAAAATGGAATCAAGAAGTAGAGCGTGTACAGAAAAAGTTAAGCAATGAAAAGTTTGTAAGCAAAGCTCCGCAAAAGGTAGTGGAAGAAGAGCGTGCAAAAGAAAAAGATTATCTAGAAAAACAGGCTGCTGTAAGTGCCAGAATTTCTGAATTAAAGGGAGAATAATAAGTGAAAAATTGGAAGGCGAATCACATAGGGGTTCGTCTTCCATCTATTTCAAAAGAAGGTGCTAAAAGACATGCATACATATGAGGAAGCTTTAGAGTGGATATTATCAAGATTAACATTCGGAATGAAACCGGGTTTAGAAAGAATGAGATGGATGATGGAGAGATTAGGCTCACCTGAGAAGGATTTGAGGGTCATTCATGTAGGAGGAACAAATGGGAAAGGTTCAACGGTTACATTCATACGTTCCATTTTAAATGAAGCAGGTTATAAAGTAGGTACTTTTACCTCTCCATCCATCGAAACATTTAATGAACGCATTAGTATAAATGGTATTCCCATCTCTGATAAAGAAATGCTGGAGTTAGTTCGCATTATCAAGCCAGTAACGGAAGAATTGGAAACAACGGATCTTGGCTCCTTAACAGAATTTGAAGTCATTACGACAATGGCAATTTATTATTTTGCCAGAATGAATCCAATGGACTATTGTATTTTTGAGGTTGGTCTTGGCGGCAGATTGGATAGCACAAATATCTTAGAACCAATTCTAACTATAATAACAAATATTGGTTTAGATCACATTAATATTTTAGGGGATACGATTGAGAAAATAGCTTTTGAAAAAGCAGGAATTATTAAACGTGGTATTCCATTAATAACTGGTGTTGAACAATCAAAAGCACTTGCTGTGATTACTAATAAAGCGAATGCAGTAGGGGCCGATGCGATAATTATTCATAAAGATTTTTACATGACTGATCGAAATCCTGTTGAAACTGGGGAAAGGTTTACTTTTAACAAGGGAAATCTATTCCTAAAAAATCTTGTTATTACAATGTTAGGTGCACATCAAGTAAAGAATGCTGCATTAGCAACGATGGCAACTCTTCAGCTTAACATCAAGGAAGAACATATTCGTAACGGGTTACGGAAAGCTTTCTGGCCAGGAAGGTTAGAGGTAGTGCAAAACAATCCATTAATTGTTTTAGATGGTGCCCATAATCCAGAAGGTGTTGAAGTATTAGTTAAGACCATAAACGAACGTTATAAAGACAAAAAGAAAAAAGTTTTATTTGCGGCATTACGTGATAAAGAATTGACCAAGATGTTTCAAGAACTGCGGAAATTAGATGGGGAATTTTATTTTACACAATTTCATTCACCGCGAGTAGAAACGGCACAAAAACTTGCAGAGTTAAGCTTGATGGAAAATACAACAGCATTTGAAGACTGGAAGCCAATCCTAATTGATTTGATAGAGAGTTTAGCAGAAAATGAAATGTTAATTATATGCGGATCACTCTACTTTTTAACAGAAATTAAACCATTTTTGAAGAAGTTTTTATAGGTTATTATTTTGAAACTAGGATATCGCTTTAATAGTGACATTCTAGTTACTGTTTGGTAAAATATTTTAGAACATTATGACTAATTAACCGGGAGAAATGGAGGAGGGAAGGAATGAAAGTAAATAGAAGATTTTCTATTAATCTTTTACTTTGGTTATTAATAGTGCCAGCCGGTACTTACTTTACTTTTCTATATTTTCCTCCGAATCCGGTAAGTATTACTGTTATTGTTGCTTTTTGCGTATTAGCAGGTATTGTTTCATACTTTCCGATTAACATTAATTCTACCCCAATATACTTCTTTCAATGGGTAACAATGGCGGGATTCTTATCGTATGGATTATTCTTTGAACTCATTTTGACCCAGTTCTCTATCAGTATCGTATTACTGTCCCAAAAAGTGAAAAAGGATGATGGATATCGATATCCATTTAATTCCGTCATGTTTTTTTGTATGTCCCTTTTAAGCGGAATTATTTATTTTGCGATAGGGGGAAAAATAGGTTTAACATCCATGCATGCCAATATTGTCCCAATTATTGTTTATGCGATTGCAAATGTCCTTATTAACCATATCATTATATGTTTCTCCAACGTCTTTTTTGGAAAGAAAAGCGGTCTATTTGATTTAGATGTATTATGGGAATTATTAATTATATGTATTGTAGTGCCACTAAGTATTATTCTATATTATTTAAATGACCAGCTATCATATATTGGCTTCTTATTAATTGCCCTTCCATTTATGGGATTTGGTTATGTAGTCCGACTATATAATTCCTCCGAAAGAATTAATGATTATTTGCTTAAGGCTGCAGAAATTGGTCATCAATTAAATGAAACGTTAGAGGTGAAAGAAGTCATGGATATTTTTATTCAAAAGCTTTCACAAACTTTAACGGTCGACTATGCGTACATTTTGGATGTAAAGGACGATACATTGGTGCTTTTGCGCGGAATGGAAAATGGGATTCAAATGCCCAATATGATTCCACCTATCAGGAAAAATGAGGGTATTAGCGGATTAGTGTGGGCAACTGAAAAACCTGTTTTCTTTAATAGTAAAGGAGAATGGGAAAATATTGCCGACGGTTATATGCCTGAAAATGTAGAAAGTGTTTTATGCGTACCAATTTTTAAAAATAAGAAAGTGGAAGCTGTTCTTTTCTTGGCCTCCACTAAAACAGGGCAATATGAAAAATATCAGCTGCCAATATTGGATATCCTTTGTTCGTATTTCGTTGTCGCCATTTCCAATGCGAGACATTATGAGCAAACAAGGAAAAATAGCGAGCATTGTCCACTAACAAAGCTTTACAATTATCGTTATTTTGATAATTTATTAACAGATGAATTTAAACTTCTTGATAAAGGCATTCGTAAAGAATTGTCTTTGATTATGCTGGATATTGACTCATTTAAGAAGATTAATGATACATACGGACATCAAAGCGGAAATGATATTCTCGTAATGATGGCTAAGCGTATAAAAGGCTTGATCGGCAATCGTGGAATTGTTGCACGTTACGGAGGCGAGGAATTTGTTATTCTACTAAAAGATACGAATAAAAATGATACATTACGTCTTGCAGAATTGTTACGTTTAACGATTGCTAATCGCCCATTTCTTTTTAAAAATTCTCTAGATGAAAATATGGACGAAGTCGAGGTGCCAATCACCGTTAGTATCGGAGTAGCTGTGGCCCCTTTCGACGCTGACGAAGCTTTAGCTCTGATTCGCCACGCCGATCGAGCATTATATATTGGCGCGAAAAGAGCAGGGAAGAACCGAGTTGCGGAGTATGTGAAATGAAAAATCAACTCATTTGGAATTAGAGTTGATTTTTTTATTCAAATTGAAAAATAAGTAATAATAGAATAAATATTTACATGTAAATATACATATAAGATTATGAAGCTATTAAAAAGGAGTAAATGATATATTACATGAATGGAATCATAATAACATTTTTAACTGTATTCGGCCTTATTTTAGGATCTTTTTTTAATGTTGTGGGAATAAGGGTTCCGAAAAAAGAATCAATCATGTTTCCAGGATCACACTGTCCCGCGTGTAAGCATCGGCTTAAATGGTTTGAGTTAATCCCGATTTTTTCCTATCTTTTTCTGAAAGGAAGATGTCATTCATGTGGAATTAGAATTTCATTTTTGTATCCGTTTGTTGAAATGGTTACTTCTTTTCTTTTTCTACTTTCATATTTTAAATTCGGTTTAAGTGTTCAATTACTATTTGCATTGTTATTAGTCTCATTAATGGTGATTATTTTTGTAACAGATATCGTCTACATGCTTATTCCAGATAGAATTCTGATAATATTTTCTATCTTGTTTACCATCCTTCGAATTCTTTACCCAATGCAGCCGTGGTGGAATCCGTATGTTGGTGCAATTATTGCTTTTTTATTGCTTCTCATCATTGCTGTCATTAGTAAAGGTGCAATGGGTGGGGGAGATATCAAACTGTTTTTTGTTGTTGGATTAGCATTGGGAGTAAAAGGGGTTTTTACAACTTTTATATTATCGACATTCTTAGGTGCGATATTTGGAATAATTTTAATGATAATTGGTTTTTCCAAAAGAAAAGCGATTCCTTTTGGACCTTTTATAGGTGTTGGGGCAATTATAAGTCTATTATATTCTGATTCAATCATATCTTTATATTTAAATTTCTTTAAAATAGTATAAATAAAAATTTTGACGAAAACCTTCTGGAACAAGACGACAAAAGTCTTGTTCTTTTTTATATGGTATGTGTTAGCATTTAACAAATACGTGAGCGGGAGGGACAAAAATGGACAAGCAACCAGCAAACAAAATAAAAATTAAAATTAATGGTGATGAGCGTCCATTTAAAGAGGAGGTTGCGATACATAAGTGGAATGCAAATGAGGCGGAAACGGCTGCGGCAACGGAAAAAGTTTCAGAGGATGATCAATTTGAGTGGGTATTGCCTGAAGTAGAAGAAAATTCAATTCCCGAATTTAAAAAAATATATTATGAACCATCTCCTGAGAAGACAAAAACAGGTAAACTATTCAAAAAAAATTCCGGTTCTCATTATCTAACTATTTTTATTTCTGCTGCAACGGCCATTTCGATTGGCATCTTATTTGGATTTATTATGTTGAAGGTGATTGCCCACCAGACGGAAGGAGTTTCACAAAAATCTATTGGAAATAATTCGGGTGCTATCCCTACTGGAGCAGCCGCAGAACAAAAGAAAAATGTTAATCTTCCTGCTTTATCGACCTCCATTATTCAAGGTGGGGTATATGATGATGCAACAGAACCAGCGAATGAAATAAAGAGCAAGGGATTACCAACGGTTGTTATTCCTCTTGAAAGCAAGCAGTATGTTTTTATTGGGGTTGCAGATAACTTAGCAGCAGCTAAACAATTAGCTGTGGAGCAAAAAAAACAAGATGTACAAGTATATGCGAAACAATTAACATTTCCAGAAAAAAAAATAGAGGTTTCCTCACAGGATGAAAAAACGTTTGCTGAACAAACCGGTTCTCTATTTCAATTATTAGCGAGAGAAGCCTCTAATGCTTATCTGACCTCTAGCATGAACTCAGATAATCTATCAAAAATTGAAAGACAATATAAGCAAGTAGCAGGACTTAAGAATTTTAAAAGTAACGAGTTGAAAAAACTGCTTACTGCACAAAAAGAATGCTATCAACATCTATTGAGTTTTCAAAAAAGTAGAGATAAAAATGAAATAATAAGTGCGCAACAAGCCTTGCTATCATTTTTAAAACAATATAGTGAGTTGTAAAGGGGATAGATTATTTCTATCCTCCTTTTTAATGGACAATCCCATTGAGAATGACCTTCTTTTTTGATAGGATAAAAATGGATGTATCTCCAAAATTCATAACGAAGGGAAAAGAGTCATGCCAAAACTAATATTAGCCTCACAATCACCTCGCAGAAAGGAACTTCTCCAAAAACTACAAATCCCCTTTGAAACTATCGCTAGTAATGCCGATGAACAACTTACTGAAAAATTATCGCCCGAAGAAGCTGTAATGGAATTAGCAACACGAAAAGCTGCTGTCATTGCGAATCAATACAAAAATGAAATTGTCATAGGAGCAGATACGATTGTAGTAAATAACGGAAAAATTCTTGGAAAGCCGAAGGACAGAAAAATGGCTAAGGAAATGCTGGAGAGTTTATCTGGAAGCCAACATTCCGTTTATACAGGTGTAGCAATTATGTATGAGGAGAAACCATATTCTTTTTATGAAAAAACAGATGTAATGTTCTGGGAGTTAACTTCAGAAGAAATTGATCAATATTTGGATAGCGGTGAACCATTCGATAAAGCGGGTTCCTATGGTATTCAAGGACTAGGTTCTCTCTTGGTAAAGAGAATTAACGGGGATTACTTTAATGTCGTTGGATTACCTATTTCCAGATTGAATCGTTTTTTAAAAGAAAATAAATTTTTTTGAAACTTAACTCCATAGACGCTCGTCTAAAAGGAGGTAAAAATAATGATACGGGATTTTCCGCAAGATGAAAGGCCGCGAGAGCGACTAATTCAAAATGGTGCAAGCAGTTTATCGAATCAAGAGTTACTTGCAATTTTGCTTCGAACTGGCACAAAACAAGAATCAGTCATCCAAATGGCAAATCGTTTGTTAAAGAAATTCGAGGGGCTGCACCTTCTCAAAGATGCATCACTTGAGGAAATAATGAACATAAGAGGCATTGGATTGGCCAAGGCTGTTCAGATTTTGGCTGCTTTTGAATTAGGCAGACGTATTGCTAACCTCTCCTATGATGATAGGTACGTCATAAGAAGCCCTGAAGATGGGGCTAATTTTGTGATGAATGATATGAGATTTTTAGCACAGGAGCATTTTGTCTGCTTGTATTTAAACACAAAGAATCAAGTCCTCCATCGTCAAACCATTTTTATTGGGAGTTTAAATGCCTCCATTGTACATCCCCGTGAAGTATTTAAAGAAGCATTTCGACGCTCGGCCGCATCCATTATTTGTATCCATAACCACCCATCCGGTGACCCTGCACCTTCAAGAGAGGATATCGAGGTTACAAAAAGGCTTGTAGAGTGTGGAAAAATCATCGGCATCGATATATTAGATCATCTTATTATTGGTGATAAAAAATATGTGAGTTTAAAAGAAAAAGGGTATTTGTAAGTACAGTTTCACAAATATTGTTGTGAGAAGAAGACAAACATAATCTTTATTTCATTGATAGGAAAAAATTCCATCAGTAAAACGGTATAAATTTTATGAATGAAATGCAACAAAATTATTTGAAAACCGTATTGCAGTACTATGAATTTTTTTGTCGATACGCTATAATAATGTTTATGGTTTTTGGCGAAACCTCCTGATTGCAAAATATTTTTAGATAAAATAGAAAAGCTAAAAGAGGAGATTAAACCTTTTAAATACGCATATGAAATGACTTTGATTTTTCCTAAAGAAGTATTTTTAGAAAGGGAGATACATCCATGTTTGGTAGTAGAGATCTTGGAATTGATCTGGGAACAGCTAATACACTAGTGTTTATTAAAGGTAAAGGTATCGTGGTACGAGAGCCATCCGTTGTTGCGATAGAAACGGATACGAAACAAATAAGAGCCGTAGGAAATGATGCAAAGAATATGATAGGCCGTACTCCTGGAAATATTGTAGCTTTGAGACCGATGAAAGACGGAGTCATTGCTGATTATGAAACAACAGCAACAATGATGAAATATTATATTAAACAAGCATCTAAAAAAGGGGCATTTGCACGCAAGCCTTATGTCATGATTTGTGTCCCTTCTGGCATTACTGCAGTTGAAGAACGGGCAGTTATTGATGCTACACGTCAAGCTGGTGCAAGAGATGCTTATACCATTGAAGAGCCTTTTGCTGCTGCAATTGGAGCTAATCTTCCAGTTTGGAAACCTACCGGAAGTATGGTTGTTGATATTGGTGGGGGAACGACGGAAGTAGCTATTATCTCTCTTGGCGGGATTGTTACTAGCCAGTCGATTCGAGTTGCTGGTGATGAAATGGACGAGTCTATTGTTAGTTATATAAGAAAAACATATAATCTTTTAATTGGGGACCGCACCGCTGAAACGATAAAGATGGAAATCGGATCTGCTGGAGATCCGAAAGGGATTGAACCAATGGAAATTCGCGGACGTGATTTACTTACAGGTCTTCCGAAAACAATTGAGATTACAGCAGAGGAAATTGCACAAGCTCTTCATGATACTGTATTTGCAATCGTCGATGCAGTAAAGAGCACTCTTGAACAAACACCTCCTGAACTTGCAGCAGATATTATGGATCGCGGTATTGTTTTAACTGGTGGAGGTGCCTTGCTGCGTAATTTAGATAAGGTGATTAGTCAAGAAACTAGTATGCCGGTGATAATCGCCGAGAATCCGCTTGACTGTGTTGCAATAGGTACTGGAGATGCTTTAGAACATATCCATCTCTTTAAAAATAGAGCAAAGGATTCACGTTAAGTAGAAAAGCGCTTAGCTAAACAGATAAAGAAGTTTTAATAGGGCCGATAGGACGTATTGTCTACCGGCCAATTTTTTCTTTATCCTCTTTGTCATAATAATGTATGTTATAATTAACTTGTGAAAAATGTCGTATGATAAATAATTACGATTTGATTACTATTAATGAGGTGTACAAAGCATGCCACAATTTTTTTTGAATAAACGACTGATTATCTTGCTCATCAGCATCATCTTACTAGTGGCATTGATAGGATATTCTCTTCGTGAACGTGGTCATCTTTCTAAGCCAGAGCAATTTTTAAATGATGTCGTCGGTTTTGGACAAACCATTATTGCCGTTCCTGCAAATAGTGTGAAAGATTTCTTTGAGAGTATTAGTGATATTCAAAATACATATACCGAGAATAAGAAGTTAAAAGCACGCCTGGACCAACTATCACAGCTTAGTTCAGAGGTAAGCGTATTGAAAGATGACAATGAAAAATTAAGAAAAATACTAGGCAAAAAAGATGATTTAAGTGCCTATACTACAACTCAAGCTACTGTAATTGCCCGAAATCCTGATCAATGGTATGAGCATATTAAAATTAATAAAGGGAAAACGAGCGGAATTAAGGAGAATATGGCTGTTATTACTTCTGAAGGATTTATTGGAAAGGTGAAGAGTGTATCAGCATTATATTCTACAGTTGAATTACTAAGTGCTGTAAACCCGAAAAATAGAATTTCGGCAAAATTACTAGGTAATAAAAATAAATCTATTTACGGTACAATTGAAGGATATGATGAAACAGAAAGGGCATTGCTCTTAAAAGGTATTCCCTATGATCTTAAAATGAAAAAAGGTGCAAGTGTTTATACTTCAGGTCTTGCGGATATTTTTCCAGAAGGACTTCCAATAGGAACCGTTGAAAAGCTTGTTCCTGATGAAAATGGCTTAACTCAAACAGCCTATCTTAAACCTTCAGCTGATTTTTATGATATTCAACATGTAATGGTCGTGAAAAGCTCTGTAAATAAGGATGGATTATCAGATCTTAATGGGGGGGGACAATAATGAAACGTATTGTTCTTCCTCTTATTTTAAGTGCTTGCTTTATTCTGGAGAGTTTATTTGCGGAATTCTTTCCGAATGGAATATTTGGGGTGCATAAAATATTTGTTCCACATCTACTCCTAATGGTTCTTATTATAATGGGAATATATTATGTTCGTAATCGAACTATTTTATATGCCTTTATATTTGGAATGTTGTTTGATGCATTTTATACAGGTATTTTAGGTGTTTATTTATTTGTATTTCCGCTTACTGTCTATATTACGACTTCTCTTATGAAAGTTTTACAGGCTAATATTTTTGTTTCTGCTCTCGTAATGATTATTGATATAGCGATAGCTGAATTTATTGTATATGGACTAAATATTTTGATATCCAATACAACTATGTCAGTTACGGATTTTCTGAATATGAGGTTAATTCCTACATTAATCCTTAATTTAGTCTTTTATTTCATCCTCTTCTATCCGTTACGAAAATGTATGCAAACTCTAAAAAAAGAAGTATTGGATGAATAAAAAAGCATAAGTATATACTCCAAAAAAGGAATTTCTCCACTATTTGTCGAATTAATAAGCCACTGAGGTGAGCATTTTGCGATGAAGAAGACACATAATGTCATGATAAAAGGAACAAAGGATGGTTTGACACTGCATTTAAACGATCAATGTTCCTATTTGGAATTAAAAGAAGAGTTAGAAGAAAAGCTTTCCATACATCATATTGAAGTTGAGGAAAGTCCGTTGATTTCTGTTAAAATACAATTGGGGAATCGTTATCTAACTGCAGAACAAGAAGAAGAGTTAAAAGAACTCGTGAGACATAAACGAAACTTGGTAGTTGGAGATATTACCAGCAACGTAATTACTAAAGAAGAAGCCAATAAGTTACAAGAGGTCAATGATATTTTTTCTATTACTTCTATCGTTAGATCCGGACAAATCCTCGAGGTTCCTGGGGATTTATTGCTTGTAGGTGATGTAAACCCTGGTGGAACAGTATTAGCAGGTGGGAATATTTTTATACTTGGCGCATTAAAAGGCATAGCCCATGCCGGGGTGAATGGCATGAGAGAAGCAGTTATCGCAGCAAGTGTTATGATTCCATCTCAATTACGAATAGCAGATTGCTTGAATAGAGCCCCTGACCATTATAATAAAGAGGACCATCATGAAATGGAATGCGCATACATAGACGATTCAAACCATATAGTGATTGATCGATTGCAGGTATTAAAACATCTAAGACCAAATATTAATAGAGTTAAAGGGGGATACTAATCATGGGTGAGGCGATTGTCATAACCTCTGGAAAAGGAGGAGTTGGAAAAACGACCACATCAGCGAATCTAGGTACAGCGCTTGCGTTACAAGGTAAAAAAGTTTGTCTAATAGATACGGATATTGGACTAAGAAACTTGGACGTTGTATTGGGTCTTGAAAATCGTATCATATATGATTTAGTAGACGTTGTGGAAGGCCGATGTAAAATTCATCAAGCGTTAGTAAAAGATAAAAGGTTTGATGATAATCTATTTCTTCTTCCTGCTGCACAAACAAGTGATAAATCTGCAGTTAATCCGGAACAAATGAAGAAATTAGTGGATGAGCTTAAGCAGGAGTATGATTATATTATTATTGACTGTCCTGCAGGAATTGAACAAGGCTACAAAAATGCAGTGGCTGGGGCTGAGAAAGCGATTGTCGTAACTACTCCGGAAGTTTCGGCTGTTCGGGACGCCGATAGAATTATAGGTTTGCTAGAAAAAGAGGAACATATTGATCCTCCAAAATTAATTATCAATAGAATACGGAATCATATGATGTCAAGTGGGGATATGTTAGATATCGATGATATAACCACTCATTTATCCATAGACCTAATTGGAATTGTAATGGATGATGATGAAGTAATTCGCTCGTCAAATCAAGGTGAACCTATTGCATTAAATCCGAATAGTAAAGCTTCCATTGCATATCGAAATATTGCCAGAAGGATTCTTGGAGAATCGGTTCCCCTCCAAGCAATTGGAGAAAGTAAGACAGGTGTATTTTCTAAAATTAAAAAGCTTTTCGGAGTAAAATAACAAAAGAAATTGACATTTGTCAGTTTCTTTTTTTTATGCTCATGAATAAAACTACTAATTTTTCATAGTGCTCCTTATTTTCCTTATTTCCTCCTGTTTTTTCACAATTCAACCCGAAATTCCGCACTTTCTCTCTAATATTGCCCCACCAAACTCCGGTTTCAACAAATCAAACAGAATATTCCGCAGTTTCACCTCAAAATTCCGCACTTTCCTTATGATTTTGCACACTTCTCTTTAATATTTCCACACCACACCCAGGTTTCAACGAATCAATCAGAATATTCCACAGTTCTGCCCCGAAATTCCGCACTTTCCCTATGATTTTGCACACTTCTCTCTAATATTCCACACCAAACTCCGGTTTCAACATATCAAACAGATTATTCCGCAGTTTCACCTTAAAATTCCAGCTCTAACACCTAGATAATGTAGGTGTTTTCGCATAGTTATTGTCATAGGAAAGTTGGACAACTCATACATTAGTACAAAGTGAAAAAGGAGTAGGGTGATAGGATGGGAAATCGTGCGGATGAAATTAGAAAACAAATAGAAAGGCGCAAAAAGTTAAAACCAAAGACAACCACAAACCAAACAGCATCATCATTTTCCGTGGATCAAAATGGATGGGATGATCATGGGGAAATGACAATCTATGAAACAGACCCACCTTCGGAAAAAATTCATCCACTTTGGAACAAAGAAATGTTCTTATTTAAGGTTCTAGCATCAGCACTTTTGGTGCTTGTGGTTGCAATCATTTTTAAATCGAATGCACCTATTTTTCAGGATGCGCGGTATGTAGTGAAGCAGGTAATGGATAAGGAATTTCAATTTGCCGCAGTTTCTAATTGGTATGAAAAAAAGTTTGGAAAACCTTTAGCGTTTTTACCGTTTCAAAACAAGGAGAAACAAGATAGTAAGACAAAACCGGTCTATGACCTTGCAGCATCAGGACGTGTACTTACTAATTTCTCATCCGATGGACGTGGAGTGATGATAGAAACAAAAAACAATGAACCTGTTAAATCAATGAATAGTGGAACCATTGTCTTTGCTGGGAAAAAAGATGATATAGGCAATACGGTTATCATTCAACATGCTGATAAAACAGAGTCATGGTATGGCAATTTAAAAACAATAAACGTTCATCCATACGAACAGGTTGCTGCTGGAACGAAATTAGGAACGGTCTCTAATACAGAGGATACATCAAAAGGTGAATTTTATTTTGCTATTCGAAAAGGTGAAACCTTTATTGATCCAATACAGGTGATAAAATTTGAATAATATACTAGACTTTATTCGAAAATTTCATATTCATCCATTATTTTGGATTGTGATGGGGGTAGCCGTCATAACTGCAAGATTTAATGAATTGGTAACCCTATTAATCATCCTTTTCATCCATGAAATGGGTCATGGAATGGCGGCCCATTTTTTTTCATGGAGAATAAAAAAAATCTCCATCCTTCCGTTTGGCGGTGTGGCTGAGATGGATGAACACGGAAATAGGCCATTAAAAGAAGAATTAATCGTAATTGCAGCAGGGCCGCTGCAACATGTTTGGCTATCCATACTAGTTCTTTTTTTATGGAGTCAAGAAGTAATCTCTGATCACTATTTTCATATGTTCATGGAATTCAATTTAATGATACTATTATTTAATCTTTTACCCATTTGGCCATTGGATGGGGGGAAGTTATTGCATTTGATTTTTTCTAGATACATTCCTTATCTTCAAGCATTTCGATTAAGTATTATAAGCTCCTTTATATTTTTATTATTATTTCATTTTATTTCACTATTTCTTTCTCCATTCAATCTAAACATATGGATAGTAGTAATCTATCTTTATGTATCATTATGGTTAGAATGGAAGCAAATGCGATATGTATTTATCCGATTTTTATTAGAAAGATACTATGGGAAGAAGAACCGTATTAAAGGTTTAAAGCCTATTGTTGTAGATAGTAATGATTATTTATTTAAGGTATTAGAGCAATTTCAGCGTGGCAGTAAACATCCGTTAATAGTGACAAGTGAGGGAAGAGAACTTGGAAAACTAGATGAAAATGAGATTCTCCATGCCTATTTTGCAGAAAAGCAGGTTACCGCAAAGATTAAAGATATCTTGTATGTTTATTGAGAGGATTACAGATTGGTGTATAATGTGGAAGAAAACTGCTATTATTCAATAGCAAAATTACGTTTTCTTGGCAGGTGCTAGTAAGTGAACGAAATAGTAATCGATTTTAAATCAAGAGAAAAGCGTTTTGCGGTCATCGAAAACCAGAAAGTTACTAAGATAAATATCCATCAGCCTACGGATCAATCAAAGGTAGGAAATATTTATTTGGGAAGAGTAGTGGATGTAAAGGTAGGAATGAATGCGGCATTTATTGATATTGGTGAGGGGAAAAATGGATATTTGCACCGAGACCAGCTCCCTTTGTATATTCAAAATTCAGATGCTGATAAGGAAAAATTCCCGATTTCAAAATTTATACAAGAAGGCCAAAAGATAGTAGTACAAGTTAAAAAAGATGAGACAGATATCAAGGGTCCGCTTTTAACGGCAATAATTGAACTAGCTGGTGAAAGTTTAATCTATATACCAGATGGCGATTACATAGCTATATCCAAGAAAGTAGACCAAGCTCCTGTACGTGAAAAATGGCAATCTATTGCTAGTAAATATAAAACTGGGCATGAAGGTTTTATCATTCGCACGGACGCAGTTAAGGGAAGAGAGGATGACTTTTTAAAAGAGCTTGAGCTGCTTCGAGAAAAATATCGAGAAATTATTCAGCTATCAAAAGATGTATCTCATTCGTCATTAATATGGGAAAAACCTATCTTCGTTGAAGAGGTTGTTCATGAATTAATTAAGCTTAAAACGGGAACTGTGATTGTGAATGATAATGAGATAAAAAGTACTTTGCAGAAAAAAACTAAAGACCGAAAAGATATTACATGGAATTACGTCTTTCATCGGCAGAAACAAGATATTTTTTCTGCTTATCATATCGATGAAGTGATAGAAAATGCTTTAAAGAAAATTGTCTGGTTAAGTAATGGCTCATACATTGTAATCGAAAAAACAGAAGCAATGATTGTAATTGATGTAAATACGGGAAAATTTACTGGACGCCAGAATTTGCAAGATACAGTATATAAAACCAATCTGCTAGCAGCCGAGGAAATTGGCAAGCAAATTTTACTTCGAGATTATGGCGGAATTATTTTAGTCGATTTCATTGATATGAAAAGTAAAACACAACAGCAAGAGGTAAAAAACAGACTGCAAAAAGAATTAGATAAAGATGAAAAATATTCGCGGATAGTAGGATTTACTGAGCTTGGAATCGCACAAATAACCAGGAAAAAGACGAAAAAATCTTTGCCCGAAACCATTCAAATGCCATGTCCTGTCTGTCACGGGAAAGGTATGGTTTATAGTCCGGAAACCATTGCTTTTCGATTGGAACGGGAACTTTGGGAAGGACAATTTTCTAATCATGAGGCTGTTCTAATTGAACTAACAGAAAATGTGAAGACTATTTTTTGCGGTACTCAAAATGTTCATTTAAAGCGATTAGAACAGTTGCTGCATATTAAAATTAATTTCAGCATAATTGATAATCCAGTTCCAGTTTATTTTATTCGTCAATATGGAACGAAAGAGGAAGTCTTTAGAGATAGGTTAGACTATTGACAGGATTCTAGCATTATGTTAGGATTTTAATGTTATGTTTGTAGCACCCGTGCTACAACCGCTCGATTCAGGATATAAGATTTTGTACTGGCTGCAAAACTCCTGCAATTGGCGAGTCTGAGTTTATTTGAGGAGGTGCAATATATGTACGCGATTATTGAAACTGGCGGAAAACAAATCAAAGTTGAAGAAGGTCAAGCGATTTACGTAGAAAAATTAGCTGCTTCTGAAGGTGATTCAGTTACATTTGACAAAGTTCTTTTCGTAGGTGGCGAAAATGTAAAAGTAGGAAGCCCACTTGTTGCTGGCGCTACTGTTACAGCTAAAGTTGAAAAGCAAGGACGTCAAAAGAAACTAGTTGTTTTCAAATATAAAGCTAAGAAAAACTACCATAAAAAGCAAGGTCATCGTCAACCATACACAAAAGTTGTCATTGAAAAAATCAATGCATAAGGGTGACCGAACATGATTCATGTTCAAGTTAAGCGTAATTCTGATGGGAATATATCCTCTTTTAGGATGCGCGGTCATGCTGATTTTGCTGAAAAAGGCCAAGATATCGTTTGTGCAGGTGCATCAGCAGTATCTTTTGGTTCTATTAATGCGATTATGGAATTAACTGGGGTTAAACCTTTGATTAAACAATCGGAAGGTGGATACTTGGAGTGTAAAATTCCTAATACATTACCGAGTAATCAGGCTGAGAAGGTACAGTTACTATTACAAGGTATGGTCGTATCATTACAAACGATAGAACAAGATTATGGAAAATATATTAAAATAACCTTCGGGTAGGAGGTGAAACAAATGCTAAGATTAGATCTTCAATTTTTCGCTTCTAAAAAGGGAGTAGGTTCAACAAAGAACGGTCGTGACTCTATCGCAAAGCGCCTTGGTGCAAAGCGTGCTGACGGTCAATTTGTAACTGGTGGATCTATTTTATATCGTCAACGCGGTACAAAAATCTATCCAGGTGAAAACGTTGGACGTGGTGGAGACGATACACTTTTTGCTAAAGTGGACGGTGTAGTTCGTTTCGAACGTATGGGCCGTGATAAGAAAAAAGTGAGCGTTTATCCAGTTGCGAAAGAAGCATAATAAACGTCTTAAAACCCTAATCGTTAAGTCGGTTAGGGTTTTTATATTATTTGAATGAAAGGATTATATTTCTTTTCGTTTGTTATAATATTGGCTACAGCAAGGCTCCTTCGCCTTTCTATAAAGGTGTTACAAGGATTAGCCTCTGTCCTAGCGCAAGCAGCCATGGGCCAGAGGATCTCTACTTCTCCTCCATACGTTAAGTCACATTAGGTGAAAAAGGAAGTGCTATTTTCACTAGATACAATTACAAATAAAATTTTACTCAGTAAATCCGTAGTGTTGATTTCACTAGCTCGTAACTACTCTTGCACGGTTCCTAAATCTTGCATCGAAGATTTCGAAGTGAAAATTACACCTCCAATTTCACTCATCTGTACGCCGATAAGCAAGGCGATTGGCGTTTTTCTGATAATGCATAACTTCTCCATTTTTGGTATACTAGCAAGAAGTAATGATATAGTTACAAGGGAGCACTAAAAATGAATAATTGGACGGTAGTTGAAGTGCTGCGTCATGCACGTCATGATTGGATGAACAAATTACAGTTGATAAAAGGAAATCTCGCTTTAAATAAAATTGATCAAGTAGAACGACTAATGGATGAAATGGTGATGGATGCACGTATGGAAACTCATCTGTCAAATTTAAAGCTTCCAAAATTTGCGGAGATTCTATTAACATTTAATTGGGAGAAACACCCTTTTCATATTGAATATGAAATATTGGATGAATCTAGTTCATGGCCAGTGGATGATGAAAAAATTGCAAGATGGATTCAAGACTTTTTTGAAATAATAGAAAATAGTATTGAACCGTATTACGAAAATCATTTAAGCTTATCCTTTGAGTTAAATGATAAAAATGTTAGATTCTATTTTGATTTTAGCGGAACAATAAAAGATATACATAAAATAAACAAGTGGCTAGACGATCAAAAACTTTTATTAAAAGAGGTTTTTGTTAAGGAAATAAACGAAAAGAAATTGATAGCAGAGATAATCGTTTAAGCCAGGGAATTACTACAAAAAGGTGGTGCATCTATGTTTGTCGATCAGGTTAAGATTTATGTAAAAGGCGGAGATGGTGGGAACGGTATGGTTGCTTTTCGTCGTGAAAAATATGTTCCAAAGGGTGGTCCTGCTGGAGGTGACGGTGGCAGAGGCGCTAATGTGATATTTCAAGTAGAGGAAGGATTAAGAACCTTAATTGATTTTCGCTATCAACGGCATTTCAAGGCGAAGCGTGGTGAACACGGAATGTCTAAAGGGCAACATGGCCGTGGGGCAGAAGACATGATAGTAAAGGTTCCACCAGGCACTGTTGTCATTGATGACGATACAAAAGAAATCATTGCAGATTTAACTGAGCATGGCCAGCAGGTGATTGTCGCAAAAGGCGGGAGAGGCGGCCGTGGTAATACGAGATTTGCAACTCCAGCAAATCCTGCTCCGGAAATAGCAGAAAATGGGGAACCAGGACAGGAAAGATATATTGTACTTGAATTGAAAGTTCTTGCCGATGTAGGCTTAGTAGGATTTCCGAGTGTAGGGAAATCTACATTATTATCCGTTGTTTCAGCGGCAAAACCCAAAATTGCTGAATACCATTTTACAACCATTGTTCCTAATTTAGGTGTTGTGGAAACCGAAGACGGAAGAAGCTTTGTAATGGCAGACTTACCAGGTCTTATAGAAGGAGCACACCAAGGGGTTGGACTTGGACATCAATTTTTGAGGCATATTGAAAGAACTAGAGTAATTGTTCATGTTATCGATATGTCGGGAATGGAAGGAAGGGATCCGTATCAGGATTACCTTACTATTAATCAAGAATTGCAGGAATATAATTTAAGACTGACCGAACGACCGCAAATCATTGTGGCAAATAAAATGGATATTCCTGAGTCAGAAGAGAATTTAAAGGAGTTCAAGGCTAAGCTGAAAGAGGACTATCCTATTTTCCCTATTTCAGCAGTAACCCGTCAAGGATTAAGAGACTTACTATTTTCCATTGCTGATTTATTGGAAACAACACCGGAGTTCCCGCTTCATGAAATTCAAAAGGAAGAGGAAATTGGGGTTCATCGTGTTGTATATAAGCATGAAAAACAAGAGGATGAATTTAAAATTACAAGGGATCCGGATGGAAGCTTTGTTATATCTGGTGATAAATTAGAAAAGTTATTTAAAATGACGAATTTTAATCATGATGAATCAGTCAGACGTTTCGCACGTCAAATGCGATCTATGGGAATTGATGATGCATTGAGACAACGTGGAGCGACCAATGGTGATATTGTCCGAATCCTTGATTATGAATTTGAGTTTGTAGAATAGAAAAAAGAAAGGCGCGGAAGAGCCACGTTCATCGGCGTACGGGAGAGTGAAATTGGAGGTGTAATTTCACTAAGTGAGATAACACTTCCATTTTCACTTGATGTTGATTCATCACAGAATCTAGACGGAGAACTTCGCTAGCCGAGAACTGCTTGTGCTAGTCCAAGATATAATGGGTGAATAAGATTTTGCCCATGATATTATTCTTCTTCAGGGGGAACTTGTAATGGAGAAAAAAGATGATCTTCAATTTTTTTTAGTTCGAGAAGATGTGTTATCAGAAGCCATGAAAAAAACATTGGAAGTAAAGGAACTTCTCGAGCGCGGGAAAGTAACTTCTGTCTGGCAAGCAGCACAGGAAGTCGGGTTAAGCAGGAGTGCATTCTATAAATATAAAGATACTGTATTTCCTTTTCATACGATTGTAAAAGAAAAAATAATATCGTTGTTTTTTTATTTGGAGGATCGAAAAGGCACGCTTTCTGAGTTGTTATCTATTATTTCTTCACATTCATGCAATGTATTGACGATTCACCAAACAATCCCTCTTCAAGGAAGGGCGAATGTTACGATTTCTTTGAATGTAACAGAAATCTCAACCAATTTAGATGAGTTATTAACGAAACTTAGAAGGCTGGAATTTGTAGATAAAGTAGAAATCCTCGGGTCAGGTGCATAAAAGGGATAAAAGAGAGAGGGAATGAAATGAAAGTTGGTTATTTAGGTCCAAGAGGAACATTCACAGATTTAGCAGTTAAATCTGCTTTCCCTGATTATGAGGGAATTGCTTGTACAACTATTCCCGAATGTATGGAAGCAGTACAGAAAGAAGAAGTGG
>Ga0224736_1053_pt1 | contig 31069 bp, 27 predicted proteins | sample IA12soil_MG_GH6A_FD_161628 | JGI IMG/M metagenome (GOLD analysis project Ga0224736, IMG submission 161628) | Enriched cells from agricultural soil in Iowa, United States - IA12soil_MG_GH6A(-) | ecosystem: Environmental > Terrestrial > Soil > Agricultural land | place: USA: Iowa | collected 2017-05-08
AAAGATAAAGGTATGTATAAGCAATATAACAATAATGCCAATTACCGTATCGATTAACCTATATAATCCGTAGTCTTGTAATTTTGGTGCGAACACAAGAATTAAAAGAGTGGATAAGGCTATCTGATGGATAGATGTAATATTTACACCGAATAAAAGGGATATTCCTGTACTGATTAAAAGGATGAAGGCAATGGTCCAACCTTTTAAAGGCAATTCCGAAGTCAACATAACGGTGAAGATCACACCAAAAATGGTTCCAAGTATACGTGATAGTGCGAAACGAATGGATTTTAATATAGTTGTTTGCAGACATAAAATAACAGAAATAGGTGCTAAATAAGGATATTTGGAACCTGTCCAAACACATATTTGCCAGGAGATCCCCGAAGCTAGTGCCATTTTGAAGATGAACAGGATTTTTTCCCTTCGTAATAATTTCTTCTTTTTCAAATCCCAAGGCCCCTTAACCAAACCATTTTCTTTTTATTGTGGCTCAACAGATTCAAATTTATTTTTCCTAGAAATAAATGTTGTAGGTATGAATGATTCCTTAGTGAATACATTTTCGCAGTTCAAAGAACACTAGCAGTAAGATTCGAAGTTGTGAAAGGTGGAACCATTTTGTTTCAATTTATATCAAGATCACTTCCTAACCTATTTACCATTGGAAATTTAATTTGCGGAGTTAGTGCGATTACTTTAAATAATGAAGGATTTATCAGAGAAGGGGCATTAGTGATTTTTTTAGCTGCCTTTTTAGATTTATTTGATGGAAGGGTAGCTCGTAAACTTAAGGTAAATAGTGAATTCGGTGTGGAACTTGATTCACTTGCAGATATCGTGAGCTTTGGTGTAGCACCTGCCCTTATTTTTCACACGATAACCGCTCATTCTCTTTTTACACAACTTGCTTTTATTCTTTTTCCGACGATGGGAGCATTGAGACTTGCACGATTCAGTGCAAAACCGACAGTTGGACATTTTATTGGCATTCCCATTACTCTTGCTGGTCTAATCGTAGCAGGTATGGAAGTTTTTTTATATACAAATACATGGATTGTATTCATTTTAGCCGTCCTCATGGTCAGCCCTATAAAAGTTAAGAAGTTTTAGGCCCTTTTCATTGATATGAAGATATGAAAGCGTTACTATTATAGTAAAAATGATGCATTGTTGCATATTTTAAGGGAGATAAGGGTGAGAACATGGCGAAAATATACATATCAGGGGAAATACCGCAAATTGGATACAAGTTATTATCAGATCATGATGTTGAAGTGTATCGAGGAACTGAACTTATTACAGAACAAGAACTAAGCGAAAAAATAAAAGACGTTGATGCCTTACTATGTCCCTTATCAACACCTGTGACAAGGGATGTTATGAAGAAAGCAAAAAACTTAAAAATTATTGCAAACTTTGGAGCGGGCTTTAATAATATTGATACTGCCTATGCCAAGGAACACAATATTGTTGTCACAAATGCTCCAGGAGTTTCCACAGAGGCAACTGCTGAATTAACATTAGGAATCATTTTAGCGGTTATGAGGAGAATTCCTGAAGGAGACCAGCTTTGTCGGACAGTAGGATTCAATGGATGGGCACCGCTTTTCTTTTTAGGAAGAGAATTATCACAGAAAACATTAGGTATTATTGGTCTTGGAAGTATTGGACAAGCTGTCGCCAAAAGAGCTAAAGCATTTGGCATGAACATTATTTATACTTCACCTAGACGAAAAGATCGTACAATAGAAGAAGTATGTGATGCATCTTATGTCTCTTTGGATGAGCTGCTACGTCAATCGGATATCGTATCCATCCATACGCCGTACAATGCTTCTACACATCATTTAATGACATTAAGCCAAATAGAGAAAATGAAAAAGGATGCTTTTCTTGTAAATGTTTCTCGTGGGGCAGTTGTAAAGGAAGGGGACTTAGTGAAGGCTTTGCAGGATAAAATGATTGCAGGTGCTGCCCTTGATGTATTTGAATTTGAACCGACTATTACAGAGGAACTGAAGCAAATGAAAAATGTTGTTCTGACACCGCATATTGGAAATGCTACAATCGAAGCACGTAATGCAATGGCTGAATTAACTGCGAAAAATATTTTGCAAGTATTAAATGGTGAAAAACCCCTAACACCGGTAAATTAAGAAAATCTTGGTGTAATAGTAAACTTTATAAAATACTTAGAAAAACCCTCTATTGTTTGAGGGTTTTTTATGTTATTTGTTTTTTTGCTATAATTAATTTATTCATAATAGAGGGAGAAGAATAATGACTAGCAGCCAAATAATAAAATATCAACATCGTAAATTAAAAAAGAGAAAAATATTGCAGAGAGCTATTGCCATCCTAATAGGAGGGATTATTGCAGCTGTAGGATTAGAAATTTTCCTTGTTCCCAATAGCGTCATTGATGGCGGAATTACCGGTATTTCTATTATGCTGGCACATTTAACAGGAATACCGCTTGGTGTATTTATATTTTTATTAAATCTTCCTTTTATTTTCATTGGTCGGAAACAAATAGGTAAGACATTTGCATTTTCTACTTTGTTCGGAATTGCGGTATTGTCGTTTTTTACGGCCTTATTTACACCAGTTCCCGCCTTCACACAAGATATTCTGTTAGCTACTATTTTTGGTGGAATTGTTATCGGTATTGGGGTTGGCCTTGTAATTAAGTTTGGAGGAGCAATGGACGGTACTGAAATACTTGCAATTCTTATTAACAAAAAGTTTCCATTCTCAGTTGGTGAAATTATCATGTTCATTAACGTGTTCATACTTGCAATTGCAGGATTTGTTTTTAACTGGAATAGAGCAATGTACTCCATAATTGCTTACATTATTGCAACCAAAACAATTGATGTCGTAGTACAGGGACTGGATCAATCAAAATCGGTGTATATTATAAGTGATAATTACAAGGAAATTGGCATTATTGTTATATTGCTTATACATGCCTTTATCTTTCCTCCTAACTTCACAACAATTGCAGGTGAATCGTTACAGAATATAAAAAACATGTTAGTAAAGAAATTGGAGGGACTAGCTGTATGGTTAGAGAACGGAGCAACTAACAAAGATTATTTTATAGCTGAAATGGATGGAATGGTCTGGAGCAAGTTGCAAGACGCCTTTCAAGATATAAGCAAAGCAGAAAATAGTATGCGTTTTAATCCCTTTAGAAGTAAAAGCAGTCTAGAACTGAAACTTATTAAACAAAAGCTAACTATTTTAAGAAAAGAATATACAATTATTGAAAGGTTCTATGAGATTATTCTGCAGTGGAATGAAGAGAAAACAATGACAAAAGAGGAGATACAATATTGGTCTTCTACCTTTATATTTTTAGGGGATGCTTTAAAAAACTGGACGGCTGAAGAAACACTTTCTGTATTGGATAACTCCTCCATTTATCATGAACATCTTAAAATGGATGCAACGAGGTTCCTACAAATATTAAAAACATAGTAATACTCATTGCGTCACTGTAAATGTCAAAAAATAGTGCTCATTGTAAAATGAACACTATTTTAAATCTTTACGTACTTAATTTAACTTGTCAAACGCTAATTGCAATTGAACAAGAACTTGTTGTTTTCCTGTTCCTCCAAAACTGTCTCTTGCGTCTACTACATGTTTGGGTTGTAAAATAGTATAAATATCATCACTAAACATCGGACTAAATGATTTGTATTCTTCCATCGTCAAGTCTGATAAAAACTTTTGATGCTGTATGGCATATAAAACAATTTTCCCAATAATCTCATGGGCCTGACGAAAAGGAAGTCCTTTAGTCACTAAATAGTCAGCAATATCAGTGGCATTAGAAAAATCCTGTGAAACAGCTACATACATGTTATCACGGTTTACTTTCATTGTTTCTATCATCGGTGCTAATAAACTTAATGAGCCCTCTAATGTTTCTACGGTATCAAACATGCCTTCCTTATCCTCTTGCATATCCTTGTTATAAGCGAGTGGCAACCCTTTTAGAACGGTCAACAGTCCCATTAAATTGCCATAAACTCTTCCTGTTTTGCCGCGCAAAAGCTCTGGAACGTCCGGATTTTTCTTTTGAGGCATGATGCTAGATCCAGTACAAAATGAGTCATCAAGTTCAATAAATTGAAATTCCTGGCTGGACCAGAGAATCAATTCTTCTGAGAGTCTTGATATATGTGTCATTAAAATAGAAGCAATGGATAAAAATTCCAAAATAAAATCACGGTCACTAACTGCATCTAGGCTATTCGGATAGATTTGCTTAAATTGCAGTAGTTCTGCAGTACGTTCCCGTTTAATTGGAAAAGTGGTTCCTGCTAATGCTCCAGCCCCAAGGGGCAGCCAATTAATTCTTTTTAGACTGTCCCTTAATCTTTCTTTATCTCTTTCCAACATCCAGAAATACGCTAGCAGATGATGGGCAAAAAGAATAGGCTGCGCCCTTTGAAGATGTGTGTAACCTGGCATAATTGTTTCCACATTAGCTTCTGCTTGACCTAGAATGGATTTCTGAACCTCTTCCACCAATTTTATGATATCAACAGTTTTTCTTTTTAAATATATGTGCATATCTGTAGCCACTTGGTCATTACGGCTTCTCCCGGTGTGAAGCTTACCTGCCACTGGACCAATCTCATCATGCAACATTTTTTCGATATTCATATGAATATCTTCATGCTCGGTGGCGAACTCAACCTCACCGTTAACAATTTTCTTTTCAATTTTCTCTAGTCCTATTATGATGGCATCTGCATCTTCTAACGGAATGATACCACATTCGCCAAGCATTTGAACATGTGCCAGACTTCCTTCAATATCCTCCAAGGCAAGTTTTTGATCAAAATGGATGGATGCGGTAAATTCATCCACTAATTTGTTTGTTTCCTTTGTAAAACGTCCGCCCCATAGCTTTTCCATTTCGTTCCTCCTAGGTATAATTGTTTCACTTTATAGGATGAGGGACCGGACCCTCAATCCCATTTTTCGTATGGACCTCTGCATATACTTTTGTTGGTAATCCCCATAGTTTGATAAAGCCAACTGCAGCGTTATGATCAAATAAGTCGCCTTTTGAATAAGTCGCTAATTCCTCATTATATAAACTATTGTCAGATTTACGGCCGACGACTACATGATTTCCTTTATGAAGTTTAACACGAACTTTTCCCGTCACAGCTTTTTGTGTCTCATTCACAAATGCATCTAATGCAGATTTGATAGGTGAGTACCATAAACCTTCATAAAGAATTTTTGAAAAATGTTGATCAATTGTTGGTTTGAACTGTGTCACTTCTCTTGGCAATGTTAAAAATTCAAGTTCTTTATGAGCATTAATTAATACTAGCGCTGCAGGGTTCTCATATACTTCACGGGATTTAATACCAACAAGGCGATTTTCAATATGATCAATTCTGCCGATTCCGTGTTTTCCTGCGATTACATTTAATTGTTCTATTAAACTGACAAGATCTAACTTTTGATCATTTAGCGCAACTGGTTCACCGTTTACAAACGAGATTTCTAAATACTCTGGTTCATCTGGTGTTAATTCAATAGGATTCGTCCAATCGAAAGCTTCTTCCGGTGCCTCATTCCAAGGGTTTTCTAAAACACCTGCCTCACAAGCTCTTCCCCAAATATTTGCATCAATGGAAAACGGATTATCTAGATCAACAGGTATTGGAATCCCTTTTTCTTCTGCATAAGCAATTTCCTCATCGCGTGTCATTCCCCATTCACGAACGGGTGCCACTACTTTCAATGATGGATTAAGAGCTTGAATAGAAACTTCAAAACGTACTTGGTCATTCCCTTTTCCCGTACATCCGTGTGCGACGGCTACCGCTCCTTCCTGTTCTGCAACATCTACAAGAAGTTTGGAGATTAACGGCCGGCTTAATGCAGATGATAAAGGGTATTTTCCTTCATAAAGCGCATTTGCTTTTAATGCTGGCAATATATATTCTTTTGCAAGTAATTCCTTTGCATCAACCATAATTGCTTTAATGGCTCCAACATTTAATGCCTTTTGACGAATGGCTTCCAGATCTTTTCCTTCCCCGACATCAATACCAAGGGCAATAACATCATAATTATATTTTTCCTGCAGCCATTTTATGGATACAGAAGTATCTAATCCACCGGAATAAGCTAAGACAATTTTCTCCTTGCTCATTTTCATCTCTCCCTTACAATCTTTAACATGTATAAATATATAACAATATGAATTTTTATGCAACACGTTTAAAAAAATATACTATGATAATAGCAATTTCAAAATAGCTTTCTGGGCGTGGAGACGATTTTCAGCTTCATCAAAAACAACAGAATGAGACCCATCAATAATACTTGCGGATACTTCTTCGCCGCGATGTGCCGGCAAACAGTGCATAAAGATAAAATCTTTTTTTGCAAGTTTGCAATTTTCTTCATTCACTTGATATGGAGTAAATACTTTTATCCTTTCAGATGCTTCTTCCTCATTCCCCATGCTGGTCCAAACATCCGTAATGACCACATCTGCATCCTTTAGCATTTCAGCAAGGTTCTCACTTTTTTCTAATAATAGACCACTTGCGTTTGCATCCTTCATAGCTTTCAGATAAATTTGTTCATTCGGCTCATATCCTTTTGGGCATGCAATGGAAACATGCATTCCTACCTTTATGGCTCCTTCTATTAAGGAGTGACACATATTGTTATTGCCATCCCCAACATAACACATCTTCAGACCAGACAATTTCCCTTTCTTTTCTAAAATAGTTAAAAGGTCTGCTAATACTTGTGTCGGATGATGCAAATCAGTCAATCCATTAATAACTGGGACAGAAGCATGTTTGGCAAATTCCTCTACTACTTCATGTCTGTAAGTTCGAATCATTAGAGCATCCACGTATCTGGATAGGACCTTTGCTGTGTCGTGAATGGTTTCCCCTCTACCTAACTGGATATCTTTTGAATTCAAAAAGATTGCATTACCACCTAATTGAAGCATCCCTACTTCAAATGATACCCTAGTTCTAGTGGAGGACTTTTCAAAAATCATTCCCAATACCTTTCCCTTTAAATAAGGAATATTCTTACCAGCTTTGGTCATCTTTTTTAACTCTATTGATTCCTTTAATAGTCCATGAATTTCTTTACTCGAGAACTCTCCTAATGTTAAAAAATCCTTACGATCTATATTGTATTTTTCACCATTATTTATATTTATCGCTAAATTAGACATGTACCTCTCCCCTTTATTTATCAAGTACTAATATCCGCTGATAGTCGTTCAGTGCCTGGATGTGTTTTATTTTATCTTTTTGTAAAAAGGTCAAGACTGCAAATGTATCGACAGAAGTAAACAAAGGAATGTCATGAAGAATTGCTAACTCTCGCAACTGAAATCCTGTTGTATGCTTCCTTCCCCCAACCGTTGGGATAATAATAGCAGCTGCGATATGCTTTTCCTTTAACACAGTTTCCACTTCATCCCTGGTCTTGATTATTTGCATGACTGTCATTCCATTATCCTGTAAAAACTCTGCGGTACCAGTAGTAGCAATGATTTTTATTCCTTGATTGTACAAATTTTTAAATAACGGTAGCATCTTACTTTTTTCTCTATCAACAATAGAACAGAATATAATCGATTCCTTTTTAATAGGATTTTTCATTACTTTCCAACATGCCTCTGCAAATGTATTCCCTAACCCTAATACTTCTCCTGTAGAGCGCATTTCTGGTCCGATTACAGGATCTACATCCTTTAACTTACTAGAGGAAAAAATCGGTAATTTCACTGCAACAAGTTCAGGTTCTGCAGCAAGCCCCGTATGTTGAAGAGATTGCCCAAGTTGCACACGGATGGATTGTTCCACCATTGGAATTCCAGTTACCTTACTTAATATTGGTACAGTTCGGGATGCTCTTGGATTCACTTCTAATACATATACTTTTTCTTTGTGAATAACATATTGAATATTCGCTGATCCAATTATCTCTGCTTTACAACAAATTTTTCTTGCGTATTCTACTAAACATTTTATTTGAGCTTCCGTTAGGGTTTGCGGTGGATACACAGCAATGCTGTCCCCTGAATGGACACCTGCCTTCTCAATATGCTCAAAAATGCCTGGAATAAATATTTCATTTCCATCACTGATACAATCCAGCTCACATTCTAATCCAGGAATATATTGATCCACCATTAGGGGCCATGCGCGCTTATCTAAGTTCTGGAGGGAGAGAATATATTCCTCTAAATCCGCTTTTTTATAGATTATTTTCATATACTGTCCGCCGATTACATAAGAAGGGCGCACGAGTACGGGAAATCCCAACGCTTCTGCTGCTTCTAAAACCATCTCTTTATCGGAAGCTATCTCTCCTTTAATATGTGGAATATTTAAGTTTGATAATAATTGATAAAATAACCTTCTATCCTCTAATAGGTCTATCTTATCAATACTTGTTCCAAACAGTTTTACACCTTCCTTTGTTAAATCATTTGCTAAATTTATCGCTGTCTGCCCACCAAATTGGATAAATACCCCTTCTGCCTTTTCTTTTTCAATAATCGCAAGGATATCTTCCACTGTCGTTGGTTCGAAATATAAACGATCTGCTACGGAAAAATCCGTGCTTACTGTTTCCGGATTATTGTTTATCACAATAGTTTCAAATCCAAGCTTTTTCAAAGCCTTTACGGCATGAACAGATGCATAATCAAATTCAATTCCCTGACCAATCCTAATTGGTCCGGAACCGATAATAATAGCTTTTTTACGATTTGTCGGTTCTACTTCATCGAAACCATTCCAAGTAGAATAGTAGTAAGGAGTTACAGCCTCAAATTCAGCGGCACATGTATCTACCTGTTTATAGACTGGTTTCAGATTCCATTTACTTCTTTTTGATCGAACATCCTGTTCTGTACATTGTAAAAGCTCGGATAAACGAACATCACTTATATTCATTTGTTTTGCTTTTTTCATTAGGGTAGATGATATGGTATCAATGGAATATTCTTTTAACACGGCTTCAAATTGAACCATTCCTTGCAACTTTTTTAAAAACCATTGATCAATAAGAGTTAATTGATGAATTTCATCGACTGTCATCCCGTTTCTCATTGCTTCTGCTATTGCAAATAACCTTACATCCGTTGCTTCTTCCATATGTTTTTTTAATTGGTCATTAGAAACACCAGTAAACATTCCATGGCTTAGACCAAAAAGCTTCATCTCTAAAGAACGTATTCCCTTATTTAAAGCACCTTCAAAAGTACGGTCAATAGCCATCGTTTCTCCTGTGGCCTTCATTTGTGTTCCTAATTTTCTATTACCGTCAAGGAACTTATCAAAAGGAAAACGCGGTAATTTCAAGACAATATAATCTAAAGCTGGTTCGAAGGCTGCAAATGTATTTCCCGTTACCGGATTTAGAATCTCGTCTAAATGATAGCCAATCGCACACTTTGTTGCGATTCTAGCAATCGGGTAGCCAGTTGCTTTTGACGCTAATGCAGATGATCTGCTTACCCGTGGATTTACTTCAATTACATAATATTGGTTCGAGATAGGATCTAAAGCAAATTGAATATTACAGCCACCTATGATTCCTAGCGCACGGATAATTTTTATAGATGCATTTCGAAGAATTTGGTATTGCTCATCCGATAATGTTTGGGAAGGAGCAACGACAATTGAATCTCCTGTATGAACCCCAACTGGATCTAGATTTTCCATATTGCACACGATAATACAAGTATCATTTGCATCCCTAATGACTTCATATTCAACTTCCTTCCAACCCTTAATGCTTTTTTCAATTAGCACTTGATGAATTGGGCTACTATTCAGGCCTTTTTGTAAAACGTTTTCCAACTCTTGATCATTGCTTGCAAAACCGCCACCGGCACCGCCAAGAGTGTAGGCGGGACGGATAATCAGCGGGTAACCAACCTCCTGGGAGAAATCCTTCCCTTCCTCGATCGTATGAATAATTTTTGACTGTGGTATTGGTTCCTGAATTTCCTCCATTAATCGTTTAAATTGATCACGATCCTCGCCTTTTTGAATCGATTCCACCGGAGTTCCTAATAGCTTAACATTATATTTCTCCAGAATTCGTTTTTCATAGAGCTGAACCGTTAGATTTAACCCTGTTTGCCCGCCTAACGTTCCAATCATACCTTGCGGCTTTTCCCTTTTTAAGATTTCTTCAATTGTTTCAATGGTCATTGGCTCAATATAAATTCTATCGGCAATCGATTCATCCGTCATAATAGTTGCAGGATTACTGTTCAATAATACAACCTCAATCCCTTCCTCTTTTAATGCCAAACAGGCTTGCGTCCCAGCATAATCAAATTCTGCGGCCTGCCCTATGACAATGGGGCCAGAACCAATGACCAGCACTTTTTTTATTTCTTTATTGTATGGCATATGACAAAACTCCCGTTGTTTCATTTAGAATTTGTATGAAATCATCAAAGATATGTTCCGTATCTTGAGGTCCTGGATGCGCTTCAGGGTGAAATTGAACGGTTTGAATCGGTAATGTAACGTGACTAAGACCTTCGACGGTGCCATCATTTACATGGCGATACGTGATGTTAAATAATTTTTCATCTATTGTGTCATCCTTTACAACATAACCATGATTTTGGGAGGTTATCATTACCTTCCCAGTCTTTAAATCTTTTACTGGATGATTAGCTCCCCTATGTCCATATGGCAGTTTTTTCGTTTGCGAACCATACGCTAAAGCAATTAATTGATGGCCTAAACAAATGCCAAGCGTCGGATAAGCAGCACTAATTTTTTTAATTTCCGGTAGCCATTTTTTTAATGCGATTGGATTCCCAGGACCATTGCTTAAAACAACACCAGCCGGGTTCATCTTTTCTATTTGCATAAAGGAAAAATGATAAGGAACAACTGACACTTTGCATTTTCGCTTTAACAAATAGGTCAATATAGACTTCTTACATCCAAAATCCATTAGAACAATATGCGGACCATCGTTTTCATAGGTCATTACGCTTTTGGTCGATACCTCCCCTATATAAAAGGGTTCCGATATTTTTGGGAAAAGGATATTTTTAGTTTTTGAAATAATACCTTTAATCGTACCGCGCTTGCGAATCGTTTTCACCAGTTCTCTTGTGTCCACACCTGTTAAAAACGGCAGCCCCTTTTTTTCGAGGATTTCCGCCACTGTGCTGTCTGATTTATAATGATTAGGCACTTCTGATATTTCACTCGTTACAATTCCTTTTGCATAATAATCATTACTTTCCTGATCAAATGAGTTCATTCCGTAATTACCAATTAACGGGTAGCAAAATACAATGATTTGACCGGCATAGGAGGGATCCGTCATTATTTCCTGATAACCAGTCATACTCGTATTAAACACAACTTCACCAATAATGTCCTCTGCTGTATGACCATATAACTGGCCGGGGAAAATTTCACCCGTTTCTAAGATGAGATATCCATTTTCCAATCTTATCTCTCCATTTTCAATAGAATTTTTTTGAAGCATTTAAGAAAAAGATCGATTTCTTCTTTAGTGACTGTTAAAGGAGGCAATAAACGAACGACGTTTTCTCCCGCTGTCAAAATCAGTATTCCTTCCTCTCTTGCTAACTGCACAATATTATTGGCATTCTCTATTACCAAACCAATTAACAGACCCTTTCCACGGACTTCTTTAATTTGAGGGCAGTGAGATTGCAGCTTTTCCAATTCTGATAAGATGTACTTACTCTGAATTTGACTATGTTGCAGAATATGATTTGCAAGAATATAGCGAACTGTTGTTAGTCCAGCCGTTGCAGCAAGAGGATTGCCACCAAAGGTGCTCCCATGTGTTCCAGGTCCAAATACTCTCGCTACATGTTCCTTTGCAAGCATAGCTCCAATGGGAAATCCCGATCCTAACCCTTTTGCCAATGTTATAATATCAGGTTCAAAATTATATTGTTCATAAGCAAATAGTGTCCCGGTTCTTCCTATTCCTGTTTGTACCTCATCAATAATTAGAAGAATATTTTGACTCTTACAGATAGTATCAAGTTTTTGTATCCATTCCTTATCAGCCGGTATTACTCCGCCTTCCCCTTGAACCAATTCAAGCATTACTGCTGCTGGTGTTCTGTTCTTAACATATTCCAATGATGAGAAATCATTATATGGAAGATAAGTAAAACCTTGCAATAAAGGTTCAAAACCATTTTGAATTTTCTCTTGACCCGTAGCGGAGAGAGTAGCCATCGTTCTTCCATGAAAGGATTGTTTAAAGGTAACAATTTCTGGTTCCTTCATATTAGTAATTTGATTAGCATAAAGACGTGCTAATTTAATCGCAGCCTCGTTTGCCTCTGCTCCACTATTGCAGAAAAACGCCTCATCAAAACAACTATTCTCTACCAAAATATGTGCTAAGTCTTCTTGGACTTGTATTTGATACAGGTTCGAGCAATGCCATAATTGATCAAGCTGTTGAATAAGAGCATTTTTTACTGCCTCTGGTGTATGGCCGAGATTACATGTTGCTATTCCCGAAGTAAAGTCTAAATATTGGTTACCATTTTCATCCCATACGAAACTGCCATTTCCTTTTGCAATCGAAATCGGCGCCCGCTTATACGTACTCATCAATGAGGATGTTTTAAGCATCTACAAATTCCTCCTCCAAACGAACTAAAGTTCCAATCGGTTCATTCCTTACATATTTGATTAAATTATCTTCCTCCAACCCATTCATAATGACGACTTCCTTAACTCCCTGTTGGATACAAGCCACTGCTGCTTTCACCTTTGGTACCATTCCTCCATGAATGATGCCAGTATTGATATATCCATCTATTTCTTTTTTGGTAATCTTCGGAATTACGTTCCCTTCCTTCATAACACCTGGAACATCGGTAACCATGCAAATTGGTGCATGATAGGCTTTGGATAATGCTGCTGCTGCTTCATCTGCATTGATATTAAGCGGTTTATTTGTTTCGTCCACTGCCACTGGAGAAATAACTGGAATATAAGATTGACATAGCAATAAATCTAATAAACTATTATTCACTGAAACGATTTCTCCGACCAAACCCACCTTTTGATGGTCATCTACCAACTTTGCCTGCAATAACTTTCCATCGCACCCACTCAGCCCAATCCCCTTGGCACCTGCCGATAAAAGATTCCTAACTATTTGTTTATTGGCAGTACCTGAAAGCACCATTTCCACCACTTCTATTACAGATTCATTTGTTACTCGTAGGCCCTCGATAAATTTGGACTCAATCTGTAATTTTTCCAGCAGCGTTGTAACCTGAGGTCCCCCACCATGTACAATTATTGGATTTATATGAAATTCTGTTTTTAAAGCAGCTATATTTCTATAAAAAGAATCCGGCAACTTATCTGTTATGCTTCCTCCACATTTAATAATTAGATAACTCAACTAACATTCCCCCAACTTCATGTTCGGTATGATGCATTAATTTTGACATAATCATAGGATAAATCACAGCCCCATGCGGTTGCGCTTCCATGTCCTTCGCCTAAATCAACCAAGATCTGAATATTTTCCGATTGTAAATATTCCTTTGCAGTTTCTTCAGAAAACCCAGCAGGCAATCCATTTTCTACCACTTTGATATTGCCTATTGAAACGTTTAAAAGTTCTGGATTGACCGTAACACCGCTATAGCCAATTGCATTTACAATTCTTCCCCAGTTCGCATCCTCGCCAAAGATAGCTGCTTTTACTAAATTGGAACCAATAATCGATTTACTAATAATTTTTGCATCAATAGAAGATTTTGCGTTGGTTACATGTACTTCAATCAACTTAGTTGCTCCTTCACCGTCACGAGCAATTTGTTTTGCAAGAGATGTACAAATCATTTTTAATCCATCTAAAAAGATGGACCATTGAGGATGTGATTCGGATAATTCTTGATTGCCAGCTAATCCATTTGCCATCACTAGAACCATATCATTTGTACTTGTATCACCATCGACTGTAATCATGTTAAATGAATCATTCACTGTCATCTTTAAGGCTTGTTGTAACGAAGAAGGATTTACCTTTGCATCTGTTGTAATAAAACCTAGCATGGTAGCCATATTGGGATGAATCATTCCCGATCCCTTGGCAGTTCCGCCGATTGTAACATATCGGTCATCAATTAATAGGGAGACACAATCATTTTTCACAAATGTATCTGTCGTTAGAATCGCTTCACTAAAATCCTCTGCATGGTGAAGTCCTTCTGCTGCAGGAATTTGTGATATACCAATCTGGATTTTTTCCATTGGCAGTTGTTCTCCAATTACTCCAGTAGAACAAACAGCAACCTCATGTTCTTGAAAATCCATTTGATCTGCAAACCATTCCCTCATTAAAAAAGCATTCTTGATCCCAACTTCCCCCGTACACGCATTTGCATTTCCCGAATTGATAATTACCCCCTGCAAAAATGGAGAAGCAGCTAAACTTTCTTGTGTAACCTTTAATGGAGCAGCTTGAAACTGGTTCGTTGTATACACAGCAGCGGAAACTGCGGGTACCTGAGAGTAGAGCCAACCAAGATCCTTTCTTTTTCTCTTTAATCCACTATGCATTCCACCTGCATGAAAACCAATAGGTGATGCAATATGTCCATTTACTACTTTCATAAGACTTCCTTTCTCCAATTCTAATTGTCTACTATTCATCATTTCTTTCCCTCCTGAGGATTGCTAAAGTTGTTGCATTAAGGATAAATTGGAATGCCGGCTAATCCTGTCCTCTCATCCCAACCAGCTATAACATTTAAATTTTGTATTGCCTGACCTGCTGCTCCTTTTACTAAATTATCAATTACTGAAATGATAGTTAACCGACCAGTTCGCTCCTCTATATTTATCCCGATATCACAGTAATTGGTACTGTATACTTCCTTTGTAGACGGCCAATTGTCTTTCGGTCTAATGCGAATAAAACCATCGTCTTTATATGCCTCTCTGTAAAGTTCCAAGATCTCCTCTACATTCACTTTTTGCTTTAAATCAGCATATATCGTACACATAATTCCTCGTGTCATAGGAATTAAATGGGTTGTAAAAGTTACAGCAGCTGAAATACCCGTTATATTTTGTATTTCTTGCTCTATTTCTGGAATATGCTGATGTGTACCAAGTTTATAGGCGGTGACATTTTCATTTACTTCTGAGAATAAGTTTCCTACACTTGGTTTTCTTCCCGCTCCGGAAACACCAGATTTTCCATCAATGATAATTGAATTCATATCGATTACATTTGCCTTTAAAACTGGTGCCAGCCCAAGAAGTGTAGCAGTTGGATAGCACCCGGGATTAGCAATGAATTTCGAATTTTTTATTTCATTTCGATTTAATTCCGTTAATCCATAAGTAGATTTTTGCAAATCTTCTATATGAGCAGATTTATTTTTATACCATTTTTCGTATAAGCCTTCACTTTTCAATCGAAAATCTCCTGATAAATCTATACAAGTAATTTCAGACTCTAGAAGAGACGGCAACATCTCCTTCGAGACTCCGGATGGCGTAGCAAAAAATAAGACATCCAATTTACTTTGGATTTTATTTGGATTCCATTCCTCTAATGGCATTTCGATAATATTATGTAAATGTTTATATTGGTCTGTTAATACAGTGCCTTTTGTGGAATTGGATATGAGCATTTCAATTTCTACTTTTGGATGCTGGTGTAATAAACGAATAAGCTCGGCACCACCATATCCATTAGCACCAATAATACCAATCTTCAACTTTTTTCATCTCCTATAAAATGCAATGTTGTATTTTTGTATTATTATAAACACATAGGAATAATTATGCAACAACAAAAATAATAAATAGTGATATTTCACTATTTAATAACATAAACATGCACATACTTTGTATAAATATAAAAAAGCTACCACATATTAGTGATAGCTTTTTTCATAATTACCGATTGGTCTGCTTATTCTTAAATTGTTCATAACTATTTTGCAGTTCTTCAAGGCGGCGCTTTCCATCTTCACGGTTGCGAACATTTTCTTCTTCTATGGCCCGTGTTTCTTCTAAACCTTTCATGATGATGCTCCATGTCTCTTCAATTGTTTCAATTTTAATACTGGAACCTCCTGCAAGTCTTGTTATCTCCGTTGACTGTGCAGATATATTTTGTGCATTTCTTATAAGCATTTCATTTGTTCTTCTATCCAATTCACTCATAGAATCAGCCACTAATTTTTGACGTTTAGCAGCAATGGCATTAATTAATCCAGTTTTAAAAATCGGAATCGTAGTGACGAATGCGGAATTAATCTTTCCAATAAGTTTGGTATTTCCTCTTTGCAGCATTCTAATTTGCGGCGCTGATTGGAATGCTACTTGCTTCGCCATTTCCAAGTCGTATGCACGTTGCTCTAACAATTCAACTGCATTGCGAACGGTATCCAATTCCATTTGAGCAAGCTGATCCATATTGGCAGCACGGTTTTCTAATTGTGGAAGTACGTTATTTCTAATATCCTCGATTTTCAATTCCGCAGCAACTATATACTTTTCCAGCTCCATATAGTAATTAAAATTCTCTTCATATAACTGCTCTAATGTTAGAGTAGAATTTTTCATTTCGGTTTCATATTTTTTTATTTCCACATAAACCTTATCAATCTCACTTCCCATGGTTTGATACTTGGCCATGATTTTTTCGATAAATTTCTTCCCTTTTCCAAACATCTTAGAGAAAAGACCTTTATCCTCTACAAAATCCTTGCTGTCAAACTTGTCCATGATTTTACCAAGATGTTTTAACAACGCACTTGATTCTTCCATACTGCTAGATTTAATGGAATTCAACACTCTACCTGAAAAAGCTGAAATTTGATTGGCAGGTTCTTTCCCAAATTCCAACAAGGAAAGCTGATCTTTAGTATCAATTTGTTGGGCTAATTGAACAACTTCAGGATTATTACGCAGTTGCATTTTCAAGTCATTTGGATTTTGCAATGCTTCCTCTTTTTTTTCTAGATTAAGAGTTTGTAATTCATTCACATTCACTGACATGCTATTTTCCCCTCTTTTTAAAATAATTTATGAATAAACTTTTTAATCAATATTCCTGGTTTATTACGGTGCTTTTCAAAATCCTCATTAAAACTAACTTCCTCTAGCCAATGAGCATCAAACAGGGAAGAATCTATAAATAATTCTATATCATTTTGACCGGTAGGATTATATAGTAGTATATCTATTCCCACTTCATTTAACAATAATAGAAGTGCTGCATCACTTCTTGCAAGCTGTCCGCAATTGCCATTATTATAAATCACGATTCTTGGAACGGTCTGTGAATAATCAAATTGTTGCAGCAATTTAATTATCGTCTCAGGAAGCTCCAATACTGCAGAAAACATATAAAGTTTTAATTGTTCCTCTGTTTCATGATCTAACTTGTTTAACAATGCTTTATCTACATATCTTGAAATCGCAGATGCAAGACCAAGCTGCAGTCCGTCAGGCATTTGCTTGTATCTCCACCAATTTGCTTTTAACATTTTCATAGGGTCCAGTTTGCCATCGGTTAATGCATTTTGATAATGATATAACGGATTTCCCTTTACTTCCTTTGCTATTGGAAATCGTGTATATAGACTTAACAAATCAAAATCGGTAATTTCCTGAATTCTGCTCCAATATTCCTTTTGATTCAACGAAATCCCTAATACCTTTGCAAAAATGCTGGGTATATAAACTGTTTCGTTTTTCACTTCAAAACTTGGTCTAATAAAAGCTTTTTCTCTCATAATTAGAAAAATTTCATCATACGTCGTTTTCAGAGTAATGGATTTCGGTTTATAGGAACGAAACTGCCATGGTTTGTATAATAATGAATTATCCGAATGAAGTACTCTTTCCATTTCCTGAGACGCCTTTTTGGCAACGGTAGATTTTCTGACCGGCTTTTCTTGTGGATACGGCATTAATGGCTTTGTAGACGGATATTTAAACTTACTTATAGTATCATCCTTGAAATCCACTAATACATCCTTTCCTTCAGGATGAATAATCAAAACATCAAAGCCTAGCACTATCAAAAAGTATAGAAAATAGCTCTGACTTTTAGTGGCATTTCCAAACCACAAAATTCTAGGGACTTCTTTCTCCATATCCATTTCTTTCACCCACGGATGGATATGATTCCATGACCATTTAACAGTATCTACAATCAATCTGCGAAAATCAGGATGCAATAAATCGGGATGGTTACTTTGAAATATCTGAAGCAATTCAATATATGCCGCCCTATAATGCCTGTACCATTCTCCTTTGTCTTTCAATGGAAGCAATCGCTCTCCTTCCATAAATGCAACAAAACGGTTGATAGACAATCCTTTTTGATCATGATGAATATTCATGATCCTTTGAATGGATTGGAATACTTCATTTGAAATAGACTTGTCTAACTCCTTATCCAAATGATGAATAGGAACATTGGATTCATGTACAAGTGAATACAAAAATTCCAGATATTCCTCTTCATCCAAAGGACAGCCCAAAATTTTGCCGGTTACTTGTATATATTTAACTTGGTCATCAGCGTTTACATACTGACCTCTTTCAGCTAAAGGAAGACCTAATAAATTCTTCCAATCCTGTTGTTCGAGATCAACCTTTATTGGGTGAATATTCACTCTAGGTCCATTCCTTCCTTTCAAAAATTCCTTCTTCTTCATAAAAATTTTAGAAGTAGCTCTGAATAATACTTTTTATAAAGACGCATACTAATAAGAATATAGACTAATTTGGAGGTCTATTTGTATGTTTAAATACAAAATCAACCAGAAGATAACAGAAGAAGTTAAAGATTTGGTAAGTGAAATGTTTCTATTTAAAATTTTATTGTTTTTCGAGTTCATCGGGTTTTCCTTGTTATTTACTTTCATAACCGAAACATTCGTAAGGGCAAAACTCAACTTCTTACTTGTTTTTATCCCTTACCTTTCCATCGTTTTACTGCTTTACTGGATAACAAAAAGTATTAGATTGAAAAAGTAAAATTAGTTACTTTATCGATTTTATAATCCCACAACAGGAGTAGGACATCAAATGATATTCTTCAACCGGTACCTTCCTTTCCTTTGCTAACAATAAGATATGGGATACATTCTTATCCATTTTATCACGAACAAGAATTTTCCACGGTACTCTTCTTAACAATACTCGCGTTGTTTCTCCTACTCCAGGTTTTATCAGATTCTTATCCTTTATTTTCAACATTTTTTGAATAGACTGCACTTCCCTTAACCCCGACCAATTTGGTTCATCCATTTTAAAAGATACTGTATTTCCTAATATTGACTCAAATTGTGCGGAAATTTCATCTATAAAATAATTGGATACATCATGGGGGGAAAGTTCCTGATAAAATTTTGCACCATGAAAATCTTTGCTGCTTAAGAGGTCCCGATTCATGACAGTTCTACTTATTAAACCTGACACAGTTGCATTTAAACAAGCATTCGGAATCAGAAAATCTTCTCTCGTTCCATAAATATCAGCACATTGCCCTGGATCCGCTAAGACTGCTATAGAGTTAGAAATATTTGTTTGGTTTGTTTGATTAATGGTTTGTAGGGACTGATCTAGCTCTAGTTTAATTGCTCCCTTTCCTGTCCAGCCATCAATAAATTGAAATTCATAATCGGGGTAATGCTTCCTAAGATAGTTGATTGCATTTTCATCAATACCTCTCCCTCTAATTATGGAAACACTATAGTGTGGCAGTGAGATTTGGTATTTTGCTAAAATATATCTTTTCACCAATATACCAATAGGTGTTCCAGCTCTCGCCAAGGAAACTAAAAGTGTTTTCTTTCCTTTTTGCCTGATAATCTCCTCTGCTATTACTTGTACCGCTTCTGCAATTTTTAATTTATTTGAATGTAAGGATGAAAAAAAGAGATTCGTATATTCTTTAGATGGTTCATTTTCGATTGGGAGCATTTCCGAATAGTGCTTTCCGGACTGAATCTGTTCTTCTTTATCCATCGTTGAAGTTTCGTGCATCATATCACTGATATCTTTAAGCAAAAAAATAACGTCTTTATTTGAATAAGATCCAAAAGATTTAGTATGTACCGTTTTCACGAACAACTTCACCCTTTCCATTGCTTAATGTTACAACAAAAACATACGGAAAAAGTGCGGCAAGTTGTTGCAAGAGAGGTGCTCTCTCACTCTCACCAAGCTCTCTTTCAAAAAAGACAAATACATCTTGATACATTTCTGGCTCAATTTGATAAAAATAATTTTGTACAGAACAATCCTCAGGACAAGGAAATGTATATTTACTCTGTATTAAATAATCGTTGTTACGAGATACATATATCGGACTTCTCGTTGTTGACTGGAAATAGACCTGATCACCCATCAGTGAGGCAATTTTCATCGGTAAGTACATCAGCTCCCCGGTACCAAGACAGAGAGTTTTTCCTCCTGAACGAAGTGAGACAAGCTTGCGGGCGATAGTGCCTACACACTGATTAATCTCTTCCGTCTCCGAACTATCCAATCCAAAACGGCCCGTCTGCCATAAATAATTCGTATTGGAAGAATGATGGTAATAAGGCGAAATTCTTATCATTAAATCGGATAAATCAACAGAAATAATTTTTCCCATTGTTTTTTTTATATGAATATTGGATTCTTCCATATTCATCATGACGTTAGAACTATCTACTTCTATTTCGCCCTTTATGAGTGATACTACATTTATCTCGATTCCCAACTTTTTCTCCATTTGACGGAATTGTTGAATACTTTCTTCCGCGCGCCAATCTAATAAAGTAAGAATGGTATAGCTTTTACGGGGGAATTTGCCGTGTATCGCATGAATAATGTTCAAAACAGTATTTCCTGTCGTAAGCTCATCATCAATAAAAACAATCGGATTCTGGTTTTGTACATGGCAAGGGTCTATATAACAATAATGTGAAGTCGCATGAGAATGTTCCTCTTCAAACTGGATCATGGTTTCTTTATTATCCATTTTTTCTCTAGTTGTATGGAAGAAATAGGCATTTTGGAAGTTTTCAAATACACCATGACCTAACGCTGTAGCAGTTTCCGCAAATCCAATAAATATCGTTTTTTGCGAAAGTTGAAATGGTTTAACCTCATATAAAATACGTTTTGAATGGACAGACTGCATAAAGAAATCCCTTTTCTTCATAAGTTGTTCATCCTCATTATGTAAAACTTCCATAACATATTTACTGGCTAACAAGGAACTGGCCAGTATTGGTGTTATTGGATTGACAGGAAGATGTTTACCAAGAACTTTGCTTACAAATAAAAAGGATCTCTTCTTATTAATTCTGGCAGCCATTTTGAATAAAACAGCAGGAGGAATATTCAAATCATTACCCGTTATTTTTATATTGACCGTTAAATTATCTAGTATTTTATAAGTGCACTCGTTCACTGAATTCAAGGAGTTGGATAAAACTTTGCTGCTCATGTAGCACCCCGTATACTTTAGATTTCAATAAAGTTTTTCTCGCCCACTGATAATGCGGTTTAACTTCATTCATTTTGTTGTGAAAGTTACTTGTAATGACACCATTGTGTGAATGAATATGATCCATGATAGAAATAGAATCCATATATTCTTCATATGTAACTGCATTTAAAGCATGAACTAGACGAATATGAGAGGGATGGATAATGGTTTTACCAACAATACCGTTGCTTTTATCAAGAATAATTTCACGAATAAATGCTTGATCGTACTGGTTAGCAGTAGGCAAGGCACCATCTAAATTATTTCTGACTGAAGGTTTTACCATTTGCCCAGGTAATTGAAAATATTCCCAAACTGGACCTGATATAATATATTCGTGATCCATCCTTCCAAAAATATTCAATATATCTGCAATGCAGTCTCTAATTATAGCTATATCGTAAATTGGAGTTTCGCTATCTCTTCTAATCCCAAAAAGACCCGAAAAATCTGTTGCCCCAATCCGAATATTTAGTACAATTTCAGCATAATGATCGAGTAATTTCTTAATAGATAGTAATGTATCCATTCTGGTTTCTTTATAAATTACCTCTTTTGATTCCAATATTGGCAATGCATAAAGGGATAAGCAATATGTATTATTAATGGACTGAATTTGTTCCAGGTACTCTTTTCCGATATGAGCATCAAACTTTGGTAGAACAAAACCGCTTAATAGAGTAGATGCAGCCCCAAGATCGTTGATGAGCTTTTCAATTTGTTTTGGTTCTCTCACACGTATAAAAATAAGTGGAAGATGCCCTTGAGAAAACTTCCTGCTGTTTACGGCATTGTAAAGCGTTTGCAATTGAATAACGCTATTGATTTCAGCCTCCACAACCTCATGGTCGCTTATAGAATCCTCTAAACAAATAACCATGGAAGTAAGTCCTGCATACTTTCCATAAAGAAATTTACCACCAAGGATATCATTAGAAATTTGTGTTCTAGTACCAGGCATATAAAGGGTTCCTCCAAGCGCATAAGCCAATACTTCCTTTGGAGACTCTTTTGTCCAACTTTCCGGAGAGATATAAAAAGTTGATTTTAACTGTTCGTCTGTAAGAAATGGAAAATGTCTCATGAATAACTCTCCCGTTCTAATAGAATCCTTAAATGGTAATAGAAAAGTGCAAGCGCCTTGTTTATCGGAATACGGGTCAGTGAAATTAGCTTTTGAAATTTCACCTTTGGAGTCTTCGACTGGATAAAGGAAACACAGTGAGGTAGTTCACAAGTGATACTGACTTATCGTAGGGAGGAGACGTAGAAATCCGTTAGCCGATAGACGCTACTAAACATAAAATCATCTTGTGGATTAATTTTAAGGATAAAATACTTATGGATTTTATTCTATTATTTTAAAAAGGGATAAAATTTCTTTTATCCCTTTCTAGTAATTTGAAGATATCCTCAAAATTATGTTACTGCCTTATTTATTTATTTTCTCCTTTTGTTGGCTTTTTCTTAAGTGCATGCACAACAAATGTAGCAAGGAAAATAACAGCCAGAATACTGAAGAAAACAATCTCACCTACATCAAAACCAAATGCAGCAGCAATCATTTTGATACCAATAATGGCGATTAATACAAAGGCGGTAGTCTCAAATTCAGGGAATTTCTCAATTAATTTTAGGAATAATTGAGCGACACCACGCATCATAAGTACTCCTAAGATTCCACCAAGGAATAATACCCATACTTTGTTAGATAAACCAAAAGCAGCAATTACACTATCAATACTGAAGGTGATATCCATCAATTCAACTAAAAGCACTGTCTTCCAAAAACCGTAACCTTTGTTTTTGACTTCGCCATCTTCCTCTTCTTTCTTGAGGAGGTTTTTCAACGATAACCATAATAGGTATAAACCACCAACAACCTTGATCCAAGTGATTTTAATTAGGAATACACCTATTCCAATGGCAATAAATCGGAATAGATAAGCTCCTAAGATTCCATAAAACAATGCTTTCTTTTGCTGTTTCTTAGGCAAGTGTTTTACCATAACAGCAAGCACCAATGCATTATCTGCAGATAATAAACCTTCTAAAATAATTAAACTGAAAATAACTCCCCAGCTTGCTGGATTTGAGAGTTCAGATGTTATTGCATGTAGTGAAAAGAACTCTCCATAATTGTGGAATAAGTCATGAAAAAATTGTGCCATTTATTTATAATACTCCTCCGAAATACTTCCCTTATTTAAAATATAAAACTATCAAACTGTAAGTCCATAATTACGGCATAACGCAGCTAAACCGCCAGAAAATCCACTGCCTATTGCATTGAACTTCCATTCCCCTTGATGTTTATAAAGTTCACAAACCACAACAGCCGTTTCAACAGAGAAATCTTCCCCTAAATCAAAGCGGAGGATTTCTTGATTGTCTTCCGGATTTACGACTCTGACAAAGGCATTGGAAACTTGTCCGAAATTTTGGTTACGTGCTTCCGCCTCATGTATCGTAACGGTTATCCCTATCCTTTCAATATGTGGTGACAGTTTTGGGAAATTGATAATAATTTGCTCATCATCCCCGTCACCCTCACCTGTACGGTTATCACCAGTATGTTCAACACCGCCATCAGGACTTTTCAGATTATTATAGAATACAAAATCAAGATCATTAATTACTTTTCCATTTGCATCCGCTAGAAATGCAGAGGCATCAAGATCAAAATCATGACCTCCATTATACTTGTTTGTGTCCCAGCCTAGTCCGATGATTGCTTTCGTAAGTCCTGGATTCGTTTTTGTTAAATCAATTCTTTGTCCTTTAGAAAGAACGATTCCCATGATCTCACCTCAAATAATTAATTATTGAACGTCTAAGCCAAAATCTCTAACAAGGGCTGCCAATCCGCCTTGATACCCGCTGCCAATAGCATTAAATTTCCATTCGCCATTATGACGGTATAATTCCCCAACTACAACAGCTGTTTCAATAGAGAAATCTTCGCCTAAATCGTAACGGATTAATTCTTCACCATTCGCCTCATTTACGATTCTTACAAACGAATTGGAAACTTGTCCAAAATTTTGGTTACGTGCTTCGGCCTCATGAATCGTAATCGTAAAAGCAATCTTTTGAATATTTTCTGGTACTTGAGCAAGATTAACGGAAACCGTTTCATCGTCCCCATCTCCCGCTCCAGTACGATTATCACCATTGTGAACTACCGATCCGTTACCGCCTTTTAAATTATTGAAAAAGATAAAGTCAGCTTCTGATGAACATTTTCCTTCAGCATTTAATAAGAATACAGAGGAATCTAAATCAAAATCATTGCCTCCATCATATTTGTTAACGTCCCAGCCTAATCCAACAATAATATTTTGCAACCCTGGATTTGTTTTTGTTAAATCTACTTTCTGACCTTTTGATAAGCTAATTGCCATGTTACAACTTCCTCTCTAAAAAATTTGAGCTATCTCATTAGGAAAAATGTTAAACAAGCTTATTTGCTATTTCTCCAATCGAAGTATCCTTTGTTCCTTGTCCAATTGCGTTAAACTTCCATTCGCCATCATGACGATATATTTCCCCTGGAATAAGCGCTGTTAATCCACTATAGTTTTCGGATAAGTTAAAATGTGCTAGTTCAACATTTGTCTTATTATCCACAATTCGAATAAATGCATTTTCAATCATTCCAAAATCTTGTTTTCTTTGAACAGGCTGATAAATATTAACAACAAACTGAAGACGATGAATTCTGGAAGGAACTTTATGTAAATCTATGAAAATTTGCTCATCATCACCATCGCCATCACCAGTAAGATTATCTCCTGTATGACGAACACTCCCACACTGACTAGTTAAATTCCCAAAATAGATAACATCATGCTTACTTTCTAGCTTTCCAGCCTCATTTAACATTATAACAGAGGCATCACAATCAATGTTGGGTGTTTTTGTTCCAAACAATCCTTTTTTCTTCACTGGATCCCATCCAAGACCAATTAACAATGAGCTTAATCCTGCATTACCTTTTGTTAAATCAATTTTTTGACCTTTTGCTAAAGAAATAGCCAATAAAATCACTCCCTATGTATGTTTCTCGACAATATTCTATTAATATTTTACTTTATTCATAGACAATTTCCAATAAAAAATACGTTAATTGAATTATTTGTCATCTAGTAATAGTGAATAATTGATTCCCTATTTTTATACGATTGTCATGAAAAAAAGTTTCAGCTTTTTTTCATGACCCTTACACAGCCCTAAAAATTAATGCCGAATTATGACCACCAAATCCAAGTGCATTGCTGAGAACCGTTCTTACATTCTTTTTTCTAGCTAGATTAGGAACGTAATCCAAATCACACTCTGGATCTGGATTTTCTAAATGAATAGTAGGTGGAATAATTCCATCGCGAATCGTCAATAAAGAAAATATAGCTTCAACCGCAGCTGTTGCCCCCATCATATGACCAGTCATCGATTTGGTAGAACTTATCGGAATTTGATACGCAGCCTCTCCAAATAATTTTTTTATTGCTGCTGTTTCCGATTTATCGTTATTTTTGGTGCTTGTTCCATGTGCATTAATATAATCAATTTCCTCTTTTTCTATTTTTGCGTCTTTTAATGCCATCCTCATTACTTCGATGCTCCCCTTTCCTTCGGGAGCTGGACTTGTGATATGATAGGCGTCGCTATTAGTGGCGTATCCGATTATTTCTCCGTAAATTTCAGCATTTCGCCTAATTGCTGAATCAAGAGTTTCTAACAGAAGGGCACCTGCCCCCTCTCCCATAACTAAACCATCCCTATTTACATCAAAAGGTCTACATGCGGATTGAGGATTTGGATTGGTAGATATAGCCCCCATGGCACAAAAAGCTCCAATACCTAGTGGTGTTATAGATGCCTCAGCTCCGCCAACGACCATCATTTCTGCATCTCCTCTTTGAATCGCCCTATATCCATCGCCGATTGCGTTGGAACTTGAGGCACAAGAAAGAACTATACAATTATTATACCCTTTTGCACCTAGTGCAATTGCAACTTGACTCGATGCCATATTGCAAATCACCATCGTTGTTGAAAAAGGGTATACATTTTGATAACCACCATTTATTAGGTTTTGATAAGTCTCCTCAAAGCTTTCAATTCCTCCGATGGCTGTGCCAAAGCATACACCTATCCTCTCTGGTAAGACGTCCTTTCCTATTGTTACGTCCGCATCCTTTACCGCCATCATAGCAGAAGCAATTGCATATTGAGTAAACCGATCCATTCGATGTCTTTCATTAACTTTTATATAATTAGATAAATCAAAATCTTTCACTTCAGCTGCCGTTTTTGCTGAAAAGTTAGTTGCATCAAATCTTGTTAAATAATCAATACCTGACTCACCATTGATAACAGATTTCCAAATCTCATCTACATGATTTCCCAGAGGCGTAATTGCTCCTAATCCTGTTATAACAACCCTTTTCATTTTTTCCCCTCCAATATATATGATGATATAACCTTATTTCGACATATTATTTAAAAAACCTCCAATATTTACTAAATGACTTCATAAAAAAATCCAAATTGGTATCACAGCCAATTTGGAATAATTTCAATAAATTACTTAATTCTAGTGTCCTCCAAGGTAAGCACTTTTCACCTGGTCACTTTCATTCAATTCGTCCGGCGTACCAGAAAGTACTACACGCCCTGTTTCGATTACATAAGCACGATTGGCAATAGATAACGCCATATTAGCATTTTGTTCCACCAATAAAATAGTTGTGCCAGTTTGGCTAATTTCCTCTATGATTCGAAAAATCGTCTTAACCAGTAACGGAGCCAATCCCATAGAGGGTTCGTCTAATAAAAGCAGTCGTGGTTTTGCCATCAGCGCTCGGCCCATTGCAAGCATCTGCTGCTCACCGCCGGATAATGTCCCTGCGGACTGTTTCTTGCGCTCATAGAGCCTTGGAAATAATTGAAATACCTTTTCAAGGTCTTCACGTATACCAATTTTATCTTTCCTTAAGAAAGCTCCCAGTTCCAAATTCTCTATTACACTCATATTAGCAAATATCCGTCTTCCTTCTGGAACGTGGGAAATACCTTGCTTCACAATTGTTTGGGCAGCCTTGCCGCTTATCGACTTTCCTTCATATAAAACTTCCCCGGTTTTAGGCTTTAACAATCCGGAGATAGTTTTCAATAGAGTACTTTTTCCAGCTCCGTTCGCCCCAATTAAGGTGACGATCTCTCCCTGATTAATTTCCAATGATACTCCTTTTAGTGCTTGTATATTCCCATAATAAACATTAATATTTTCCACTTTTAGCATTATGAGACCTCCTCGCCTAAATATGCTTCAATAACCTTAGGATTGTTTCTAATTTCAGACGGAGATCCCTCTGCAATAAGCTGGCCGTGATCAAGTACATAAATTCTTTCACAAACTCCCATAACCAATTGCATATCGTGCTCAATCAATAATACCGTTAAATGGAATCTTTCACGAATAAAGCTGATTAAATTCATAAGCTCTTCGGTTTCATTCGGATTCATCCCTGCTGCAGGCTCATCCAATAATAATAACTTGGGCTGAGTAGCAAGAGCCCGTGCAATTTCTAATCTTCTTTGCTGCCCATATGGCAAGTTCTTTGCCTTTTCATATAAATATCCATCAAGATTAAATATTTTCAAAAAATCTATTGCCATTTCTTCCATTTCCCTTTCACCATTAAAATGGGAAGGAAGTCGAAAAATCGAACTAATAATACCATGTTTTGAATTTGAGTGGTAAGCAACCTTAACATTATCCAGCACTGATAATTCATTAAACAGGCGGATATTTTGAAAGGTACGACTGATACCTTTACGTGTAATTTTATATGGCGGAAGTCCGTTTAATCTCTTACCATCCAGAAAAATATTTCCTTCCGTTGGAACATATACACCTGTAAGAAGATTAAAAAAAGTTGTTTTACCTGCACCATTTGGTCCAATGAGACCAACTAATTCCCCTTTACTAATCTCTACATTAGTATTGGATACAGCTTTTAAACCACCAAATTGTATTCCTACGTTTTCAACTTTAAGCAACTGTTTGTTTTCCATCATGTTTCCCCCCATCTGATGACTTTCCTTTTTTGAAAAAGGAGGTAATCTCTTTTGTACCTAATAATCCTTGCGGGCGGAAGATCATCATTAATATTAGAACAAGAGAGTAGATAATCATTCGAGTTTCTGGGTAATCTTGAAGGAATGTAGAAACAATACTTAATAGAATTGCTGCAATCACCGATCCTGAAAGGCTTCCTAAACCACCTAATACAACAAAAATTAATATATCAAAGGATTTCATAAAACCAAATGACCCAGGCGATATAATGTAAAAGTTATGGGAATATAGTCCTCCTGCAACCCCAGCAAAAAAAGCGCCAATGACAAATGCCATTACTTTATAGTAAGTGGTGTTAATCCCCATTGCATCTGCTGCTATTTCATTTTCACGAATAGATATACAGGCTCTGCCATGAGTAGAGTTAGTAAAATTAACAATAACTAGAATCGTAATAACCATACACCAAAATGCCCATGGCCAAGTAGTTAGATTATCTACCAACATTCCACTGGCACCGCCAACATAATTAATATTTAACAAAGTAATGCGAACGATTTCTCCAAATCCAAGGGTAGCAATCGCTAGGTAATCACCTTTTAATCGTAAGCTTGGGATACCAATAATTAATCCTGCAACTGCAGCAGCAATACCACCTACCAATAAGGAAAGTGCAAATGGTAATTGCAATTTCATGGTAATAATTGCTGCAGAGTATGCCCCGATTGCAAGGAAACCTGCATGTCCTATGGAAAATTGCCCCGTTATTCCAATAACTAAGTGTAGACTTACTGCCAAAATAATATTAATAACAATAACCATTAGCGTATTAATATAAAAATCATTCATGAACTGTCCAGAGATTAAAAACTGGACAATGGCAAAGACGATTATCGCTGCAAAGATATATATGTAAAAACTTTTGAATTGCTTTCTTTTTTGCATGTAGTCGTCTCCTTTCTATACTTTTTCCTTCATATTTTTTCCAAACAGTCCTGATGGACGGAAAATTAAGATAAGAATTAGGACAACGAACGCAACTCCATCTCGCCATAAAGAAAATCCTAATGCACTAACAATTGATTCGATAACCCCAAGTAAAATACCGCCTACCATTGCTCCTGGAATGATGCCAATGCCACCAAGAACTGCAGCAACAAATGCCTTAATCCCCGGAATCATTCCCATTAAGGGCTCAATCTTAATGTAATAAATACCAAAAATAACACCTGCAGCACCCGCCAAAGCAGAACCTATGGCGAAAGTGGCCGAGATTGTTCGATCTACATTAATTCCCATTAATTTGGCCGCTTCAGCATCATGGGAAACTGCACGCATTGCCTTTCCTGTCTTTGTTTTATGAACAATAAATTGAAGAATAATCATAAGTACAATAGATGTAACTAGAATTAATATGGATTGGCTGCTAATACTTACACCAAATATGTCAAATGTTTTATTGGGTAAAACATTCCTTGGATAAGCATCAGGCTGCGCTCCGCGAATATATACCATTCCGTATTCGATAAATAAAGAAACACCTATTGCCGTTATAAGAGCGGCAATTCTAGTTGCATTCCGCAATGGTTTATAGGCAATACGTTCTATTAACATTCCAAAAATTGCACATACAAGCATTGATAAAAGCAATGCCGGAAAAAAACCTAAATGTAAATAAGTAATAGAATAAAAACCAATAAATGAACCGACCATGAAAACATCGCCATGGGCAAAATTAATTAATTTCACAATTCCATACACCATCGTATAGCCGAGCGCGATTAGTGCATATATACTTCCGAGAGATATACCATTTACTAATTGTTGTATGAATTCCATTTACGCACTCTCCTTGTATATCATTTTCCTGTCTTAAAACTTTAATAGGGGGACAAGTCCCCCCTGCTAAGTGGTATTTTTTTAAGGATTAATTTTCGCTTTAAATTGTTGTTTACCATCCACGTACTCTAGAATAACAGCCGATTTTACCGGGTTATGTTTATCGTCAAATGTAAATGTTCCTGTTACTAGCTGTAAATCCTTGGTTTCTTCAAGAGCTTTTTTAATCTTTACTGGGTCACTGCTGCCTGCACGTTTAATTGCATCTGCAATCAAATAAAGAGAGTCGTATCCAAGAGCATTAAATCCATCTGGTTCTTGACCATATTTATCTTTGTATGCTTTTACGAAATCTTGAACCTTTTGATCCTCTGTATTTCCTGAAGAATAGTGGTTTGTGATAAAGGTATTATTAAGGGCATCTGCACCGGCAATCTCCACTAATTTAGGTGAATCCCATCCGTCACCGCCCATAATAGGTACCTTAATACCTAAATCACGGGCTTGTTTCACAATGAGACCTACTTCTTCATAGTAGCC
>Ga0224736_1054_pt1 | contig 29629 bp, 28 predicted proteins | sample IA12soil_MG_GH6A_FD_161628 | JGI IMG/M metagenome (GOLD analysis project Ga0224736, IMG submission 161628) | Enriched cells from agricultural soil in Iowa, United States - IA12soil_MG_GH6A(-) | ecosystem: Environmental > Terrestrial > Soil > Agricultural land | place: USA: Iowa | collected 2017-05-08
TTTCATAGTGGTTCACGAAGGTGGAAGAAATATTGTCTTTCATTATATTCTCACATAAAACAATGTTGCCGTATTGCAGATGTTCTTCAATGACGGACAAGTCACATGCTCTTGAACAAATGATTAGGGAATCGATTTGCTTTTGTTTTAGCATTTCTAAAGCTTCGATTTCTCGACTTTCCAAATATTCCGTTTGAAAAAGGACTAATTTATAATTGTTCTCTAATGCTTGCTTAGCGATTCCCTTTAATAAAAGAGCAAAATAGGGATGATCGGAGAACGGAAGAACTACACCAATAAGCCGAGTTTTTCCCGTACTTAAATGAACAGCATTAATATTTTTTTGATAATTGCTATCTTCCATCGCCTTTAATACAGCATTTCTTTTTTCCTCGCTCACATATGGATGATGGTTTAACACACGAGAAACTGTTGTGACGGACACACCCGCCATTTTTGCAAGATCTTTAATATTTGTCATTCTATCACCTGAAGAATTCTATATTTCATAAGTTCATTATAGCATTCCTAATTCTCACAGCCCGTTGCATGGGCACATAAAATTAACTTTTTCTTGCTCTGAAACCAGTTCCATAGATTAATCTTAATTTAGAATTGGCGTAACGCAAAACGGCGGCGTAACAATTTGAGTGGGACAGAGTGCCTGTCCCCTTGTCCCAAGAGGTATCAATTTTATTTGACATACTTGTTTAACTTTGCGATTAGATTTGGAGGTAAAGTATAAATGGTATGAGTGTCTTTTTCATTCATTATTGCACCGCTTTCCTCCCCTAACCACAATGAATATTTGGACATCGTCTTATCTTTAAAAGTTAATATTAGTAGATAATCTGGTGCCGTGACATCCACAACTCCCTTCACTTTCTTTGCTCTTTGGATCGCTTCTACAAGCGTTAAAAGTTCAGTTGAGTTTTTTTGATTATAAGTTTTATGTGGTTTCCTCACATCTAACATATCTTTTCCAACCTTAGAAATCGTTGCATAAATAATAGCTTTCCCGCCAATTTCGGTTGGATTATCAGCTATTTTATTATTTAATCCCTTTGTATTACAACCAACTAAAGATAATACTAATAGAATCATTAATACAATAAATGGATATTTGCGGGTATTAGAAAAGATTTGAATCCCCCCACTATTTTCTTTTTAAATTAGACGATACTCTCCATTTAAAGTCGCATTTCAAAAAAAAAAAATGACATCAGGATTCTGACGCCATTTTTTCGCTTTTCTATTTTACATTTTCAAAAAGTGGGACAAGGAACCTGTCCCTTTATCCCAACTTAGGTTTCATTTGTGGTTGTTCTTGTTGGTTTAATTTTGCTTCTGCTTCTTTACTTGTATCAACGCGTTTGACAAATAGGGCTAGTATTAATGCAATAATATTAATTCCAAGAGCTACGTAGAAGGAATATTGGATACCAGCCAATAACGCCTTTTGTGTTAATAATGCTTGTGTCGCTTTAGTAAAGGTTGTTGGATCAACAGCAGCCATTAAGTCTTCTGCTTTTGATTTTGTAACAGAATTCATGATGGTAACCAGGACGGCTGTACCGATAGAACCTGATACTTGCTGTGCAGTATTGTTGATTGCAGTTCCATGTGGATTTAGACGGTTTGGCAATTGATTTAAACCGTTTGTCATAATTGGCATCATGACCATGGACATACCAAACATACGTAGCGTATAAACTAGAATAATATAAATGTAACTAGAATCGATTTGTAAGTTTGCTAGCATGTAAGTGGAAATTGCGGTTACCACAAGTCCTACTACAGCAAGCATACGTGGTCCGAATTTATCAAACAACTTTCCTGTAATTGGCGACATAATCCCCATAATAATAGCACCCGGTAGCATCATTAAACCAGAATGAAGCGGTGAGATACCTCTGACACTTTGTACATAGGCAGGTGTTAAAATCATACCAGAGAACATAGCAACTGCGTTTACAATCGCAATGATAGATGCAAGTGCAAACATTGGATATTTATATACACGTAAATCTAAAAGAGGTTCACTCATTCTTAATTGACGAATAATGAAGGCGATTAACGCGATTCCTCCGACTATTAAAGTTGTTAACACAATTTTATCTGACCAACCATCTGAACTTGCGGAACTGAAGCCGTATAGAAGCCCTCCGAATCCGATACATGATAATATTACGGATAAATAATCAATGGTTGCACTTTTATTTTGTGGCATTACATTTTTCGATTTCCAAATTCCTAAAATTAAACTAATTACTGCTAATGGTAAAATCATTTCAAAAAGCAAACGCCAGTCATAATACTCTACAATATAACCTGACAATGTTGGCCCAATTGCAGGGGCTGTGATCATAACTAATCCGAAAACACCCATTGCTGTACCACGTTTTTCACGAGGAAAGCTTACTAACATGATATTCATTAATAAAGGTCCCATTACGGAAGAACCTGCAGCTTGGATCATACGTCCTGTAAGCAAAATACCAAAGTTTGGTGCAAATGCTGCTGTAGCTGTACCTAATGTAAAAATCGTCATTGCCGTAATAAATAAACTACGGTTTGAGAAGCGAGTAATTAAATAGGCTGATGCAGGAATTAAAACACCGCTGACAAGCATATAACCAGTAGCTAGCCATTGTACGGTTGAATAATCTTTAATTTTCAAATCCACCATAATAGACGGCAATGCTACATTTAATAGCGAGTTATTTAGAAAAGAAACAAATGCTCCCACAAATAATATCGCAAGCATTAAATACGGTGGTTTTTTTTGTTGTATTGCTGAATCCATATTTTTGTATCTCCTTATTATGTTTTATTTAATGAATAGATTTTCTATTTCTAGATGTTTTTTGCCTCTAAATATTTTAAACGAGGCCGTTTACATATCTGAACGTTAATTCCTTTTTCTTGAAGTCTTTCGACAATCTTTTTTAAATTTATCTTTTTCTTAGCTTCAAGTGTCATTATGTTCTTCCTTATACAAGCCTCTTTTTAGAAGTTCCATTTGATCCATATAATTTTTTAATGTTTCTTCATCCGATAATTCCTTGCCGAACATTTGAACTAGATTATGAAAGGTTACCGCCATCATAATTTTCATTATTTGATGCAGGTCTTGTTCATTTCTTATATTCAAATATTTGACATTGATTAAACTAACGATATCAAAATACTGCTTTTTTTGATTCTCCTCATAAACATTGTTCAATAATGTATTTTCCAGTTTGTAGTTCATATTTAAAAAAGCATTTTTAAAAAAGTTTTTATGCTCCGGATTTTTGTGGATTTTTATCAAAGAACGGAAAGACTCAATAAACGTCTCAAAAATATCGCCATCTTTCTCCTTTAACATGGAAATAAATTGTTCCGCATTTTTCTTCGACAATTGATTTAACAAGTAGAAATATAAATCCTCTTTATCCTCAAAATACTGATAAAAGCTGCCTCTTGGAATTCCGGCATTTTTGATAATATTTGCAATCGATGCATCGTGCAATGGGACTCTGGAAAATTCCTCTTTAGCAGATTGAATTAAAGTATCCTGCTTATCTTTAGGTAAATGAAAAAATGTTTGTTTCGGCATTCTTGGTATCTCACCTCGATTTGTGACACCGTGTCATAAGTGAATTACAAGTAAAAATTATATATGACACAATGTCATAAGTCAATAATAAATATGACAATATGTCATATTTATTTTTTGCGGACACAGTTCTGCTATCTGATAGCTAGTTTTTCAGCATATAATAGACGCTCGTTCCATTTTTTCATAAAATCCAGCAAATAGCGGATCATGGACCACTAAACAAAAGCGCTTGGATTTCATCCAGCAAGCGCTCTTTACATCAAAAACTGCTTTGCGAATCGGTTCTGGTGAAGACAAATCCACATTCGCTAATTTCAGCAATTCGAGCGGCTTTAATTTCCACCAGCTTTTAATACGGATAGCCAACGATCTACTGCCGGCTGTCCTTGCTCCTCCATCATTTGCGAAGCAGCAGACGATGCCGTTAATCCAGCAGAATACGTATATGGATATAGGCCCATATAATAATGAGGCGATTCAGCTAAAATCGGTTACTGAATGGTTGAAAAGTTATCTAACCGTAAAAAATTCATAACTCTTGTAAAACTATTGCTGAAACAAAATGAAAGCGTACACCAGATATGAAAAGTATGGTGTACGCAAACATACTGTATAGGTAAAAAACTATCGTTCTATTGTTCTTCTTATTAAGCACTAATGTTTCTGCGCCATCTGAACAACATCCTTAAATTTCACTTTTCCACTGTAATTCATAACCCCATTCAAATAAATTCGATTTGCTAGATGGTTTAGAATCGCAATGCTTGCTAATAGAATTACGATGGTAATGCCCATTTCGATATATCCTGCTTCACCTGACAGAATTCTTGAAAAAGTTACAATCGGTGATGTAACCGGGATATAGGAACATATAGTTACAAGTGTCGATGCAGGAGAGAAGATGGACGTCATTCCAACAAAAAATGCGGCCATAATACATAAAATAATCGGAAAAGAAACCGAGCCTAAGTCTTCGGTTCTGCTTACAACAGCCCCTACTGCTGCATATCCAATCGCATATAATAAAAACCCTAATACGAAATAAATAATAAAGCATGCGATGATAAATGGAGTGAGATTGCTTAGATCAATTTGAAAACCGAAAAGCGAAAATTGATTTCCATTAAACCAACCTAAAGCGTAGCTAACAAGGAATCCAAGGATCATCACAACAATATCCGCCAATCCAATGACTAACTGTACTAATATCTTTCCATACATCATAAAAATGGGTTTGACTTTCGGAATCATGATTTCCATAACTCGTGAAGCTTTCTCTGCGGTAATAGTATTGGCAATCATTTGACCTCGACCAAGAATTAACAAATACATTAGGAATACAAAAACATACACAATTCCAACCGTTCCAGTAGTATCTTTTAAGGCGATATTTTTCACAGAAATAGGTGCTAGTAGTTTTGCTGCAACGTTAGGGTCTACTCTGGATTCTGCAATTGTTTTATTGATCCCGATTTGTTGAATTTTCTGCGTTAAAATCGCCACTAGTTCTTGATCGGCAAATGATTTATACGTATATGAGAGGGAAGGTGAACCATTATTATCTTTCACTTCAACAATGCCATCGAGTTCCCCGTCTTTCACCTGCTGCTTTAATTTCCCCAAATTTCTTTGTTCCTCAGAAACGAGTTTTATGGAATCCAATCCTTTATTTAGCTGTTCTATATTGGTTTGATAGGAAGTGGAGTTAATGAACGCTACTTTATCCTTCGACTCTTTTGAAGAGAAATGGCTAAATCCGAAAATACCGATGATGATAATAAGCGTAATTAAGTTGCCGATAATAAAAGACTTTGAAGTTACAGCTTCTCTTAAATGAAACTTAAATACCGTCCAAAATTTCCCCATGTTACCCCACCCTCTCAATAAAGATTTCGTTTAATGTAGGCTCTAACATTTTAAAGTTACGAATTGGTATAGAATGCGCTTCAAACCGGTTCAAGAGCTGAATAGCTTCTTTATCATTCCTTACTCTAATAACCACATCTGCATGCTTTGTTTCAAAAGGTATATTCCATTCACTCAATGCTGTTTCAATGGTCTTATTACTTGATAATGATAAATTGCGGTAACCATAATTTTGCTTAATTTCATTCAATCGTCCTTGTACGATTGCCTTTCCTTCCTTCATTAGACAAATTTGTTCACAAAAATTTTCAATTTGCTCCATGCGATGACTCGAAAGGATAACTGTTTTTCCCGCGGTGATTTGCTCCTCAATGATGGTAGTCAATAAATTAGCATTCACAGGATCTAAGCCGCTAAAAGGTTCGTCCAAAATAATCAATTCTGGATTATGCATTAATGTTGCGATTAATTGAATTTTTTGCTGATTTCCTTTTGATAATTCGTTTGCCTTTTTCATTTTATAATTAGATATTTCAAGTTTTTCCAGCCAATAATCAATGGCATCATCCGCCTGTTTGCGGCTCATTCCTTCCAATTCTCCAAAATAGCGTAGTTGTTCATTAATTTTACTTTTTAAATACAATCCACGCTCTTCAGGTAGATACCCAATGGAAACTTTCGAACGGTCTAGCGAACTTCCATCCCATGTAATCTCTCCTTGATTAGGTGTCTGCAAGCCAAGAATCATTTTAATGGTCGTTGTTTTTCCTGCCCCATTTCTTCCAAGAAGTCCTAGCACCTGCCCCTTCTCTAATGTAATGCTTAAATTTTGAACCGCCTTTGTTTCCCCAAATGATTTGCTCAGATATTGTATATTTAATCCCATGCAAATCCCCCTCCTTTTTTTAAAAGTTAATCATTGGATAACTGCCTTAACCGCCATAATCTTAGGATAAAAGCAAGATATGTCATGATTATAGGCAGGGTAACAACAAGAAAAAAGTAAAACATATACCGAAACATCAACTGGGCAATATGCATCTCTGTATTTTTCCAAATAAAGCACGTTAGAAATGTTAGGAGTATAAAAATGATACTTGAAACACCTAAATTCACTTTGCCCTTCCTATACTTTTCCATTAATGTTGAGTGGTCTGAGTAGATTGGTTTGATTCCCGGTGGAGCTGAAAAATAATGAATGATATTCCCAACTGACATTACATGTTTCCAACCCGCAGCTGCAAACATTTCCAAATAATCTTCCTGATCCTCTTTTGACAGTTTTTGATAATCCATACAATATTGGAGATCTTGTTTTTCTCCTTTGCATAATCTATAACCAAACCCGCAAAATGCATGAGATTCCAGAAACCAGCCTTCCGCTGCAAGTTTACTCAAATATTGCATTTCCCATGCTTCTGAAAAGGCTAATCCTTTTCCAATTATGAAGCGTTTATTCTTCGATCTCATGTTCACCACCCCCTTTTAATGACCGAAATGCATTTAATCCATGTTCCACCATTTGTTTTCTTCTTGTAATCTCGCTACACAAAAGCGATATTCCTTTTTCAGTAGCAGTATATATTTTTCGGCGGTCGTCGTCGGTTTCATCTTGAATAATAAAACCGGCACTTTGCAATTTCTTTAGTAATGTATAAAGAGTTGCCGGACCGATACTAAAGTCACCATTTGTTAGTTCTTCTATATATTTCATGATCGCATAACCATGCTTGGCTTCAAGTACAGACAATAAAATGTAATAAGCCGAATCTGTTAATTGATTCATATCCATAGAATTAGCTCTGGACAAAAAAACACCTTCATTTCATCATAAAGTATATCCATTATCGATATATCATTAATTGATATAATAAAATTTACCAATAATTTTGTCAATGCATTTTGATAAAATAGGCGAAAATAAAAAGGCAGTTTATGTTCCATACGTTACCTTTCTTGATTATTTTCGCTTAATTTGTTGAATATAGTTTGAATCGACAATATTTTTCGATACGCTTTCGTTCATGACATACATATTTGAACATAGTTTAGACATTCTATATGAAGAGGTGAGTAGGATGAAAAAGCAAAATTCGGAAGTGGAAAATAATACAAGTAAGAATATGAATAGCTATCAAGAAGAAGTTGTCAATGGTGTGGACATTGAAGAGCAGGCCATGAATGGGTTATACGGGATGCTAGAACCAAATACTGAGGATCAGTCGGAGCTATAAAAAATCCCCCAAGGAGATTAAACTCCCTGGGGGTTATGGTTTCATCATTCTTTAAGTCGGAGAGGGTTACTGATTTATAATTCTTCCCAAAAATAAAGCATCATAATATCTTTCTTCTATAAAATAGTGATCTTTTAATCTTCCTTCCAACTCATACCCGTTCTTTTCAAGAATACGTGCTGAACCAATATTGGCATCTACTACATATGCATATAGCTTATGGAGATGTAGTGTTTGAAATGCGAAATCCGTTATTAATCCAACAATTTCTGTTCCGTACCCCTTTCCCCAATGATCCCTATGAATCACATAACCAATTTCCGCCTTATTTGCTTCGTCGTCAAAATTGAATATCATGGCAGTTCCGATAATTTCTTGAGTCGATTTTAGAACGATAGATGTATATAAATGGGTACCAGCAGCTTCCCGTTTTAACATTAATTCAATATGCTCGCAAGTTTCATCCACTGAATTCATTAAATTCCAGCCAATAAAACGAGAAACTTCCGAATCGGATGCATAAGAATGTATCGCTTGAGCATTCTCAGTGCTTAATTTTTGGAAGTAAATCTTCTCACCTTCTAAAGAATGAAATGCCTTCATACTCATCCCCCTACGATTTTCAATAATAACTATTGAGAGTGGAATAAATAAAGTTCCTCCAATTTAATATTAATATGATTAAATAGTAAATACACATAATTTTATATTTTATGATTAATGTTTGGCAATGAAAATAATGCACCATTAGCGATTGATGGTGCATCTATCGACATTTTTTAGCAGTTAATATTTTCAATGAAAATTTATAAAGCTCCAAGTGGAAAAGACAAAAAAAGAGGCCGATGGATACCATCCCAAACCCCTTTAATTAAAGCATTTATTATAGTTTTTATTAGTCATACAAAATTACTTCAACGCATTTCCCCTACCACTTTCACTCTTAATCTCGTGGCATTTTCCGGATGATAGGCCAGCGGAGTTTCTTCTACTTCCACTAATTCTATCGTTTTCGGTACTGCTCCAGCTAATTCTGCTTGATTCACTGCTTTTTCTTGCGCGTCTTTTAATGAGTCCTCACGTGATTCTCTTGAATAAATATAGATTTGTTCATATTGGCCACTGATTTGAGCAATGGATGCACCAATTGCATTAGCTACATTCCCATTCTCTGGTTTTATGATATCAGATACCCCCCGAATTGTATCCGGAACAATGATGCTGCCCCCACCTACGATCACAAGCTGGACATCGTCTGAAGATGTTTTCATTTTATCAATAGCATGCTCGATAATCGACGAAATTTCTAATAAGACGTCAATAGCAAACTTCTCATCAATATGCTCTACTAAACTCTTATCGCCTACTTCAGCCAAACCTAGCCGGACAGCGATGTCCGTAGTGGTGAGCGTTTCACCTCCAAAGACCATTGCTTCTTGACCGATTCTGTATCCTACACTATCCGGTCCAACTGTGATTTTGCCATTGTTTACTCTAACAATGCTTCCTCCGCCTAATCCAACTGAAATAATATCCGGCATTCTAAAATTAGTACGGATATCCCCAACTTCTACAGCTACAGAAGACTCCCTAGGGAATCCGTCTTGCAAGACTCCTATATCAGAAGTCGTTCCACCGACATCTAGTACCATGGTATTTTTGACTTGTGCTAAGTAGGAAGCACCGCGTATGCTGTTGGTTGGCCCGCATGCAATCGTTAAGATTGGAAATTGTTTGGCATAATCAATCGACATCAGTGTTCCATCGTTCTGACATAAATACACCTCCGCGCCGAAGATTCCTTCTTGTTTCAATGCTTGTACAAATCCTTTTGTTGTAGTTTCAATAACCTTACATAGGGCTGCATTTAAAATCGTGGCATTTTCACGCTCAATCAATCCAACTGAACCAATTAAAGAAGAGCAAGAAACCGGAAATTCTTCCCCATATACATCTTGTATAATATCTCGAACTCTGAATTCTTGATCATTTTTGATGGAAGAAAAAACACCAATCACTGCGATGGACTCTACTTTATCTCTCCATTCCTCTAGAAGCACCTTAATTTCAACTTCATCCAGTTCTCCTAATAATTGTCCATCGTATTCATAACCGCCATGTACCAACGCATAATTTCCTGATAGTTTTTCAATAATATCTTGTGGCCAGGCTGTGTATGGAAGAACAGAAGCTGTTGCAGGGTAACCTAGACGAATCACTCCGACTCGGGCTAATTTTTTCCTTTCTACAATCGCATTTGTGCACTGAGTTGTCCCTAACATTGCATGAGTAATTTTCGTTTTATCAATGTTTGCTTCTTTTAATAATTGTTGTAAGGCTGTTTCAATACCTGTTTTTATATCTAAACTAGTTGGCGATTTCACACAATGAACCAAGCTATGATTCGCATCTAAAATAATGGCATCTGTATTTGTACCTCCAACATCAATTCCAAGTTTATACATGTTCTGCTACCACCTTTTTCACCAATTCCTCCATTGGAACATAGTCATAGTCATATCCAAAATATCTTGGACCAGCTGTTTCGATTCCTTTTTCTGTTCTCCATTTTTCATGAGCAGGCAGTCCAATCACCCGAACGCGTTTTCCATATTTTAAACTCTCCGTAGTAACCGGTAATAAAGTTTCATAATCTACTAGACAAAGTAAATCTGGAGTCATCGCAACCACTTGATCATTTTTTTCTGCAATCAGATTTTCATTTTGAAAATGGACTTTCATTTTTTCGTTTTTATAGCCTTCCATCCCTTCCAGATTTATTTTTCCGAGATTAAATCCACCTTTTGTTTCTCGAATTACATCTACAATTTTCCCTTGGAATAATTCATATCCGGAGACCAATTTTAGCAATTCCTGTAGCTTTTCTTTGGCATCTCTATTTTTTGCAGAAATTATTTCACCAATTTTTTCAGATAGGGTAATGATATGATGAACTCCACTCTGCTTGAGCTGGCCACCTGTTGTAGGATACAAACTAACCAAAGCACTTGCTCCCATTTCAACTGTTGCAGTTCTGGCTAACCGTTCAGTCCATTTATTATCAATCGTTTCAAATATCCCGATATTCCCTTTTTCATCTGTGATTGCCATCGGTGTAGCTGATATCCCATCTAAATGAAAGGTCACCATTTGCAGTTCCGGGAATGCCCTTCCCATTCCATCACAGTCAATGAGAGGTAAACCCAGCTGTGCTGCTACCACAATGGGAATCATCGAATTTACTCCTCCCGCTTCCATTGGATATGTCCCTGCAATCTTTTCTTTCCCTAGATACTTAGCTAGCTTTTGAAAGACTTTAACAAATTCGTCCCCTTTTGGAAATTTTTCTATTAAAACAGAAGGCGCCCCCATCATTGCTGCTGGAATGAAAAAATCTTCGTCTTCAATTTCATCGACTGAATACAACTTTACTGGTCCATTTTTTTCAATAGCAGATAAAGCCATCAGCTTCCCAATATAAGGATCTCCTCCTCCGCCTGTTCCTAAAAAGGCGGCTCCAATTGCAATATTTTCTATAGCATCTTTATCTAAATATCTCATCTATTTTCCTCCAACATAATCGTTTTTTGTACAGATATACGATATCCGAAATAATAAATAACAAATGAAATGACAATCCCAATTAAGGGCTGATTAGGTACTTGAGGCAAACTAGGGAAAAGGGATAGAACTACCGGAATACTTGCAATGATTGCTCCTACCAGCCATGAAAAAACACCTAAGCGATTTACGCCTTCAACCTCTTTCCAGCTATTTTTATCCCCTTTACTCATCACCCAATACGAGGCAACCATGACACCCGCAACTGGTGGAATCATCGCTGATAATATCGACATAATAGGTGTAAAGTAATTTAAAATACCTACCACTGCAAGGATTGTTCCAATCATCCCAGCAATTCCAACCGCCATTTTTTCTTTAGCCTTAGAAATGTTAAATACATTAATTAAGGCAATACCGCCTGAGATTGCATTCACCAAATTGGTTTTCCATGTAGCTAAGATTAAAGCAATACCACCAATCAAGGGAGTGGCAATATTTAAAAAGACAGCTGTAATATTACTTGTTTGATAGGCAATCGTTAAAATAGCTCCTACTCCAATCATGAGTACACCAGCTGGAATAATTCCAAAGATGGCTGCTTTCCAAACATCTGAGCGCTTTTTGGAAAATTGAGAATAATCACCAGCTATTACTGCCCCCAATGCAAACGAACCAATCGTCACTGCCAATCCATCCATAAAGCTCATATGTCCTTTAGGCTTAAAGTGTTGAATTACCTGTAAATGGTCCCCTGTCAAGGTTTGGACTAAACCAACCACACAAATGATGACTAATAAAGGTACAGCAATATAACTTAATGCGCGCAGCACTTTCATTCCGTAAATAGCGGAGATAACCATTACCAATCCGCTGCAGAAAGAAGCTAAAGGAATGGGTATTATAATGTGGTACATTGCCAACAAGTTAGCTACCGCCTCTCCACAAACATTTGCTTGAATTCCAAACCAACCTAAGCAGGCAATGGCCAAAATAATCGATAAGATCGTCCGCGAGCCTTTTTTACCAAAGACCTGTCCAGCAACCTGAACGGTAGGCCTTCCTAAATCACTGCTTTGAATTCCTTGTAAAATCATAATGAAAACGACAATCGAATATCCAATAAAAGCTACGAATAAAGCCTTAAATAAACTCATGCCAGAAATAAGGGTATTTCCTACTAAAAGACTTGGGATGCAAATCATTGCTCCTGCCCAGATTATTCCTAGACTATACCACGATTGATACTTGCCTTCATTTCTCATTTTTTGCCCCTCCTTTGTTTCTTGATTTTTCTTATTATAAAAGAATGCAGGGACACAAGTCTTTTTCAAAAATAAAAAAAAAATCCGCAATTTTGTCATTTCCAACAAAACTGCGGATGATTCTAACCGGTAATTAATCGATAAATCATGCAGGCTATATATACATCATAGAATTCTGAAAATACTGTTACATCATATCCAATTAGTTCACTAATTTTATTAATTCGATACTTCACGGTATTTTTGTGAATATATAGGAATTTCCCACACTTGTCAAAATCTCCATTTGCATCCAAAAGAAAAGTCATCAAAGTTCTTAATGACTCTTTATCATTTAAAATCGGAGCAATGACGGAAAAGCATTCTTCAATCATTTCTTCTCCCTGTTTACTCAAATCAATGGCTCGCTTCATCGACCTAATTTCAGCTGCTGTAAATAACTTACGCATAGGATAGATAAGATGCACTTTCTCTCCCACACTATTTACCAATTGATACATGCGACGTACATCCTGAGTGTTTCTCATCTTTGGAGAATATACAACTTCAGATATTTGAGAAATATAATTCGTCGATTCAATAAACTCGGCAGCTATCTCAAACTCATGATATTTATATAAACAATTCCCTAAAAGAACAATGATGCAATCATCAATGATTTGAATCACTCTAGTGCTATAATACTTCGAAAGCTGCTCCTCCAATTCTTCTCTTATAGCTTTTTCTTCTGTAAGATCATTAATATAAACCATCCACATCATTTGAATAGCCGAGACATCGATATGAAGCAAATGACCTAGTCTGCGCATTTTTTCGCTTTCATCATTTATAATCGCTTTTACTAAAGCATATTCACTTATTTCTGCATGTTTGTCTCCCCATAGATTAATCGCCACTTGCACAACTTCACTAATTTTTTCAATAGTCTTGGCAGGCAATTTTGTATTCTCCTTAATAAGAAACAAGTAAAGCATCTCTCCATTTTTTTGATGAATACTCTTAAATTCAATGAAACACGCTGGAGTAATTCTATCTAAGCTGTGATACTCCTTTTTGCTATTTTGGTTGGTTTGCAAATAATCCTCAATCACTTTGGCAACATCTAAAGTTGAATTTCGCGGCCACATTACTTGGTTTACAATCTCGTAATGAGTATTAGTTAAAAGAATATTAGCCTTGAGGCGATCAGATAACATTTTAAGTGTAATTTCAACACTCTGAAGATGTTCTGGCAATAAAGACACCTTTTCTAGAGTCTCTTTCACAAAGTTATCATTCACTGTCTGATTACTCACAATCGCCTCCATCACTTCATAAATTACTTCATTATAGCGAAGAGATATATCATTTTTAGGCATACAAATGATTATAAACCCTTGGGAGTCTGCTAATTGCAGCACCTCCTCCGGTATGTCCGGCAAGACAATTCCCACATAATATAAAATGAGACCTAATTCTCCTAGATCATGCAGGTGTTGAATCGTTTCACATTGTTTTTCTACACTATCTCTTATGGAATAAAAAGAGCTAATGACTAGCTCCTCTGCATACCACTCTTCTTGAACAGTTTGGATAATCTCAGAGAAAAAATCGACATTCGAAACCTCTAACACAGATAAAGATGAAACGGTACGATTAAGATTATCTTTACCAGTTAACACTTCTGCACCTCTTAAGGATGGCAATTGCAGCAAATCTTTTACTGTTACCCCAAAATTATTCACCACCACTTCTGCACTATTTTACACGTATCGATTCTTAATCACATTAACTCTATATCATCTATTAGCGCATCTACATTTTCTTTCTTTGTAGCCCAGCTTGTACAAAATCGAACTATCGTTTCATTTTCACTTATCTTACTCCAAATCTCGAAACCATATTTCTTTCCTAAATAGTCCAGTTGCCTATTCGTTAAAATCGGAAATTGTTGATTCGTAAACGATTCTCCGAATAATTTGATCCCTTTTTCTTCAAATGCTTGCTTTATTTTTAAAGCATAGTCCACTGCGCTTCCACAAATTTCATAATAAAGATTTTCTTCAAAGAGAACATCAAACTGGACACCTAATAGTCTACCTTTGGCAAGAATACCGCCGCGTTGTTTCATGATGTACCTAAAATCTCTTTTTAATGAGTCTGAACATATGACAACAGCTTCTCCAAACAGCGCTCCACACTTTGTGCCCCCAATATAAAAGACATCACATAAACTCGCAATATCCTCCAGTGTCAAATCATTATTTGGGCTTGTCAGAGCATAGCCTAATCTAGCTCCATCTAAAAATAATGGAAGCCCTAGTCTTCTGCAAACCTCGCTTAAAGATTCCAATTCTGCTTTCGAATAAAGAGTGCCATTTTCAGTAGGATTAGAGATATACACCATCCCTGGTTGCACAACGGATTCATGCATTGGATTATTCCAGTGTTCATCGTATAATTCTTTTACTTGTTTCGCCTGAATTTTCCCGTCTTCACTTGGAAGGGTCAATACCTGATGACCAGTAGCCTCTATGGCACCTGCTTCATGTGTGGCTATATGCCCGGAAATTGCACTTACCACCCCTTGATGCGGCCGCAGAATGGCTGCAATAACAATAGAATTGGTCTGGGTTCCCCCCACAAGAAAATGAACATCAATATCCTCTCGTTTACAGGCTTTCTTTATTTTTTGGATGGCACTTTTAGAATACTCATCGTTACCATATCCAGAAGTCTGTTGAAAATTTGTATCTATTAATTTATCTAATATTTTTGGATGACATCCTTCTAAATAATCACTTTGAAAATTAATCATTATATTCACCCCAAGTCAAAAATACATATATCCTGAAAATTTCAAGTATTGATTCTCAAATTTTACTACTGTAATGTACCAAATTGCAAAAATTACTTTTTATCATTGCTTCAAATCATAAGAATATGAAAGACCCCATGGATATTAACCCATGGGGGATACAATATATGCGAATATTAAATTTGACTTATAAAAATCATGAGCCAATTATAAATGGAAGAATCCGAAATATTTTATACATCTTATACCTTATTGATTTACTAATCTTCTAAGGTTAGAATTTTTCCCTTTGCATCATAAGAGGTTACTTTTATCGGCATATTTACTTTCGCTTTAGGGAAAGTAGCATACCAAAACCACAGATTTTTACGGATAAGAATACGATTTGGCTGGATATTTTTTTCACTATTGATTCGGATGCTCTTAACTTTATCAGTAGCAAATCCGCTTAACATCGAAAATTTTTCTTTTGGTACACTATCTGCCTGCCAGGTGATATACCCTCTTTCCGCTAATTCCTCTTTAAACTCCTGAAAATCCAAAGCATGAAAAGCTTTCTTTACCTTCGTGAAATCTTTATTAGTAAGTACCGGCATAACTCCTATATCATTCTTGCAAAATACTAATTTTGACTTCACATCGATAAATTCGATTTTAGCAGGAACATCCGATTGCTTGGAAAGCTGCGCACAAAGCTTTTTCTCAAAATTGGTAGGACTTACTTTGATTGCCGTATTGTTTTCTGCAGTAATATTCGTTTTTTCTTTTGCTTCAGTAGTGGGACGCATTACCGTAAAATAAAGTGCAACAATTAACACTAACCCAAATATAGCCAGTAATAGTTTTTTCATCATTTTCGGTTTTCACCCCGCTTTCTACAATAAAATCTTCATACTTATATCATAAACCATTAAGTTTCATTCAGGGATTTTATTTATGCAAAAAATTTTGAGTATATTGTCATTTGTATGGAAGTCGAGCCATAATAGTACTTTTTAAGGTATAACCGTTTAAAATTTCTGATAGCATCATTTTTCCCGTGTCAATTCCCTTCCATCATATGCAATTTGAAAACGATTGTTCTTTACCCTTATAAACTGGGTTGTCAATATTTAAAATGAATAAACAATCTAGAGGATCCATTCAAAAACTACACTTTGTCTTTCGGATTTCTGTGATTCTTGAGAGCATATCATTTTCCTTAACTTCTAGACCATAGATAATCCTCATACTATTTAACAATGTAATATTAAGGAGGAGCTGAATGCATCACAATTCAAAACCGTATGTTTCACCTTTTGATCCTTACCGTCCATTTCAAAACAACACTTACTACTCGCATATGGGGTACTCTTTTAACGATTCTTTAGGGGCAGGATTACCGTTATTTAATTCTCATGACTATTCCCATCATTCAAAAAGGCGTGTCCATCCGGGTAACCCTTCTCCAATTCACGGATATTCTATCCATTCTCCGTTCATCCGTAAAGGAGGAGAAATCTTGCCACATGACCGTTTGCCTGAACAAGGCATGTTACCTAAAAAAGCATACGAAGCTATCCACAATGATATTGCTCTTGATGGCAGTCCCCAACTAAATCTTGCAACATTCGTTACAACTTGGATGGAGCCTACAGCAAATCAATTATATACCGAAGCATTTGACAAGAATTTAATTGATAAGGACGAATACCCAAAAACCGCGGAAATAGAGGAAAGATGTATCCGAATATTAGCGGATCTTTGGCATGCGCCTCATCCACATACTACCATGGGGGTGTCTACAACTGGATCATCAGAAAGCTGTATGCTTGGGGGTCTTGCATTAAAAAGGCGCTGGCAAAACGAGCGCAAGAAACAAGGGAAACCAATCGACCGGCCAAATATTGTTTTTAGTTCAGCTGTTCAGGTGGTATGGAAAAAGTTTGCAAATTATTGGGATATTGAGCCACGATATGTCAACATTTCACCAGATTGTCCTTATTTGGATCCTAAAGGTGTACTCTCTTCCGTAGATGAAAACACGATTGGTGTCGTAACAACACTTGGGGTAACTTATACCGGCCTTTATGAACCAGTGGAACAGATTGCAAAGTGCCTAGACGAGCTTCAATCCAGAACAGGACTTAATATTCCCATACATGTAGACGCCGCTTCAGGTGGATTTATCGCCCCTTTTCTTCAGCCAGAAATAATCTGGGATTTCCAGATAGAGAGAGTAAAATCGATCAATGTTTCCGGGCACAAATATGGGCTTGTATACCCAGGCATAGGCTGGATTATTTGGCGAGAAACTGAGGATCTTCCCGAGGACCTTATCTTTCACGTATCTTATTTAGGAGGTAATATGTCCACGTTTGCTCTAAGTTTCACCCGTCCAAGTGCACAAGTACTCTTGCAGTACTACAACTTTCTCCGTTTAGGCAAAGAAGGGTATTATGAGATTCAAAAGTATACGCAATCTGTTGCATTATTCCTTAGCAATGCAATTCAAAAAATCGAGCACTTTGAACTCTTGACAGACGGCTCCCACCTCCCAGTATTAGCATGGCGCTTAAAAGAGGGACACTCGTCCCATTGGAATCTATATGACTTGTCACGCACGTTACGTACATTCGGCTGGCAAGTGCCTGCTTATCCTCTGCCACCGGATATGGAAAATGTAACAATTATGCGCGTCGTTGTTCGGACTGAATTTTCAATGGAGTTAGCCCAAGTATTCTTGATGAACCTTATAGAGTCAATTACCTATTTAGATTCCATGGATAGGCCTGTATCGAACGAAACAAAACACCATATTGCATTCCATCATGATGTATGAAAAAGGGCACACCTTTTAGTCATCCTTTTGTGCGCACCTAGTTTTTAAAAAATAATACTGGACAAAAATATAACCGTAGTTACGGTAACCATACTAAAAATTGTAGACATTAATACTGCCTGTGCCGCATATTCTGGGTGATTCCCGTATTCTAAAGCAAAAAGCGCACTGTTTCTTGAAGTTGGAAATGAACTTGCGATAAACAATGCCTGTGCAGTCGTACCTTCCAATTTTAAAATAAAAATGATAGCTAATGCTATGCACGGAGAAAGAATTAATCGACCGAATAAACTTAGGATTAACGGTAAGGAAAAGCGGCTTATTTTAATATAGGCACTTTGTGCACCTAACGTAATTAAGGCTATCGCCAGAAACGCATCTGAAACATTTTCGATGGGAGTCCACATAAAGTTTGGGATTTTAACATCAAAAGAATGAAGAAGTAATCCCAATAAAAACGCATAAATGACAGGGTTCTTTAGGAATTGTTTTATAGCCTTGAATCCACTGTTAGCAACCGAAACAGAATTAAATAACCCGTATGTATATGTGAGCAGATTTTGAAAAATCATGACGATAATTTGAATGGATGCTCCCAACGGGCTATGTTGAAAAACTAGCTGACTAACAGGCAATCCAAAATTCCCTGAGTTGTTTAATACAATACTATTTTTAAAAGTGGAAGCGAGACTGCTATCAAATTTTGCTGTTTTGGAAATCAGGGCACTTATGAACATTAAGCAGAAACCTTGTAAAATTAGGAACCCTACAATATGTAAGAGTGTTTTTCCTCCAACATGGTTTTGATAAATATTGACAAAACTAACCGTAGGCATAAGTAAAAAAGTATTTAATTTTGATAATGTATTCATATCAAACCTAAATTTCCGATGTAACAATACACCTGCACCTACCAAAATAAATACAGGTAAAATGACATTTACTCCAATCATAAAAAATACATTCATAAGATTTTATACCTTTCCACTAAATAAAGTCCAAAAATTCCAAACACGGAATCTTTGGACTGCATTATAAAGTTTATTTATCCAAGTCTATTATTCATTTAAATAGGAATAATAGTTAAAATAAGGGCTACTGCAATCATCACCAGCGTTGAACCGCAAGCCCATTTTAGAAAGGAACGTTGTAAATCTCCAAAGTCTTCTCCTACCATTCCAACCAATAAATAAGTGGAAGGCACTAAAGGACTTAATAAATGAACGGGTAATCCTAAAAGGGAAGCGCGTCCAATTGCTGCCGGGTCAATTCCGAATCCGCTCGCTGCTTTTGCCAATAAAGGGAGTACCCCGTAATAAAACGCATCATTGGACATAAAAAATGTAAACGGTGCACTTAAAATAGCTGTAATGATAGCAAAGTGTGGGCCAAGGGCAGTTGGGACATGCGTGATAACTGTATTTGCCATCGCATCAACCATTTTTGTCCCTGACAAAATTCCGGTAAATATCCCTGCCGCAAAAACCATTGAAACAACGGATAATGCATTATCCGCATAGTGCATAATCCGTTCTTTTTGTTCTTTTAAATTAGGATAATTAATAGTAATTGCGATTGCAAACCCAATCATAAACAAGACAGTAGTCGGTAGCACCTCTTTAATAAGGGCTACTAATAAAAGGATGGTTATAAGATAGTTTATAATAATTAGTTTTGGACGTTTAAGGCTTGCCTCTTCTGATGTTGCAGCCATCATCGACATCGTTTTATAATCTATTTCCAAAACACCGATTCGTTTACGTTCTTTCCTACCAAGGCAATAGGCCATAAACAATACAAATAATACTCCCCCAATCATACTAGGGATTACCGGTGTAAAAATATCGCCCATCTCAAGATGGAGCGCTGTCATTGCTCTGGCAGTAGGTCCTCCCCAAGGAAGAAGATTCATAACACCAGAAGAAGATACAGCAATTCCCGCTAGAACTAATGGTTTCATGCCAATTCGTTTATATAAAGGTAGCATGGCAGAGATTGTGATCATATAGGTGGTTGTTCCGTCACCGTCCAGCGAGATTAATAATGCTAGTACTGCAGTGCCAATCGCAATCTTAACCGGATCACCTTTTACCACCTTCAAGATTGTTGAAATAATTGGATCAAATACGCCTGCATCTATCATAATACCAAAAAATAGAATTGCAAATAATATCATAATTCCAGTAGGAGCAACACTTTTGATTCCTTCAAGCGCCATTGGCCCCATGTCCTTGCCGAATCCGCCGATTAATGCAAATACCACAGGAACCACCATCAGTGCAATCATGGCAGAGAGTCTCTTAGTCATAATTAATAGCATAAAAACAATGATCATTAAAAATCCTAATAAAGCTAACATCGTCTTCACCCCTTTAGTAAGTAAATTAATAATAATCGAAATACTTATTGGTGAAAACGTTTACAAAATTAAGTTATTATCGTAAATTAATTGCTATTTTGTACATTTCGTTCACAAGAGACAAATATAATCATAGATGAATAGAGATGACTGCATTTCACGCAGTTATCTCTAAATAGGATAATATTTTCTTTCCGGTCTCCCCACAATTCCATAAACAACCTCCGTTTTAACTTCTCTAATCGAGGAGAGATATTCTAAATATCGTCGGGCAGTAATCCGGGATGCACCAATTTCCTTCCCCACCTCTTCAGCGGAAAGACCGTTATTTTTTATTTGCAAGACCTTTTTCACTTTTCCAAGCGTGATTTCATCGATTCCTTTCGGCAACCCTTTCCCCTTCCCTCCAGTTGCATCCACTTTTTTACCAAAGAGAAGGTCAGCATAATTCTGAGTTACCTCTTGATTCGACAATAGAAGAGAGTGCTTTTTTATATAATCATAGATGACTTCGTTAAATCTATCCCTATCTACCGGTTTGATTAAATAGTTTTCAACCCCATAGTTTAATGCTTTTTCCAAAAAAGCTTTGTCCGTTGCTGCCGTGATCATAATAATGCTTACCTTTGGAAATCGTTCCCGAATCATTGGCAGTAAATCAGAACCTAATAAATCAGGCATATACACATCAAGCAGCAATAAATCTGGATGATTTTCTTCTAGTAACAGAAGCGTTTGCTCTCCATTCAGTGCTTTACCTACGACCTCAATTTCTTCAAACTGTTTCAAAAATTTCTCATGAATATCTGCGATTCGAAAGTCATCTTCTGCGATAACTGATTTGATTTTATCCAAGCTCCTCATCCCCTTCATGTCTTTTAGGAAGATATACCGTAAAAACGGTTCCACTCCCTTCATTACTTTGCACCTCTATCATCCCGTTCATCTCACGAACAGCTTCTTCAGCATTGGAAAGTCCAAACCCTCTTGGTTCTGTCCCATTTTTTGTTGTAAATCCTTTATGAAATAGAAGTGGAATATCTATTTCACTAATTCCTTTCCCATTATCAGAAATCTCAAAAATGATATCACTGCCAAGATCAGTAGCAAAAAATTTTACTGTTGGAAATTCCACATCATAGACTGCTTCAAACGCGTTATCAATCAAATTTCCAATAATCAATATTAGATTTGAAAGCTTAAAATGGGGCGGTAATATATCTAAGTAACTATCCTTTACAATCTCAAATGTAATTTTCTTTTCCGATGCCTTCCCCAATTTCCCTAATAAAATTGCCTGGATTTTCGTATCTTTGATTTGGTTAAAAACAATCGAATTCTGAATCTGCAATACTTTTGTCTCTGTTTGAATCATTTCAACTGCTTGTTCATATTCGCCCAGCTGAAGCAAGCCCAATAATACATATAATTTATTTGTAAATTCATGTGTTTGTGCACGAAGATCTTCCGAATATTGTTTAACCTCTGAAATGGTGTTTAACATATGTTCGATCTCCGTCTTATCGCGAAAGGAAGCAACTACTCCACTTATACCGTTCTCATCATTGAGCGGAGTGCAATTTACGATAACCTTTTTTTCTTTCCAGACCACTTCTTTATCAATTAATGGATTTCCTGATTTTAAAACTTTATATAAATAATCAGAAGAAAACAGCCCATCAACTTTTAAATGGCGAACGGATCCTTTAATTTGTAATAGTCTTTTAGCAGGTTGATTCATCATTGTAATGTATCCGTCCTGATCAATGGCCAAAATTCCCTCTTTAACGCCATGAAGCACCGCGTTTTTTTCTTTATAAAGAGCAGCAATTTCATATGGTTCCAAACCAAGAGTATCTTTACGAATATTCCTCGCCAACAAAATGCTGCCAATTAGCGAAATCAACAGGGCGAAGACAGAAACAAAGATAACTTTCAAGACGTTTTTCAAAATTTGATGTTGGATATCTTCTAACAAGAATCCAACGGAAACGATTCCGATAACATCGCCATTTTTATTTAAAATCGGGGATTTCCCTCTTATCGATGGACCTAGTGACCCTTTTGCCTTTGAAACATAATAATCTCCATTATGAAGAGCTTTCTCATTATCTCCGCCCCGCATTTTCTTTCCAATCATCGATTTTAACGGGTGCGAATATCTAATCCCCTCTTTATTCCCAATAACTACAAATTCAGCTCCAGTTTCTTTACGGATTTTTTCTGCAATCGGCTGTATTGTCTTAGAAGGATCACTTGTTTGAAATGCAGAAATGATAGTTGGAATAACCGAGACTGTTTTCGATATCTGCAATGCCATTCTGCCCCTATTTTCCTCTATTTGCTTACTTTCCATAACACTATAAAATACAGTCAGCAGCAAAATTAACAATAATCCCAATAATAACACCAGGCCGATAATTTTTGTTTGAAGTGAATGCTTTTTTGTATTCAGGCGCCTTTCCCCCTTGAAACGGTTCTCATGTTTCCTATTCAATCTTCCTGTTATGCAAACAGAACATCATCTTATTAAATTAACAATCTATTTTTATCTTAGCCAAATTCTTAAAAAATTTCACACTCTTTTGTTTGCGTGTGAAAGGAATAGTTTTCAAAAAGAACACAAACGGCTTGGATTCCAAATAGGTAAATCTTCTTAACAGCTATTTCTTCTATCAAAGAGTAGCTTTTTTATAATATGCTTTGGTATGGTTATACTCGAGCTTTTTGATAAAATAGAATCAAATACAAAATTTGAGGTGAATGATCGATGGAACAACTAATGTTTATTGAAACTGGAATGGGAATTGATGTTCATGGACAAGACATTACAAAAGCAGCCGTTCGTGCAATAAAGAATGCTATTCACTATAACTCGATGCCGGGCATCAAATCTGTACTGCCGGATAATAGCTTAGACAATATGGTTGTAAATGTAAAACTTGCCGTTCCTTGTGACAAGGAGAAGCTTGATATTAATGCTGTAAAACAGGCAATCCCTTTTGGAAAAGTATCAGTAGAAGTGATGGATGGTGGTATGCTAACCACAAGCGGAATCGTCATCGAGGAAAAAGGCGATGTGAATGACAAGATGTACATCGTTGTCGCATCTGTTGAGGTTGGGTATTAATATAAGGAGCGGCCATTATGGTGCTTAGATGGCCATGCATCCATTATCTATGACAAAGATGGGATTTTCTCCTTATTATCGGACATACATTCCGCTAATTAGCTAAAATACCATCGGGCTGATTTATCAGTTTCCTCAAACACGAATAACGGATTTTGAGTTCGGAAAAAGAGGAAACACATATAAAATGAGAGTAGTAACAAAAACGTATGGTTTTAACATGGTACCGACCCCCGAAAGTTAGATTTTTTCACTGTAATTTCGGGGGGCGGTATCTAATCCGATGCGTTTTTTTGTATATGTAAACAAAGTAATTTATTCCCCTTCCAATGGTCAGACCTTTTCCTCAAATAAAGGCTGTATTTTTCGTTTCATTCTGTACAACATAAGGAATGCAATGAAATAATTAGCGGAGGGAAAACAATGAAATTAGCTGCACACGAATTACATGACTTAAATGAATTAACCATGAGCTGCGTAAACTCCATAACTAATATGGGGTACATGCTTCATCATGTTCAGGATCCTGAATTTAAAGCGATTCTGGAAAGACATCTCCCACTTCATATAAGGGACTACAATATGAAGGTAGAATTTTTGAACAAAATAGATGGTGCTAAAAAGGAATTGCCATTGTTAAGGGAAGACACTAAAGTCACTAACGAAACCTTACAAATGGTGCAACCCGCTCCAGCCATCCAACCTAGAACGATAGTAGAAAATATGAATAACCGCGAAATGGCCACAGCCTATTTATTAACACTAAAAAGAGCTGGCCGTGAATACGCTTGGTCTGCAATGGAGATGGTTAATCCAGAAATTCGTTCCTTCTGCCAAACAGCATTTATGATGAGCTGTTCTCATGCCTATGACATGTGGCAATACATGGCTTCCAAAGGGTATTATCCGGTTGAAAATGCAAATCCGGAAGATATTTCGAAAATCGGTTCTATGTATCAAATTGTTCCGGAAAATTCGGCTCAATTTCAGCAGTATATGGCTAATCACCAAAATCCTACTGTAGGAAATAGTGATCAGCTTTATCAATAAATTTATAAAAGATGGAGCCTAAAATGAGATTTCTAGGTCCATCTTTTTGGGTTTATCCCCACCTGATCACCGGTAATTATCCCATGAACTCATAAATATTCCTCACTTGCTTCCACTTCTTTTTCTAAAATTTCGATATTCCTTATAGGAATATAATACCATTTTCTGAAGCGCATATTGTATAATTATCCTATTAATATAAAGTTTTTATATTAATAAGTCATACATTAGTCTATAAACATTTATAATCAAAAAAATAGCGAAAAAGGGGAATTGCAATGTCGGAAGCATATAAAGTTATTAATTTTGTTGAAAATCAAAATATCAAAATTGAAATTTTAGAATATCAAAATTTAGGCGGAAATGATAATTTTTCTGTTGCGGAAAGATTATATTTCGCTCAACAATCCAATATCAAATTAAGACAAGTCAGGATTACATTAAAAAATAGTTCCTTAACAGCGGAATCCGGTGCTTTACAGTTTATGAAAGGAAATATTACATTAAGAAGCTTAGGTGGAACTGGTGCCAAAGGATTTTTAAAAGGACTTGCCTCTAACGTTTTAACCAATGAATCTGCCATTAAACCGCAATACCAAGGTAGCGGGGTGATTTATCTGGAACCAAGTTTCAAACACTACCTAATTGTTGAACTGAATAACGAAGAAATGATTGCCGATAAAGGTCTGTTTTACTGCTGTGAATCCACTGTATCGGTTTCTGTACAAGCAATGAAAAATATTTCTTCCGCCATTGTTGGTGGGGAAGGTCTCTTTCAAACAAAAGTTTCCGGAAGCGGATATTGTGTATTTGAAATTCCTGTTCCAGAGGAGGAGCTTGTTGAATTTGAAATGCAAAATGAAATGGTTCAGGTTGATGGAAACTTCACACTATTCCGAGTTGGCAACATTGATTTTACCGTTGAAAAATCGACAAAAAGCATTTTCGGTTCTGTGGCTTCCGGGGAAGGATTGCTTCAAACCTTTAGAGGTAGCGGAAAGGTTATTATTGCACCAACATTGCCTGTATACGAAAAGCTAGCATCTGTTTTATCCCCTGCACCAACATCTAAAAAAAGTTAAACTTGTACAATAAATAAATGAACTGTCGACTAAATAAAAAAAGCTGCACTTTCTGCTGTAGATGAAAGAGCAGCTTTTTAGCAAACCCCACTTAAAGACAAACTTCAAGTTATCAGGCATCCCGCTTATTATTCATGCTCTGTTGGTCATTCCACTTAATACCTTGTGGTAAATTCCAAGCATAGTAAACAGATAACATTCTGCAAATCACAATTAACATGAGAAGAAAAAATGTCATATAAGGACCATTTACTATGTTCAAACCAATCGCCATACCGGCTAAAGCTGCCCAAAGTGCATAAATGTCCGAATGGAAAATCATTGGTTTTCTTCCTGCAAAAACATCTCTTAGCATTCCTCCACCCGCTCCTGTCATGGTGGAAGCAATGACTATTGCAATGAATGGAGCTTTTATGGAAACGGCAAAATTCGCACCTTGTATAGCAAAGGCGCCCAAACCAATAGCATCGAAAAAAACAATCCATTTTTGCCACTGAAGAATCCATTTTGATGGGATTATCAGGACTACCGTTATAACCAAAAATGCAATTCCAAATAAAAAATCTTGCTCCCAAATGGTTCGTATGGGTATATCAATTAAGAGATTACGGATTAACCCACCACCAAAAGCAGTAATAAATCCTAGGACATAAACTCCTAAGATATCATATTTCTCTTCTATCGCAACAAGGGCACCACTTATAACAAACGCAAGGGTACCAATAATGTTGAGGATTTCCCATGTCACAATTATCTTTCCTCCTCCAAAACAAAACATCATCATTTTCTCTATGATTCTTAAAGCCATTACTCATAAAATTAAGTGCTAATTTTTGGGCATGGATAAAAACAAAGGAAATAAATATGAATATACTGACCGTAAAAGTTAGCTTGAGCATATGATAACATTCCTAGTGCTACACAACTTAACTATATCTGTTTTAATACATACTCACACACATTACTGGAACTAAGTCTAGCTGCTACAAAGGGAGGTTGGACTCCTCTTGCTCCTTCGAGTGGAATTCCCAGCCACAAAACCTTTTCATCCACCATTACAAACGGAAATGGTAAGCTCTCTTCTAGCCAAACATCGCATTCACTACATCTGTGCTGCGAAATAACCGTCAATTTTATTTGTTTTCCTCTATTTATTAACTGCTTATTCCATTCTTCGGTTAATTTAGTTCCCTTTGGTAGAGAGATAGTAATCGATGACTTTGCTGATTTTAGGTCGCGAAAAACTGCCTCCACTTTGCGCGCATGAATCCATCTTAATTTCGGGTGTTGGTTTAGAATCCATGAACCTATTTCTTTCGTTGTGACTATTTGTTTGTTTTCAACCTGATGGTCAACAAGTTGCCGTAGTGTTTTTCCTTTATAAATATGCCTTTTGATAAAATCCCTGTTACTAACGTGAAGAAATTTTCCTTTCGTTCTCGTAATGGCTACGTTAATCAAACGTTCGCTGTCTTTGCCAGTGACTAACATTCCAGCTCGATCTTGCGGATCACTATCAACTGTATCAAATATCATCACATCACGTTCACTCCCCTGAAATCGGTGGACAGTTGCGGCGATAATATCCGTCACATTACGCTCTTTTTCATAAATGTCTTCAAGCAGCAATTCCATAAGATTCGCCTGGGCGCGGTAAGGCGTCACATACCCGATTGATTTAGCTCCACCTACATATGCTTCATGGAGCAATTGAAAAGACAGCAGTAGCTGCCATAGATTGAATCTCGAATTGGTTGCCCTGTCGCTTATACAATGTAGGCCCGTGAAACTCGTATCCAGAAGCACAGCAGCTTGTTCTTTAAAAGGAGCAAGGTAAGTAATGTTATTTCTGCTTTTAATCACACTTTCGTGATCCTCGACTAATGAATGATAGATATACCGATTTGTAAAAGCGGAAATATCCGGATGCATCCTACGCTGTTTTTTTAATAAAAAGAGCTGGGGATGAAGCTTCCCTTTGTTCAACCATTCCACTACACCAGCCTTATGGAACACATCTTCTTTCAGCCATTCGCCCACAAGTGCATTACGGCTCGAGGCAATCGGAGGCAGCTGCTTAAAGTCACCGCAAATAATAACTCGCTTACCTAGACTTGCGGCAAAAGCTGCTTGTGGTACATAGGCCATACTTGCCTCATCCAGAATGACAATATCATATTCCTGTTGATTTACTGCATTATCACTTGCCGCCTTTGCCAGTGTCGTGCCTACAATGAATGCGTCCTTCACTAATTGAACTTCTTTCTTCCTGACCTTTTCTAGTATTCTAGAAAGTTTGGTTTCTAGTTCCAACAAATGATCAGAATCGCGTTTACTGAAAGAACTGGTTAAATCTTGCTTTAAGTTACTCTTTTCTTTAACTAGTCTCTCTTTATCCTTGTAAAGAAGAGGGTCCTGGTTTTCAATAAGAAGACTTGTGGTAATATCGGGATGAGCAGATAGCGTTTCCCCGCTGTTCCCCCCATAACGAAGCACATCTCCTACCTTGAATCTTTTTTTCCTTTTAATAAAATCCGTCACTTCATTCATCAATACATCGACTGCTTGATTGCTATGGGATAATATTAATACTTTTTTCTTTTGAAAATATTTATTAGCTGCTACCCTGGCCAAAGTATATGTCTTTCCAGTACCCGGCGGACCCCAGACGAATGTGGCAGGATTATATTTAGACCTCAAAATCAATTCATGGACATTACTCTTGATTTTCTCCTTAGGATGTTTGGTTTCCATGGAGGGATTCATTAATCTCCGCACTCGTAACCGCTTTTGTTTGCTTTTTTTCACTTCATCCAATCGCTCTATTAAATGTTCAAGCAATTCCCAAGGGTCATGCAGTAGATAAGCATCCGGGATGAGATCGCCAAAGTTCTGTTCTAATGAAAGAATAATTCCCCTCCCCTCAGAAGAAAGCACCTTTCCGCTGCTTTTCATTGTTCCCCATTCCAATTTTATAGAGGAACCTACAGGTATCCTTAATGAGATAGCTGTATCAAAATAATAACTATATGGTCCGTCATTAGATATCAGCCTGCCATTTGTTATAGAATAACGGCTTCCACCGAACTTTTTTAAGTGATTAATCTCTTGTTGCAGAGCTTGCTGCCATTCTTGGATATACGTTTTGGTTGTACTCATTTACTTCCCCTTATCACTTTACTAAAAAGAGCCTGTGACCAACTTGAAAAGTATCCAAAAATATGGATTCCAAAGAGGTACAGGCATTTATTTTATTTGAAAATTATTTTACAAAGACTTCCATTATGTAATCATTCAAAACTTTCCATGCTAAATCATGGCTGAATTCTTCCATCACTATTACGTTTCCTCTCTGTTCTGGTAGAGAGTTCTCTCTCACTGCCTTTTAATGTACCATTTAAACATTGTAAGAATTAAAGGTACATCTCATCAAGTGGTAAATTTTTTCCTGATAAACTTTAAATAAATTAATTGGTCATTTCTGCAACTTTTCATTAGAGAACGTTTCACACAAGTTTCTAAACCCTTAACAAACCGCGGAACCCCCTGTTAGCATAGTAAGACTCCGCCCCATTGTGGTATACAAATACTGTGTCGTAGCGACGATCACAAAAGATAGCCCCGCCAAGTTGTCTAATTTTAGTTGGTGTTTTCACCCAGCTTGATGTTTTCGTATCAAAATTTCCAAGTTTCTGCAGCTCCCTGTATTGTTCTTCCGTTAAAATCTCAATCCCCATATCGGCAGCCATATCTAAAGCGCTACTTTTTGGTTTGTGTTCTCTCCTTGATTCCAGCGCTGCACGATCGTAACAAACACTTCTTCGCCCTTTAGGACTTTGCGCTGAACAATCATAAAAAAT
>Ga0224736_1055_pt1 | contig 29590 bp, 24 predicted proteins | sample IA12soil_MG_GH6A_FD_161628 | JGI IMG/M metagenome (GOLD analysis project Ga0224736, IMG submission 161628) | Enriched cells from agricultural soil in Iowa, United States - IA12soil_MG_GH6A(-) | ecosystem: Environmental > Terrestrial > Soil > Agricultural land | place: USA: Iowa | collected 2017-05-08
TAAATGGTTGGCTGCTCTTCTTGCTCTTCTAGTTGGTCTTGCTGCAGGTATTGTCGGAGCTGGTGGAGCATTTTTACTAGTTCCAATTATGCTGGTGATACTTAAAATACCGACAAGAATGACCATTGCCACATCTTTAGCAATAACTTTCATATCATCCATAGGTACGGCAATTGGCAAGATTTCAACCGGTCAAGTAGACTACTTGCCAGCCTTAATCATGATTGTGGCTAGTCTTATCGCAGCACCATTTGGAGCAAAAGCAGGTAAAAAGATAAATACTAAGATTCTTCAAATTATCTTAGCAGTTATAATTTTTACGACTGCTATTAAAATTTGGATGGATATACTTTGATGATGATAAATAGCAAAAGCGACATAATAAAGAAGACTAATCCATTGTTGATTAGTTTTCTTTTTAGTGATGAATAAGAATTGTTCTCCCAGTATGTCCAAAGTGACTAATATCCCGAATACAATTCTAACAGCATGCTCGACTAGACATCATTCAAAAAGGTAAAATCGACATCCTGCCTTTTTCGAACTATGATTCATCAACGTAATTACCAAAAATGTTATTATTACTCATAATATTCCATTTTTCTTGACTTTCCTGCTACTATCAATTTAATTAAAGTAAAATTAAGCTGAAACATACTCCTCAGATTCCTTATTTTGCCCTTCTAACTGCTCCGGAAAGATTAAATAATCGTTATTTAAATTGTTCCAATTTTTATCTTTCCAACTTTAAACAGTAATTCTTACTGTAAATCTTTAATACGCCAGCTCAATTGATGACTTTTAGAACCAACTAGTAGGCAATTTCAATGTTTCTAAGCGATACTTAATTAACTATTCAATCCATTTAATTTTTATTTGAGCGCCTGTTTTATTGAAATTTGCTGCAATTTTACTTAATATATCAACTTGAATAATCTTTTAATTTTGCACGCTTGAAGTAGGCTTATTTTGATCTTTGTTGCAGATCGCTTCCGATATTCAGGCTTGAAATTTGATAACAGTCGAAACCGAATATTAGGGGATTTTTTAAATATATTGACCTATATAACAGCACTATGTTTTTAGTGCAGCAAGATAAACAAGATAACAGTAAGAAATGTTTATTACAAGTTAGTTTTCATTTCAAGGAAAACGGCTATATCCAGGGCCTTGGTTGAATAAAAATATTTAAAAAATACTATAAATAATGGTTGTTAAATTAATATAATGATAGGTGTAAGATGGAAAGTAGGCTGTGTTTATTATTCTTTCTAACTAAAATTACGGAGAATTATATAGAAGTGTCAATTTCCTTAACTAAAAAAGGGGTGTAAATATGGAGAACGCAATTTACTTAAGAAGAAAAAATAAGATCCTTCTTAATAGATCAATTGAAAATACACCATTTGAAGATACTAAAAGCATTCAATATATAGCAACCATCATTAAAAATATCGAAGATTTAGGATTTACATTATCGAAATCAGTAATTAATGTTATAAAAAATTATTCAAAAGATCAACTGGAAAACTTTTATTATTCGATTGTTACTGATATTAAGCTAATAATAGGTGCTAATAAAAAATACAGCCCAATGTATCCCAACTTCCCTAGTCAAGTAATGAACGCCACTGATAGTGAACTATACATAAATGCAATTATGCATTATCTTACATTCGGAGAATTTTTACCAAATTATAAAAAGGAAACAAGAATACCACTGTTAAATGCTAATAAATTTAAAGTAATTGATTTAGGTGATGAAAAAGAGTTTTTAAGTATCTTCACTAATTTATTACAATCAAAGACTTCATTATCAGAAATGGATCAATCGGATATAAAATGGTTTTTTAACAATAAATTGGACTTTATTAAAAATTTATTGCCAGAAGAGATACCACTTAAAGAAAATGTTGCTTTAGTTTCAAAATTAATATTGGAGAATGGATTAAATCAACAATTATTATTTAGGTATTTTAAAACGGCAACAGATGTACTAAGACTTTGCGTAGCATTATCAGAAGGGGATATCAGTTTATCACAGAATACACGCTTTAGGAGCTTTAAAAGGAAGGAAAGAAGGTTAATTTTATCGCTATTGGAAAACTGTAATAATATTGAAGAAGATATGAAGAGGTATAAAAATAGATGGATAAGGTTGGGAGAAAGACTACATCCTTCGGAATTTAAAACTTCTTATCTCAAGACACAAACTGCATTTAACAAACTCAGAAATAATGAAAAAATTGAAACCTTCAATGGAAAAGTTGATAAAGCAATTAAAGAGAGTAATCTTATGGCTGCTCTTGATTTATTGAAACAAAGACCAGGTGAATTTGCTAGAAAACTAGATTACCTATTGAGAAAAACTAATAGGCCAAATGTTATTATAAACGAATTTAAAAATGTTGCTGAACAAGTTGCAAGTACGGTATTATTGCAAGTTATAGAACATTTTAAGCATAGGAATGATGGTAAGGAATTGAGGGCTTTCTTTCCTAAAGGAAATATTTCAAAGGTATTTGCTATTGATAATACTCTACCAGAAGTACCTGAAATTATTTGTAATAATATAATTAGAATATGTGAAAATAGTTTAATTAATCAGTTCAAGCAAAAGGATTATTTAGGAAAAGTGTATGTCGACGAAGCTTTAAGGAATTACATAGTACCATTTTCTCAAAGAACTTCAAGTAAATCATTTAAAACAATTGTGAGAGGATCAAAATTAGATTTTCCTAAAAACACAAATACAATAAGAACATTTATTTATTGGAAAGAAGCTCATAATGATAGAACAGACTTAGACTTATCTGCAGTAATGTATGATGAGAATTGGAACTATCTTGAACATGTTTCCTATACAAATTTAAGATCAGTAACATATAAAGCATTTCATAGCGGTGATATAACTTCCGCACCAAATGGAGCAAGTGAGTTTATTGATTTAGATATTGAATCTGTAAGAAAATACGGTGGAAGATATATTGTATTATCGATAAATTCTTTTACGGAACAAAATTTTGCAGAAATTCCTGAATGCTTTATGGGTTGGATGGCAAGAGGAAATCCAAATTCTGGGGAAATTTATGAACCAAAAACGGTAGAAAATAAGATTGATATAACTTCTGAAGCTAAAATCTGTATACCTATGATATTGGATTTACATGAAAACAAAGTAATTTGGACAGATATTGCATTAAAATCAAATCCACGATTCTACAATAATGTTGAAGGCAATCAAGCGGAAATGGTCTTAATGGGAAAAGCAATGACAACTTTGAATAAGACAAATCTTTATGATTTATTAAGATTACATGTTAAAGCAAGAGGGGAAAAGTGTTATAATAAAGAAGAAGCTGACATTATATTTTCAGCAAATGAAGGTATTACACCTTTTGATCATGATGTAATTGTTTCACAATTTCTATAATAAGTAATTAGGCTATAATTTATCTTCCTTCTAACAACATAATCTAAGTATGAATTAGATAAATTGCTTTCCTAATTATAACTAAAAAGAGGCTACTCAATTTCCCTTCTATCATTGTAGTGCGAAATAGAAATTGAAGTTTCCTCTTTTATTTTGTATTTTCCTTATAAAAACTCATAATTAACATTTATATCGTGTTTTCCTTTTGTTTGTATAATAAATGGATGGTCAAAGTAGTGAGATATTGAATAAACCTATTTTTATATCCTATTATAATTTTAAGGTACTTGGAATGTTTGCAGTGTCTATGATTACTTCTTATATTAAATTTCATAAAATGATGAAAGAATTTTGTTATTGGAGTCCCACCTGTTTCTTACTGACCATACCGGTTCATCCGTTTATTTATTTTTACAATTATCTTTTTTTGCTATTGCATGTCTTTTATCACTAAATCCTAGTGAAATTGTCAATATAATTGAAAGAATTCTAACGCACCTACACATGTCGTTATACATGCAACTGTTTTCAGTAAATTGGAGTGGTAAAATGAAAGAAAAAGAAATACATAAAATAATAGATAAATTAGTTTCAAATCGCGAACTGGAAACAGCTGAAAGGTTATTGGAAAATTATCTAGAAGTGAATCCATATGATGTTGATGGGTGGAATAGGTTAATTATACTGGAAACACTATCTCCGCTTGAAGATTATGGACGAGCATCAGAGTATCTTTACTCCGCACTAAGTTACCACAAAGACAATAAGTTATTTTTTGTTCTATTAGTATTTTTTACTGACTGGTATCTAGGTGGATTAGATGAAGCATTAGTTAAGAAAGCCATGGAAATAATACAGCGGATATGGAAACATCATCAATGTTATCTTACCTTCTTGCCTGTCATTTTCGAAGTGAAGATATAAACAAATATGAATTATTATTAAATGAGTCAATACAAAAGTATCCAAATTATGTTTACAATTATACCGATTTGGGAGAGTTTTATTTAAAAATGGGAAAGAGAGAGTTAGGAAAAAATTTAATTCGGGAGGGTTTATCTCACGTTAAATTAATTTATAAAAATGATGCAATTAATGATTATGATGATGACCCACTTGATATTTTCCAATTTGTAAATAAGAGAATAACAGGAGTATTTATGATGGAAGATACTTATAATTCTCTAAACGAATTGCTACAAAAATAAGTGTAGAGACCTTGTTGGAAAGGTACAAAATCTTATCTTCCACCTTTATTATTATCTAACAATCAATTATTCCGTAATTATTTTTCAAAAGCCTTAGGATTACTTCTCTTAAGGTTTTTTAACGAGCATGACATCTCTCCTCTGAGTATTTACTATTTTATTCCTATAAAAAGAATCCTTCATTTCTTTTACAGTAGCTTCAACTTTTTTATTATAGTAATCTATATATCTTTCAATCTTACTCTTTAATTCTTCAAACGAACATAATTCCTCTCCATGGTACATTTCTTGTTTAACCAAAAAAGTTTTCCATTGGGAATTATCTACACAGTTTCCTTTTCTAGACATACTTTGAACAACCTTATTTTTTTAAGAGTTTTTATCCACTTTCTATGTTGGTAATTCCATCCTTGATCAGAATGAATTGTTGTTCTGTACTTGAGTCAGAAGAGCTTATCCAGTCTTTTTCGATGAACATAACGACGGATATCGTCAAATTCATCTAGAATTAAAAAAACGGGGATACAAGGTAAACCATAAGTTTGGCTTAACGAATCCTTCAATGATAACGAAATTACAGAGCTTTTATTGAAGGTGGCGCTGAAGCCCTTGGAAACCGAAAGGGCGACCATCCATGTCTGATATAGCCAAGAACAGTAAAAACAAACAAATAGAAGAAAAAGAATTGACGAACGAACAAAAAATAGAACGTGAAAACGAGCTTCTTCGTTTGGAGGTAGAATACCTGATGAGATTTATCTTTGATTAGAAAAATTTAATGATAATTTATGGAAGTACTTTACAAATGGATTAATTCATGGTTTAGTTTAATGAAATACACAATAGTCCAAATGTAATGAATCTTTGTGTGGGTATATGAATATAAAGGAATAATTGCAATTTTATATAGAAAAAAGGGCGGTAAAGGACAATGAAATTAATAATTGGAAAATTTACAGAGGCAAAGATATTTACGGATGTTGTTGATGACTCAGCAATTGAACAAATTAAAGAATTATGTAATCAAGAATTCTTAAAAGATACGACAATTAGAGTAATGCCGGATGTACATGCGGGTAAAGGGTGTACAATCGGTACAACTATAAAAATTAAAGATAAAGTAGTCCCTAATTTAGTTGGCGTGGATGTTGGATGTGGGGTTTTGACTGTTCAATTAGAAGAAAAAGAAATTGATTATGCTAAACTGGACAAAGTAATTCGTGAACATGTTCCAAGTGGTCAAAACATCCATGAGGAAATTAGGGAAGTTAAAACAGTTAATGTAGAAGACTTTAAATCTAGTAACATATTAAGTGCAATTAGATTAAATAAAAGTTTAGGATCTCTTGGTGGTGGGAATCACTATATTGAGATTTCAAAGGATGAGGATGGATTTCTTTATTTATCAATCCACACAGGTAGTCGTTACATTGGAACAACAATTGCAAATTACTATCAAAAATTAGCATACCAGGAATTAAAGAAAGTTGATGTTAATAAAATAATTAATCAACTTAAATCTGAAGGCAAACACTCTGAAATACAAAGCACAATTAAAAAACTAAATGAGTCTACTCCAAAAGTTAAGAAGGATTTAGCTTATTTAGAGGGTAAAAGTTTTGACCATTATATTCATGACATGAAGCTTGCCCAAAGATATGCAGTCGATAATAGACAAGAAATTGCCAATATCATAATTTCACATATGAATCTAACAAAAATTGACGAATTTGATACTATCCATAACTATATTGATACAGACAATATGATTCTACGTAAGGGGGCAGTATCAGCTCAAAAAGGTGAAAGATTAATCATACCTATTAATATGAGAGACGGTAGTATTATTGCAATTGGTAAGGGGAATCCAGACTGGAATTATTCTGCTCCTCATGGTGCCGGGCGTGTATTGAGTAGATCGATGGCTCGTAAACAATTAAATCTTGAAGAGTATAAAGATACAATGAAAGATGTTTGGACTACATCAGTTGGAACTGACACAATCGATGAAGCTCCAATGGCTTACAAAAGGATGAAGGACATACTAGACAACATTGGGGATACAGTTGAAATAATAAAAGTTATAAAACCTGTCTACAACTTTAAAGCAGCAGAAGAACCTAAGTTTTGGGAGAAAAAAGGAAAGTTTAAATGAGGGATGAATTAGTTCCTCTTATTTAAATATAAATTATAATGTTAATATAAAATTTGGTTTTTATAAGTAGGGAATGAACTAAATGAGTCTTAAAATAGATAAATTAGTTGTTGAGAAAATATTTTAATATGAAGAAATACCTTCTATATATTATAAAGACTTAGACAAACAAAATCATATTACTGTACTATTGGATTTCTGGCTAGCGAGGAAATAAACACTGTGAAATTTATAGATGATCAATGGTGTCAAAATGAGTTTCAATTAACTTTAATGAGTAATTTAGTATCTTCGGTAATTGTATAAGAAGGAATTTCTTTATGCTCATGTAAACGAAGAGAAGTAATTCTTTGTCCTTTGTATTACAATATATCAAAGACATAGTAAGAAATCCTATGTAGTGGTTCTTTAAGCTTACAACGTTCCGTGACAGCTTCAAAGTCTGTTTTTGAAGAAAAATATATGAACGATACAGAAGGGATTAAGAACCGTAAAAAATAATATAAGCATTAAAATTAATTATATTTAAAATGTGACTCCGTTATGGGGTCTTTTTTTATTGGCTGAAATGATATTCATTAGGATAATATAAAAGTAAATGAACGCTACTTGTATAAATAAACCATACGGATTAGACACCCGTTCATCATAATGCAAGTAGCAAACATTTAATAAGATAAAGGATGTGTATAATATGAAAGAGTATTTAACTAAAGATAGACATTCAGCAAAGTATAATTGGCTAGTTGAATCAAAATCACCATACTTATTACAACACAAAACGAATCCGGTTAATTGGTTAGAGTGGAGTCCAGAGGCATTCCAAAAGGCTAAAAGGGAGGGGAAACCAGTCTTTGTGTCTATAGGCTATTCCTAGTTAAAGGAGTTATATAAGATTTACTTGTCATTGGTGTCACGTCATGGAAAGAGAATCTTTCGAAGATCAAGAAGTGGCGGATTTATTAAATAAATATTTTGTTTCTATTAAGGTCGATAGGGAAGAGCGGCCAGATATTGATTCGATTTATATGACTGTCTGTCAAATGTTGACTGGTCAAGGCGGATGGCCGTTAAATGTGTTTTTGACTCCTCATCAAAAGCCTTTTTATGCTGGAACATATTTTCCGAAAACAAGTCATTATGGTCGTCCTGGTATGATGGATGTGCTTCCACAGCTCCATGAGAAGTATGAGCAGGAAAGGGATAATATCGAGAATATTGCGGATAAAATTACTTCCTCATTAAAGGAACGTTCTACCGCTGGGGGTGGAAAGGAAATATCAGAAAATGTAATACATAAAGCATATCAGGAAATTGTTCAAAGCTTTGATAGGTTATATGGCGGTTTTGGGCAAGCTCCTAAATTTCCATTGTCACATCAGCTCCTCTTTTTGCTTCGATATTACTATTGGACCGGCACAGATGCAGCTCTTACTATGGTGGAAGAAACCTTAGAAGGAATGACTAATGGTGGAATATATGATCATATTGGAGGTGGCTTTGCGAGATATTCAACCGATAATATGTGGTTGGTTCCTCATTTTGAGAAAATGCTTTATGATAATGCATTACTGTTATATGTATTAGCTGAAACCTACCAGTCAACACATAATGAGAAATGGAAGAAAATTTCTTATGAGGTTTTTGAGTTTATTAAGAGAGAGATGACAAATGCGGATGGCGGCTTTTATTCAGCAATAGATGCTGACAGTGAGGGAATCGAGGGGAAGTATTATGTCTGGTCGCGGACAGAGGTACTGAATATCCTTGATTTTACATTAGGGGAGCTTTTTTGTGAAGCGTATGATATTAGTGATGAAGGAAATTTTGAAGGATCCAATATTCCTAATATGATTGAAACCGAACTGGAAGAAATTGCAAGTGACAGAGGATTGTCAGTCGAGAATGTGAAGATGCAGTTGGAAAAAGCGAAGAATATCCTTTTAAAGGAACGTGAAAAAAGGGTTTATCCACATCTTGATGATAAAATTTTAACTTCCTGGAATGCTTTAATGGCCGCTGCTTTGGCAAAAGCTGGAATGGTATTTCAAGAACCGCAATTTCTTGAACATGCTCGAAATAGTATTACTTTTATCGAGGAAAAGCTATGGAATGGGGAGCAATTGTATGCCAGGTTCCGTGATGGAGATGTGAAATTTAAGGCATATCTTGATGACTATGCATTCTTGCTGTGGGCTTATCTGGAGATGTATGAAGCAGAACAAAGGGTTCATGATATGCAGCAGGCAATCAAAATAAAAAATATCTTGTTTCATGAATTTTGGGATCAACAAAATGGTGGGTTCTATTTCACTAGTACAGATGCAGAATCCTTAATTTTTCGTGAAAAACAAGGATTTGATGGAGCCCTTCCTTCGGGAAATAGTGTATCTTCCCTTCAGTTATGGAGGTTGGCGAAGTTAACAGAGGATATGGACTTACAAGAAAAAGTAAATCAATTGTTAGTAAGTTTCGAGCACGATGCAACAGTATATCCTCATGGACTGTTATATATGTTGCAAACTGTAATTGCAATGTATGCAGGCGGAAAAGAAGTGGTTGTTTCTGGTTTAAATCATAATAAAATAAAAGAATTTATTCACTTTTATCACGAAAGCTATCATCCATTTGACATTTTGATGGTTGCGAATCCAGAAAGAATCAATATAGAGGAACTCCAAGTCTGGAAAGATAAAATTGACGGAAAGCATGATTTTGTATTATATGTATGTGAACAATATAGTTGTAAAAATCCAATATACAATATTGAGGAAGCCAAACAAATGATAGTTACAAAAAATCTCTCCTAAAATGGAGGGATTTTTTGATTTTTTATAATAAACACTACCATAAGTATATATAATCTTATATAATGTTAATTATTATAAATATGTAACGTTTTTAACATTTTGAAGTCTAATATATTGAGAGTTTCGTTGCTAATGAAAGGGGTGGCGGACAGAAAGTAGAATGGCTGGAAAGGATTGAAATAGGTGAATCGAGCATCAAAGAATCATAATAAAAAATTACTGGCAAAGTATATCATTGGCTTTTTATTGATTTCCGTTGTTTTATTGTTATTCTACAATAGCAAAATAGCAGAAGGCGATTTAGCTTTAGCAAAAAATACATCCACAATGAAAGCTACTCCTAATCAAATATACCCAACTAGGCAAAATATATTGCAGGATTCATTTATCCATAATTTAGTTTTTAATGAAGAAGTAAAAGAGGAGAATATGCTCCAAAATGAATTGTGGAAAGAAATAGAAGAAACCCCTATGAAAATAGCAATTTCACCATTAACAAAAACTGAACCAAAAAAGTTCTTAAATAAACAAAAGACAAAGTCAGCATCAAATGATAAAAATCTAGTAAGACTGAAATCCCCTAGTACGAAAGCTCAAAAGGTGGTATATTTGACATTTGATGATGGTCCAAGTATATCATCGGCGAAAACATTGGAGTTACTAAAGAAATACCACGCAAAGGCAACTTTTTTTATGCTTGAACCAAATATTAAGAAATACCCTAAAATCGTAAAGCAAATGGTGAGGGATGGAAATTCCATTGGTTCACATGGTGTGACACATGATATTCATAAAATCTATCGTTCTCCTAATGCCTTTGTAAAGGAAATGAGCCAAACATCCAAAACCTTGAAGAAAATCACCGGTGTAAATTCCCAGCTAATTCGTGTTCCATATGGTTCGGTTCCATATATGAAACCGGCATTTCGCAAGGCAAGTGATTTAGAAGGTTTTATTATGTGGGATTGGGATATTGATTCTGATGATTGGCAGACGACTAAAGGAGAATATGTGTGGAAGATAAAAAATCAGGTGGAGAATTGCTCAGGGACTAGACCATTGGTTATATTGATGCACGAAAAAACAACAACTTTTAAATATCTGGAAAAAGTGCTTCAATATTTTCAACAAAAAGGGTATAAAATGGAAGCTATTTCCCCTAATTTGCAGCCAGTGCAATTTAAATATCGTTAAATACTATTTTACTTTTTAAGGTTTATAAAAATAAGATAATAGGGCATTGTAATAAAAGGTGAAGCTGGTTTGCTTCACCTTTTATTATTAAAATAGTTATATGGAGGAAAAAATGCCAATTGCAAAGATGGAAAATAAGAATATTTATTTTGAAGATATTGGGGAGGGGACAGCTATCCTATTTGTTCATCCACCTGGAATGGGGAGAAAAACATTTGCTAAACAAACACTTTTGGCGAACCAATTCAGGATTATCCTACCAGATTTAAGTGGACACGGAGATAGCCCAAGCTCTGATCGAACAATTTCTGTACAAACTTATATAGAAGAAATAGAAGCAATTAGATTAAAGTTAAATCTTGAACAATTATTTCTTTTCGGATATTCAGCAGGGGGAATTATTGTGCAAGAATATGCAATACAATTCCCAAACCATGTGAAAGGTGTTATATTATCTGGTGGATACCCAAAAATCGATACAGATGTTTTAAAAAAAGAGCATTTGCTTGGAATGTATATGGCAGAACATTTTCCAACATTATTAGCAAAAATATTATCCATCAGTCATTTCCCCGAAAGGGATTTGCAAGAGGCGTTGTATAAGCATATTTTAAAGGCAAACAAGGAAATTTGGACAGCTTTTTATAAAGAATCCTTATGTTTTAATTGCATGGATCGTATTTCCCAACTTCATGCACCACTTATGCTCATATATGGTACAAGGGCCGATTATATTAATCACCATGTTAGACTATATCCAAAATTCATTGATACTGAGGTTCATTTTATTTCAAAGGCTGGCCATCAATTGCCAACAAGAAAATCTAAAAAAGTTAATGTACTTATTCAACAGTTTGTCCGTAAGTTTAATTAACAATAAAAATGTTATGTAAACAAATAATGTGAGAGGAGGAACTTCATTTTTGAAAGATGATTTACGTTTTGCAATTGCGAAAAAAGAAGCATTGATCGGAGTAGGATTGGCAGTTTTTCATTTCATTTGGTGGTATGGCTTTGCTTATGGTTTAGGAAAGACGAAGGTTGAAAGATATACATATATTTTTGGCTTACCAGCATGGTTTTTTTATAGCTGTATTCTTGGCTTCTTTGTCATTGTATTATTAGTTATTCTTACCGTAAAGTTCATGTTTAAAGAAGTTCCTTTTGAAGAAGAAGGGGACGGATGATGAATATGAATATACAAGTTATTATCCCATTGGTATTATTTCTTATTATCTTTTTTATCGTTGGTATGTTTGCCGTGAAATTTGTGAGTACGTCTAACTCGTTTGTCCAGGAGTATTTTTTAGGTAACAGACAATTTGGCGGTTTTATTTTAGCGATGACGATGGTGGCAACTTACGGAAGCGGAAGCAGTTTTATCGGGGGACCAGGTGCCGCATATCATTACGGACTGGCTTGGGTACTCCTTGCAATGAGTCAAGTGGTAACTGGATATTTTGTATTAATGGTATTGGGGAAAAAATTTGCTATTATGGCGAGAAAATATAATGCCATCACATTGATTGACTTTTTAAAAGCACGTTATAATTCTCATTTTGTCAATATTCTAGCAGCAATAAGCATCATTGTATTTTTGTTTTCTTCCATGATTGCTCAGTGGGTTGGCGGAGCTAGATTAATGGAATCGATTTTGGGTGTGTCTTATACAACAGCATTATTCATATTTGCAGTTTCTGTTCTTTTATATGTAATTATTGGCGGTTTTCGGGCAGTTGCGTTTACAGATACCATCCAGGGCATAGTCATGTTATTAGGAACTATCATCCTTTTAGTAGCTACTATTAAGGCGGGTGGCGGGATTGAAAATATTATGACTGATTTAAGAAAAGAGAATCCTAACTTATTGAGCCCTTATGGTTCGGATGGAAGCTTAACACCTATGTACATATCTTCTTTTTGGATTTTAGTTGGTGTTGGGGTTGTGGGACTACCGCAAATTGCGATACGCGCGATGTCTTATAAAAATGCAACTGCCATGCATAGAGCCATTATTATAGGAACGATTGTGATTGGTATCATTATGTTTGGAATGCATTTTATCGGTGTGCTTGCTAGAGCGGTGGTTCCGGGAATTCAAAATGCGGACACCGTAATGCCTTTGGTGACCATGAAGGTATTACCTGCATGGATTGCAGGAATTGTATTAGCAGCACCAATGGCTGCCATTATGTCGACCGTTAATTCCGTTTTAATACTCGTTTCCTCTGCAATAGTCAAAGATATCTATATTGGTTACATAAATAAAAATGCAGAAGAGAGAAAAATAAAACACATGAGTTTATGGGTAACCACCATTGTTGGCATTGCTGTTTTCTTTTTAGCGATCCATCCGCCAAATCTGTTAATATGGCTTAACTTATTTTCATTTGGTGGCTTGGAGGCCGTGTTTATTTGGCCAATCGTCATGGGGTTGTATTGGAAAAAAGGCAACAAGTATGGGGCGATAACCTCCATGCTTATCGGGATGATAAGTTATATTTTATTTGATCGCTTTTATCCGAATCCGTTCGGAATTCACACGGTTGTCATTCCAATTTTATTGTCATTTGTGACCTATACAGTGGTATCCGTCTCAACAATACGGTTAGAAAATGTAAAGAGAAGCAAATCGTTTTGATTTGCTTCTTTCTTTGTGTTAGTTTATATCCCTATTATGCATTATTATACCGGAGAATGGGCAGGATTCTTTTCTTGTTCATTTTCTTTATTTGGTTTTATAGAGAAAAATGCCATAATAGCTGCTACAAAACAACATACAGCTAATATCATAAACATAATGATTAAATTATTCTTCATAAAATAAGCCATAACCGGAGGTCCTGCGGCTACTCCGATATAACGCATGGAACTATAGAAAGACGTTATGGTTCCGCGCACATTCTTTTCAATGGATTGTGTAATTAGAGCATCCAAACACGGAAGACCAGCTCCAATCCCTATTCCACAAACTAGAAAAACAATGGTTAAGTAAATAAATTGGTCTGACAAGCTAACAGCAAGTACAGAAGCACCAGCAAGTAGAAGTCCGCTAAAAGTAATCCATTTCATGACTACCATATTATCTTTAATTTTTTTTCCAGCAATAAAAGATGCAAGGCATAGACATGCCAATGGAATGGCAAGGATAAACCCTTTCTTTACGCCATGATAGTTATACGTATCCTCAAGGACAGAGGAAAGATAAAATAAAACAGCAAACAAGACAAACATTAAAATAGCCCCTATGATAAATACAGCAAATAACCAGCGGCTATGCTGCTGAAAGACCTCTTTCGTATTTTGAATAAAGGTTTTAAAATCTGCACCTTTTTTATCATTTTTAGGCTTTTTTACTAAAAAGAAAATAGCGATGACAGAAATAAGACAAAAAATTGGAATCGCTACAAAAGGTAAAAACCATATAAAACCTGCCAAAAACGATCCTAATATCGGACTTAATACTTTACCGAATGTATTGGATGTTTCGATAACTCCTAATGTAGCACTCACATCCTTATCTCTGCGGAACATATCTCCAACTAATGGTAAGACGATTGGCGCTGCTCCTGCTGCACCTACTCCTTGCAGGATTCTTCCAATTAAAATAAGAGAATATGGATTACCCATTTTCCATGCAGCCCACGCAGAGATAACGCCCCCAATACCTGCCAATATTAATGACGGAATAATTACTATTTTTCTTCCATACCTATCCGACAAATACCCAGCTATTGGGATTAAAAAGATTGCAACAATGGAATAAACGGTTATGATTAAACTAGATTGAACTTTTGAAATGTCCAACTTTTTTTCCATAACCGGCAGTACTGGGATTAACATAGAATTTCCCAAAGTCATAATGAGGGGGATAGATGCAATCGATACAATTGCCCATCGTTTATCCCGCATTTCATCTTGGTTTGAATCGTTTTTTACAGTATCATTTACATGTTCCATCAGTGATTTCCTCTCTTCTAGGTACTATTATTAATATTTACTTATTTAGTTTTTTTATGATGGAATAAAAGGATAATATTTTATTTGTATATTATGGAAGGTGGATGGGGATGGAAATAAAAAGTCTCAATATCGGGTTGCCGAAGATACAGAACTTTCAGCAAAGGCAGTATAGAACTGCTATTGATAAAAAGCCAATTCAAAAAGGGTGGTTGACAAAAAATGGCTTTGTCAATGATGGGGTTGCAAATACAGACTTTCATGGAGGAGAGGACAGGGCAGTTTGCTTCTATGTTTTTGAGCATTACAAGGAATGGGAAAAAGAATTTAATCGAGATCTTCCACTTCCATCCTTTGGAGAAAATTTAACGGTAGCAGGAATGGATGAAAAAAGTGTTTGTATCGGAGATATCTTCCAAATAGGTGATTCCGTTGTACAGATTACCCAAGGGAGAATACCTTGCGCGACAATCTCTCAACATAATAATGTGGATGTTTTTTTGAAAAGAGTCATCGAAACTTGCAAGACAGGCTATTTTGCACGGGTCTTGCAGGAAGGAATGATTACAAATGAGTCTAAAATAATTTTACTAAAACGCCATCCTTTAAAAATTAGTGTTCACTTTACTATCGATACATTTTTTCATTGCATGGAGGAAGAGCGAATCGAGAAAATCTTACAGGTTAAAGAATTAGCAAATGTTATGAGAAATAAATTAACCAAAAGGCATTTAAAATTAAAAGCAAATCTTTAGGCAAGATCTGGAGCCTCTCTTATCTAGTAAGAGAGGTTCTTTTTTTATAGGAAAATAATTTATTAAATAGATAAATACGGTGTAAATGTTATTAAATTGACAAAAAATATGAAATTTCGACAGTTAAAAACAAAATATTCTATATAAAAGGTATTTTCAAATAAGTAAAATAAATGTAAACTATTTAGAAAATAGTCTATCAATTTATACTTATTTTTTAATAGTAATCATATGTGCTAGGAGATGATTGAAAACGACAAGAGATAAAACATCAATGGAGGAGGCAATAAAAGTGGAGAATCCAGTTTTAGAGGTAATTGGATTAAATACCTCATTCGTAACGGATAATGGAGTCATTCCTGTCGTAAATGATATTGATTTTGTTGTAAATCGACAAGAGGTTGTTGGTATAGTCGGGGAATCAGGCTGCGGAAAAAGTGTGACATCTTTATCCATTATGGGGCTAGTACCAACATCAAATGGAAAAGTAGACGGTAAAATTATTTTTAATGGTGAGAACTTGGTAAATAGATCTGAAAAGAGGATGCGTAATATACGCGGTAATGAAATTGCGATGATTTTCCAAGAGCCAATGACGAGTTTAAATCCAGTTTTCACTATCGGTGATCAATTAATAGAGGCGGTAAAAATTCATAGAAATTGGTCAAAGAAAAAAGCAAAAGAACATTCTATCGATATGCTAAAAAAAGTTGGTCTGCCTAGGGCGGAAGAATTAATGAAGGAATATCCCCATCAATTATCTGGAGGCATGAGACAAAGGGTAATGATTGCGATGGCTATGCTTTGTGAACCAAAGCTTTTAATAGCTGATGAACCTACTACTGCTTTGGACGTGACGATTCAGGCACAAATACTTGACTTAATGAAAAAATTAAATAAAGAAACAGATACTGCGATTATTATGATTACTCATGATTTAGGTGTTGTAGCACAAATGTGCCAAAGAATTATTGTAATGTACAGCGGAAAAATTGTGGAGGAGGCGGATGTTCGAACTCTTTTTAAATCTCCAAAGCATCCTTATACGGTTGGATTAATTAAATCGATTCCAGACATGCGAACAAAAAAAGACCGGTTGGACTCCATAACTGGAAACGTACCAAAACCAGGTTCGATTGAATTTGGCTGTCATTTTGCTCCTCGATGTCCACATGCTTTTAAACGGTGCTTATCAGAAACACCAGAATTAAAAACCTTGCAAAATGGACAGAAAATTAGGTGTTTTCTTCATGACGATATGGAGGTAGCTCAATGATGACTGAACCATTGATTAAGATAGAGAATCTTAGAAAGTCTTTCCCAATAAGAGGTGGCGTGCTTGGGAAACAAGTAGGAGAGGTAAAAGCTGTAGATGATATATCATTTTCGATACGAAAAGGGGAAACCTTAGGGCTTGTCGGAGAAAGCGGATGCGGTAAATCTACTACTGGACGGATGATTCTAAGACTTTTGGAGCCGAGCAGTGGGAAAATTAGCTTTGAGGGAAAAGACATTACTAGCCTTTCTAATACAGAATTACGAAAAATTCGCAAAGAGATGCAAATGATTTTCCAAGACCCGTTTGCTTCCTTAAATCCGCGTCATACAATAGAAAAAATATTGGAAGAACCGTTAATTGTACATGGTGTGAAGGATAGAAATGCAAGAAAAAGAAAAGTAAAAGAGTTACTTGAAATAGTAGGGTTAAATGAATCCCATTTAAAACGCTATCCGCATCAATTTAGTGGGGGGCAAAGACAACGGATTGGAATTGCAAGGGCGTTAACACTTAATCCAAAGCTTATTATTGCAGACGAACCAGTATCTGCTTTGGATGTTTCCATACAAGCTCAAGTATTAAATTTATTAAAAGATTTACAAAAAAACTTTGATCTCACTTATTTGTTTATTGCACATGATCTGGGGGTTGTTCGTCATATTAGTGATCGTGTAGGTGTCATGTATCTTGGTAGAATTGTAGAACTTGCAGATAGTGAAGAAGTATATACCAATCCTAAACATCCATATACTCAAGCGCTATTGTCTGCCGTTCCGATTCCAGATGTTGATTTTCAAAAAGAAAGAATCATTCTGCAAGGTGATGTGCCAAGCCCGGCAAATCCACCTAAAGGGTGTGCGTTTCATACACGTTGTCCTTATGCAATGGATAAATGTCAAAGTGTGAAACCTGTTTTTAAAGAGGTCGAAAACGGTCATTTTACTGCATGTCATCTTCATTGAAGATTGAACATACCTTTAATAAGTAAAACAAATCAGAGGGGGAAAAAAAATGAAGAAAAAATTGTGGGGAGTTTTTGTATTAATCCTCATTCTTTCACTTGCTTTGATGGGCTGCGGTTCATCTGAAACAAGTGGCGGAAAAACGAGTGGGAAACAGAAAATACTAGTTTATGCAAGAGGTGGAGATGCAGTAAAGCTTGATCCAGCTGCTGTAACAGATGGTGAATCTCTGATCGTTGCAGAACAAATCTTTGAAACATTAGTGAAATTCAATAAGGAAACAACAGAAATTGAACCGTCCCTTGCCAAGTCATGGGAAATATCTCCTGACGGAAAAACATATACGTTTGAACTCGAGCAAGGAGTTAAATTCCAAGATGGTACAGATTTCAATGCGGATGCCGTAGTGAAAAACTTTGATCGTTGGGCTAACGGAAACGTAGATAAATTTCCATACTATCAGTCACAATTTGGTGGCTACAAAGGTGAACCAACAGCTGTTATCAAAGAAGTAAAGGCATTAGATACTTACAAAGTTCAGTTTACTCTTTTCCGTGCGCAAGCACCATTTTTGAAAAATCTTGCAATGACACCATTCTCGATTTCAAGTCCTGCTGCAATTGATAAGTGGGGAGATAAATACATTGAGCATCCTGTAGGAACAGGACCTTTTAAATTTGAAAGCTGGAAACGTGATGATTCCATTACTGTTGTGAAAAATGATAAATATTGGCAAAAGGGATTACCAAAAGTGGATAAAGTAATTCTAAAAGTTATTAAAGATAATTCAGCTAGGTTAAATGCACTAATTAAAGGCGATGTTGATTTAATAGATGGTTTAAATCCAAGTGATGCTGAAAAAGTTACTTCGGATAAAAATCTGCAATTATTTAAACGTCCATCTATGAACATTGGATATCTTGGTTTTAATGTGAAGAAAAAACCATTTGATAATCCGAAAGTAAGAATCGCTTTAAGCCATGCAGTGAATAAAGAAGCTCTGATTCAAAACTTCTATGGTGGGTCGGCAATTCCAGCTAAAAACCCAATTCCTCCTTCCATAGGTGGTTACAATGATGATATCCAAGACTATGATTTTAATTTGGATGAAGCGAAAAAGTTACTTGCAGAAGCAGGCTATAAAGATGGATTTAGTGTAGATTTATGGACAATGCCAGTTGTGCGCCCATATATGCCAAATGGTCAAAAAGTAGCTGAAGCGCTTCAAGCAGATTTCGCAAAAATTGGTGTAAAAGCGAAAATTGTTACAATGGAATGGGGTACTTATTTAGAGAAACTGGCAAAAGGGGAAGCGCCAATGTACATCGTTGGTTGGACAGGCGATAATGGTGACGCTGATAACTTCCTATATGCCTTATTAGACAAAGATGCTATTGGATCCAATAACAACTCGCAGTATTCCAATGATGAAGTTCATAAATTATTAATAAAAGCGCAAACAGAAACAGACGAAAATAAACGGAATGAACTTTACAAACAAGCTCAGGTTATTATTCATAATGATGCTCCGTGGGTTCCTATAGCACATTCAACGCCATTGCTAGCTGGAAAAAGCAACATTAAAGGATTTTTCCCACATCCAACTGGTTCTCAAAGCTTTGCTGATGTTTCCATCGACTAACCAAATAGGGGAGGAGTAAGTTGCTCTTCCCCCTTTTTAAATGTTTGATTCATAGATGCTGTTTTTAGATAAAGCAGCATACTTGTACCCAAGTTATTGATTCAAAGTTAATACATAATATGGAAGGGGGAAATAATAATGGTTGCCTATTCAATTCGTCGAATATTTATGCTTATTCCAGTATTGCTTGGGATGGCGATCATTGTCTTTTCGTTAATCCATGCTATTCCAGGAAATCCTGCTCAAATGATCCTTGGTCAGCATGCAACGAAGGAATCAGTAGCAGCGTTGACAAAACAGCTTGGGCTTGATCAACCCCTATATTTACAATTTTTTCATTATATAAGGGATCTGCTAAGCGGTAATTTAGGAACTTCATTAAAAACGCAAACACCAATTAATCAAGAGATATGGCCATACCTTTGTGCAACGATCGAATTATCTGTAGTAGCACTAATTATCGCCATTATCATTGGAGTGAATGCAGGGATTATCTCCGCATGGTTTCAAAACTCATGGTTTGATTATATTGCAATGCTTTTAGCGCTTGTTGGAGTTTCCATGCCTATATTCTGGCTTGGATTAATGGAGCAATATGCATTTTCTATTCATTTGAATCTATTGCCAACCACTGGCCGTGATGATATTCGTGATCCAGTTCAAGCTATTACGAATCTATATTTAATAGACACATTATTAGAAGGTAGGTTTGATCAATTTATCGTTGTGGTTAAACATTTAATTTTGCCAAGTGTGGCATTAGCTACTATTCCAATGGCGATTATAGCAAGGATGACAAGATCAAGCATGCTTGAGGTAATGCGATCTGATTATATAAGAACAGCAAGGGCAAAAGGATTAAGAATGTTTTGGGTTGTATATAAACACTCTTTAAAGAATGCATTCATTCCCGTTTTAACCGTTATCGGTTTGCAAACAGGCCTTTTATTAGGTGGGGCAATATTAACGGAAACAATATTTGGTTGGCCTGGTATCGGTGGATATATATATGATGCCATCCAATCAAGGGATTATCCTGTCATTCAATCTGGAATATTAGTTATTGCACTAATTTTTGTCTTTATTAATTTAATTGTAGATTTACTTTATGCTGCCATTGACCCACGGATAAAATATTAAAAGTGAGGAGGTAAATTCTCAAATGCCTGAAATATCAACTACAGTTACGCAGAAACCTCTAGCAGAAGAGCCATTAATATCCCCGTGGCGAGAGGGTTGGAGAAATTTCAAGAAAAACAAGGTTGCCCTTATTGGCTTATTAATTGTTGTATTCTTTATTTTTATAGCTATATTTGCAAACTATATAGCACCCTACGGAATCAATGAGCAGCATTTTAAGGACAAGCATTTACCGCCTTCCGCAAAACATTGGTTTGGTACCGATGATTTTGGACGTGATATATTTAGCCGGGTAATTTTTGGAGCAAGAATCTCCTTATCTGTAGGATTTTTCTCGGTTGTGGGATCCGCTATTATCGGTTCTTTTCTAGGTATTATTTCAGGGTATTATGGAAAATGGTTGGATGCCATTATTTCTAGAATCTTTGATATATTACTGGCATTCCCAAGTATTTTACTTGCTATTGCAATTGTCGCTATGCTTGGTCAATCATTGCAAAATGCGTTAATTGCGATTGCTATTATTAATATACCAACGTTTGGGAGGCTTTTAAGAGCAAGAGTACTTTCTGTAAAAGAAGAGGAGTATATTACAGCTGCGAAGGCAATTGGCATGAAGGATAGTCGAATTTTATTACACCATGTTCTGCCAAATAGCTTGGCACCTATTATTGTTCAAGGATCCTTAGCTATCGCCACCGCAATCATTGAAGCAGCAGGGCTCGGTTTCCTTGGATTAGGTGCACAGCCGCCAACTCCTGAGTGGGGAAAAATGTTGTCTGATTCGAAGGATTTTATTATTCAAGCACCATGGACCGTCTTTTTTCCGGGAATTGCAATAATGCTAACGGTATTAGGGTTTAACTTAATGGGGGATGGATTAAGGGATGCGCTAGATCCTCGAATGAAAAATTAATTATTCGTAAAAAAACAGCAAAGAAATTTATCTTTGCTGTTTTTTCTATTAAAGTTCATCAAACCCATTATCTATATTAATCTTCGTATATTGTCTCGATTTTTGCTCAAAAAAATCTGATTTACCAAAATCAACTTCTTCATATGCTTTTATCCATCGTAGCGGATTGTTACGAATAGTTGGAAATGGTTTATTATATCCTAGTTGAGTACATCTTACATTTGCATAAAATTTAATATAGTCTTCTAAATCGGAAAGCAGAATCCCATTGATTTTATTTCCAATAATATGCCTCGCCCAATTTATTTCTAATTCAACAGCTTTATTAAAAGTATCTTCCACATAATGACTAAATTCATCTGTGTCATATTCAGGATATTCCTGCAAAACTTCCTTAAATATTTTCACAAATAAGTCAACATGTAAGTGCTCATCCCTATTGATATAATTAATCATCGTTGATGTTGCAACCATCTTTTGGTTTCTTGCTAAATTATAGAAAAAGGCAAAGCCGGAATAGAAAAATAACCCCTCAAGGATGACATCATATAGAATCGATTTAAGAAAATTTTCAATGGTAGGCTGATGGGCAAATGCTTCATAGCCATTTGTTATAAATTCATTTCTCTCTATTAAGGTTGGTTCAGTTCTCCAAAATTCAAATACTTCATCCTGCTTCTGTTTGGAAACAATACTGGATAAAACATAAGAATAGGAGTGATTATGAATTACTTCTTGCTGTGCAAGGATAATCATTAGGGCATTTAAACTGGAATCCGTGAGAAAATCAGCTACTTTTCCTGCATAATCGGTTTGAACACTATCTAACAATGCGAGCAAACCGATAATTTTTAAAAAGGCATTTTGTTCATCCGCGGATAAATTTGGAAACTGTTTAATATCTTGGGACATATTAATTTCGAATGGAGTCCAGAAATTAGCCAGCATTCGTTTATATTTCGGATATGCCCATGAAAATCGGACATCATCCCAGTTAAGAATATTGGATGATCTTCCATTAATGATAGAAGTAGAACGGTTTGGTGCAGTTTTATCCATTAATCTACGTTTTTGAATCATATTCATTTTTAACTCCTCACTTAATTAACTTGAGCATGAATCACAATCTTCTAAAACAGAAGAGGTAGATCTTACGTAGTAGGTTGTTTTTAATTTACTTTTCCATGCAGTTACATGTAAATCCAGTAAATCCTTTGCTTTAATTGTGTTTTGAACATATAAATTAAAGGAAATAGATTGATCGATATGTTTTTGGCGTGCTGCATTCTGCATAATACTCCATTTTTGATCAATAAAATATGCTGATTTATAATACCAAGTGGTTTCCGGATTCAAATCTGGTGCGGCAACGGGTATTTTATAGTCTTTTTTCTCTTCTGCATAAAACTTTTGGAAGATTGGATCGATACTAGCTGTACTTCCTGCAATAATGGATGTGGAAGAGTTAGGAGCTATCGCCATTAAATAACCATTCCTAATCCCAGTTTTTTGGACATCCTTGTACAATCTATTCCAAGCACATGAGGAGGAAGTATTGTTGAAATATCCTTTTCGGTTAAAATACTCACCTGTTTGCCATTCGGAGCCTTTAAAAACTGGATAGGCACCTTTTTCTCTCGCTAATTCCATACTAGAATGAATGGTAAGAAAGGCGATTTTTTCATAGAGTTTATCCGCATATCGGACTGCCTCTTCGCTTTCCCATTTTATCTTTTTCAATGCTAATAAGTGATGCCAGCCAAATGTTCCGAGCCCAATCGCACGATATTTGCGATTGGTAATTTTTGCTTGAAGAACAGGTAGATGATTTAAATCAATCACATTGTCCAGCATCCGTACTTGGATAGGAATCAATCTTTCTAATATGTTGTCCGTTACTGCACGTGCTAGGTGAATAGAAGATAAATTACAAACAACAAAATCACCCGGCTGTTTTTCAATCATGATTTTGTCGTTTTCTATATATTGAGCGATGACATTCGTAGTGCTTTGATTTTGCATGATTTCCGTACATAAATTACTCGAATATATCATTCCTTGATGTTTATTGGGATTGTTCCGATTTACTTCATCACGGTAAAAGACAAACGGTCCTCCTGTTTCCAATTGGCTTTTCATAATGCTTTTCATAATTTCAATAGCGGGTATTACCTTTTTTGATAGAGTTTTATGGTGGACACACTCCCAATATTTTTTTCGGAAAGAGCCTTCACCAAATTGTTCATCATAATAATCCTCAAGAGAATATCCCATTACCTCTCTTACCTCATGTGGATCAAATAAATACCAATCACCGCGTTTTTCCACTTGTTCCATAAATAGATCCGGGAGGCAAACACCAGTAAATAAATCATGTGTACGGTATCTTTCATCTCCATTATTTAATTTGGCATCAAGAAAAGAAGTGATATCTTTATGCCAAATATCTAAATATACACAAATTGCACCTTTTCTTTGTCCGAGCTGATCGACACTAACAGCTATATTATTGAGTTGTTTCATCCAAGGGAGAACTCCCGATGACGCCCCGATAAATCCTTTTATCGCACTTCCGCGGCTTCGAATCTTTCCTAAATAAACACCTATGCCTCCACCGTTTTTTGATAGATTTGCAATATCTGTGTTGCTGTCAAATATTCCTTGAAGACTGTCTTCGACTGTATCGATGAAACAGCTAGAAAGTTGGCCATAGCTCTTTCCAGCGTTTGCAAGGGTAGGAGTCGCTACTGTCATATAAAGATTGCTTAGCGCCCAATAAGCTTCTTCAACAAGCTTTAATCGTTTTTCCTTCGGTTCTTGTATCATCAATTGCATGGCAATAATCATCCATCTTTCTTGTGGAAGCTCGAATACATGCTTTTGATGATCTGTAGCTAAATAACGGTCGGCAAGAGTACGGATTCCTATGTATGTGAAAAGCTGATCTTTACTTTTGTCTATTTTTCTGCCTAAATGTAATATTTCATTCTTAGAGTAGTATTCTAATAGATCTGGATTATATATTCTTTCGGTGGTTAATCTTTCTATCAAAGTGTAAAAATCTCCATACTTATCTTTGTATGGATATTGTCGATTTTGTGCTGCCATGTAATATAGATATTCCAAATATAGATTAGCAGCCTCATATGTCCAGAAAGTTTCGGATTCATTTAATCGGGATAGGCACTCTAAGATAATTTGCAAAATCCACTCTTCTTCCGTTATCCATGGCTTTTCCTCTAATAATCGTAGTCCGAATTGATAAACCTGTTGTTTCCGATCGTCCTGTTTTGCCTTTTCAACTAACATGGATAAAATATGATGATTCCAATTTTCAATTTCTGTATTGGTTAATCCCATGTAATTTACCTCCTATAAAAAAATAAGATCTGCTCAGGGCTGAGCAGATCAAACGATAGGAAAAAAATAAGCACACACATATACGGATGTTTTTAACTATCGTTTCATCTCCCCAATCCCCGAGGAATCGAAACTTTCCCATGCATGGGCAGGTCTCCTGACTTGTGTGCAGCCTACTAGAGCGCCTTCCCACATCCAGTGGATGCAGTGGCATTAACTCTTTCGTTCACACTTACAGTTGCGGGGACAGTTTCGGATTCTCACCGAATTCCCTATTAAGTCCAACTAAGGACACCCTTACATGAAGTTAACTCAATATGTAGTTTTTAAATTATAATAAATTAGCATATATTGTGTTTTATATTAACATATCAAATTTGTTTTCACAACTATCATTTAGCAAAAAGAATACCCATAAATAGGTGCGCTAGTTTAAACACCATAAAGATTTGGTTATGATAAAATGAGAGGGAAGAGTATTGGAGGTTTGAATTTATGTCACAAGATATTACAGTAGAAGAGTGGCTTGAGGATAAAGAAAAATATGTCACTATGGATGTTCGCTCACCATTAGAATTTTACGAGAGTGCTATTCCTCACTCTATTAATATTCCCATCTTTTCTAATGAAGAACGGGCAGAAATTGGGACCTTATATAAGCAGGTTGGTGCAAACGCAGCAAAATGGAAAGCAATGGAGATTGTTTCACCCAAAATACCACATTTAATGGCGAAAATTAAAGAGGTAGAAGAATCGGGCAAGAAGCCTTTGATATATTGCTGGCGCGGTGGAATGCGCAGTGGATCCGTTGCACAATTTGCAACATTTTCAGGACTTCATGTTTATCGTTTAAAAGGTGGTTATCGCGCTTACCGCAAAAAGTCTTTAGAAGTAATTCCAGATTTACTCCCAAATAAGGCGGTTATTTTACATGGAATGACGGGTACAGGGAAAACGCTCATATTACAAAATTTAAAAAAACTCGGTTATCCTGTTTTGGATCTTGAACAAATGGCAAATCATAAAGGTTCATTATTTGGAGCCATTGATGGGAGAAAGCCTCATAATCAAAAGACATTTGACGGACTTTTATTTGAAGAGCTACTTTCTTTACAAAACTCACCTTTTATCATTATGGAAGGGGAGAGTAAAAGAATTGGACATTCTGTACAGCCTGATTGTTTACTCGATTTAAGAGATAAAGCTTTGCACATTTATGTAACAGCTTCGAAGGAAGCTAGATTGGAAAGAATATATGCTGAATATGTCCAGCCAAATGAACATAGCTTGATTTTCAAAGAAAATGTTCACTCTGCTTTACAATATGTGGTTAAAAAAATAAAATCACCTGAATGGAAACAAACGATTTTTGAAGCATTGGAAGAAAATAATTATATAAAATTAGTTGAACTTTTGATGAGTGATTATTATGATCCTCAATATCTATATAAAGAAGATATGTATATACATCAATCGGAACAAGTGGTTAGTGATAATATTGAGGAAGCCACTAATCAAGTTATTGATATTTTAAATCGTCATCAATTATTCAGTACTACGATTTTTAATTCCATTAAAAGTTAGCAAAATTTTCATTTTCTCATGATTTTTTAATCTTCCTTTCATGAAAATATAGGAAACTTTACGTAGAATTTTCCTTGGGTCGGTTCGACCCCCTTATATTTTACTCATTATAAAGTTCCTTCTTTAATTCCGGCCTGTTAAAGTGCCGGTGTTTTTTTTTATCCAGTATTTAGATATTTTTAATCTGATTCTCATGAAAACTTGTTAAATTAAGGTGGAACAATAAAAGGAGGCGATTAAAATGTGGATACGTTTTATCCCAGTAGTATTTTTTAGCATGACAGCTTTATCGCTAGTTGCCTTTCAATCCATTGAAATTGTTCACGCATTTATTGACTTTATTTCTTCTAAATCAAATATTAAGTAAAGGTATTCTGAGGCAGTATTTTCTGATGGAAAGAATCTTCGGACAATATGCTTCAGGAGGAGTTATTTCTATTTTAGGGAGATTATTTACTAATGTGTTTGTCAAGTACTAATTGTTTACAGTAAACTTAAAGTAAATAATTGAAGTTTTAGTAGGTGAAATAGATGAAGAAAATCTTACTGATTGAAGATGAAAAGAATTTAGCACGCTTTATTGAACTTGAACTGAAGCATGAGGGATATGAAGTGAAGGTTTCTTATGATGGAAGGGAAGGACTTCAAATTGCATTAGAGGAGGATTGGGACGTTATCTTACTTGATTTAATGCTTCCTAGTTTGAATGGATTGGAAGTTTGCAGAAGGGTAAGGCAAGAAAAAGACACTCCCATTATTATGATTACGGCTCGTGACAGTGTAATGGATCGTGTATCAGGTCTCGATCATGGTGCAGATGATTACATAATAAAACCCTTTGCAATTGAGGAACTGCTTGCCAGACTAAGAGCTATTGTTCGGAGAATCGAGTCCCATGAGACACATACGAACATGACTAGTTATCAGTATCGAGATCTATATGTTGAAAAAGAAAGCAGGATAGTAAAGAAAAAGGAACATGTGATTGATGTGACGAAACGAGAATATGATTTGCTTTTAACTCTCCTCGAAAATAAAAATATTGTTATGACTCGAGAGGCTTTGTTAAATAAGGTATGGGGTTATGAAACAGAAGTAGAAACGAATGTGGTGGATGTTTATATTCGATACTTAAGGAACAAGATTGATGATCCTGGTGAAGAAAGCTATATCCAAACTGTTCGTGGTACGGGGTATGTGATGCGTGAATGAAATTCCTTCGTAGTTGGTATCAACAGAGTTCATTAAAGGTAAAATGGTCACTTGGTGGAAGTGCGGCCATTTTTTTTACTTTTTTTATTTTTAGCTCTATTCAATATACGGTTATTAGGCAGGTCATGTTGCATGAAGAGCTGCAAAATCTTAGTCAAGAGCTTAATGAAATTGTTAACTTCTATAGGAATAAACCATTTGCCTCGATTGATGAAATTCAAACAAATAGTGATCTGATTAAGCAATTTTTAGAGAAGGATCAACGAATTGTTGTTATAGATGCAACCGGACAGCAGTTTGCTGTTATTCCTTTTCACGGCACATTAAATATGCCAGATTTTTATTTTGAACCAGTAAAAGAAAAAACGGTTGAGTTTAGAGATGAGAATCATAAAAAAATATGTGTGGCTCGTGCTCCTATCCTTTTAAGCGGATTTAAAGGTTATATTGAAATAATTGATCCGTTAACTAGGTACCATCAAATGATGACAAGTTTATTTTTAATAATGTCCATATTAGGTGCAGTATCTTTGTTACTAAGCGGTTTCATCGGTTTTTTAATGGCAAAACATTTTTTAAAGCCAATGAAAAAGCTTTCGGATACAATGCAAAGCATACGAAAAAAAGGTTTCCAAGAACGTATGGAACCGAGCGAGTCGCAGGATGAAATGGGTGAGTTAACCAATATTTTTAATGAGATGATGGATCGAATTGAGCTTTCGTTTAATCAACAAAGACAATTTGTGGAAGATGCTTCACACGAATTACGAACACCGGTGCAAATCATGGAAGGGCATTTGAATCTATTGAATCGATGGGGGAAGAATGATCCCGAAATTTTAAACGAATCTCTTCAAGCCTCCCTCCAGGAACTAGGACGCATGAAAAATTTGGTTCAGGAGCTTTTAGATTTGTCAAAAGTGGAGGAGGTTGAAAGCAAAACCTCTGTTCAAGATACGGTCGTTATTAAGACCTTGAACAGAATTGTGAAAAATTTCGAATTGATTCATGAGGATTTTGATTTTTTGCTCCATCATAACAAATTGGAAAATGCGGTTGCCCAAATTAGTGAAAATCATTTTGAACAGATTATGATTATATTGCTGGATAATGCTGTTAAATATTCGGAAAAAGTCAAGAAAGTCGATATTATCGTGGAAGAAAACATAAAATATATTAAGATTACCGTAAGAGATTATGGTGTAGGGATCCCTGAATCAGATTTATCAAAGATTTTCTACCGTTTTTACCGAGTAGATAAAGCGCGTAGCCGCGCAAAAGGCGGTAATGGTTTAGGATTAGCTATTGCCAAAAAATTAGTCGAGGGATATTCTGGCACCATTAGTGCTTCCAGTAAACTAGGTGAAGGTACTAGCATATCGTTATCATTACCTCTGCATCATTATGGCCGATGAGATTCATCGGCCTATTTTATAATCTTTCTGAAACATCTATTTCAGTATATTGTAAATCAACGCTTTTAGGCATTTTCACTTCCAAAATTCCATCTTTATATTGAGCAGCTATCGCTTACAATCCTCATTTTATCACTGTAAAGTAATAAGATAAAGCAATAAACCTATTTTTTTATAATTACTGGAATAGTGTAATTCATAAAAAAAGATGGGGATTATTTTTTAGCTAAAATGCTTTCCCAGCTTCCAAAATTTTTTCCATATCCATCTTACTACTATTTGCAAGAAAATCAAATGTTTTTGACAGAAAAAAAGAAAAAATGTAGGATATTATTCTTTTACACTTTTATTAGGCAAATGCATATATTACATTATACATTGAGTTGTTGTCATAAGAGCTTTGGAAGGAAGTGGGTGATATCCTTGTTTCCGTGGAATATGTTCCCTTTTAATAATGATATGAGTAAATTATTTCAGCAAATGAATCCTCAAGATATGGAAAAGAACATCCAGAATATGATTGCCCAGTTCATGCCAAAAGAGTGGCAAGGAATGTTTGATCATA